>Ga0335075_10013312_pt1 | contig 12393 bp, 8 predicted proteins | sample Lox_Sample_24_FD_206723 | JGI IMG/M metagenome (GOLD analysis project Ga0335075, IMG submission 206723) | Soil microbial communities from Loxahatchee National Wildlife Refuge, Florida, United States - Lox_Sample_2.4 | ecosystem: Environmental > Terrestrial > Soil > Wetlands | place: USA: Florida... | reverse complement strand
CAAATATATAAAATAAATTGAGTATATAGAAAGCACCGTACGTCTAAACGCATAGAATAGTAGGAATAAAATGCTCTACTAAGTAGAAGCTGTCCATCTGGAAGGCCTTGAGTCTCAACTAACGAGGCAAGTTGTGCAGCTCTAACGTCTTTTTGGGCCAGTTTTTCAGCATTATTGGCCAACCTTTCCTCACAACGCTTCTCTACTCCTCTATACTCTCTTTTTTCCTGGGGAGACTCTGGCTGCAAGAGCCTCGATTTTAGCTTCTTCCTCTAGATCTCTGGTGATAGTTCAGAGCCTGGCATCGCCAACTAAAATAGTCCCAAATTGCTGAACTATCCGCTCGCCGTTAGGTTGGATTTTGTCGAGTTCTGCTTGTTTTCTTTTGAATAGTTCCTCGGTGGCTTGCTAGTCGTTGGTGTAAGGGTTGATCTACGTTTGATACTCCAAGCTAGCTAGCTAGCTTCTAGTCGATATACGAAGTGTAGGCTTTGTATATTCGTGGAGAAGTAGAGGTAACCGCTCTCAGAAAATCGGCCTTAAACTCTAGCTCTGAACCTGAATCATCTGCAGCCAATGTCCGTTCTAGAGTGCCAAACTCCTCAAGTTTACTAGCTAGATTAATGAGGAGTAAGCCAGATCCCTCAAATGCGCTCAAGATGTTTGGCTTTTTTGAACGTTAGATTCCGCATTCTCTAAAAAGAAGCTAGAAAATCTTAACGTTTGGAATTGAGTCCTCTGTGGTAAATTAAGTCCTTAAGCACTTCTTGGTGATAATGCTTGAATGACTAGAAAACTCCAATATCTAACAGATGTGTTAGATGAGCAGGTAATAAAAACACGGAGATTTTAACGTTGGGTTAATAGCAATTTTCAACAAACTTAATGGTCAAGTATGAGCCATACCCTACCCTCCGTTTAGTAGTCTAGTTTGCGCATCAAAGTGTTTAAGCTATTTGAAACTTGGTTGATCATTTGTATAACCTAATTCGCTAACGCCAATCTGGATGCTGACCCTTTTGGAAAATGCCTTTCCTTTATCTGTTGGCCTAGCATAATCATTATAGGATCTGTGGATCTATTAACACCGCTAATTGACGCTATTAACGTAGCTAGCTCTCAATTGTCTAAATTAGATATATAAACTTGGTTATTTGTTCGAATAAAAACAATCTAGCTAGCGAGACGCTTAGTCCTAAAGCTAGTCTCATCAAAATTGTAGAGGTTCTCTAGTTTTATATTCAATTCTTAGTATCGACGTTCGGATTTCTCAAAATGGAGTCTAATATCGTCCCCTTTTTTGGGGCAGCTTTTTGCTGTGCTAACAAAGGTTTGGTTCGGTGTTGCAAGTAATTAGTTCTTTTAATGAATCGAGTGGTCCAAGACATTGAAACATAAAATAGGGATCCGGATGGGCAAGCGGAGTATTTTGCACCAATTTTGATATGTTTCCGCTTTGCATGGATGTCCTAGCTCTTCATAGCGATCAATATATAAAAAGCAAGCTCGTTCTTGCGAAGGAGTTAAAGCTTTATTGTGCCCACCATTGGATTCTATCGATGGCATGCCTTTGGATCGGCGGAGAAGCTTGTCGTAGGGCACATGGGTAGGCTCTGGCATCGACGGCTGGATTTTGAGTGCACTGTCCTTGAGATCACGAAGTGCCTTTTCAGCAGAGATATTCCAATATATACCAATAGGAAATAGGAGTAGGAAATACTGTAGGATTATTGTTGAAAGGGTCGAGAATTTCAGCTTGAAAAACAGGGACGAATATCATTTTCACTTTTAGTGTGATCGCAATGGATTAGTTAACAACCACAACAGTTTTTGATAATTATATCTGCTGGAAATAGAGATTTGATATATACCTTTTATAGCTAATTAAGTTCTTAGTAAACCTTATATATATTATTATTATTATTAATCTTACACCGTTTGGGCTTATAGCTATGCGGGTCTCCTATAAAATGTCTTAAACTAGGGAAAACCTTGCTATTTTCATAGTAGAATGAAAAACCCCAAGCTGCTTGTCCTTATACAGGGCTATATCTTACTCGCAGCCTGCAATTACTAAATAAGTAGTCCCACTGCCACCTACTTGTCAAGGAGAGCGCTTTGCAGCTTCTGCATGCCTTGCTCGTACAGGGCATACCCTAGCCCAGGACGGGTGGTTCCCATGGCACAATACACACTGGTGTTTTGTACAGTCTTCTTTGCCAATACAGTCGTTTGTTGCGTGCCCTGGGGCTGCGCAGAAGCCACATCTTTGGGTGTTTCAGCATCTGTATCCTATATGCCCGTACTGGTAGCATTTGAAGCACTGCGTAATCACGCAGTCCCCCTCAAATGGCTCGCAATCGTGGAGTTTGTATTGCCATATCAGGCTAGCGTTTATCAAGCGGGTTGCTTGCTCTAGCTCACTAATACTTATAATTAGTGGTCTAGTCGTACGGCCCGACTGGAGGAGCTTCTTAGTAAAAGCTACTCGTACAATGTCGACTGGGCCTCTTAGCTTTGGATTCTGCTTGTAGATTTGGATTTGATTAACTCTTATTCCTAGCTCCCTCTCTAAAGGTTGCTAGCCACTCAATGTTTTCCAGCCAGCTCGTATGGGCCTGTTCGTCCTCCATAGTTATCATTATGTCGCCGCTCCCTAGCTTGCGGATAGCTACTGCTTCGCTAGCGACTCTAGCTTTGTTCACCTGCTCGAGGAGCTCCTTATAAGTCCTTATCTTCTGTTCTGCTATTTCCGTGCCTCGTACGACTACTATCTCGAGTTTGTGGCGTAGTGGGACTGGCTTCTGTGGAGTCACGTGCCCAGAATTGAGGCTTTGTTGGGAACGCGTCTGGGCTGGGAGTCCCAGCTTAGCTGCTGCGGCATATGAGCCTGGTTTGGCTTGTCCGTCCGAGTTCTCTACCTTGTCGGCCAGTTTTTGGACGACAGCTTGGAGCTGGCGAATCGCCTGCTCTGTGGCTCTTTGCTCGACGCGTCTTCCGAGCGCGTTGTTGATCCGCCCTAGGGCTGCTTGCACTGCCTCCAGGGCTCTCTGCTTAGCAAGATAGGCAGTGATTGTTTTAATGTCTGCCTCTATATCAGTCTGCGAGCACTCTGTAGGTTTGAATGGGGTCATACGGCCAGAGCTAGTGGTCGCGTCGCTGGACTGACTTTCCCCAAGGCTCCACTGGCTCGACGCCAGCGTTTCCCTAGCTAGGGCTGGTCGAGCAGCTATTATATGATCTGCTCGTACTATTTAAGGTTTGTAAAGCTAGGTATTAGATTCTGGTGTGTGCGGAAGTTTTTCTATCTATATATATAATAAACAAGACTTGTTCTTTAGTACAGTCAGTACACGTGATCTAACTCGGCGAGTTTTTGTGAACTCGTAACTCGCTGAACACTACATTTAAACATTGTAAACTACTTCCTGAATCAGCGAGGCCCTGGTGTGGTAGCATGGCCATTACCGGGCTTCTTTTTCTCGTTCTTTGCGTGGAAATTAGCAATGACGTCGCCAGAGGCTCACATGATGCAAATTTTGTATGTACAACTTTCATAAACTAGATACACAATCTATTATTATCGAGTCGCTGACCGGCAAGTGTGACATAATCCCAATCCTGCCCATGCCCATGCCCATGCCCATGCCACCAGCGCTATCGCTGTGTCCAATGTCTCTTCCATATCGCTATGCTTATCAGCCCGATCATATGAGATGAAGAAAACCGTTCTCCGTGTGTATAATGTGTGGTGTATGGTGACCGTCTATAGCCATCCGTTGTGAATATGCTCTAGCTCGTTGTCGGTATCTACAATGCTGTGATTGTTGTACATAGCAGTGCTGTTGTTCTCAGCTGGTGTGCTTGATGCATCTTCCGAGCTTTCATCTGCCTCTGAGCCTTCGGCATCCTCTTCATTGTTCCCATCGTCATCGTCATCGTCATCTTCGCCATCATCACTAGGCGGGGGATTCCACGTCTCTTCTAGTTTTAACCCTTTCCCCGTGGCAGCGGGTGCTTCCAGCTTTCTGTAGGGTGTGCCGAGCAGTTGCGACATCATCAACGCACGGTAGTTGTCCAGTTGGGGGTCGGAATCCAGTGACTTTTCAGGGGCGTCATACAGTCCCATGCCTACAAGGACCTCCCCAGGCTCGGAGTCTTCTAGAGAATGATATGGGATCGCTTCCTCTGCCTCAAAGGAGGGATCAGGTTGTTGAATGGGAAGAAAGTTCTCGGGTGTTGGAGGTGCCGTTGCTGAGTCAAAGCCATTTGCAGCGAAATTGTCCCAATCAAAATGTGAGTACATCGACGGGTCCATATTATCAGAAGTTGAGTAGTTGTGGGTTTCGGCTTGCTGCATGGCTTCAGGAGGTGGGTAGGAGGTATAACCATTATCGACTGTGTTGAAAGCATTCGGGAAGAAAGAATCGTCAGTGTACTGGAAGGCTTGCTGTCGATAACCGGTAAATGGTTGTGACAACGGTGAGAAGGTTGAGGCCGGGGAGGCGTAGCCAGAGTATACCGCAGGTGTCGATGTAAGTTCTTGGTTGTCGTAAGCCCTGTTGAACTCGGTTTTGGAAATTGGATATCCCATTGATGACAAGTAAGAGGACTGCGGTGCCAGGTGCGAAGATGCATGCCAGGACACAGGTCGATTTGCAAGAGGCGGTGGTTGCATTCTATCATGTGTCCCAGTTCCTACAGCAGTTGCCACACCATTCTGGTCGAAACTCAACTGTTTCTGTCTGTAGGGGCTGTCGGTCATTAGAGTCCTCCGTCTACTGAGCATGGCCGAATTTCGTGGACTGACACCCGCACTGCCCGTCTTCACTATCCGCATTGATCCACCCTTTTGCCCACTGCTGCCGCGAGAGTGTCTTCGTATGAGATTCGAGGCAGCCATCTGCTTCGACACATCGTCCAGCAATGTCTCTGTATTATAGCCTAGTGGCTCTCTCCAGTACGCTGGAGCATTGGAGCCTGAGTTGAGGAGCATGATGAAGATAGTCGTTGTTTGTCGAAGGCACACGCCGTCAAGATTCTCTGTTCATAAGTAACGGATCTTTGACTTGACTAGGGTGGAATCTGGACAGAGAATGAAAGGACAGCGGCAGGTACATAAACCGTTCTGTCTTATTAAGGGAAAGAAATATGATATATGTGGAGCAAAGAAATCTGTAATGAGAAATGGAAGGCGCCTTGCAAATGAACTTGCATACCGTGCCCCTTCCGACCCTCACCTTTACGAGTAACACACTATTGGTGAGACTTAAAGTTAGAGTAGTGTTGTCTTGTGTCATCTGCCTGGCGGAAACAATGGAACCAACCAGGGAGTCCGTTATTAGAGAAGGGAATGGGCCGGGTGTGAGCTTTCTTTCTGGGGATGGATGTTAAGAAGCATGGTGGACCACGCTTTGTTGGCGGTCAAAGTCAAAATCGACCGAGCGCCTCGTCCGTCTGCCCTGGAAGCCTGCGCGTACCACCAGTGCCACACACTTTAAAGTGTCCCTGTAAGACGGGTGCGTGAGCAGGCGGTTCAGCAAGGCTAGTCATATGTGTGGTGAACCTTGCCGTGGCTGGATATGTAGCAAAGATTTGCAGTTGGGGAGTTGAAGGCTTCCCACGGGCGCGAAACCGATCACGGCGATGTGACCATACACCGATGACGGGGACGAGGCCAGGGTAGTACTTACAGTCAGTAATTGTGGACGGATATACACGGGGGAAAGGATGTGCAGGAAAAGGAAGGGGAGGCATGCGAAAGGGAAAAGAAAGCGCATGGGACATAATTGGGGGTTTCGACGTTGCGCTGTGGAAGCGTGCAAGACGAGAGTGTGTGGTGTGAAGGGCATACTGTGTGTCAGTTCCTGTTCTGGGTCTAGTGTAGATTCCAAGTGGGAATGAGAAGGCGGCAATAATCATGTCCATCAGTGTCAGAGAGCGCCCATACCATGAGTGGTACGGTACCCTGCTACCCAGCAGGGCGTGCCAGGGGACGAGCAGCGTATGTAAAAATGTACATCTGTACTGTGTAGCTGAGGGTAAATCGGTAGGCGAGCATGAGCAAAGAAGCCGCTGCTGGTTCATTACAGCGGAGAGTGGAGGAGGGAGGGCGAAGGAGTTCGAATTGGCACGGCTGCTTTTTCGGGATAAAAGACAAGGCGAGGCAGGACATGGTATGCAGGTGGCATGGTACAGTGGTACAGCAGTGGCGGCGTGTGGTGGTGCGCCGTGCTGGGACGGTTTAGTTTAGGCCTGGCATGTGCAATAGTGCTGACAGGACTTAAGGTACAGTAGAAAGGTAGGCTGCTTTTTGTGCTATTCCCATGCCCATCCCCGGTCCCCAGTGCTTCTGCGGGACCGCTCCCGTGCATCGTCTCCCAACCATGCTCAATGCTCATCCGCCCATCTCTACCCTCGAACCGACAGCTCGGCCCAGGGCATGGGTGGGCCTTACATACATCCACTAACAGCATCTCCCCGAGCGTGGCGTTCTTCAAATTTCTAGCGCTGGGCCCCTTCTCCAAGCCCACGCTTCTGATAAACTCGATTTGCATCCTAACTATGCAAGGTCTGGTGGTGGATTCACATTCCATGCAAATCTCGAATCCCGCACATCCTGATTAGACCTTTCACGTATCTCGATCTCGCTGTCATCACCTCCGCATGCAAGTGCAGCCCCTTTGATTGGCAACCATGACTTGGTCGAAACAGGCTCAGCTCGATAATGATACTTTTACCGGTGGCTAACAAACAGCTCTGGCCGCGTGGCCGTCGTGAGATTCCTATACTTGGCTTGTCTGGCCTTGCGCTCCGTCAGAGTGGCTGTCCAACGAACATCGAAGTTACTAGTGTCATTCCTGGATGAGACAGGGGAATACATGGTGATCAGATCAGCAGCCGCTGCTTGGCTAGTTGCACATATCATGATTCGACATCTTAGCTACTCTGCGGTACGATACCCTTATTCATAAGCCCGTTCTTTCCGTTGGAGCACCATGGGGTGGAAATATGTTCTCGACGACAACTTGCTATTTGCAGCCCTCACATCTGGCTCTAATCGTGTAGCGCGCGACACGCTTCCGTAATACCTGAGGGCAAGGTCAGCCTTTGAGACACGTTCCCCACTTAACGCAGGCCGTCAGCAAAGTTATTCTATTTCGGACTATGGCATTTTACGGTGTGCCTCTGGCCAGAGTAAGTTGGTCATATCCTATAGAAGAAAGTATCCTGGATTCTTGATACCTATCCAGGCTCTTACTCTGCTACACAAGGATCGTCGCATGGAAACTTTAAGCCGTGTGAAAATCAGAGTGTCACGAGTAGGCAATAGCCTTGAAGAAATGCATGATCGCAGCCTTGGGCTGGACCTACTAAGCTGGGGTGGAAGCTTTCGCTGGCCGTTAAGCACTCGGCAAGCTAGGATGGTAGAATTATGCACCATGGTTCTCGCTTTTCGCAACTTTCCTTTCTCATAATTAGTGAATCAAAGCAGCCCCGGTCTACGCCAGTCAACCCACGCTTCAAAAGCAATCACGCAATAGAAAGGCAACAATTTTTGCTGCAACACTATGACGGACCTATAGCGGCGGTGCCGGGACTTACCATCATTTACCGAATCCACCTGGTTTGGAATAGGTTCGCCTCTTTCCATCACTCCGATCCCTCAAACGGAGGAGAGACTATAGAAGCCGTAAGTGGATTCTGCGCCCAGCAAAGGATGAGAGCGTCGCATTCCTTGTTTGCAGTCAAAGCAGAGCACCAAGGCGCCATGCTATGATCCAGCTGAGCCGATCTTTGTGCCCGAATGGTGCGAATAAGAGCAGATCCTTGAAATAGATACTACCAAATTCACTGCTCAACTAAAGTTTGCAACCTTCGGACACCTTTACATTTCAGCCCCTTGTATCACTTTGGTCCGATATAGAGTACATGGTAGGTTGCGGCACGAGGAATCCCTCATGGCTTAGGGAATTTGGAAAAGCCGACATGACGAAGTTGAAAGCCACATCCATCGCGTAAGCTCTGCAGCCTTGGGGCGTACGTCGGTACGCTTGGCGTCCATAGCTCTAGACTACGGAAATCACTAGTAGGTGACGGGCTTTGACACTTTTCAATCCATCCAACCAAGCAATTTCGACCCTACAGGGTAGATTCAATGGCAGAGGGCCTCCGACAATTCACAATAGGTATTTCCATTTCGACATTGCCTTAAACCGGGCTGATCATGGTCTAGATTCCAGCCATAGCCATGTGCGCACGATAGGAAGAAATCAAAGGAACATTGCTAATTTGCCAGACTGCACATCATCAGGCTCTCTGCAGGCGTAAATGCTTGATATTGTGGAAGTTGCGGTCAGAGATCATTTTTGTATGAGGATGGCAAAGACGTTTCATACCAGGGCCTGCGATATGTGCCAGGCTCTGGGATAGGCCGAGACGACTTGAGATGAGATCGGCTTCATCTGCGACGAGGAATTGCGGGTTAGGCTAAAGTCCGGAAGAAGAGGGTGATGCAAATATCTTCACACAGTATCATTATCGATAGGACCAGGGCTCAGATATCCCCCATGACGTGACATGCGTCTGAGAGCGGGTATCCTTTCTTGAACATACCTTTCCCGCAAAGAGGCCGGTCCTATTCCTGATGGTGACATGGATAGATCTCGGGCTTGCTGACAAGACAGATGCAAAATGTTTTAATGCGGCATGACATACATACATGAAAATCCTGATATCGGATTGCATCGGAGATACCCCATGTCATTGACACGAGCGGTACAAGGTTCGTTGAATAGGTCCGTTGAGCAAGTTCGGATGCCATTGTGCCAAATAAGGAGGAGCTCCACGGAGTACGAGGAAATCAATATCATGGCTTGACAATGGTACTAAAAGGACACGTAATGAGGGCGATGGCTATACTCATTCTCTCTAAGGGGACGCATGTACCCAGCTTCTATGGATAATTTGAGTTGTCTTACATCGGATAGAGCTTGCCGGTGTAAAGTAAATACGAGGTGTCTTACAACAATCATGCTGCCCCTCACGAGCGCCACAGAAAAGGGGCGTAAAAGGGGCTTTATCGATAAGGAACTTTGATTGTGGGGTGAATCGGAGATGGAGCTAACATGTGCTGAAACTCTAACTGCACACTACAGATCACTCCTTTGACTTTTAAACCTTCCTGACTATGTGATACTTGGCAGAAGAGGAGAGGCAAATCAGGAGAAAAGGAGCAGCTTCCAGGACAGAAAGCTGAACAAAACAAAACAATATATATATGTATATATTGTGATGCACAATGACCACCTTCTCGGCTAAGATGAATCATCATGGACGACCCCGTGAAATATTGTAAAATGAAGAACCCCAACAATCTGCGCACTTTGCAATTCCCCCACGATGCCCGATTCTACCACTGTTCCATTGATAAAGATTCCAAGCCGTGAGAGCCGTGATGCCGTCTCTCCAAAAAGTCCCCATGATGAGGTGTATAGCTTTACTCTGGTGTGACATCAAGATTCTAACAGCTTAATTACAGGACCAAAGCCATACCAGTGACGAGGAGTACCAACATGCTCTTGAGGTAAATGCTACTCAAACCTGGTCCTCTAATCATTTATATTTTTCAACTTCAATATGTCGAGCTTATGCCCTATACACAGGTCGTCTTCGACCCCGAGAACTCGCATCGTCGAAAGTCTTCTCTAGTTTCAGCAGACACTCCAGCACACGTCTTCCAACGCAACAAAAGTACTGCCTGCTTTGTCCACTCACTCCTTGAGGCGCAGCGCAGACATGGGGAGTATTCGAGCAGCCTAGATGGAATTGCCGAGACTCTAGGAGGCAAAAATGTCATCTCAAAGGAACAGAGACCTGGCGCGAACGACAGAGTAGAAGCAAAGGGCGGCGATGCTAGGAGTGAGATATCTCGCAAGGATACTTTATCTGAAGATAGCAGCAAGGAAGATGGACAACCAGATGAGCAAACCTGGCAGGATCAACATAACGAGCCGGGTGATGATCTAGATCCTTCGGCAACACATTCACGGCTCCTTACAAAGAAGCAGCTATCAGATATGGCGTGGGGAGTTCGGGAGCTGAGCAAACGCTTGGGCAGCATACGATTGAAGCTGAAAGTCAAGACCGTGTTCATCCTTACAAAGGCGCATGATGAGACGCTGATCGAGAATACAAGAGAGGTTGTGCGGTGGCTGCTGAGTGAAGAGCGGCAGGTTCGATACACAGTTTACGTGGAGAATATCTTGAAGGATAACAAGAAGTTCAATGCAAATGGCATTGTAAAGGAGTTACAGGAACAACAGAAGAATTCGGGATCAGCCGTTTCGAATGGGGATGCTAGTCTCGGAACTCGTGGCCTCAAGGCTGAGAGGAGGTTGAGATATTGGACTAACGACATGTGTCGATCGAGACCGCATACATTCGATTTCGTGGTAACACTCGGAGGGGATGGAACGGTCCTTTACGCCAGCTGGCTGTTTCAACGGATTGTCCCCCCCGTTCTAAGTTTTGCGCTTGGAAGTCTTGGGTTCCTTACGAAGTTCGACTATGAAAACTTTCAAGACACATTAACAAAAGCATTCAGAGATGGTGTTCTTGTATCTCTTAGACTACGATTTGAGGGTACAGTCATGAGAAGTCAAAAGCGAAAGAAGGGGGCGAAACCAGCCCTCCATGGACAAACTCCGGACGGAGAAGAGGAAGAGGAAGGGGAAGAGAACAAGTACAGAGATTTGGTGGAAGAACTAATTGGAGAGGAGACGGAGGATGAATGGACCCATAAACCAGATGGTACCTATGAGATCTTGAACGATATAGTCGTAGATCGCGGTCCTAACCCTAGTAAGTCCCTTTCCTTCACAATATCCCTTGCCCGGGATCCTGCAACTAATCTCCGCAGCCATGTCTTCCATAGAAATCTTCGGCGATGACGAACACTTCACCTCTGTACAAGCCGACGGCGTCTGTGTCGCCACCCCCACCGGCTCTACAGCATACAACCTCGCCGCCGGCGGATCCCTTTGCCACCCAGAAAATCCCGTCATCCTCGTCTCGGCTATCTGCGCGCATACGCTGTCCTTCCGACCTATAATCCTCCCGGACACGATCGTTCTGCGCATCGGGGTCCCCTATGACGCGCGCACCACCTCGTGGGCTAGCTTCGATGGTCGTGAAAGGGTGGAGTTGTGTCGGGGAGACTATGTGACGATTTCGGCAAGTAGGTATCCGTTTGCGAATGTGATGCCACCGGGAAGGAGGAGCGAGGACTGGGTTAATAGCATCTGTGGAAAGCTTGGGTGGAACACGAGGCAGAGGCAAAAGAGCTATAAGGAGTGGGAGTAGGGCTGTATATTATTATGATGTATTACATTGGTTTAGACCTGGAAGTAGATATAGATAGAATGCATCTCCAATAACTTTGAAACAAGTAGTCGAAGATTCCTTACTCGGCGCAAAGCTCGGTTGATGTACAATGCTTGTAACTGGGAAAAAGTGTGCATTTCTTAGTTGGTTGTCCTTCCCCAGTCTGGATTATCCGTATTTAATTCGGATTGTGCATCTTCGTGTCGGCTTATACATCTTTATTCTGGATTATACGTCTTTATATTGGATTCTACATCTTTATCTTCGATCCTTATTCACTCAGGACTCTCCTTCCTCTCAATGGCATGAGGCTGATTCCTGCCCACTGCATCATTCATCTGTTCTATCGATCTTTTGCAGTTTTATTATATAATTTTCGTGAAACAACAGACCATGGACTACCTTGGATAGTACTGCATTGATAAGGGCTGTAGCCGACCTTGAGGAACGATAATAAACTTTGAAACAGTACGTCAGAATGCCGGCTTCCTGCTTGATTTTATGGGTCGCGTGCGCAATCGTGTATTTCGTGGATGCTCCTTCTGTCTTGGAAAGTATTCTGCGCAAAGGCACCTGAGTAAGTATGTTCCATGCGAGCAGCCATTGCAATTTCCAAGGGCATATCTGCACTAACACGTTGCTAGGCAGTAATTGATGTATTTTATAGGAGAAATATGATCAAGGAATATGTGGGAACATTTCTACCACAACTTGGGGCTGTTTCGACACAATTTCAAAGTCGCGGGCTATTATATGTTTTTAAATAAACGGCTTCCTACTAACAACCTGTTCGGCGGGGATCACTTACGGGTGACCTGCCACAGTGGTAGCGTTGCAGATTAAGAGTCTGCCCCAAGGGGAAAACGCGCTTGCTGCAGTAACAGATGGGAAACTGCGGAGTCAAACTAAAAACAAGCCTCCCCGTCTATACTCTGGTACGCTGGCACAAGTACCAGCAAGCTGCGGCGGCAACTTAATTCTCAACTTGGATCTGGCAAATCCAAGAGT
>Ga0335075_10013311_pt1 | contig 12393 bp, 10 predicted proteins | sample Lox_Sample_24_FD_206723 | JGI IMG/M metagenome (GOLD analysis project Ga0335075, IMG submission 206723) | Soil microbial communities from Loxahatchee National Wildlife Refuge, Florida, United States - Lox_Sample_2.4 | ecosystem: Environmental > Terrestrial > Soil > Wetlands | place: USA... | reverse complement strand
CTATGCCGGAGGTAACGCCTCGGCCAAGGGAACCGCGCCCGACCCGGTCACCAGTCGGCCGGTCGACCTTCTGTGGGTCAAAGGCTCGGGCGGCGACCTGGGCACGCTGACCTCTGGGGGCCTGGCGGTGCTGCGCCTGGACCGCCTCCGCGCCCTTACCGGTGTTTACCCCGGTGTCGGGCGCGAGGACGAGATGGTGGCCGCGTTCGACTACTGCCTGCACGGCAAGGGCGGCGCGGCGCCGTCGATCGACACCGCCATGCACGGCCTGCTAGATGCCGCGCACGTGGATCACCTGCATCCGGACTCGGGAATCGCGCTGGCCACGGCGGCCGACGGGGAGAAACTGACCAGGGAATGCTTCGGAGACCGCGTGCTCTGGGTCCCGTGGCGGCGTCCCGGCTTCCAGCTCGGCCTGGACATCGCCCAGATCCAGCGCGACAATCCGCACGCCATCGGCGTGATACTCGGCGGGCACGGGATCACGGCCTGGGGATCCACCAGCGATGAATGCGAGTCCAGGTCGCTGGAAATCATCTCCGGCGCCCGGCAGTACATCGAGCAGGCCGGCCACGCCGAGCCCTTCGGGGCTGTCATTCCCGGCTACCAGCCACTGCCGGACGGCGAGCGTCGCTCGCGCGCGGCCAACCTCGCCCCCGTCATCCGCGGCATGGCGTCAGCCGACCGCCGCCAGGTCGGTCACTTCACCGACAACGCCGTCGTGCTGGACTTCCTCGCCAGGGCCAAACACACTGACCTGGCTGCCCTCGGCACTTCGTGCCCCGATCACTTCCTGCGCACCAAAGTCCGGCCCATGGTGCTCGATCTGCCGCCGTCCGCCCCGCTGCCCGCCGTGACCAGCCGGCTACGCGAGTTGCACGAGGCGTACCGGGACGACTACCGGGCCTACTACGAGGAGCATGCCACGCCAGAGTCGCCGCCGATGCGCGGCGCCGACCCGGCCATCGTGCTGGTGCCGGGCGTGGGCATGTTCAGTTTCGGCGCTGACAAGCAGACGGCGCGGGTGGCCGGCGAGTTCTACGTCAACGCGATCAACGTGATGCGCGGTGCCGAGTCGGTGTCCAGCTACGCGCCGATCAGCGAGGCCGAGAAGTTCCGGATCGAGTACTGGGCGCTTGAGGAGGCCAAGCTGGCACGCCGGCCAGCGCCGAAGCCGCTAGCCACCAGGGTTGCGCTGGTCACCGGCGGCGGGTCCGGCATTGGCCGGGCCACCGCCCGGCGGCTGGCGGCCGAGGGTGCCTGCGTGGTTGTCGCCGACCGGGACCAGCCCGCCGCGAAGGAAGTGGCCGAAGGGATCGGCTCGGCTGACGTGGCAGTGCACGTCGGAGTCGACGTGACCGACGAGGCGGCCATCGCCCGGGCGGTCCGCGATGCGGTGCTCGCGTTCGGCGGCGTGGATCTCGTCATCAACAACGCAGGGCTGTCGATCTCCCGTCCGCTGCTGGAGACGACGGCGGCGGACTGGGACGTCCAGCACGACGTGATGGCGCGGGGTTCGTTCCTGGTCTCCCGCGAGGCCGCTCAGGTCATGAAGGCACAGGGGCTTGGCGGCGACATCGTCTACATCTGCAGCAAGAACGCGGTGTTCGCCGGGCCTGACAACCTTGCCTACGGGGCTGCGAAGGCCGATCAGGCGCACCAGGTCAGGCTGCTCGCCGCGGAGCTCGGCGGGCTTGGCATCCGGGTCAACGGCATCAACCCCGACGGCGTGGTGCGCGGCTCGGGGATATTCGCCGGAGGGTGGGGCGCCCAGCGCGCCGCCGTGTACGGCGTGCCGGAGGAGGAGCTTGGCGCCTTCTACGCGCAGCGCACCCTGCTGAAGCGCGAAGTACTGCCCCAGCACGTAGCAGCCGCGGTGCTGGCACTGGCAGCCGGCGACCTGCCGGTGACCACCGGCTTGCTCGTCCCGGTCGACGGGGGCGTGGCCGCCGCCTTCCTGCGCTGACCGGGTGGTCGCCGGGGGGGGAGCCCGGACAGCGCCTTGCGCTCACCGCCGATCGAGAGGCAGGTCATGGAAACCGCACAGCCGCCGCTCAGCCGCGACGAACTAACCTTGCTCAAGCTACTGGCCCAGGGCCTGCCACTCGAGGTAGTGGCGAGGCGCATGCGCACATCGGACCGGACGGTGCGCCGCAGATCCAAGGGAATATGCGACCGCCTGGGTGTCGACGCACCGATCGAAGCCGTGGTATGGGCGGCCAAGCGCGGCCTGCTGTGACGCTTACGATGGCCCGGTGAGCAGGCAGGCCACGGTAGCCGCGATCGACCTGGGCGCGTCAAGCGGCCGAGTCATTGCCGGCCGCGTCGGTGCGGGCACCCTCGACGTGCTCCGGGCCCACCGGTTCCCCAATGTGCCGGTGAGCGTTCTCGGCAGGCTGCACTGGGACATCCTGCGGCTATACGGGGACATCCTGGACGGCGTCCGCGCCGCGGCGGACGAGACGGACCTGGATAGCATCGGGATTGACTCGTGGGGAGTGGACTTCGGACTCATCGGCGCAGACGGTGAGCTTCTTGGCAACCCCGTGCATTACCGGGACAGCCGGAGCCAGGCTGCGATGCCCGAAGTGCTCGCGCGGATACCGGAGCGCGAGCTGTATGCAATCACCGGCATCCAGCAGCTACCGATCAACACTATTTACCAGCTCGCAGCGACGGCCCGAACCCCAGCGCTGAGCGCCGCGACCGGCCTGCTGCTCATCCCCGACCTTGTCGCCTACTGGCTGACTGGTAACGCGGGCGCGGAAATAACCAACGCGTCCACGACCCAGCTGCTCGACGTGCGCACCAGAACCTGGGCGACGTCAGTGATTGAAAGCGCCGGGATTCCGCCGCGGCTGTTCCCGTCGCTGCGCCAGCCAGGCGAGCTAATCGGCGTCGTCCGGCCCGATGCGGGCGCAGCGCCGTCGGTACCGGTGATCTCGGTGGCCTCGCACGACACCGCGTCCGCGGTGGTCGCGGTCCCCGCCAGCAGCCCGGACTTCGCCTACATATCCTGCGGCACCTGGTCGCTGGCCGGCATGGAACTCGACCAGCCCGTACTCAGCGACGCCAGCCGCGAAGCAAACTTCACCAACGAGACCGGCATCGACGGCACCATCAGGTACCTGCGCAACGTTATGGGCCTGTGGCTGCTGCAGGAATGCACGCGCACCTGGACCGCGCAAGGACTGCACATCGACCAGGACCAACTGGCAAGGGAGGCCGCGCGCGGATCTCCGCTGCGCTTCGTGATCGACCCGGACGATCCGGCGTTCCTGCCGCCCGGCAACATGCCCGCCAGGATCGCGGCCGCGTGCGCAGCGACCGGCCAGGCCAGACCGGAAACTCCCGCAGAAGTCACCCGATGCATCCTGGACAGCCTGGCCCTCGCGCACCGGCAGGCCCTCATCGAGGCCCAGGAACTGTCCGGCCGACATGCCGACGTGATCCACCTCGTCGGCGGCGGGGCCCGCAATCACGTGCTGTGCCAGCTCACCGCCGACGCGTGCGGCCTGCCCCTGATCGCCGGACCCGCCGAGGCAACCGGGATCGGGAACATCCTCGTCCAGGCCCGCGCCCTCGGAGCTGGACCCGCCGACCTGACTTCCATGCGCGCGCTGGTACGCGACACCCAGCCGCTGCAGCGCTACCAGCCCCGCCATCACCAGGACTGGCACAGCGCTGCGCTGCGGAATCGGCCGGGGCTGACGGGTGCGGCGAGCCACAGGCAGCAGGCAGAGCGTCCGGCAGCCGGCGGCTAGTCTGCCAGAGATGCCGTCGGCAGGCCGGTTGAGCCTGTACGGCGGGCTCGGGTTAACGCCATAAGTCGGGCGACCTCAAGCTCGAGCGAGCTCAGGATCATAAGGACAGTCTCTCGCAAATTTGCGGTCGCCTCTTCAGGACCGCTCCCGCTCCCGTGCGCGCCGCCTGAGCCGAGGCACGCGCGTACGCGGACCAGACTCCGTCCTCATCCCGGTGGTGCCAGTACGGGCGCAGATCGAGCGCCTGCTCGTGGCGATGTCCGACTTAGATCAGCAGGCGGGCCCAGGTTCCCGGATGTGCAAGCGCGGCTGATCAGTCCTCAGGCGGGCGTGGACCGGTAGTGCGGGTGCGTGGGTGGGTGCCGTGGCGCGACGGGCATCTGGTCAGGCGTCGGGGCGGTTTTCCGTTCCGCAGGGCGCGGCGGTCGAGAGGCGCGGGCTGTGGCCGGTTGCCGGGCTGGCTGTCCGTCAGCCCGTGGGGGATTGCCCGGCGCCCGGCACAGGCGGCTCGGCGCTGGCGGAGACGATGATTACTTCGAGGGTGCGGGGTCCGTGCACTCCCTCGACGCGGTTGAGTTCGATGTCGCTGGTAGCCGATGGGCCGCTGATCCATGTGAGCGGGTGGTTCGCGCACGGCGCCAGCCGGGCGACGGCTTCGGGCACCATGTGCACTATCTGATCGGATCGGACTATGCACAGGTGGTAGTCAGGCACCAAGGTGACCGCACGGGTGCCCTGCCCGGGAGCGCCGTCCAGCACGATGGTGCCGGTCTCGGCGATGGCGACGGCGGCCCCGGTGACGACGCCGTCCAGCGCGTCCAGGGCGTCCGGCGCGAGCCCGTCCGCGGCGACAACCTCGACGTCCTCAGTCAGGCCTGGCAGTTCCAGGCCAGGCGGGACCGCGATCCGCCGGGCGCCCCTGCGGGTCAGTGCCGCGTTGACTTCATCCGGCAGCTCGTCTGGCTTGGCGCGCCGGACGATAGCGCGGTAGTCGGAGAGCCGTTCGGCCAGCAGGCCGGGCAACGCCGCTCGGGCCCGGCCGCTTGAAGTGCGGTAGCCATGGCCGCCCGCGGACCTGCCGGCATCGTCGCCGTTCCCCGCCGGGCCGGCGGAGGCGGCCGCGCGGATGGTGGCCAGGATGTCCTCGCGGGTGCTCATCGCGTGTCACCGTGTTCGCGGCGCCACCATTGCCGGAATGTCTGAGCAGGCGGCGCGGGCGCGTCTCGAGCCCGCGTCCACGCTGCCAGCGGCGGCGGCAGCCGGCGCAGCCGCCCGCCACTAGCCAGCATCCGGCCGAGGCTGCCGGCCCTCTGGGCGGCGGTGAACCTTGCCGGGGCCGCCATGGTCCAGGAGGCTGCGGCCATGGTGATCGCCTCGGCAGAGGGTACCTTGCGATGCTCGCGTGCCGTTTCCACGTGCCGTCCGCGCAGGTGTACCAGGATCGACGGGATGTCGATCTTCACGGGGCATGCCTCATAGCAGGCGCCGCACAGTGACGAGGCATACGGCAGCGACGCATTCTCTTCGATGCCCGTCAGTTGCGGTGACAGCACCGCGCCGATCGGGCCCGGGTACACCGAGCCGTAAGCATGCCCGCCGGTGCGCTCGTACACCGGGCACACGTTCAGGCACGCCGAGCAGCGGATGCAGTGCAGCGCCTGCCTGCCTACCGGGTCGGCTAGCGCTGCGGTCCGGCCGTTGTCCAGCAGCACAAGATGGAACTCCTGCGGTCCGTCGCCAGGGGTTACCCCGGTCCACATCGAGGTGTACGGGTTCATTCGCTCGCCGGTGGACGAGCGGGGCAGCAGCTGCAGGAATACGCTCAGGTCCTGCCACCTCGGCAGGATCTTCTCGATGCCCATCACGGTGATCAGCGTGGGCGGGAGGGTCAGGCACATCCTGCCGTTGCCTTCCGACTCGACGACGCACAGCGTCCCGGTCTCCGCGATGGCGAAGTTCACGCCGCTGATGCCTACGCGCGCTGACAGGAACCTGCGCCGCAGATACAGCCGGGCTGCCTCGGCCAGCGCGGCTGGCTGGTCGGTCAGCTCCGGGTCGACGCCAGCCATCTCGCGCAGGAATATCTCCCGGATCTCCGCCCGGTTGCGGTGGATCGCGGGGACCAGGATGTGCGACGGCCGGTCGTGCCCCAGCTGGACGATGAGCTCGGCCAGGTCGGTCTCCACCGCGGTGACGCCCGCCGCGGCCAGCGCGTCGTTCAGCCCGATCTCGTCGGTGACCAGCGACTTGACCTTCACCACTTCGCTGGCACCGGTGTCGCGAACCAGGCCGGTCACGATCTGGCACGCCTCGCCGGCGTCCCTGGCCCAGTGCACCGTGCCGCCACGGAGGGTGATGTTCGCCTCGAGTTGCTCCAGGTAGGAGTCCAGGTGGGCCATAGCGTCTGCCTTAATCGCCTGGCCGGCCTCGCGCAGCGCCTCCCAGTCCGGCAGCTCGGCCACCACCCGCGCCCGCTTAGCCCGGATGGTCCGGGTCGCGTTAGCGAGGTTGTGCCGCAGCTGGCTGTCGGCGAGCGCGCGCCGTGCCGCGACCGGGAATGGCTCGTCTCCCCGCAGGTGACCCGTCCCGTGCGGCGGCGCTGGCAGCCCGAGGAAGGTTGTCACCGGGTAAGCCCATCGCGGGTCGATGCCAGTATCTCGGCCAGATGCACGGTCTTGACTCCGGTGCTCAGCCTGGACAGGCCGCCGCCGATGTGCATCAGGCAGGAGTTGTCGGCCGCGGCGCAGGCGTAAGCACCGGTGCTGACCACGTGCCGCATCTTGTCGGCCAGCATCGCCGTCGACACGTCGGCGTTCTTCAGCGCGAACGTGCCGCCGAACCCGCAGCACTCCTCCGCCTCCGGTAGCTCGGCCAGCTCGAGACCCTCCACGTTGCGCAGCAGCCGGTATGGCCGGTCACCAGTGCGCAGCAGCCGAAGCGAATGGCAGGTCGGGTGGTAGGTCACCCGGTGCGGGTAGTAGGCGCCGACGTCCTCCACGCCCAGCACATCCAGCAGAAGCTCCGATAGTTCGAAGGTGCGGGCGGCAACAGCCTCGGCACGCTGCGCCAGCTTCCCGTCGCCGAACTGCCTGGCTACCATCGCGTGCTGGTGCCGCACCGACCCGATGCACGACGCCGACGGCGCGACGATCACCTCGCAGCCCTCGAAGGTGTCCACATAATGGCGCACCAGCGCAAGCCCGTCGCGCTGGTAGCCGGTATTGATGTGCATCTGGCCGCAGCAGGTCTGCGCGCGCGGGAAGATCACCTCATGGCCGAGCCGCTCCAGCAGACCCACCGTCGCCTTGCCGACGTCCGGGTACAGCGTGTCGGCCAGGCACGTGATAAACAGTGCGATCCGCATCCCCGCTCACCGCCGCCCGCCGCGGCGAGCCGCGACCGGCTCTCCTGCCGCCGCCGCTTCCAGGCTCGTGACGCCCGCGGTCGCCGCGACATCATGCGACCGCCGGGCAGGCGGGCGCGCCTGGCTGGACCGGCGTATTTCCAGCTCCGGCTGGAAGATCACCTGGCGGTGCTTGTGCGCGTCGCTCTCATAGGCCTCCTCTAGCAACAGCTGGGCGGCAGTCCGGCCGATCTGGTGGCGCGGCTGGCGCACCGAGGACAGCGGCACCGCGGCAGCAGCCGCGAAGTCGATGTCGTCATAGCCGACAATCGCGATGTCCTCCGGCACCCGGATCCCGCTCTGGGTCATCTCCTGCAGCAGGCCGAAGGCGACAAGGTCGTTGGCGCAGAAGACCGCCGTCGGGCGGTCCGCGGGATCCGACTGCGCGATAGCAGATCCGGCAGCCTTCCCCGCCGCGACATTCAGCGCGGGCGTGTCGATCAGCATGAGCTTGGCTGCGGAAGCCCCGGCCCTTCTGAGCGCGCGGAGCGCGCCCTCGCGCCGGTCGGCGACCTGCTGCAGGCTCACCGGCCCGCCGGCGAACGCGATCTGCTCATGCCCGGCCGCGATCAGATGCGACACTGCCAGGTCGCCGCCCAGCACGTCGTCCACCGCCACCGAGCACTGATTCCCCGACGGCGAGCGCCTGTCCACCAGGATCACCGGCGTGCCCCGCGCCTGAACCTGCGCCAGGCCAGAGTCGTCGTCGCTGACCGGCGTGATCAGGATGCCCTGCACCCGGTGCTGCTCCAGCAGGTCCAGGTACGCGCTCTCCCTGGCCAGCTGCTCGTCACTGTTGCACATGATGACCGCGATGCCGGACTCGCTCGCCTCGTCCTCCACGCCGCGAGCCACGTCGGTGAAGAACGGGTTGGCGACGTCCAGCACGACCAGGCCGATCATCCGGCTGCGCCCGGCGCGCAGCTGACGGGCCGATTCGTTGCGCACGAATCCGAGCGCATCAATAGCGGCGAGCACCCGGCGACGGGTCGACGACGCGACAATGTCCGGCCGGTTCAGGACGTTCGACACCGTGCCGACCGACACCCCTGCCCGGGCGGCAACCTCCCTGATGCTGACTGACGACCTCACCATGTTCCCTCGTTCGCCCAGGTGACTAAGTGTCCCGGCATGATTGGAACGTGTCAAACCAGGCTAACAAAGCAGCCTGGCTGGTGGCTCGCGACTGGCCCGGATAACTGGCGGCGTGCCGGGACGCGAATGCACCAGCTTGATGCCCAGCACCGCGCAGGCGCGCAGCAGCCACGCATCGACAAAAGCGCTCTCGTTGTCCGAAGCGCACAGGTTCGGGCAAAGGTATGCGCGGTGGCGCCTGACGGTTACGGGTTGGCGAGCCGGGCTGCGTCGGCGGTGTCGGCTAGGTAGTGGAGTACGGTGCCGCGCCGGATGCCGAATGCCTCCTCAGAGTTCTCATCCAATGACCTCGCCCCTTCCGGCAACCCGATCCAGGCCGGGTGCCCGCAGGAGCCAGAGGGGATAACAGCGGCGGAATCGCGTGCTCAAGGCAGCAATGCAGGACCCGTGAGGCAGCTTCCCGCGCCAGACTGCTTAACGGACTCACGGCACCAAGCCGCGTCGGCGTCAGCGGACACCCGCCCCGATTTTCACGCCTGCAGGGCGTCACCGCCAGGGACACCGAGGGACTACTTATGTCTTCCATGACCGCCTTTGAGCCGTGGGATGCGGCCACATCGGGTCAGTCAGGGCCGTCGAGGGTCGCCGCGGTTGCGCGGAGTTCGGTGAGGACGGCGCGCTCGTGCGCGAGAGAGCGGCCGCCGTTGGTCGCGCGGCCGAGCGCGAGGCCGAGCATGGTCTCGCGGGCCAGGAGGTAGAAGTCGCGGTGCCGGGGGCTGGTGAGGATCGCAGGCATGGTGTCGGGGCTGACGAGTGCGGAGAACTCGGCGACTACGGGGCCGATCTCGGCTCGCAGGTCGGGGTGGTTGGCCATCGCGAGCCAGGCTTCGAGGACTGCCTTGAAGCTGGGGTTTCCGACGGCGGCCCAGGTGGCGTCGATCAGGCCGGGCAGATCGGCTGGCGGGGGTCGGCCGGGCTGCGTCATGTCGGCGTAGAGGCGGCGGAGGGCGTCGGCGAGCAGCGCTGGCAGGCCGTCGTAGTGGTGGTGGAATGCGCCGCGGGTGACGCCGGCCCGGTTGCATACTTCGATGGCGGTGACGGCGGCCCACCCGCGCTCGATCAGCAGGTCAATGGCGGCGTCGGCGAGCGCGACACGGGTGGTTGCGCTGCGCTCGGCCTGGGTGCGCCGGGTGGGTGCGGCTGAGCCGGCAGTGGTGGTGACCGGCTTGTGCTGCATGGGTTTCAGTATGGCTCGACTGTCAGGTCGTGCTGGCGGGCCGTGGCGCGGATGAGCAGGTCCGGGCCGCGGACCTCGGTTTCGACGGGGGCGCCCGCGGGTGAGGTGGCAGTCCACCGGCTGGGGTCGCCGAGCCCGGTGATGCGCATGGCGGTTGGCTGCCCGGCGATCGTGTCGTTCATCGGGTGCAGGGACAGGTGCAGGCGGCGGGCGCCGGCGTCCCATTCGGCGCGGGTGAGCGCGACGGCGGGGAAGTCGACATCGCAGACGGTCGGCTCGCTGAACCGCGCGGCCGACGGCGTGTTGGCGAGGCGCCACCAGGCTCCTTGGGTCATCGCGTCGGCGGCGGCCATGGTGGCGTTGTACTGTCCGCGCGGGTATTCCTCGCCGAGGCCGAAGTCCCAGGTCAGCTCCCCGCGCTGGCGGTCCCAGGTGGGCGGATAGTTGTGATCGCAGGCGGCCTGCAGCGCGTCGGCGAGGTCGGTGACGGCCCATTCGCGGGCCAGCCACAGCGCGTGCGCGGTGAACCGGGGCCCGAGCAGCGGTACGGGAGCGGATATCTCCAGCATCCCGGTCTGGGCGCGAGCGGCGTCCCACAGTCGGCGGGCCTCGGCGGGGACCTGCGGTGCGAGGTAGAGGGCCGGGACGGCGCCAATGGCGACGGGCAGTTCCAGGTGCTCGCCGATGACGGGGTCGTAGTAGAAGGTCACCGCAGCGGGCACCTCGCCGGCGTCGAGGTGCAGGTAGTCGCGGCGGGCGATCTGCCACCAGGCATCGAAGGCCTCGTGGTGGCTGGTGCCGAAGGCCAGGTCGGCGAGCTGCAGGCCCAGCCCGGCTCCGGCCAGGCAGTACGGCCAGATCTTGGTGTTCTCGCAGTGGCAGCCCTCCGGCCGGGCGCGCCACTGCGCGGCCAGGTGCTCGGCGATCCTGGTGTGCCACCAGGTGTAGGTGTGCTCGCCGTCCCGGACGATCTGGAACGGGGCGTCCCACCGGGCGTCGCCGGTGACCCGGCGGTGCATGCCGAGCATCAGCAGGAAGAAGCCCTTGAAGAACAGGTTGCCGTCGGCGCCGATCGGATCCCACTGCAATCCCCACGGCTCGATCCCGTTGGCGGTCCAGCCCGGCACGTTGTAGTTCCCCCACTGCGAGGCGGGAATCAGTCCCCGGTACGCGTCTGGATAGTTCGCGCGGTCCGGGTCGTCGCCGATCTGGGTGAGCCAGTCCTCGGCGGCCCACCAGCCGGTGTGGCGGAAGATTAGCTCGTCCAGGATCCGCTCGCACACTCCCCGCCAGGCCGGCGTCCGGTCGGCCATCAGCGCGACCGCGTAGGTCGAGTCGATCAGATCGAACCGCCGCCAGCACAGCATCGGAGCGTCACTGCGGTTGTCCCAGTGCGCGTGCGGCCGGTCTTCCCGTTCCCAGCTGTCGGCTGTGGTCGCCTTCCGGTACAGGTACCGCAGCCAGCCCACATTCCGCTCGGTCAGCGGCGGCTGCCCGGTCACCGGCCCACCTCCGCGAACCGGCGGGCGTCCGCGCCCGCATAAGCAGCCACCGCCGTGTCCCCGGCCGCAGCAGCCTCGATCGCCTCGGTGAGTTCCTCCAGCCGGGAGCCGGGCAGCGCGCAGGTCATCTCGCTCGCGCTCATCCCGGTCCGGGCCCGCGACAGCGCGCAGCCGACACTGGCCGCCGGACGGTTCTGCTCCTTGGCGATGGCGACGATGTGACACTGCGGCTTGCCCTCGATCACCAGATCGGGCACCGCATCGCCTATCGTCATCACCCCCTGCGGGCTGGTGCGCACCAGGACAACATCCGGCCGCTGAGCGGCTTCGGCCAGCGGTCCGTAGATGATGGCGGCGGGCCGCTTCGTCACGACCGGGATCGCCAGGAACACCTCCGGGCTCACCCACCCGGCGTCCACCAGCGCGGCGACGTCGGCGCGCTGCGCCGCGGTCGCCAGGTCGATCAGCCCGTGCGTCAGGCTGCCGACGCTGCAGTTGCCATGGTCTTCCGGCAAGGTCGCGAACGTGCGCTCCAGCGCGCGCACCCAGAACACGCAGCCCGCCGGCACTCGGCCGGTGCGCCCATCAGGCGCCGGCTCGGGCATCCGGGCGTCCGGCCCGGCGAACGGCGGCACCCCCTCGGCGGGCGTGTCGGTGAAGGTGATGGCGACCGGGGCGACGCTGAGGCGAAGCGCCGCGGTCAGGCGTGCGGCCGTGTCCTGCCAGTCTGCCGGAACTGCCACTGCTACTCGCCCGCCTTCTGTGCCCTGACGATCTTCCAGACGCCCCCCTCGAACGCCCGCCACATCGTCTCCAGCTCCAACTCATCGCTGTCGTTCGAATAGCGGACACGGAACAGGACGCTGCCGCCGTCCGGGGTCTCCGACAAGATCTCCCACCTCGTCATCGGCTGCGGCGGCATCACGCCCGACGCCATGAGCTCACTCAGCGCGGAACTCTCGAAAATCGTCCAGCATGCGGGGGAAGTTCCCGTCCGCCACATCCTGGGCATGCCGCTCAGCCGTCAGCCATGCACTCACCGATCACTCCTCACGTCCGCCGCCAGTCCGAGGGACTTTTGCCAGGGCACCCCGCCTGGGTCATCCGGTGGGCCGCTAAACACATACATACACAATCGTATGTTACATGGCGAGATCGCGCAGGGCCTGCGCGAAAGATAGACGACGGCGGCGGCGAGTGGGGGGCCTGTTCAGTCAGTCAGCAGTGCCCGGAACGTTCATCCTCGGCGTCGGCACGCTGCCCGTCCCGCGGCGCGGTCGGCCGGCACCCAGGGCACCAACCTGCGCGGTCGCGAAGAGCGATTCGAGGCCGTCCTCCTGACGCTGACCTGCGGGTTTGGTCCGGCCGCGAGGTGTCAGGCTCTGGTCGCGG
>Ga0335075_10013309_pt1 | contig 12395 bp, 16 predicted proteins | sample Lox_Sample_24_FD_206723 | JGI IMG/M metagenome (GOLD analysis project Ga0335075, IMG submission 206723) | Soil microbial communities from Loxahatchee National Wildlife Refuge, Florida, United States - Lox_Sample_2.4 | ecosystem: Environmental > Terrestrial > Soil > Wetlands | place: USA... | reverse complement strand
TTCCGACATCTCGGCGCCGGAGATCAACTCTCTGCTCCGTGCCGGTGGCGACGCAGGCCGTGAAGTCCTCTTGGTCAAGCGGATCACCCAGGCGAGGGCCCGCCGTGTGATGCCCGCGAAGGTGCTCGTCTATGCCGACGCGGACCGGAACGACGTCCAGCTCGGAGTCGTTGTCGATGACGAAATCAGCTCGGCTCACGAACTCGCCCTGCTTGGCCAAGGCGGCGCGGCGGCCCTGGGCATCAAGGTGGACCCGCCGTCGCAGCGCCCTACCCTCGAACCCCACCTGGAACGCGAACGTGTCCCGCTGCGCGAAGTCGTCAGTCGCCGCGCCGCAGCAGCCGCTCTCCGGCTCGGTGCTGCTACCCCAGTCTCCACAGACCCGGCCGCCGCGGAGCGGACACATGACGAGGTCCGGGCGGTCAGCGTCTTCGAGCATCCCGATCTCCTCGACGAAGCCCTAACCCAGGCGACGCATCGCATCCTACTGATCTCTCCATGGGTACGGAAATCGGTCGTCAACACCGACTTCCTGAGCAAACTTGAGAGTCGGCTTAGACGCAGTGTCACGGTGCACATCGCTCACGGTTATGAGCACGACGACTCAGGCTCGGATCCCGAAGCAGTTCGCCGACTGAGCAACCTTGCTGACCGGTACCCGGACCACTTCACCTTCGTCCGCCTGAAGAGCACGCACGCCAAGATCCTCATCTTCGACGACGTCTGGATTGCCACCAGCTTCAACTGGCTCAGCTTCCGAGGCGACCGTGACCGTACCTACCGCATGGAAGAGGGAACGCTGGTGCGCAGCCGACAAGCGGCTGATGCGCAATACGAGCGCTATGTCACCCTGATCGCCAACGATCGGCAATAACCGCAGCCCCCTCGTTGGTGGGCGAAGATCGTCAACATTAGAGTCACTGCCGGCCTGGCCGTGAGGTGCCTACCCGTGGGCGACACGGCGTTCGGAGCGGGAAGCCGTGACGGCTTCCGGGGTTCTTCTGTTGTGCTGTGTTCCCCTACCGCCAGCGGAGGAAGAAGCGTTCGCCGGATTCAGGCGTGAGGCCGATGGGCATAGCGAGGCGTTCGCTGAGCGAGATGCCCTCTCTGGGCCCGAGCACATCGAATCCCAGCCTGCGGTAGTAGTGTTCCAGGCCTGAGTCGGCGCGGAACTGGCCGTAGGCCAGCAGGTAGTTGAGCTGGAAGTACACCTGGAGGCAGGTGCCGAGCAGCGCCGTCCCGATGCCGTTGCCTCGGCTGCTCTCGTCAACCGCGATCCCGTTGATCTTCACGATGGCGGCGGTACCAACGAGAGCGAACTGGATGGGAATCCCGGCGCTGGCGGCCTGGGCCATGACGGCCGCGGGCGGCAGGGCCAGCAGCGCCCCGCAGGCGCTGTGACGGGCATTCTCGGCCACTAGCAGCGCCGTCAGGCCGGGCATGGCCAGGTTCGGGTCTCCGCGGTGCGCCGCGGTCGCCAGTGCGGTGAGTATCTGGTCTTTCCCGGCTTCCAGTGCGTGTATCAGGGTGGAGCCGATGTCCTGGTTATCGATTGCCTCCGCAAGGTATGGCGGGAGGTCCACTCCGGCCATGGCCAGCAGCCTGCTCACCTCGGCGGTATCGCCGGGCCGTGCCATGCGCAGCAGCACGCCGCCGGAGACTGGCAGGCCGTGTGCCAAGGCGGCGGCATCCAACTTCGGTCCGGCCGATTCGGTACGGACCGGTGCGGTACGGACCCGTGTCTGTCGGCGCCGGAAGGCGTCCCGCAACCGCCCTGCCGGCCGCTGGGGTGGTTCCGGGTCCGGTTCACCGCTCGGTGTGGCGGGGGCGCTGTCTTGTGCGGGTGGGGGCGTTCCCGGTGGCAACGGGATCTGGTCGAGCCGTAGGAGGCTGGTGTCGCCGTCAGCGCCGGGCACGCTGAAGTACCAGTCACCGGATTGGTCATTCTCTACGGAAGCCTCACTAACGGCGGTAAGCAGGGCTGCTGCCCGCGGGTAGGGCGATAGGTCGAGCGGCCTGGCCTGCGAGTGTCGCCGTAGGAATTCCAGTGTCGCCGAGGCCAGGTTGACGCCGGCCCGCTGGTGTCCGCTGTGGTCCTCGCGCGCTGCCGGGTGATCGAGGATGACCCGGGTGGCGTCGTCGTCGGCGATTGTGTAGAGCAAGGTCAGGTTGGCCCGGCGGATTGGGAGCTGAGCGCCCGCCGGGAGCCTGCCGCCGCTGCCGTGCAGGCCGGGAGTGAGTTGGACCGCCATCCTGCCGACAAGCGGGCCGTGCTTGAGCCGGGCGATCTCGCGGAACTGCTCGATCGTCGCGTCGATGATGCGCTGCTCGTCGGGCAGGTACAAGATGCAGTGCCCGTCCAGGACGTTGCCCTCCCAGGACGGCTGCGGGGTCCCGTGCATATACGTCCGCCCGGCATCGTCGGTGACGGCCAGGTCCACCGCCCGGATCTCCGAACGGATGCCGAACTGCGCGTAGCAGCACCGCAGGATGCGGCATGAGTCCACGCAGATGTTCGCGGGCTGTCCGCGCAGCATGCCGGCCCACAGGGTTGGGACCATGGTGAGGAGCAGCGTCTGAGCGGACGGGGCGCTGCCGGTGACCATCCCGGACAGCCTCGCCCGGGTGCGGGCGTCGAGCATCCCGGCGCTAAAGGATCCCACCGGGGGCTGAGACGACCGCGCACCTGGGCGGCCGGGAGGTTTCCGCTGCTTCTGCGGCTTGCGTCCACGCGATTTCGGCATACTCGTAACGTTACGTCTCATTTGCGCGGAGTAACGTCAAGAACACGCCCGAATACTCGCCGGGGGCAGCACCTGACCTCGGCGAGGCGGGCCTGAACTTGAACCAGATAGTGGCCGCGGGCTTGGGCGGCACGCTCGGCTGGACCGCCAACCCCGGTGTTCACCGCCCTGCTCGGGACCGCCGATGATGCGCGATCGCGTGGTGCTGGCGATCGAAGGCACCCATGCCTCGGGCAAGACCACCCTTACTCACGCCCTGGCCGCCCGGTACCGCGAACACGGCATCCACGTGGCCACCGTTGAAGAACCCGCCCGGCCACAGCCAGTTATTCGAGGAGATCGTCCGGAGGATCGCCTCTTGACGATCGCCCTGGGCTGGAACAGTATCGAACTTAAGGTCCGAGCAAAATCGGGCAATTTGATGGAGGGAAGGACCCAGCAATGCGGCTAACGTTCCTCGGCAAAGACACGCAGGGCGGCAACTCCCCCACGCTGTGGGAGACCGACGACGGCCAGTACGTGATCCAGGGCTTCACGCTCGACGCCCAAGCCCTGGGCCAGGTCGGAGCCATACCGGACGGGGAGGCAGTCATCCGTGTTCCCCAAAAGCTGATGCGCCACCTGAAGGACGCCCATGGAGCCACTGAGCTATGAGGACTTCAAAGCGCTCGCCTGTACCTGCAAGCGAGCCTTCCACCTGGAGCAGCGAGATACCTACAACGTCGCGGCCGAGGACGAGCCGTTCGGCCGGTGGCTGCGCAGTGAGCCAGACGAATACGCCTGGCACCAGGACTGGCTGAACTTCCTGCGTCAGGCCACGGCGGCTGGCGTCCAGGTTCAGCGGGTGCGGCTGGCGAGCATCCCCCATTCCGACTACATTCGCTGGGGCCTCGATGTTTCTCCGCTCAACATCGAGGCGGGCGAGGACATCCGCTACATGCCGCGCCACCTGATCGAAGACATCGAGCTGCCGGATGAGGACTTCTGGCTGCTGGATGACGACACGCTCATCCTCAGCGTATTCTCGGCCGATGGCCGTACCGGCGGCTTTGCCCGGGAACCGGCCCCGGAGCTGCTCAGGCACTGCGCGGGCGTGCGTGACCAGTTGTGGGAGCGGGCAATTCCGTATGCCCAGTATGTCGCCTGAAGGTACAGGCGGCTTTGACTACATCTGCTGACCAGGCCCGCGTGTCGCTGGGGATACGCCTTCGGGATATCCGCAGGGACGCGGGCCTGTCCGGGACCGAGCTAGCGCAGCTGAGCGGCTGGCTGTCATCCAAGGTCAGCAAGATCGAACACGGGAAGCAAACCCCGTCCGAGGAAGACCTGAGGGCCTGGTGCGAGCACTGCCGGGCGGCTGACCAACTGCCCGACCTCATCGCGGCCGTCAGGAGCATTGAGACGCAATTCGCCGAATGGCGTCGCATCATGCAGGGTGGTACCAGGCGCCGCCAGCAAGCCTCGGCGACTGCGTATGAGCGGGCGCGGCTGTTCCGGATCTACGAGCCCGCCGTCATCCCGGGCCTGTTGCAGACCCGTGAGTACGCCGTCGCGGTCCTACTGACCTTTATCGACTTCGTGCGCGTCCCGGAGGACGCGGAGGAGGGCGCGGCGGCACGCCTGGAGCGCCAGCGCGTCTTGACGCACGGCGACCGCCGCTTTCAAATGGTTCTCGGCGAGCAAGCGCTCCATACCAGCGTCGGCGGCACGGAGGTCATGGCCGGGCAGCTAGAGCACCTGCTGGCCGTACTCAAGCTGCCGCGTCTCAGGCTGGGGATCATTCCCGCGGACGCGCCGTACCGGGTGCCGCTCAATAACGGCTTCTGGATTCTGGATGAGGCGCTTGTCCAGTTCGATACCTATAGCGCAGAGCTGTCCCTGGTCAGGCCCGACGAGATCGCCCTGTACGGGCGGGCCTTCGATCGGCTGGCTGCTCTCGCCGTCTATGGCTCGGAGGCCGCTGGGATAATCGCCCGGGCTCTGGACGGGCTGTACACAAGAAAATCTTGAAGCAAAACTGAGCAAATCTCTTGGCCTGGAAGTGGCCGTGTTCGTACCTTCTGAACCATGCCCGATATCGACGAAGAGGAGCCTCGCCATATCGCGCGCGGGATGCGGCCTGTTGTCGGGGAGCCGTCGCGGCAGCGCGGTGATCGTCTGAATGAGGCTGCCGGATGGGAGGCATGTCGCATGAAATGTGCGCCGTAGACAGCCGCTCCAGCGGGTCAGGCTGGTCAGCAGATCGATGGCGACGGCCCAACCGCGTTCCCGGAGTCGGCCGCGCGGTGTGTCCGAGATGGATGAGGATGCCGCCCTGGCTGAGCTGGAGAAGGCGTTGGCTGTCGACGATTACCACGGGTTCTGCGCCTTGGGGGACAGCTTGTGGGGCGCGATCCAGCAGCTGCGGCTAGGTGCTCACGGGCAGCACGCCGACCGAGCCAGACCAGCAGATCCGAGTGTACTGGCGGGCACCACAATGAGGAAAGGCAGGCCCGGTGGCGTGCCCCGGAGACCCGCCAGGGGCGCGCCAGCGCAGCGCGGTCGCGTGCCCCTGTAGCCCGCGTCTTGTTACCGGCATCTCGCCGAAGCCAGAGCACGACATCCGCAGTTCCCCGCTGCCCCGCGCGGCGGCCTGCAGCATCTGACAGGAGACCAGATTGACATACCGGCCTGCACCCGTGCCGTCGGGTGCCGCCCCGGTTCCAGCCATCGAGGCCCGGCTGGAGCCTGACGCTAACCGAAACGGACACATGATCGGCTATCAATGGACCGTCTACCGTCGGCGCGACGGCGGCGGGCCCGACGGCATCGTCGCCACCGGCATGACCGATCGGCCGGACAAGGCGAAATCGCTGGTCGAGATGATCGTAGGTGAGAACGGTGCAGCGGCGTGGGGGTCGCTGCTGCGGGTTGCGCTGGGCGGCGGGCCGTCATCGTGGCGGGCGGATCAGGCGGCGGGCTGGCCGCCTGCGGGTGAGATACAGGTGTGCTCGTCGGCAGGTGACGGGTGCTTGTCGTGGGGGCCGCTGTACCCGCGTGACCGTGCGGGAGTCTGGGATGCGGACGCCGCCGGGGTGTCGGCTGGCGTGGCGGCCACCGCGGGTGAGCGGCGGTGACTGGGCCACGCGGCGTGGCGTCGGCGGGTGAGCCGGGCGTACTGGAACGGCCCGTGTTGGATACCAGTCGGCCCAATATCGCCCGGATGTACGACTACTGGCTGGGCGGGAAGGATAATTACACTGCCGATCGGAACGCGGCAGAAGAGCTGCTGAGGCTGATTCCCGAGAGCATTCTCGCCTGCCGGCATAACCGGCTGTTCCTGCAGCGCGCGGTCCAGTTCCTGGTGGCCGAGGCGGGTATCGGCCAGTTCATCGATATCGGCACCGGCTTGCCGACTCAGAATAATGTCCACGACATGGCACCCGACGCCCGCGTGGTGTACGTGGATTACGATCCAGTCGTCATCGCGCACGCGAATGCGCTGCTGGTCAAGCGGGCGACAGTCCGCGCGATTCGCGGTGATCTGCGCCAGCCCGGGGATATCCTTGCCGACCCCAGCTTGCGGGGGCTCATCGACCTGGGCGAGCCGGTCGCGATCTTGCTGGTAGCGATCTTGCATTTCGTGGACGACGAAGAAGACCCGTACCGGATCGTCGATGCGCTGAAAGCGGCCATGGCGCCGGGCAGTTACCTGGTCATCTCGCATGTCACGGCGGATGAGATCCCGGCTGCGGTCAGCCAGGACGCCCAGCGGGTGTACCGCGGCGCGTCAGCGGCCGTCACTCCCCGGTCCCGCGCGCAGGTCCAGTGGTTCTTCGAGGGGCTGGACCTGGTTGACCCCGGTGTGGTGGACACCTGCACGTGGCCGCAGAGGCTCAGCATCCCATCACCAGGGCGTGTTCTCAGTTACGCCGGCGTGGCCACAAAGCCCTGACAGCCCCTATGACCGGCCATCAGTGACGGGACCATCATCTTCGTAAGGAGCAAGCGGTGAGCAGTTCTGTACGGATACTGCTGGATCCGCCCGACTGGGCCGGGCTGAGCAATGATCAGCTCACCACGTTCGTGGAATCGGTCCATGCCCTGCTTGACTTCGGTATCTTCCGGCCGCCGCTGGCGGCCGAACTCGTGAGGTACCGGGATGCCGCCAGCGAGGAGATAAGTGCCCGCATCGCCGTGAAATCCCGCGAACGACAGGCAGCGGCAGGTAATGCACGTACGCACGGGCCGGATGATCCGCGTTAAGTCTTTCCCCCAGGCAATGTGCTTTCCCCCGGAAGGTGGGTCATGGCTTACTACCGCGGTGACGGGTACCGGCCGGTCCCGGTGCTGGAGAAGTCCCGGCTGGCCGGTACCGGGCGGGTGGCTGACGACCTCTACTTGATTGCTCACCACGAGATCACCGGTCGGCCGTACCTGTCCCCGCGTGGTGTGGGAATCGGGCTGGCCGGCGGGCTGCTGGCTGAGCTGATGGTCGCCGAAACGCCCGCGGTCACGCTCGATCGCGGCTGCGTGCTGCCGGTGTACCGCCCGAACCGTCGGCCGGTCGCTCACTATGGGCGCCCGGATGAGCTGGTTCCGGGGCACCTCCTCGACCTGATCACCGCTGAGTCCGAGCCCCGGCCAGTGCGGGACTGGCTGTTGTTCCTGGGCAGGACGTCGGCGGCGGACGTGGCGGAGCGCCTGGAATGCTCGGGGTACCTGATTCGCCCGAAGAACTGGCTCCCCTGGCGGACTCCACGACCGGTTCCCGTGGACGGCGACTGGGCGCACTGCGCGCTGCTGCGGGCCCGGGGCGCGCTGGACCCGGGCAGGATGCTGACCCCGTACCCGGCGCTGCTAGCCGGGCTCACGCTGGCCTGCGGCCTGGGGTTCCGGCTCGCAGACCTCGCCAGCGCACCCCCACGCAGCGACGGGCAGGCCGCGCAGCTGCTTTTGCGACCGCTGCACGAGCTGATCACCGCCGTCCAGGTGACAGCCGACAGCGCGGTGCTTTCCGCCCGCAGGTGACCTTTTATCCCCCTTTTTGTGAACTGGAGGCTAGTCGTGGTGTACCGCTCGCCTACCGTGCCCGCCAGATCGAGCACGGTGAGCCGGGCGCTGGCCCGGGACCGGGTCGGCGTGCCGTCGGTGTGGTCGTTCCTCATGTCAGGGATCGCGCCGCTGACCGTGGCGGCCGGAGTGATCACCTCGGCCTACGCGACGACCGGGCTGACCGGCATCCCGTTCGCGTTCGTGGTGATCGCGGTCGTGCTGGCCGTGTTCGTGCCCGGGTACATGGCGATGAGCCGCAACATCGTGAACGCAGGAGCGTTCTATGCCTTCATCGCCCGCGGCCTGGGCAAGTCGGCCGGGGTGGCCGCCGCACTGGTCGCACTGCTGGCCTATTCGTTCCTGCAGGTCGGCCTTTACGGGGCGTTCGGCCCGGCCGCCCAAGCCGAGGCCCAAGCCCACCTGCACCTGTCCGCGCCGTGGTGGACGTGGGCGCTGGCCGGCTGGGCCATCGTCACCATCCTCGGCCTACTGCGCGTCGACATCACCGGCAAAGTCCTCGGCGTCTTGACCACCGCCGAGGTCATCGTCATCATCATCGCGATCATCGCGGGGCTGGCCCATCCCGCCGGCGGGCACTTGAGTTTCTCGCCGCTGTCGCCCGGGTCGCTGGGCTCGGCGGGCTGGGGCACATTCGGGGTGCTGGCCGTGGTGGCGGGCCTGGGGTTCGTCGGCTTCGAGCAGGCCCCGGTGCTGGCCGAGGAGACCAAAAACCCGAAGCACACGATTCCGACCGCTACCTACTTGGCGCTGGCGGTGATCGCGGTGGTCTATGCCGGCGCGGCCTGGGCGATGGCCGCCCATGCCGGGCCCTCCCACGTCGTGGCCGCAGCCCGGGCCGAGGGACCCGCGCTGATGTTCGGCATGGGCGGCAGCACCCTGGCGGACATCGCCCAGTTCTTGTTCATGACCTCGCTGTTCGCCGCGCTGCTGGCCTTCCACAACGCGGTGTGGCGGTACACCTTCGCGATCAGCCGGGAGCGGGTGCTGCCCGCCTTCTTGAGCCGGACCGGCGCCAACAGCGTGCCGAAGGCCGCGTCCTTGGCGCAGAGCCTGACCGGCCTGGCCGTCATCGTGCTCTACGCCGTCGGCGGCTGGGCGCCGATGACCGACCTGTTCTTCTGGCTGGGCACCACCGGCGGGTTCGGCATCTTGATCCTGCTCGCGCTGACATCGGCCGCGGTCATCCGGTTCTTCCGCACCGGCCCCGGAGCTGGGACGGCAGAAACCGTGTGGGCACGAATGACCGCCCCTGCTGTGTCAGCGATCTGCCTGATGGTCATCGTGGTCCTCGCCGTGCTGCACTACGCCACCTTGCTCGGCGTCGCACCCGGCAGCCCCGCCGCCTGGCTGCTGCCCGCCAGCTTCGCCGTGGTTGCCGCGGCCGGCCTGGGCTGGGCCGCGGTCCTCAGGTCCCGGCGCCCGGACATCTACGCCAGCATCGGGCTCGGCCCGGCCGCCATCAGCAGCCACCTCGCCCCGGCCCGGGCAGCCCGGCCATGACCACCTTCCCCCAACACGCCGGTCACCGCGTCCAGCGAGCACACACAGGTGACGTCGAGGTCCTCGCCCACGTGATCGCCGAGGCCTTCTTCGACCTGGCGGTATCGCAGTGGCTCGTCCCCGACCCGCACGCCCGCCGGGCGATCCTGCCCGGCTACTTCGGCATATATGTGGAGCAAGCCCTTTCTGATGGCCTGGTGGTGACTACCCCCGCCCGCGACGCGGCGGCACTATGGCAACCTGTCGCAGCGGACGGCCCAGTACCCCCGGCCCAGGACTACCACCACCGGCTTGCCGCACTCACCGGGCCGCACCTGGCCCGGTTCCAGGCCCTAGACCAGGCCTTCAACCAGCATCATCCGGCCGGCGTCACCCACGAGCACCTTATGATCCTGGCCGTGCGCCCGGACCGGCAGCGCCTGGGTATCGGCACGGCCCTGCTGAACGCCCGGCACGCGGTCCTGGACCGGGACTGGATACCGGCCTATCTCGAAGCCTCCGATCTCGCCACCCGCGACATCTATCTCACCTGCGGCTATGCCGACTACGGCACGCCGATCCAGCTGCCGGACGGCCCCTCGATGTACCCCATGTGGCGGCACCCGCACCGAAACGCGGAAACGGCGCATTGGGGCGTATGAAGCTTCCCGGCCCGGACCGGAGTGTCCGATGGGTCACAGACGTCCGCCCAAGGTCCGGCGACAGACGCGATGGACTAGACGAGATTTGCCCGGCTCAACCGGACGACATCGCCGACTTCCACTCGGACCAGGTACGGCCCGCGGCGAACACGATCGTCATTGCTGGGGATCTTGACGACCCACACGCCGCCGCCCAGGCCAGCCTGGCGTTCACGACCTGGCATGACGACCGTCCCGCCCCCCGCTGGACACCGTCGCCCTAACCGCTGCCCCGCCTGCAGGCCGAGGCACTCCGGCCCGGCTCGGCGCAGATCCAGCTCCTGGTCGCCGTACCCGTCCCCGGCCCGGGCTCGCTAGCCTGGAACGCGCTGAGCCTGGCCGCGCAGATCCTCCGCGCACGTATCATCGGGCACCCGATTGCCCGCATGCGAGGGTAGCGGACGCAAAGCGCTCCGTTGCCTTCGACAAGAAAGGGGAACGCCGCAAGGGCGAGATGCCCAAGAACTGGTACTCCATGACAGCCAGCGTGATCTACCCGCTCGCTTGCGCCGACGGCGTCCCGGAGAAGGCACTCGCCATCACCACGGCGAAGCTCTGCCACCAGGCCCAGTTCTGGGACGGCCGCTCCCGCTTCCGCGTCCCTGTGCACGCCGCCAAGCAGATGGACCTCGACCACCCGCAATACCGGCGCACCGCGGCCCCCGAGGAGAAGCCCACCGCAGAGCCCGGCGCGGCTGAACCTTCTGAGGCTTCCGCGGACTAGTGGTCGCCCCACGACGACTACGACAAGTCCTTCCCGCCTAGCGGCTACCCGGTCGGCACCCCCACAGGAAGCCCTTGACTGCGCCTGCGGCCTCTACCTCGGCGACACTCGTTCCGTAACGTCTTCTTCCGCGTCGTTTGGTCGCGTCCCGTTGAGGGTTCCGACCAGCGTTGCCACCTTGGGCCGCGGCACGCCGAACGTGGCCGATAGCTGGCGCTGCGACACGGGCTCGCCGAGGCAGTCACGTGCGTGGAGGTAGGCGGTAACGATTGCGTCCTCAGCCGACATGGCCACCTGGTGCGGGCATTGACCGTCGGTGGCCGTGAGGTGGCTCGCGCCGTCGCCTGCGCGTGCCAGCCGGACGATGCCCATCAGGGTTTCCAGGGAGAGGACGAATGCCACTGGCGGCAACGCGGCGACCAGGGCGCCACCTGCGCTGATGTGCAGGCCCGCGACGATGTTCATAGCCAGCGTTGAACCGATACCGGTCACGAGCGAAACCATGGCCAGCGGTGGTTTGGGCGCGTGGTGGCGGATCGCATCGAGTATCGCCAGCGATGCCGTGACGATCATCAGGTCAGCCACGAAGGGAATGAGGTAGGCCACCAGGCCCGCACTGCCGGTGAGGGAGACGACAGTCAGCGCGTGCAGGTAGCTGACGATCCCGGTGATCGCGGCCAGCGCGGCGAGCGACAGGCCAGCCAGGAACCGGATGGAGCCATCGGTCACGCGGAACCCCTCCTCCAGCACAGAGCCGGCCAGCCCCGGCGCGGGATGGCTCGGACACTCCACGTCTCGATGCCTTTCACGGGCGTACCGCCTCGCCGTGACTGCTGGCGCGCGTGATCAGTCCGGCGATGACCGCGCAGATCTGCGGTTCCCATCCGGCCAGCCATGCCAGGATCCGCAAGTCGTACGCGCCGAGTTCGAGGTCGGCCTCCTCGCAGGCGGCGCGCAGCATCGCCAGGTTCGGCGACTGCATGCGACCCAGCCCCGGAGCAGCCTCGAACGCGGTGTAGACGGCGCGAACGGCGGGCGTGTCGAGCGCCTGCCGTTCGGTCTCGAACGGCCCGGCGTGGTGAACGCTCTCGGGTCGGCCGCACCGCATGCATGCGTCGGGTGCGGGCCGGTCCGGGGCGACTTGGCCAGGCCGGACGAATGACTCGCATGCGGCCGGTTTCAAAGCCCGGCCGGTCTGGGGGTTGGTCATGGCCATGGCAGACCTCCATCCGGTTGGAGAGGGTTGGGTCCAGGCCCCTCAAACGGCGGCCTCAATCGCCGCAGTCGGGGCCGTTGTGCGCTCAGGTCGGGCTCGACGTTCGTCGCTGGCAAGCGCTCGGTCTGGCGGACTGGGCGGCCGGCACGCACGCACTGAGCACGCACGAGGCACGCACAAAAGGGCCGCGCAGTCCCGGTCAATCCCGGTACTACGCGGCCCGTGAAAGCCGTTGTGACCTGCGTTCCGGCGCAATCGCGAACAGACGCGGACGTGTCCGTAACGCGAAGAAGAGCACTGCTAATGCGGTTGGGTGGTAACACCCTCCGGGGTTCAAATCCCCGATCCTCCGCCACGAGGTCTTCACGTTTCGTTGAGGCTTATTTTCACGTTTGGGTCTGACATTCCGGCCTTGTGGTGGTCCCTGGTTCGGGGTGGGTCTTGGGCACCGTGGCGGGCCTGGTTTGGCCTGTGTC
>Ga0335075_10013308_pt1 | contig 12395 bp, 10 predicted proteins | sample Lox_Sample_24_FD_206723 | JGI IMG/M metagenome (GOLD analysis project Ga0335075, IMG submission 206723) | Soil microbial communities from Loxahatchee National Wildlife Refuge, Florida, United States - Lox_Sample_2.4 | ecosystem: Environmental > Terrestrial > Soil > Wetlands | place: USA... | reverse complement strand
GCGATCGCTGCCGGCGGCGGGCGCGAAGACGAATTCGCAGGTTGCGGCGCTGCGTGTGCCGGAGCGCACCCAGGAGGCCCGTTGCCTGTCGACGGTCAGGAACCAGGATTGCCGTTGGCGGACACCGCCAGTGCCGGAGAAGGCATGGCAGTCGAGCACGGCGCCGCAGCCGCCGTGCTCGGGGTCTCGAACTGACGCGTAGCGGATGATCTGCACTTCCGCACCGCGGGCGACCCGTCCGAACGACTGGCACCCGCCGTAGTCGTCGGGGTCCGTCCAGGTCCTCCCATCGCGTGCGAACGGCCTGTTGCGCAGATCCACGGCTTTGCCGTGCGCCACCGCCTGAAAGACGGTGTGCGGCACCCCGTCGAGCCGGGTGAGCCCGTGGCTGTCCAACACGAACCGCCAGCGCCAGTAGCCGAGCTCCGCGCAACTCGTGCGCACCGCCTCCGCCCCGTACCAGACGCCAGGGTCCTCGAAGCTGCGGAACCGCGAGCCGCGCGACGGCGGCGGATAGCGGAAGGGCGTGTAGAGCAGATAGTCGAGGTCCGCGCACGCGGGCCGCACGCGCGGCTTGGACGTTTCGAGCAGCGACTCGAGCAGCTCCTGTTCAGCGAGGCTGTCCACCAGCGCGCGGGTCGCAACCACGTGCTGCGCTTCGACGGCGCGCCACAGGGTCAGCTCGCAGGCCTTCGATTCAGATGCGACCGCGTGCGGCGTCCAGGTACCGGACGACATGGAAGAGTCCCTCGGCCGTGAGAATGCGCTTGGCCGGCTCGCCGCCGAGCGCGTCGTTGTCGGAGTGCAGCCAGTCGCGCATGGCCTGTGCCTTCCCCCCCGTGATGGCGGCCAGGGAGCGATAGAGGCGCACGAACGCCGCCGCGAGCTCCCACGCCTTGCTGTCCTGCGGCAGCAGCCACGTCCCGGCCGCCAGGCGGGAGGTGGTCGCTGCGCTCAGGCCCAGTACGCGAGCCAGCTGCGCCTGGCGCACCTCCAGCTGCTCGGCCGCGCGCACGGTGGCCTTCGACAGGACCGTGGCGGCGCTTTGGGTGCTCGTGGCGGGCAGGGTCATGGCGGCATAATTTCTATAGAAATATTACCTCGCTAACCATTCATATGCAAGTGCGAGCTTCGCCGTGCCGCTCTGGCCGATCACCCGTCCTGATGCGATCATCGTGCGCTCGGCGGAAAGCGGAGGTTGCCAGTGAAGTGTCCGAAATGTGGAGTGGACCTGCGCCCGGTGGAGCGGCACGAGCTCAAGGTCAATTGGTGCCAGTCGTGCAAGGGGATGTGGCTCGAGCACGATGAGCTCGAGCAGCTGGAGGACGAAGTCTTCGATTTCGGCGACCGCTGGAAGGGGACGCTGGTGCCGAGCTCGACGCCGACCAGCGCCAAGTGCCCCGAGTGCACCGCCTGTCTGCAGCGGTTCAACTACAGGTTCTACGATCTCGAGATGGAGTTCTGCCCCAACCAACATGGCTACTGGCTCGAGGACGACCAGGACACGAAGGTCCTGGAGCTGATGAAGCGGGAAGAGGTCGATCTGGAGCGCAAGCTCCTGGCCGAGAACAAGTGGGCGGCGATGCTGCGGCACATGCACTCCGGCTCCTTCTTCGACCGGCTGAAGGATCTGTTCAGATGACCGGATGATTACAGAGGCGCCGCGGGGGGGGTTGCGCCGGCAAGCGGCGCGCGATTATCATGAGCGCAGCCGTTAGCGGAGCCGTTTCAACTTAGAACTTCAACAACGGCAGACCAGGAAAGGCGTGGGGGTATTACGATGAACTTCAGGGCGATCCGTCTCGTCTGCGTCGCGTCATTGCCGTTGTTCCTGGCAGCCTGCGCGACTCCGGTAACCATCACCTACTCGCCGAGCTCGACCATGTCTTTGCATGGCAGCGAGACGGTGGGCAACTTCGTGTACGTGCCGGCGCAGCAGGGCAAGCTCAAGGACAATCAGATCCAGAACACGGCGATCGGCAGCATCCTCCTCGATACCACGATAGCGAAGTTCTTCGCCCAGTCGCTGCTGCTGGAATCCCGCTTCGTGGGCATCAACATCAACGGCGGCGGCCCGTCGGTCCACGGCCAGATCAACCAGTTCCTCGCCGATGACCTGGGCTATCACGTCGACTGGGTTCTGGACGTCACGTATATCGTGGATTCGGCCAACGGGTCCGGCCAGTGTTACCAGAGCGAGAAAGTCCTGAAGACGCGCACCGCGAAATTCTTCAACGTCAACGGAGTCATCGACCAGGTGATCCGGCTCAACATCGAGAAGCTCTTCAAGGATCCCGCCTTCGTCGCCTGCATCAAGCCGCATTGACGAAATGGCTTGCTGCGGCCCGGCAGCTCAGTGATTGCCGGGTGCCTGCGGATCGCTCTTGCGTTCCAGGGTCACGAACGTGAAGGCATAGGCGTTGCGCTCGTCCGCCGGATAGCGGTGGCACTCGACGTCGGCCCACTGCGTGGGGTCGAAATCCGGGAAGAAGGTGTCCCCCGGAATGTCCGCATGCACCAGCGTGAGGTAGATGCGGCGGGCGAAGGGCATCAGCAGCCGGTAGATCTCCGCGCCGCCGATGGCGACCAGCTCCTCGGCATCGCGGGCGATGCCGAGCGCCTGCCCGAGTGAGCGCACGACGACCACCCCCTCGGCCCGCCAGTCCCGGTCGCGCGTCAGCACGAGGTTGGTGCGTCCCGGCAGCGGCCTGCCGATCGAGTCGTAGGTCTTGCGCCCCATCAGCAGAAGCTTGCCCATCGTCAGGGACTTGAACCGCTTCAGGTCATCGGGCAGCCGCCACGGCAAAGTGTTTTCGCGTCCGATCGTGCCGTTCTCCGCCATGGCGGCCACGAGAGAGATGAGAGGTTGCTGCAGGATCATGTCAGTTGAGCATCGCTGGACCAGGCACGAGGACGTGCCCCGCCGCCGCAGGTGGCGCGGCTTTGCGCAAAAACCGCGCTTTTTGCCCAAGGCGGCGGTGGGCGGCGCGGGATGCGCCGATCCAGCGCTTCATGCTATATCTCGACCACGGTGTTGAGTACGACCACACCGCGGAAGGGCATGCGGAAGAATTCCGCAGCCTGGGTGCTGTGCCGCTGCATCCAGGCGAACAGGCGCCGCTGCAGTCCTCTCCAGCCCGGCAGCGGGCGGGCGCGCACCACGTGCTGGCCGACGAAGAACGAGCTGTCCTCGGTGAACACTCTCAGCCCGCGAACCCGGCACGACTTCAGCGCCTCGCCGACGTCAGGCGTCTCCATGAAGCCGAAGCGGGCGTGGACCAGGTAGACGCCGGGCAGGGTCTCCTCGATCTCGACACGCCGCACCGGATCCTGGCGGGGAGTGCGCACCACCTCCACGTTGAGGATGATCAACCGCTCGTGCACGACGCCATTGTGCTCGATGTTGCGGATCAGCGCGGAGGGTATGAGGTTCGGGTCGCTGGCGAGGAATACTCCCGTCCCATGGACCCGGTAAGTGCCCGCGACCAGCTTCGGCAGGTCGGTGCGCGGCACGGCCATCTTGGCGAGCGCCGCCCGCAGCTCAAGCCGCCCGCTGCGCCAGGTCATGAAGATCGTGAACAGGATCGCCGCCAGGGTGAGCGGAATCCAGCCGCCGCTCGGCACCTTGGTCATGTTGCCGAGGACGAAGATGGTGTCGACGATCATCAGCATGCCGAACAGTGTCCCCACCCACCATTTCGGCCAGCTCCACTGAGTCACGGCCACGAAGGAGCCGAGAATGGTCGTGACCAGCATGGTGCCGACGACGGCGGCGCCGTAAGCGCCCGTCAGCGCGTCCGATGAGCCGAAGCCGACCACGAACGCGATCACCGCGATGAACACCAGCCAGTTGACCACGGGCACGTAGATCTGCCCCTGCTCGGTGGCGGAAGTCTGCAGAACGCGGATGCGCGGCAGCAGGTCGAGCTGCACCGCCTGGCGCGCCATGGAGAACGCGCCGGAGATGACCGCCTGCGAGGCGATGACCGTGGCGGCGGTCGCCAGGATGACCATGTAGGGCCGCGCCGGCGCCGGCACCAGGAGGTAGAGCGCCAGCGGCAGGTATTTGCCCCGCGCCAGCAGCAGCGCGCCCTGCCCGAAATAGTTGAGCATGAGCGCCGGCCACACGAGCGCGAACCAGCCGAGCCGCACCGGGACCTTGCCGAATTGCCCCATGTCCGCGTACAGCGCCTCACCGCCGGTCATGGCGAGGAATACCGCGCCGATGATCGCGAGCGCGACGCCCGGACGGTGCACCAGCAGCTCTATCCCGTAGAGCGGATTGATCGCCACCAGCACGATCGGATCGTGCCGGATCGCGGCGGCCCCGGTGAGGCCGATCACCACGAACCACACCACCATGATGGGGCCGAAGAGACTGCCGATTTGCGCCGTGCCGCGCCGCTGATAAGCGAAGAGACCGGCGATCACCCCGACGGTGACCGGAACCACGGCACTCTTCAGCTGGGGGTTCAGGACCTCGAGGCCCTCGACGGCGCTCAACACCGAGACGGCCGGCGTGATGAGGGAGTCGCAGAAGAAGAAGGCCGTTCCGGCCAGCGCCAGCCACACCGCGACACGCCCCCAGAGGCTGCCCGCGATGATCTGGCGCTGGGCGAGGGCGAACATCGCGAGGATGCCGCCTTCCCCGTCGTTGTCGGCGCGCATGATGACGCTGACGTACTTGATGGTGACGGAGATCGTCAGTGCCCAGAGGATGAGCGACAGCGCCCCGAGCACCAGCTCGCTGTCGAAGCGGCCGGCGACGGTCAGCGTTGCATCGAGGGCATAGAGCGGGCTCGTGCCGATGTCGCCATAGACGACGCCGAGCGCACCGATGACCGCTGTGAGGCTCCAGCGTTGGGAATGAGTCATGAAGTGAGCGCCGCGCCGTCAGCGGCGCCGCGAGCTCCTGTCGGGTTTGCGGGCTTTCTTGTCATCCTTGCGGCGCTTTGCCGTGTCAGGCGCGTGCCGGGTTCGCTTCGACGCCGCCGATTGGCGCTTGGGCTTGCGCGCCGGCCGGCGCTTCGGCGGGTCGGGCGGCCAGAGCATGGTGCCGCGGCACTCCGGGAAGCCGCAGCGGCAGGCGAATACCTCCTCTATGCCGGGCGGATCGTCTTCTTCGCGCTGGATCTGATAGTCGTAGGTCATCTCCTCGCCGGGCTGGATGGTGCGGATGGCCTCGATGAAGACGCGCCGGTTCTCGATCACCGACTCGCAGTTGGGCTTGCAGGAGTGATTGAGGAACCGTGCCTCGTTGCCGTCGACGCCCGCGTCGATGACGGTTCTCGAGTCGACGATGAAGAGAAACGTATGGGCATCGGTCGCCTCCTTGTCCTCGTAGCGCCGGTCGGCCTCCCGGTGCGACACCCGCTCGCCGAGATACTCGACGATGCGGGTGCCCTTGGCGATGCGGCGCAGGGCGAAGGCGCCCAGGCCGTGGACCTTGGAGTTACGCACCTCGAACAGCGGTCGCGACGGCATGTCAGACCGCCACCGGCGCGGCAATTGCAGGATGATGCTGGTAGCCCACGAACTCGAAATCCTCGAAGGTGTAGTCGAACAGGGTTGCGGGGCGGCGCCTGATCTCGAGCCGCGGCGGCGGAAACGGCGCGCGCGCGAGCTGCAGCCGCGCCTGCTCGAGATGGTTGCGATAGAGGTGGCAGTCGCCGCCCGTCCAGATGAACTCCCCGGGCGCAAGATCGCACTGCTGGGCGAACATGTGGGTGAGCAGCGCGTAGCTCGCGATGTTGAACGGCACGCCGAGGAACACATCGGCGCTGCGCTGATAGAGCTGACATGACAGCCGGCCGTCGGCGACGTAGAACTGGAAGAGCGCGTGGCACGGCATGAGGTGCATCTGCTCGAGCTCGCCGACGTTCCAGGCGCTGACCAGGATGCGGCGCGAATCCGGAGTGGCGCGCAGCTGCTCGATCGCCACGCGGATCTGATCGATGGTGCGCCCGTCGGGCGCCAGCCACGCCCGCCACTGCTTGCCGTAGACCGGGCCGAGCTCGCCGCGCTCGTCGGCCCACTCGTCCCAGATGCTGACCCCCTGGTCGCGCAGCCAGGCGACGTTGGTATCGCCCCGGAGAAACCAGAGCAGCTCGCAGATGACCGAGCGCAGGTGGATCCGCTTGGTCGTGACCAGCGGAAAGCCCCGCGCCAGATCGAAGCGAAGCTGCTCGCCGAAGAGGGACAGCGTACCGGTGCCCGTGCGGTCATCCTTGCGCGCACCCTTTTCCAGGATGCGGCGCATCAGGTCGAGGTAGGGTTTCATCGCACGCGGCTCACTGCGCGGTGGCGAAGTTACCCGAGCGCACGCGGGCGCTGTAGGCGTAGGTCAGCAGGGCGCCGCCGATGAGGATCATCGGCAGTGACAGCACCTGGCCCATGGTGAGCCAGCCCCAGGCGAGATAGCCGATCTGCTCATCCGGCATGCGCACGAACTCGATGAGGAAGCGAAAGCTGCCGTAGAGCAGCAGGAAGAGCCCCGAAGGGGCCAGCCGCGGGCGCGAGCTGGCGGTGAACCACCACATGACGACGAAGAGCACGATGCCCTCGAGGAAGCCCTCGTAGAGCTGCGACGGCTGCAGCACCTTGCCGTGGTAGAGGAAGCCCCAGGGAAGCGTCGTGGGCTTGCCCCAGAGCTCGCCATTGATGAAATTGCCCATCCTGCCGAAGAAGAGGCCAGGCTCCGGCAGGGGCGAGGCGAAGTCGAAAACGTCGGCGATGCGGCGGCGGCGCCGCCAGGCGAAGAGGCAGAGCGCGAGGAGGCCGCCAATGAAGCCCCCGTGGATGGACATGCCCCCGTCCCAGATCTCGAACGGGTACCAGGGGTTTTGCGCCGTCCAGAAGCTGAGGCCGTAGATGAGGACATAACCCACCCGGCCGCCGAGTATGCCGCCCACCATGGCGAAGAAGACGAGGTCGTCGACGTCCACGGGCTTCCAGGTGGAGCCCGGCTGAGCGGCCCGGCGGCGCGCGAGCAGCCAGCCGGCGCCGAATCCGAGCAGGTACATGATGCCGTACCAGTGGACCCTGATCGGACCCAGCCGGAAGGCGATCGGGTTGATGTCCGGATAGACGATCATGGCCGCGAAGTTTAGCCGACCTCGCGTGTCACGCGGCAGAAGAACGCCTTCAGATACCGGGTTTCCGGGATGGCGGGATGTACGGGGTGGTCGGGTGACTGGCCGCCGGACTCCAGGACCTGTACGAAGCGGCCCGTGTGGCGGGCCGCCGTCTGGATGGCCGTCACCAGTTCCTCGGGGGCGAGGTGATACGAGCAGGAGCAGGAGACCAGCAGCCCTTCGTCTTCGATGAGACCGAGGGCGAGCTGATTGAGCTTGCGGTACGCCGCGTGGCCCTGCGGGATGTCCTTCTTGCGCTTGATGAAGGCCGGCGGATCGAGCACCACGACGTCGAAGCGCTCGCCCCGGTCGTGAAGCGCCTTCATCGCATCGAAGGCGTCGGCGCGAATCGTCTCCAATGCGACGCCGTTTGCCTCCGCATTACGGCGCGCGAATTCGAGTGCGGTCTCCGAGGAGTCGATACACGTTGCCGCGGCGGCGCCAGCCCTTAGCGCTGTGACACCCCAGGCACCGACGTAGCTGCACACGTCCAGAACCCTCGTGCCGGGCGAGAGATAGCGCACCAGACGCGCCCGGTTATGAGTCTGATCGTAGAACCAGCCGGTCTTCTGTCCGTGCGTCAGCGGCGCCGTAAAGCGCAGGCCGGATTCGATTGCGGTGATCTCCGCCGGCGCTTCGCCGAAGGCAGCCTCCGCTGCCTGTGGCAGCTGCTCCAGCTGCCGCGCCGCGGAATCGTTCTTCCAATAGAGCGACGCCGGCGAGAAGGAGTCACGCACCGCCTCGGCTACCGTCTGCTTCAACGCCTCCATGCCGGCGGTTGCGATCTGTCCCACCACCACATCGCCGTAGCGGTCGAGAACCAGCCCCGGCAAGCCGTCGGATTCGCCGAATACGAGTCGATAGCAGGGCTCGCGATACAGCCGCTGCCGCAATGCGAGCGCCGCGCGCAGGCGGGTGTCGATGAGCTCGCGGTCGATCGGATGTTCAGGATCCCTGCTTACGATCCGCGCGCAGATGAGCGCATGCGGATTGACGTAAGCATGTCCGAGGAACTGCCCGCGCTGCGACTTGATCTCTGCGAGATCCCCGGGCGCGAACGCCGCGAGCGGCGTCGCATCGGAATCGATCTCGTTGCTGAACACCCACAGATGTCCCGAGGCCAGGCGGCGCTCTTCGCCGCGCTTCAGGCGCAGCTCTCGGGTGGGCGAAGAAGGGGACAAGGTGGGCTCGAGGGACGAATCGAGGGGGGCGGCAGTATACAGAATCGAGGAAGGGGTATCCTTGCACGCTGCATGGACACCCGACACCTGAATCCCGACGGCAGCCCCCGATACACCAACCGGCTGATCGGCGAGACCAGTCCGTATCTGCGCCAGCATGCGCACAATCCGGTCGACTGGTATCCGTGGGGCGAGGAGGCCTTCGCGCGGGCGCTCGCGGAACGCAAGCCCATCCATCTCAGCGTCGGTTATGCCGCCTGCCACTGGTGCCACGTCCTCGCTGCCGAGAGCTTCGAGGACGAGGCCACCGCGCGGGTGCTGAACGAGCGATATGTCAACATCAAAGTCGACCGCGAGGAGCGGCCTGATGTCGACCGGATTTACCAGATCGCGCAGCAGATGCTGACGCAGCGCTCGGGCGGCTGGCCGCTCACCATGTTTTTGACTCCCGATGACCGGCGCCCGTTCTTCGGCGGAACCTATTTTCCGAAGGAGGCGCGCTTCGGCCTGCCCGCCTTCAGGGAGTTGCTGTTGCGCGTGGCCGAATATTACTCGGAGCACGAGCCGGAGCTGCGCGAGCAGAACGAGGCGTTGATGTCGGCGTTTGCGCAGCTCGACCCGCCGCCGCCGGGGACGACGCTCGAGATGAGCGACGCGCCGCTGCGCCTCTGTCGCCAGACGCTGGAGCGCACGTTCGACCCGCGCTACGGCGGCTTCGGCGCCGCGCCCAAGTTTCCCCACCCGAAGTCGCTCGAGCTGTTGCTGCGGGAGTGGCGCTCCGGCGCGGAAAGCGATACGCCGGACCTGCACGCGCTCTACATGTCAGGTCTGACACTGCGGCGGATGGGTGACGGCGGCATCAACGATCAGCTTGCGGGCGGATTCTGCCGTTACTCGGTCGACGATTTCTGGATGATTCCGCACTTCGAGAAGATGCTCTACGACAACGGCAGCCTGCTCTCGGTGTATGCCGACGCGTATGTGGCGACCGGCGATGCGTTTTACGGCAAGGTGGCCGCGGAAACGGCCGATTGGGTGCGGCGCGAGATGCAGTCGCCCGAGGGCGGGTACTACTCGAGTCTGGATGCCGACTCGGAGGGGCATGAAGGCAAGTTCTATGTCTGGGACCGGGACGAGGTCCGCTCGGCCCTGACAACGGAGGAATACGAGGTATTCGCGTCCCGCTACGGCCTCGATCGCGAGCCCAACTTCGAAGGCCGCTGGCACCTGCACGTCTTCCGTTCCGTGGAGGACATCGTCTCCGCGGTTGACCATCCGTCGCGGGAAGTCGAGTCGCTTCTCGGCTCGGCACGCGGAAAATTGCTGCGGGTACGGGAGGGTCGGGTCCGTCCCGGGCGGGACGACAAGATCCTCGCCTCCTGGAACGGTCTGATGATCCGCGGCATGGCGGTCGCGGCCCGCGCGCTCGGCCGTGACGACCTGGCGGAATCCGCCGGCCGGGCTCTGGGGTTCGTGCGGCAAACGTTGTGGCGCGAGAGCAGGCTGCTGGCGACGTACAACGACGGCCGGGCGCATCTCAACGCCTATCTCGACGATTATGCGTTTCTCGCCGATGCCGTGCTGGAGCTGCAGCAGGTCCGCTTCCGCGCCGATGAGCTCCAGTTCGCCCGCGAGCTGCTCGAAGTCATCCTGCGGCACTACACCGATGAGCGCGCCGGCGGCTTCTTCTTCACCTCGGACGATCATGAGCAGCTGATGCACCGGCCGAAGTCCTTCGGCGATGACGCCACTCCCGCGGGCAACGGTGTCGCGGCTTTCGCGCTGCAGCGCATGGGATACCTGCTGGGCGAGACGCGCTATCTCGAGGCCGCGGAACGCACGGTCCGCGCCGGATGGGCGGAGATGGAGAGATACCCGCAGGGCCATACGAGCCTGCTCATGGCCCTGGAGGAGATCCTGCATCCGCCGGAGGTCGTCGTGTTGCGCGGCGACCGTGAAACGATCGAAACGTGGCGGCGCGAGCTTGCGAAGCTCTATTCCCCGCGGCGGATGGTGCTCGCGATACCGGACGATGCCGCGAACCTCCCGGCGGCGATTGCCGAGAAGGTGCCCCGGGGTCCCGCCGCGGCCTATGTATGCCGCGGCAACGTCTGCGGCGAGCCCATCGCCTCCTTCCCCGAGCTCGCGCAAGCGCTTCGTTCCTAGGACAAAATCTCCACTGCCCCGCCTATCGCCGCGGTGTTGATGGTGAGGGTCCGCTCCGTGGCGAAGCGCTGCAGGTAGTTCGGGCCGCCCGCCTTCGGTCCGGTGCCGGAGAGGCCCTGGCCGCCGAACGGCTGTACGCCGACGACCGCACCGATCATGTTGCGGTTGACGTATGTGTTGCCGACCGGAAGCGTCCGGAACGCGTGCTCCGCCATGCTCTCCAATCGGCTGTGCACGCCCAGTGTCAGTCCGAAGCCGGTGGCGCGCACCGCTTCCAACACCCGGCCGAGCTCCGCGGCGCGATAGCGGAACACGTGGAGGATGGGGCCAAATTCCTCCGTTTTCAGCTGGTCGGGGGAATCGAGCTCGAACAGCCGCGGGCCGAAGAAGTGGCCGCTGCGCTCGCAGTGCTCGACCGGGCAGGCATACAGCGGCTTCGCCGCGCGCGTCATGCGCTCCGCGTGCCGGCTCAAGCGCTGCTGCGCGTCCGCCGAGATGACCGGACCGACATCCGTCGCCGGGTCCGCCGGATCGCCGATCCTCAGGCACTTCATCGCGCCGATCAGCATCTCGAGGACGCGGTCCGCGATCTCCTCCTGCAGGTAGAGCACGCGCAGGGCCGAGCATCGCTGTCCGGCACTGGTGAACGCTGAAGCGATGACGTCATCGACGACCTGTTCCGCAAGGGCGGTCGCATCGACGATCATGGCATTCACGCCGCCGGTCTCGGCGATCAGCGGCACGATCGGCCCCTCGCGGCCGGCGAGGGTGCGGTTGATGGTCGCGGCGGTAGCGGTCGAGCCGGTGAACGCGACCCCGGCGAGAGCAGGATGGGTCAGCGCGGTTGCCCCGAAGAGCGGGCCGTCCGCCGGCGCCAGCTGCAGAGCGTCACGCGGGATGCCCGCTTCGTGCAGCAGCCGCGTCATCGCATGCGCGACCAGCGTCGTGGCTGGCGCCGGCTTGGCGACGACAGTGTTGCCCGCCATGAGAGCCGCGGTGATCTGTCCGGTGAAGATGGCCAGCGGAAAGTTCCACGGGCTGATGCAGGCAAACACGCCGCGGCCCTGCATGGACAGAAGGTTGCGCTCGCCGACCGGGCCGTCGAGCTCCCTGGGCGCGGCGAACAGCTCGCGGCCGCGCGCCGCGTAGTAACGGCAGAAGTCCGCCGCCTCGCGGATCTCGGCGATCGCATCCGGCAGGGTCTTCCCGGCCTCCCGCACCAGCAGATGGAGGAAGATGCCGCGGCGGCTCTCCAGCAGGTCGGCCGCCTTCTCCAGGCAGGCGGCGCGTTGGCCGGCCGGTGTCGCATCCCAGGCGCGCTGCGCCCGCCCGCAGCTGGCCATCGCGCCGGCGATCTCCGCCTCGGTGGCATCCCGCGTGAGGCCCACGGTCTCGGCCGCATTCGCCGGTGAATGCACCGGCACGTCGGGCTCGATGGCCTCGCCGTCGGTCAGAAGGGGACCGCCGCGGTAGGAGCTGCCGACCGCAGCCTCGAGCTCGCTCTCGAGCGCCGCGAGCTCCGCCGGGTTGCCGAAGTCCGCACCCCGGGAATTGCGCCGCGCGGGATAGAGCTCGCGCGGCTCGCGGATCCGTGACGGACTGCCTGTTTGACCCATGATCTGACCCACGACCTGCTCCACGGGAATGTCTTTGTTGAGGAAATGGTGCACGAACGAGGTGTTGGCGCCGTTCTCGAGCAGCCGGCGCACGAGGTAAGGCAACAGCTCTTCGTGCGTGCCCACCGGCGCGTAGACGCGCACGCGTGGGAAGTCGCGCGTGTCGGCGCGCACCATGTCGTAAAGCGCCTGACCCATGCCGTGCAGGCGCTGGAACTCGTAGGCTGCTCCGTCGGGGGCCAACGCCAGTACCGCCGCTATGGTCAGCGCGTTGTGCGTGGCGAACTGCGGATGGATGA
>Ga0335075_10013307_pt1 | contig 12395 bp, 9 predicted proteins | sample Lox_Sample_24_FD_206723 | JGI IMG/M metagenome (GOLD analysis project Ga0335075, IMG submission 206723) | Soil microbial communities from Loxahatchee National Wildlife Refuge, Florida, United States - Lox_Sample_2.4 | ecosystem: Environmental > Terrestrial > Soil > Wetlands | place: USA: Florida... | reverse complement strand
CGCTGGCCACCGACATCGCGGAATGGCTTGTCCGCCAAGGAGTGCCATTCCGGGATGCCCACGAAGCGGCGGGCGCGGCCGTGCGGGTAGCCGAAAATCTCGGCGTCGGGCTGGAAGAGCTGACCGACGATCAGCTGGCCGGCATCAGCGACGCGTTGACGCCCGAGGTCCGGGAAGTGCTCACCATCGAGGGCTCGGTGTCGTCGCGTGACGCACGCGGCGGCACCGCGTCGGCCCGGGTCGCCGGACAGCTCGACGCGGTTCGTGTTGCGGCCGGACGGCTGCGGGAGCAACTGCGCCGTTAACGCATCTAGTGCGTCTTGAGCGCACGGGTTGCGTGGACCAACGGGATTTCGCTGGCCGGCAAGGGGCGGCAGAAAAAATTGCCCTGAACGGCGTCGCATCCGAATTCCTCGAGCCGAAGAGCCGTTGCCTCGTTTTCGACGCCCTCGGCAACGCTGGCGATACCAAACTCCTTGGCAAGTTCGATAACTGAGCGGGTAATCGTCGCGGCACGTTTGTCGTAGAGAATCGGGGCGATCAATTGGCGGTCGAGTTTGACATCATCGATTGGCAGTTCTCGCAGGTAAGTGAGCGTGGAGTAGCCGCTGCCGAAATCGTCGATCGCCACCCGGATGCCAGCGTCGCGCAGACGATTGAGCACCGCGCGGCCCTTCGAAAGGTCAGCCACCACAAGATCTTCGGTGATCTCGACGGTGAGCGAGCTTGCCGACATCCCGTGGGCGTCGAGCACCGACATGATCCGGTCAGGCAGTGTGTCCTCGTCGAGGGAGCGCGCCCACAAATTGATCGCCACCGGCGTCGCGATGCCCGCCTCGTACCAACCCGAGGCGTCGGCGACGGCTCGCGACAGCACCAGGTCGGTCAGGGCATCCATCAGCCGGTACTCGCGGGCCAACGGTAAGAATTCGCGGGGCGCCAGCACGCCCAATTCGGGGTGTTCCCATCGCACCAGCGCCTCGGCGCCGCAGACGGCGCCGGTCACCATGCCGAACTTCGGTTGGTACACCAGGGTCAGCGAGCAGTCGTGAATGGCGCGCCGCAGTTCGCCAAGCAGCTGCATGCGGGCCATGCCATCGCGAAATGCCTGGCGCTCGCGGGATTGCGCATCCATCTCGGGGGTGAATGTCCGCACGTCGGTCGTGCTCGCCTGTTCGGCGCGGAAACGGGCGGCATCGGCCTGGTCGAGGAGATCGCTTGGCGTCAGCGGGATGCTGTCGTCCGACCCGGCCGAGGCCACGCCGATGCTCAGGCTCACGTGCACCCGGTGGTCCCGGATGTCGAGAGGGCGGTCGAAGGATTGAGCGAGCCTGTCGGCGACACGTGCGGCGACCTCGGGGAAATCCTCGACCAGGATGGCGAACTCGTCCGCAGCCATTCGCGCGACGGTGTCGGCGCCGCGGGTGTTGGCCTGGATCCGCTCGCCGACGTTGCGCAAGAGTTCATGTCCGGCGGCATACCCTAACGGGTCGTTGAAGATGTTGAAGTCGTCGACCCTGACCCGCAGGACACTCACCGGGACGCCCTCATCGCGATATAACTGCACCGCGCGCGTCAACCGTTCGTTGAACAGCCTGCGGTTCGCCAGACCGGTGACGGTGTCCCGCCGCACGGCATCGGACAACTCGACGAGCAAGCGTTGCTTTCGGTCGAGTGCCAGCAAATGGCGTGCCAGCGCGGCGGCGACGGCTACTAAACCTATAGAGAAGACCAACGCATGGCGGGCATCTGCCGGCCACAGATTCACAGAGCCGACAATTACCGCTATTAAAAGCGGTATGTACGGCACCCATGTCGCGAGCCTCGACGACGGCTGAGAAAGACCCGTGTTGAGGTCCGGTTGGGGCCGTGAGGCGATCGCCGATAGCGCGATCAAGTACGTGCCGGTGAACCACCCGAGTGTCACGGCCTCATTGGGAACCCAGGACGGGCTGTGACCGTAGACGCGGATCGCCCCGGTGATCCCGATGACCGCGAAAGCCAATGTCATCAGCGCGGGCGCCAGCCTGCTGCCTGGTTCTGCTCTCGGGACGACGATTGCCGTCGGAACGACAAGCCCGAAATAGATCGCCGCAATGACGGCCAGCACAATCCGGGTGAAGCCGATCGTGTGGCTCGGGCCTCCCATTAGCAGTGCGCCCAACACCATCAACAGCGATGCGGCAACGAGAACCTCGTCGAGTATCAGGTTGACGCCAAACTTGGAGTCGTCGCGGATGGGCACGAAAGCCGCTGCGGCCAAAGAACATAGCGGCAGCATCACGTAACCCAGTTCGGCGGCTGAGGAGTTGGAGATCGGCGTACTGCCCCCGAGTGCGACGTAGCACCACACTGAATCGCCAATTGTCCAACCGGCCAATCCGATTGCCACGGCAAACCACGAACGGCGTTGTCCGCCTCGCGCGGCAAAGGCGGCGCCGGCCGCGCAGCCGGTGGCAAACAGACTCATCGCAACGGAGCCCGCCGGTGCGAGCGCGGGGCCTCCGACGGGACGTGCACCACCATTGCCGCCCAACAGCATTGCCGCGAAGCCCACCAGGCCTGCCGTCGCCACCGCGTTCAACGCGAATCGGCGTGGCGTCATTAAGGCGATCCCCCCGATCCGTCAGCGCTGGTTCTTGGACGCTGACAAGACATTCACAGATAGGCCGGAGGCAAAATTGCTTAGCACAATTATGCTCGTGGCTTGTCCGCTGGCCAGCATCTTAGGTCACGGTGGCCTCCGCTCGCTTTGGAAGGCGAATCTGGATTTTCGGCCGATTTTGCGCTGCCGTGCGGGCAAACCCTCACTCGAGCGCCTCGGAAATCTGCAGCCAACTGCTCTCCAGTTCGGCTACGTCGCCTTCGAGTTCGCGCAGTTGCTCGGTGAGACGGGTGATGCCGATGTGGTCCGATTGGTCGTGATCGGCGAGTTCGCGGTGCTTGGCCGCAATCTGGTCGGCCAGCCGCGCCAACTTCCGGTCGATTGCAGCGATCTCCTTTTGCGCGGCGCGCAATTCGGCGCCTGAAATCGTCTGTGGCTCAGACGGTCTGGTTGCTGCCGGAGCCGCACGCTCGGCGGTGGCGTGTGCCGCCAGCCGCAGGTATTCGTCGACGCCACCGGGCAGATGCCGAAGCCGGCCGTCGAGAATCGCGTACTGCTGGTCGGTGACCCGTTCGAGCAGGTAGCGGTCGTGCGAGACGACGATCAGCGTGCCCGGCCACGAGTCGAGCAGGTCTTCGGTGGCGGCCAGCATCTCGGTGTCGACGTCATTGGTGGGCTCGTCGAGGAGCAGCACGTTGGGCTCGGCCAGCAGCGTCAGCATCAGCTGCAGCCTGCGGCGTTGCCCGCCGGAGAGCTCACCGATGCGTGCCGACAACTGGCTGCCGGCGAACCCAAGCCGCTCCAGCAGCTGAGCCGGGGTCACGTCACGGCCATCGACGTGATAGCCGCTGCGCAGCCGGCCGAGCACGTCGGCAACGCGCTCGCCGGCCATCGGTGTCAGCTCGTCGCCTCGCTGGTCGAGGATTCCGAGCTGAACCGTCTTGCCGCGCTTCACTTTTCCGCTGTCGGGCTGGACCGCGCCGGTGATCAGCCCGAGCAGGGTGGACTTGCCGGCACCGTTGGCCCCGACGATGCCGCTGCGTTCACCGGGGCCGATGCGCCATTCGATTTCGCGCAGCACTGGGCGGCCGTCGAAGGACACCGATACGTCGATCAGGTCGACGACGTCCTTGCCGAGCCGGGCGGTGGCGAGCTTGGCCAGCTCGACGGTGTTACGCAGCGGCGGCACGTCGGCGATCAGCTGGGTGGCCGCGTCGATGCGGAACTTCGGTTTCGACGTGCGGGCGGGCGGGCCGCGGCGCAGCCAGGCCAGCTCCTTGCGCATCAGATTCTGCCGCTTTGCCTCGGCGACGGCGGCCTGCCGGTCCCGCTCGACCCGCTGCAACACGTAGGCGGCGTAGCCGCCCTCGAACGGCTCGACGATTCCGTCGTGCACTTCCCAGGTGCTCGTCGCCACCTCGTCGAGAAACCAGCGGTCGTGCGTCACCAGCAGCAGGCCGCCGGTGGTACGGGCCCAGCGCTGACGCAGGTGGGCGGCCAGCCATGTGATGCCCTCGATGTCGAGGTGGTTGGTCGGCTCGTCGAGCGCGACGACATCCCAGTCGCCGATCAGCAGGGCAGCCAGCTGAACGCGTCGCCGCTGGCCACCGCTGAGCGTGCCGATCGTCGTGTCCCAGCCGATGTCGGCGACCAGCCCGCCGACCACGTCGCGGATGCGTGGATCGCCGGCCCACTCGTGGGCTGGACGGTCTCCGACCAGCGTCCAGCCGACCGTGCCGGCCGAGTCCAGGATGTCCGCCTGGCTCAGCGCGCCGACGCGCAGTCCGCTGCGCTGGGTGACCCGTCCGGAATCCGGGCGGACCCGACCGGTGAGCAAGCCCAGCAAACTGGATTTGCCGTCTCCGTTGCGCCCGACGATGCCGATGCGGTCGCCGTCGCTGATCCCGACGGTCAGCGAATCGAAGACGACTTGGGTCGGGTATTCCAGGTGCACGGCCTCGGCCCCCAGCAGGTGTGCCACGGCGCCGACCCTAGTGCGCGATCGGGCCGGGCTGCTCGGCGGACTAGGCTGGCGAACGCGCTGGCACCGTGTTCAAAGCTGCGGGCCCACCCCCTGTGATGTGCCATGATGTGCACGCTGTCAGGCCCACGCGCAGCACGGCATCGTCTTCGTTTTCGAGGGGAGCGACGGCATGGATCTGAAGATTTCGGCGGTCACCCGACCGGTGGAGCGCCTGATGGCGACCGCGCAGAACGGCCTGGAAGTCCTGCGACTCGGCGGCCTGGAAACGGGCAGCACCCCGTCGCCGTCGCAGGTCGTGGAGAGCGTGCCGATGTACAAGCTGCGGCGCTACTTCCCGCCGGACAGCCGGCCGGGACAGCCGCAGGCGGGGGCGCCGGTGCTGCTGGTGCACCCGATGATGATGTCGGCGAACATGTGGGATGTCACCCGCGAAGACGGGGCGGTCGGCATCCTGCACGCCGCCGGGCTGGACCCCTGGGTCATCGACTTCGGCTCACCCGATGAGGTCGAGGGCGGCATGCGCCGCAACCTGGCCGACCACATCGTCGCGCTCAGCGAGGCGATCGACCTGACGGCGGAGGTCACCGGCCAGGACGTCCATCTGGTCGGCTATTCGCAGGGCGGGATGTTCTGCTACCAGGTGGCGGCCTACCGGCGATCGAAGAGCATCGCGAGCATTGTCACGTTCGGATCGCCGGTGGATACCCTGGCCGCGTTGCCGATGGGCCTTCCGCCCAACATCGCGCCCGGCGTCGCGAATTTCATGGCCGACCATGTGTTCAACCGGCTGGATATCCCAAGTTGGCTGGCGCGCACCGGTTTTCAGATGCTCGATCCGCTCAAGACCGCCAAGGCGCGAATCGATTTCGTGCGCCAGTTGCATGACCGCGAGGCGTTGCTGCCCCGGGAAGCGCAGCGCAGGTTCCTGGAGTCGGAGGGCTGGATCGCCTGGTCCGGTCCCGCGATCTCCGAGCTGCTTAAACAGTTTGTGGCGCACAACCGGATGATGACCGGCGGCTTTGCGATCAACGGCCAGCTGGTGACGCTGACCGACATCAATTGTCCCGTCTTGGCATTCATCGGCGAGGTGGACGACATCGGCCAGCCGGCCGCGGTGCGCGGCATCCGGCGGGCTGCGCCCAACGCCGAGGTCTACGAATACTCGCTGCGCGCCGGCCATTTCGGGCTGGTCGTCGGATCCAAAGCGGCACAAGAGAGTTGGCCGACCGTTGCCGATTGGGTGCAGTGGCTCGCCGGCACCGGCGACAAGCCCACGGACATCTTCCCGATGGCCGACCAGCCGGACGAGCACGCCGACCGCGGTGTTGCGCTCAGTTCCCGGGTGCTGCACGGCCTGGGCGAAGCGTCCGAGGTGGCGCTGACACTGGCCCGCGGCGCAGCCGACGCGGTCTTCGCGGCGAACAAGTCGATGCGCACGTTGGCCGTCGAAACCGTCCGCACACTGCCGCGCCTGGCCCGGCTGGGCCAGATCAACGACCACACCCGGATCTCGCTGGGCCGCATCATCGGCGAGCAGGCACACGACGCCCCCAACGGCGAATTCCTGCTCTTCGACGGACGCGTGCACACCTACGAGGCCGTCAACCGGCGAATCGACAACGTGGTGCGGGGCCTGATCGCGGTAGGGGTACGCCAAGGGGAACACGTCGGTCTGCTGATGGAAACCCGGCCGAGCGCGCTGGTGGCCATCGCCGCGCTGTCGCGGTTGGGCGCGGTCGCGGTCCTGTTGAAGCCCGACGTCGACCTGGGCGCGGCGGTTCGGCTCGGGGGAGTGACTGAAATCATCACCGACCCCACCAATCTCGAGATGGCGCGGCAACTTCCCGGCCAGATCCTGGTCCTCGGTGGCGGCGAGTCCCGCGACCTGCATCTGCCCGACGACGCCGGCGTCATCGACATGGAACAGATCGACCCCGACGCCGTCGAACTGCCGGCCTGGTATCGCGCCAACCCGGGCTATGCGCGGGACCTCGCGTTCATTGCGTTCAGCACCGCGGGTGGGCAGCTGGTCGCTAAGCAGATCACCAACTACCGCTGGGCACTGTCGGCGTTCGGCACGGCCTCGACGGCCGCCCTGGGCCGCAACGACACCGTGTACTGCCTCACGCCGCTGCATCACGAGTCCGGCCTGTTGGTCAGCCTCGGCGGTGCGGTGGTCGGCGGCGCCCGCATCGCGCTGTCGCGCGGCCTGGACCCGGACCGGTTCGTCGCCGAAGTCCACCAGTACGGCGTCACCGTCGTCTCCTACACCTGGGCGATGCTGCGCGACGTCATCGACGACCCGGGATTCGCCCTGCACGGCACCCATCCGGTGCGGTTGTTCATCGGCTCGGGCATGCCGACCGGTCTGTGGCAGCGCATAATCGATGTGTTCGCGCCGGCGCACGTCGTCGAGTTCTTCGCGACCACCGACGGGCATGCGGTGCTGGCCAACGTGTCCGGCGCCAAGATCGGCAGCCAGGGTAGGCCGTTGCCGGGAGCCGGACGCATCGAACTGGGCGCCTACGACGCCGAACACGATCTAATCCTGGAGAACGACCGCGGGCTGGTCCGGATCCCGGACACGAACGAAGTCGGCGTGCTGCTCGCCGAGCCGCGCGGCCCGATCGATCCCACCGCGTCGGTGAAACGCGGCGTCTTCGCCCCCGCAGACACCTGGATCTCCACCGAGTACCTGTTCCGCCGCGACGCCGACGGAGACTTCTGGCTGGTCGGCAGGCGAGGGGGGACGGTGCACACCGCGCGCGGCACAGTGTTCTGCGAGCCCATCACCGATGCGCTCGGGCTCATCCCCGCCGTCGACCTCGCGGTGACCTACGGGGTGCCGATGGACGGTCATCAGGTCGCGGTGGCAGCGGTGACGCTGCGGCCGGGCGCGACCATCACCGCCGCCGATCTCACCGAAGCCGTCGCCGCGATGCCCTTCGGGCTGGGACCCGACATCGTGCACGTGGTGCCCGAGATGACGTTGAGCGCCACCTATCGTCCGACCGTGAGCGCCCTGCGGGCGGCCGGCATTCCCAAGGCCAGTCGCCACGCATGGTTCTTCGACGCCGACGCACACCAGTTCCGGCGGTTGACCGGGCCCGTGCGCGCCGAGTTGTCGGGTACCCACCGGCAGGCGGGGCAGACGTGATCGACGACATGCTGCTGAGCATCCTGGTCTGCCCGGCCGACCGCGGCCCGCTGGTGCTGGTCGATGACGTGCTCTACAACCCTCGGCTGCGGCGCGCGTACCGCATCGAGGACGGCATCCCGGTGCTGCTGGTCGACGAGGCGACCGAGGTGAGCGACGACGAGCATGCACGGCTCACAGCGCAGGCAAATCCCCGGTGAGGTAACGCTGCAGGTTCGGCGCGACGGTGTCGGCGATCTGCTGCGCGGGAAGCGATGTGAACGGCTCCAACTCCAGGATGTAGCGCGCCAACACGACGCCCACCAGCTGCGAGGCAACGAACTGCACGCGGATGACACCGCTGCCCGGCGGATTGTCAACCCGCGGGCCCACCTGGACCGCGATCACATCCTGGATGAAGGTGCGGAAGAGGCTGATCTCCGAGCCCGCCAGGATCGACCGCAGCGTGGCGATGAAACTCGCCCCGATCTCGGAGTCCCACAGCGCCAACAACGTTGATGCTATCCGGTGGCCGAGTTCGTCGACGGGCACCTCGCGCAGCGGGCCTATCACGTCCATCGGGTCGATCGGGATGTGCACCGCCGCGGCGAACAGCTGTTCCTTGGTGCCGAAGTAGTGGTGCACCAACGCCGAGTCGACGCCGGCTGCCGCAGCCACAGCACGCACCGAAGTATTCCGAATGCCATTGCGGACAAATAGGTCTCGGGCACTGGCCAGAATTCGGTCCCGGGTATTCGAGCTGCCGGCCGGGCGCCCGGGTCGGCGGCGTCCGGCATTGGTGGCCGTCACGTCAGGGCGTCCGCCGGCGCAGAGTCGCGGCGGCCAGGCACAGTGCCGCGAGCGCAAACCCCAACACAACCAGAATGTCGCGTACCGCAACGCCGGTCAGCTCGGTGTGCGCGCCGACCTGCTGCAGAGCCTCCAGGGCGTAGCTGGCCGGCATTGCGTTGCTGACCCAGTGCAGCCAGTCGGGCATCAGCGCGCGCGGCACGATGATGCCCGCCAACAGCAGCTGCGGCACCATCACCAATGGGATGAACTGCACGGCCTGAAACTCGGTGCGCGCGAACGCACTACACAGCAGGCCCAGGCCGACGCCGAGCACCGCATTGCCGATCGCGATCACGAACACCCACAACGGGCTGCCCGCCGTGGTAAAGCCGAGCAGCCAGAACGCCACGGCGGTGGCCACAATCGCCTGCACTGCGGCGGCGATGGAAAACGCTGTGCCATAGGCGATCAGCAGGTCCAGTCGGCGCAGCGGCGTGGTCAGGATGCGCTCCAGTGTCCCCGAAGCCCGCTCGCGCTGCATGGTGATCGCCGTGATGATGAACATCACGAAAAGCGGGAACAGGCCAAGCAGGATCAGGCACGCGTTGTTGAACGGTGACGGAGTGCCTGGCCGGTGCGGGGCGTTTTGAAACATGAAGTACATCAACGTGATCACCAGTATCGGCACCGCCAAAATCATCGCGATGCTACGGGGGTCGGCGGCCAGCTGCCGCAGGATCCGGGTGGTGGTCGCGGTGTAGCCGGTCAGCCCTAGCCGGCCTGGCGCTTCATGCTGGCCCTGATGATGGACAGAAACGCGTCCTCCAGTGACGTGCATCCGGTGTCCTCTCGTAGTTGGGTCGGGGTGGTGTGCGCGACCAGGTGACCGTCGCGCATCAGGAGAAGGTCGCGGCAGTGGTCGGCTTCGTCCATCACGTGGCTGGACACCAGCAGCGTGGTGCCGGCGTGGGCCAGATCGGTGAACTGCTCCCACAGGTCCGCGCGCAACACCGGGTCCAAACCCACGGTCGGTTCGTCGAGAACCAGCAACTCGGGCTGGCAGACCAGGGCGCACGCCAGCGACACCCTGGTGCGCTGCCCGCCGGACAAGTTGCCGCAGTAGGCGCTGCTGTGGTCGCGGAGGCCCACCCGGTCGATCGCGGCGTCGGCGGCGTGGCTGCCGAAGCCGTAGAGCGACGCGAAATAGCGGACGTTGTCGACGATCCGCAGATCGTTGTAGATCGTCGGGTCCTGCGGCAGGTATCCGATCCGGCGGCGCAGCGGCGCCGATCCCGCCGGCAGGCCGAGCACCTGGACGGTGCCCGAGGTGACGATTTGGGTGCCGACGACGCAACGCATCAAGGTGGTTTTCCCGCAGCCAGACGGCCCAAGCAGGCCGGTGATGCTGCCGCGTGCGATGCGCACGGAGAAGTCACGCAGAGCAGGGTGTTTGCCGCGAATCACCCGCAAATGACTGATGTCGACAGCAGCGGCACTATCGCCTGCGAATAATTCATCAGTCGATGAAGTCATCATGTGATGAAATATCCGCCCTTGCGGACCGGCTGTCAAGGGTCCAGGCAGAATCTGTCTGGTGGGCGCTGAGCAACTCGCGGTCGATCCGGTCGACGCGGCGCATCGACTCCTCGGCGCCACGCTGACCGGCCGCGGCGTCACGGCCACGATCGTCGAGGTCGAGGCCTACGGCGGGGTGCCCGACGGTCCGTGGCCCGATGCGGCGGCGCACTCCTACCGGGGTCCGACCGGCCGCAACACGGTGATGTTCGGCCCGCCGGGCCGGCTGTATGCCTATCGCAGCCACGGCATCCACGTGTGCGCGAATGTGGTGTGCGCCGCCGAAGGCACCGCGGCCGCCGTGTTGATCCGGGCGGCGGCGGTCGAGACCGGGCTCGACCTCGCGCAGTCGCGGCGCGGCGCCGCTATACGGACCGTCGCGCTCGCCCGCGGGCCCGGCAACCTGTGCTCGGCGTTGGGAATCACCATGGCCGACAACGGAATCGACTTATTCGGCAACGATGGCCCGGTACGGCTGAAGCTCAACGCGCCCGTGGACGCGGTCTACGGGCCACGCGTCGGGGTCAGCCAGGCCGCCGACCGGCCGTGGCGGCTGTGGCTGGCGGGGCGAGCGGAGGTCTCGGCCTATCGCCGTAGCCCGCGAGCGCCGGCACCGGGAGCCAGCGACTAGGTGTTCGACGCGCCGTCCGGTCGGCCGCCGCCGGCGTTGTGCATCGGTGCGAGAAGATCTATGACTGTGGGCGCTGAAATCCTCGACGAGTTGGACTGGCGCGGGCTGATTGCGCAGTCGACCGACCTCGACGCGCTGTCGGCCGAGGCTGCCCGCGGGCCGATGACGCTGTATGCCGGATTCGACCCCACCGCGCCGAGCCTGCACGCCGGGCATCTGGTGCCGCTGTTGGCGTTACGGCGCTTTCAGCGGGCCGGACATCGACCGATCGTGCTTGCCGGCGGCGCTACCGGTCTGATCGGCGACCCACGCGAAACCGGCGAACGGGTGCTCAACACCACAGAGATCGTCGACGAATGGACCGGGCGGATCCGCGGACAGCTGGAGCGCTTCGTCGACTTCGACGCTTCGCCGACCGGCGCCATCGTCGAGAACAACCTCGAGTGGACCAGCGCGATGTCTGCGATTGAGTTGCTGCGCGACGTCGGCAAGCACTTCTCGGTCAACGTGATGCTGGACCGCGACACCGTGCGGCGACGGCTGGAGGGTGAGGGGATCTCCTACACGGAATTCAGCTACATGCTGTTGCAGGCCAACGACTTTGTTGAGCTCTACCAGCGGCATCGCTGTGTGTTGCAGATCGGTGGCTCGGACCAGTGGGGCAACATCATCGCCGGCGTCCGGTTGGTGCGTCAGAAGCTGGCGGGTTCGGCGCATGCCCTCACGGTTCCGCTGGTGACGGCGGCCGACGGGACGAAGTTCGGCAAATCCACCGGCGGCGGCAACGTGTGGTTGGACCCGGAGATGACCACGCCTTACGCCTGGTATCAGTACTTCGTCAACACGGCCGATGCCGACGTCATCCGGTATCTGCGCTGGTTCACCTTCCTGTCGGCCGATGAGTTGGCCGAACTCGACGAGGCCACGACGGCGCGGCCGCAGCAGCGTGCGGCGCAACGGCGGCTCGCGCGCGAGCTCACGACGCTGGTGCACGGCGAACAGGCGACGGAGGCCGTCGAACACGCCAGCCAGGCGTTGTTCGGCCGCGGCGAGCTCACCCGCCTGGACGAAGGCACGCTGACCGCGGCGCTGCAGGAGACGTCGGTCGCGGAGCTCACCCCTGCCACGCCGGACGGGATTGTCGACCTGCTGGTTGCCAGCGGGCTCGCGCAGAGCAAGGCCGCGGCGCGGCGCACGATCGCCGAGGGCGGCGTCTCGGTCAACAACACCAAGATCGACGACGAGGACTGGACGCCCCAGCCGAGCGACTTCCTGCACGGGCGGTGGCTGGTGCTGCGAAGGGGCAAGCGGAATATCGCCGGCGTCGAACGCGTTCGGTAACCCTGCGACAGTCGAAACACGCCGTCTAGCAGGTTATTTGACTCAGGGTTTCCTGTCGCGTAACTTGATCGAGTCGTCGCGACGCGGCAGGTCCGTCGAGCGCGACGATGTCCCAGAGGGAAGCTCCACTTCGGTGGGCTCCTTCGTCGTCCGTACTACGAGTTAAGCGGCGAAAAGCCGCGGGACTTGTTGCGCGGCCGCAGGGGTGTTGTTTGAGAACTCAATAGTGTGTTTGGTGGTTTTGTTTTTGTTGTTGTTTTTTTGCCATGCCTTCGGCGCCCCGTGTTGGGGGTGTGGCGTTTTTTGATGCCAGTTTTTGGTGTCTGCTGTG
>Ga0335075_10013306_pt1 | contig 12395 bp, 9 predicted proteins | sample Lox_Sample_24_FD_206723 | JGI IMG/M metagenome (GOLD analysis project Ga0335075, IMG submission 206723) | Soil microbial communities from Loxahatchee National Wildlife Refuge, Florida, United States - Lox_Sample_2.4 | ecosystem: Environmental > Terrestrial > Soil > Wetlands | place: USA: Florida... | reverse complement strand
TGTCGAATCGCGCCAAGTCGGCGCGCCGATTGCTGATATTCGCGCGCGCGGTGACCGCGGCCGGGTCGGGATCCGCGTACGGCGGCGCACCGGTAAGCAGATGAAATGCGGTGGCGGCCAGCCCGTACTGATCCGCGCGGCCGTCGATCTCTGAACCGATCAGCTGTTCGGGTGAGGCGTAGGGCCGTGTTTCGAGTTGACCCGCTATCCCGAAGTCGGTCAGCAAGATTCGATGTTCGCCTCCGCCTGGGTTTGTCAGAAATATCCTGGCCGGTTGGACATCGCGATGCAGCATTCCTCGCTGGTGCGCATAGTCCAGTGCCTCGGCGATGGCGGTGATGATCGCCTGTGCCTGGCCCGGTGGCATGCCGGCCGGAAAACGCTCCCGCATTAGCTCGGCGACATCGGTGGCGTCGACATATTCCATTGCGGTCCACAGCCGACCTTCACATTCGCCGCGGTCGTGCACCTGCACGATGTGTGGGTGATGCAGCGTTGTGGCGATCTTGGCTTCCTGCCTGAACCGCGCGTGGAACTCGCTGTCGTCGATCATCGCAGCGGGCAGTATCTTCAGCGCGTCGCGGCGTGGCAGGTGTGGACGCTGAGCAAGGTAGACCTCGCCCGTCCCGCGGGTGCCCAGCATCCGGACAATGGTGTAGCCGGCGAAGCTCGCCCCGGGGGCCAACGGCATTCACAGATCCTATCCGTCCTATCCGCCGAGGCGACGGACCAGCGATCAGAAGGCCTGTCCGCGCAAGACCACCAAGTCAGGACGATTCAGCACGGCCGGACCGTGACGTGGATCGTCGTTGTAGCACAACAGGTCTGCCGAGGCACCGTGATCGAGCCCCGGTCGGCCAAGCCAACGGCGAGCATCCCAACATGCCGCACCCAAGGCGTCGCTCGCGCTCATACCGATGCCCTTGAGCGCTTCGACCTCGTCGGCGATTCGGCCGTGGGCGACCATGCTGCCGGCATCGGTGCCCGCGTACACCGGCACGCCGGCGTCTCGGGCTGCGGCCATCCGCGGGTAGCACCTGGCATACAGATCGCGCATGTGCGCGGCGTATTTCGGGTAGCGGGTCGCGGCATCGGCGATGCCGGGAAAGTTTTCGATGTTGATCAGCGTCGGCACCAGCGCGGTGCCGTGCTCGACCATCAACTCGACGGTGTCATCGGTGAGCCCGGTGCCGTGCTCGATGCAGTCGATCCCCGCATTGATCAGTCCGGGCAGCGCCTCCTCGCCGAAGACGTGGGCGGTGACCTTTGCCCCGTGGTTATGCGCAACCTCGATCGCCGTCTTGAGCACCTCGTCGGACCACAGCGGGGCCAAGTCGCCCAAGCCGCGGTCGATCCAGTCGCCGACCAGCTTCACCCAGCCGTCACCGCGGCGCGCCTGCTCGGCGACCAAATCCGGCAGCTGCGACTCGTCTTCGAACTCGATCGCCAAGCCGGGTGAATACCGCTTCGGTTTGGCCAGATGCCGTCCGGCGCGGATGATGCGCGGCAGATCGGCGCGTTCATCGAGGCTGCGGGTGTCGGTCGGCGAACCACAGTCCCGCAGCAGCAGCGCGCCGGCGTCGCGTTCGGTCTCGGCTTGATCGATCGCTTCGTCGAGTTCGATGGCGCCGCCGTGTGTCCCAAGCCCGACATGGCAGTGCGCGTCGACCAGGCCCGGCAGAACCCAGCCACCGTCGAAAACCGTGTCCGCGTTGGGCACCGGTTCGCGGCTGATCCGGCCGTCGACGATCCACAACTCGACGGGTTCTTCGTCGGGCAGCCCCACGGCTCGGACGTGCAGACGCACGGGTGCGCTAGTTCTTGCCCGGGAAGTTCAGCTTGGACAGGTCGAAATCGGCCAGGCCGGGCGGCAATTGGTCCAGCCCTTCCGGCATGTTCGACAGATCGGGGAACCCTGCCGGCATGCCCGGCATCCCGGCACCCAGCGGGCCGCGAGCCTTGGGCGGCGTCGGGCCCCGCTTCTTACCCTTCTTGCCTTTGCCCCCTTTGGCTTTCGCGCTCTTCCGGGTGGCCGACTTGCGTCCCAGACCGGGTATGCCCATGCTGCCGACCATCGAGGACATCATCTTGCGGGCCTCGAAGAATCGGTCGACCAAATTGTTGACCTCCGACACCGTCACGCCGGAGCCATTGGCGATCCGGAGCCGACGCGAGGCGTTGATGATCTTCGGATCGGCGCGCTCTTGTGGCGTCATCCCGCGGATGATGGCCTGCAACCGGTCGAGTTGACTGTCGTCGACGGCGGCCAGAGCGTCTTTCATCTGGCCCGCGCCGGGCAACATCCCGAGCAGGTTGCCGATCGGGCCCATTTTGCGGATTGCCAGCATCTGCTCGAGGAAGTCCTCCAGCGTCAGCTCGCCGGACCCGATCTTCGCGGCGGCGGCCTGGGCCTGCTCCGCATCGAAGACCTGCTCGGCCTGCTCGATGAGGCTCAGCACATCGCCCATGCCCAGGATGCGGCTGGCCATCCGATCCGGGTGGAAGACGTCGAAGTCCTCCAGCTTCTCGCCGGCTGACGCGAAAAGGATTGGCACACCAGTGACTTCGCGGACCGACAATGCGGCGCCACCGCGGGCGTCACCATCCAGCTTGGTGAGCACGACGCCGGTGAAGCCCACACCCTCGCGGAACGCTTCAGCGGTGGCGACAGCGTCCTGACCGATCATCGCGTCCAGAACGAAGAGCACCTCGTCGGGGTTGACCGCGTTGCGGATGGCCCCGGCCTGCGACATCAGCTCCTCGTCGATGCCCAATCGGCCGGCGGTGTCGACGATGACGACGTCGAAGTGCTTGGCCCGAGCCTCCGCGAGTCCGGCCGAAGCGACGGCAACCGGATCACCCGGACCGGCCTCCTGCGCAGCATCAGCCGACGTGCCCGGGTGTGGCGCGAACACCGTGACACCGGCCCGCTCCCCCACGATGCGCAACTGATTGACCGCGCCGGGCCGCTGCAAGTCGCAGGCCACCAGCAGCGGAGTATGCCCTTGGCCGCGCAGCCACACCGCCAGCTTTCCGGCCAGCGTTGTCTTTCCCGAGCCCTGCAGACCGGCCAGCATCACCACGGTCGGCGGTGTCTTCGCGAACGCCAGCTGGCGGGTCTGCCCGCCCAGGATGCCGATGAGCTCGTCATTGACGATCTTGACGACCTGCTGCGCCGGATTGAGCGCACCGGACACCTCGGCGCCCTTGGCGCGTTCTTTGATCCGGCCGACGAACTCCCGTACCACCGGCAGCGAGACGTCGGCTTCTAGCAGCGCCAGCCGGATTTCGCGCGTCGTGGTGTCGATGTCGGCGTCGGTCAGTCGACCCTTGCCGCGCAGCCCCTGTAGCGCGCCAGTCAGCCGATCGGACAGCGATTCAAACACGCCGCCCAGCCTAGCGGTGTGACGATAGCCGCATGCTCGAGGTGATAGACAAGGGATCCAACAGCCAGGTCCATCCGGTGCCGTTGCTTTTCGTGCACGGCGGGTGGCATGGCGCGTGGTGCTGGGACGACCACTTTCTGGACTTCTTCGCCGACGCCGGCTACCGCGCGGTCGCGATGAGCCTGCGCGGGCATGGCACCAGCGCGACGCCGAAGCCGTTGCACAGGGTTTGCATCGACGACTACCTCGACGACGTCCGATCGGTCGCCGATGATCTGAGCGACTCGGCGGGCCACCCCGTCCTGATCGGACATTCCCTGGGCGGCTACACGATCCAGCGTTACCTCGAAGACCGGACCGCGCCGGCCGCGGTGCTGGTGGGCTCGCTGCCGCCGAGCGGCGTGCTCGGCGCGGCGCTGCGCGTCTGGCGGCGCCGCCCACAGATGACCGTCAAGTCGTTCAACGATCCCACCCTGGTCAGGTTCCTCAGCAGCGCAAAGCTCGCCCGCGAATACCTCTTCTGCAAGGACACACCCGAGGCCATCGTGCAGTCTTGCTGGGACCGCGCCGGCCCCGAGAGCATCCGCGCGGCGATGACCGATCCGATGTTCCGCCGTGTTAAAACCCGCCAGGTCACCACCCCGATGCTGGTCCTCGGCGCGACACATGACGGCTTCGTCAGCACCCGCGCGGTTCGCGCCACCGCGCGCGCCTACCGGACCGAGCCGGAGTTCTTCGCCATGGGCCACAACATGATGCTCGAACCCGGATGGGCTGCGGTCGCCGAACGGATTCACGGATGGCTGCAAACGCGCGACCTCGGTTAGCTCGCCGCGGCACCGTCACTCGTTTTGCGGCAGCGTTGCCTTGCCGTTCGCTTTGAACCACGCCACCTTCGCATGCCAAGAGCGTGCGGACCCGTAAGAGAACCCGATCGCGCCCAGACAGGCGCACAACCAGACGGGCAGGGTGATATCGATGCCGGCCTCGGCCGTCGTGACCTGGATGACCGTCGCCGCCAGACCGAAAGCGGCCGAGATCAAGTACAGGTTGGCCGTCACGGTTGAGCGGGGGTCTTTCCGCACGATCAGCATCACTCTGGCCGCGTAGCCGAACAAATAGGTGAGCAAGACCCCCAGCACGATCCAGTACGCTCCGAACCAGAGGGTGCTGACGTGGGCCGGGAACAGGTCAGGGTGATAGCCCTCGTCAGCGACAAAGAACACCGCCACCAATACCGGCACGCCCAGCCAGAAGGCTGGCCCGATGTGCCGGCGGAAGATTGTGCGCCACTCGCGTTCGTCGCCGAGCCTGGCCAACCCGTGGTCGATGATCGCGGCCGCAGCGACCATCAGGCAGATGTGGCCCAGGAGATCTTCGACATTCCATCGCCCGAAGATGTAGCGCAGGGGTGGTCCCAGGGTTTCCGATGCCCACGGCGACATGAGCAACACTGCGCAACCCTGCAGGGCGATGTTGAGGCTCGCGTCGGCTTCCCAGCGGGATCCCCAGGTATCCCGACGGACCCACAGGCTGTAAAAGACAGCAGCCAGTGTGACGCTGATGAGGGCGGACATCATGTTCGCAACCGAATTCCTCTGCTGTGCTGTCAGACCGGCGGTTTGCTGGGGTCGGGGCGAAGGTCGCGCAATCTCGGCTTGGCGCGTGTCGATGACACATACTCGGTGACCGTCTCGGGCTGGATCAGCCCGAACCGGACCAGCAAGTCAATCGGATTCAACCCCAGGTACTTCGCTGCTCTGATCAGGTTGTCGGCAGAAACCAACCTACCCTCGCGCGCTGCCTTGTAGTACGCCGATTTCCGATAACCGAACGCCTCGTACACCTCGGTGGCGGCCAAGGGTCGGCCAACGAGGTAAGGCAGCACTACCGCCGGGTCCTTATCGCGGTCCTCCATGCGTAGACCTTATATCGACTCGGTAGACGCGGTACGACAACGCGAGATTAACTTCTCCGATTCACTACAAAAGTCTATTTTTGTAAACTATGGTCCTCCCATGGCACCGCGGTCAGCGATGAGGAAGTTTGCACAACGGATAGCGCTCGCAAGCGGCGGGGTGCTGGCGATCATTGGCGGCATCGGCGGTGCCGGCTTCGTCGGACAAGCCCACGCGGACGACCCCCCTTGCGTCGCAAGCGGGGCGGACGCATGCCTGGTCAACGCACCCAACCCGGCCCCGCCGCCTCGCCGCCAGCCTCAGACTTTTTGCCAGCCCGCGGGCATGGCGGGACAACACTGCTTTCACCGGCCGGCGCCCTGAGTCAGCAGCACCTATCCGCGGTGGGCGATCTGCGCTCGCCGCCCGCTTTCGAGTACGCCGATCCGCTGCAGTAACCGAACGCCTTGTACACCTCGGCGGCGGCATGACCTCGGCGTATCTCGGCTTGGCATACGCACGGAAAACAACTCGCAACAAATGTCTCTGAAGGACTACTGAAGTCTACTTTTATGCACTATGGTCCGTGTATGGGGCCATGGCGAGTAGTACAACGGGCAATGATCACAAGTGCCGGGATGTTGGCGATCATCAGCGCCGTCGGCGGTGCTGGCCTGGTCGGACAAGCCCACGCAGACGACCCTCCTTGCATCACAGGCGCGGCGAACGCGTGCCTGGTAAACGCGCCCCGCCCGGCCGCGCCGCCTCGGCGCCAGCCTCAGACTTTTTGCCAGCCCGCCGGTATCGCGGGGCAACACTGCTTTCAGCGGTGGGTGCCCTGAATCCGCCAGTACCGTAGGCGTCGGTTTAGCCCGCCGACGCGGTCGCGCCCAGCACGGCCATTAGGTGTTGCTCCACCGCATTTCGCGCGTCTGCACCGTCGGGCAGGCTGACACAGAACACGTCGTCCACCATCGACCCGAGCGTGGTCACTTTGGCCCAGTCGATGTCGGCTCCGGCACGCTCCAGCGCTCCGGTCAGCAATGCAAGCAATCCGGTGCGGTCGGACGCGCGGATTTCGATGATCTGCCGGTCGGGTGCGCCTTCTAACCACAGAATGCGCGGCGGGGCGGTCGACCGGTGAACAGGAACCGCGGTCGGCGCCTCACCGACCGGCTTGGGATCCTCAGTGCTGTTCCGCTGCTCGAGCTTGGCCATCACGTCAACCTCGCCGTCCAGGGCGCCGACCAGTTGCTGGCGCAGCAGTCCGGCGGCGGGAGGTGAACCGAAGTGCGGCGAGACCACGAATTCGCTGATTGCGGAACCCTCGTGAATGTTCACCGACGCCGAATGCACGCGTAACGAGTTCAGCGCCAACACACCGGCCGCTTTGGACAGCAGCCCACGTTGGTCTGGAGCGATTACCACCACGTGATAGAGGCGCTGGCTGCTGCCGGGCCGCAACTGCACGTGCACCTTGCGGTCAGCAGTCAGTGAAAGATATTCGGGGTCAAGCGGATCAGCATGGGGCAACGGCTCACCGGCCATCGCCAATCGGCTGCGGCGGACCAGCTCGGCGACCAGCGAGGCTTTCCAGTCGCTCCACACCCCGGGCCCGGTGGCCAGTGAATCCGCCTCGGTCAGCGCATGCAGCACATCCAGCAACACCGGATCACCGTCCAACGCCTCGCAGACGGTGGCAATCGTCTGCGGGTCGTTGAGGTCCTGACGGGTTGCGGTGATCGACAACAGCAAGTGGTGGCGAACCAGCTTGGCCAGCATTTCGATGTCAGAGGGCCAGATACCGAGCCTGGTGCCGATCTGGGTGATCAACTCAGAACCGAGCACGCTGTGGTCAACACTGCGCCCCTTCCCGAGGTCGTGCACCAGCGCAGCCAGGAGCAGCAAGTCGGGACGCGCTACCCGGGTGGTGAAAATCCTTGCCCGGGAAACGACCTCGGCCGAATGCCGATCGACCGTCCAAATATGGATGACGTCGCGGGGCGGCAGGTCACGGATGGCGGCCCATTCCGGAAAAAGCCGGACCCACAACCCGGTGCGGTCAAGCGTCTCGATGACCGCAATCGTGTCCGGGCCGGCGGCCAGCAGGACCAGCAAGAGGTCCAACGCCTCGCGCGGCCACGGCGTCGGAAGTTCCGCCGCGGAATCGGCCAGCCGGCTCAGTGTGGACACCGCAATAGGCAATCCCGTGCTGGCTGACGCCGCCGCCACTCGCAGCATCAGCATGGGGTCGTCTTGCGGTCGCGCGTCGCGCGCGAGCACTACCTCCCCGTCGTACTCGACCACTCCCTCGTCGAGCGGCCGACGCGGCCGCCGTCGGATTGCCGAAATGCCCCGCCGCGGAAGCGCATTACCCGCAGTCCGGAGACCGGCGTCGACGCGGTAGCTGATGGTGCGGCCGACATCAGACAGCGTCCGGGAAAGGTCGAATCTGTCGCCGATGTGCAGGGCGGCGCTGATCTCATCGGCGAACTGTGCCAACAGCAAGTCGTGCCCGCGACCGGAAACTCGGTGAAGTTCGGTACGCACATCGAGCAAGGTGAGCTGGGCCTCGGCCAGCGAACCCAGCGGGTTCTCCGGCCGGTGCACAGTGAGGCGGTCGGCAAGGTGGGCTATCGCCAGCGCGTCGAGCAACTGGACGTCACGCAGGCCACCCCGGCCCAGTTTCAGGTCGGGTTCGGCGCGGTGGGCGATCTCGCCAATACGCCGCCACCGGGCATGCGTCTCGTCCACGAGTTCGCCGAACAGCGACCGGATTCCAGTGCGCCATTGCTGCCGCACGCCATCGATCAGCCGGGCCGAAAGCTCGTCATCGCCGGCGATGTGCCGGGCATCTAGCATGGCCAGGCCGGCGGACACGTCTGCGCCGGCAACCCGCACGGTCTCGGCAACGGTACGCACGCTGTGATCGAGGCGAATGTTGGCGTCCCACAACGGATACCACAGCTGGTCCGCGACCTCCCGAACGGTGTCGGCGCGCTTGCCGTCGTGCAGCAGCAGGAGATCCAGGTCCGAATACGGCACCAGTTCGCGACGACCTAACGAACCGGTCGCAACGATCGAAAAGCCGCTGCCGGCCGTGATACCGATTTCCGTGGCCTTCGCAGTCAGCCAGGATTCGTGCAGCTCGCCCCACGCTTTACGCAGGGCGGCCGAATCAAGTTCACCCGTTCCGCGGGCAAGCAGGGCATCCCTGGCAGCGGGTAGATCAGTTGCCGCGCCGACACTTTTGCCACCCGCGGCCTCCGGCCAGACCGGATCGGGTGAATCTGGTTCGCGCTGCGTCATTCCCGTCCAGGTCGGATCGGTTACTCCGGAGGAGTCTTCATGCGGCGAGTGTCAGATTGCGTCGGCCCCACGTTCGCCGGTGCGCACCCGCACCACCGTCTCCACGGCGCTGACCCACACTTTGCCGTCGCCAATCTTACCGGTACGTGCGGCCCGCACGATGCTGTCCAGGACCTTGTCCGCGTCATAGTCTTCGACCAAGACCTCGATACGCACCTTCGGCACGAAGTCGACGGAGTACTCGGCACCTCGGTAAACCTCAGTGTGCCCCTTTTGCCGGCCGTACCCCTGGACTTCGCTGACCGTCATCCCCAGGATTCCAACCTGCTCAAGGCTGGCCTTGATGTCCTCGAGCGTGAACGGCTTCACGATCGCGGTAATCAGCTTCATTTCCCTTTTCCTCTTCAGCCGAATGGACATGAACCGGAGTGCTGCCGACAACCGCGAGGTCGTAGCCGCTCTCTGCGTGCTCAGCCTCGTCGATACCCGTGACTTCGTCTTCGGCGTTCAGACGGAGCCCAATGGTGTATTTCAGCAATACAGCAATGACAAGTGTGCCAAGAGCGGAATACGCCAGAACACTCGACGCCCCGATTGTCTGTCGAATCAGCTGAGCGAAGCCACCGCCGTAGAACAATCCCGCCGATGTGTTGCCGCCACCCATCGCGATGGCGGGCGACTGCGGTGCCGCAAGCAGACCTACCAGCAATGTGCCCAGCAGCCCTCCGACCAGGTGGACGCCGACCACGTCCAAGGAGTCGTCGAATCCCAGCTTGAACTTCAAACCGACTGCCAGCGCGCAGATGATCCCGGCCGCCACGCCGATGATCAGTGCGCCGAGCACATTGACCGACGAACACGACGGTGTAATCGCGACCAATCCGGCCACGATGCCCGACGCCGCGCCGAGAGTTGTCGCGTGCCCGTCGCGGATGCGCTCGGTGAGCAGCCAGCCCAGCATTGCCGCGGCGGTTGCCACGGTCGTGGTGATGAACGTGGTACCGGCGACGCCGTTGGAGCTGGTTGCCGAACCGGCGTTGAACCCGTACCAGCCGAACCACAGCAGGCCCGCGCCGAGCATCACGAATGGCACGTTGTGCGGTCGCTGCGGGTTCTTCGGCCAGCCTCGACGTTTGCCCAGCACGATCGCCAGCACCAAGCCCGCGACACCGGCGTTGATGTGGACCGCCGTGCCGCCCGCGAAGTCGATCGCGTGCAGTTTGTTGTTGATCCAGCCGCCGTGGGCGCCGGTGACGCCGTCGGCGCAGAACACCCAGTGCGCGACCGGGAAATAGACGACGGTCGCCCAGAGTGCGGCGAAGATCGTCCAGCTGCCAAACCTCAGCCGGTCGGCCACCGCACCGGAGATCAGCGCCACCGTGATGATGGCGAACATCAACTGGAAGGCGACAAAGACCGTCTGGGGCAGCGTGCCGGCCAGCGCGATGTGGGTCGCCGGCGTGCTGCCGCTGGCGGCCGCACCGTTGACCCCGATGAGGCCCTTCAGGCCGAAGTATTGGGTCGGGTTTCCGGCGATGTTGCCGACGTCGTTACCGAAGGCGAGCGAGTAGCCGAAGGTCACCCAAAGCACGGTGACGACGCCCATGGCGATGATGCTCATCATGATCATGTTGAGCACGCTTCGGACGCGAACCATCCCGCCGTAGAAGAACGCCAGGCCCGGCGTCATCAGCAGCACCAACGCGGAGCTCGCCAGCATCCAGGCGGTGTCGCCGGTGTCTGGCACGCCCATCGTGGGGAATTGGTCCACGGCCCCTAACCTCCTTCGGCAAGGCCGCGTCCTGCATGGGATGCGACCGACGACCCGTGGTCAAGACAATGCAAATAAGTTGTTTCCAAAGGCGGCGCTGGCACGTTTCGCCAGTGTTACATCATCCTCACGGCCGCAGTTGCCCACGCGGCGATCGCAAGCGCGGCGGAGCCGGGCGCAGCGGGTCGCCGCCATCAGCCCAAAAGTGCGTCGACGAATGCGGCGGGCTCGAACGGGGCAAGGTCGTCCGGTCCCTCGCCGAGCCCGACCAGTTTCACCGGCACGCCGAGTTCCTGCTGAACCCGGAAAACGATGCCGCCTTTGGCGGTGCCGTCCAGCTTGGTCAGCACCGCTCCGGTGATGTTGACGACGTCAGCGAACACCCGCGCCTGCGCGAGCCCGTTCTGTCCGATGGTGGCGTCGAGTACCAGCAGCACCTCGTCGACCGCCGCACGCCGCGTGACCACCCGTTTGACCTTGCCGAGCTCGTCCATCAATCCGGTTTTGGTGTGCAGCCGACCGGCGGTGTCGATCACCACGACATCGGCGCCGGCGGTGATGCCCTTGTCAACGGCGTCGAACGCCACCGAGGCCGGGTCGGCACCCTCCGCTCCGCGCACCACTTCGGCCCCCACCCGCGAGGCCCAGGCCTGCAACTGGTCGGCGGCCGCGGCCCGAAACGTATCGGCGGCGCCCAGCACGACCCGTCGGCCGTCGGCGACCAAGACGCGCGCCAGTTTGCCGACGGTGGTGGTTTTACCGGTGCCATTGACGCCGACCACCAGCAACACCGACGGGTGGTCGTCATGCGGCAACGCGCGCACGGAGCGGTCCAGACCGGGCTGCAGCTCGGTGATCAGCACCTCGCGCAACACCTCGCGGGCATCGGCCTCGGTGCGCACGTCCTTGCTGGCAAGCTGGCTGCGAAGCTGCGTCACCACCGACGTGGTCACCGTCGGGCCCAGGTCGGCCACCAACAGCGTGTCCTCGACTTCCTCCCACGATGCATCGTCGAGATCACCGCCGCCGAGCAGCCCTAACAGGCTGCGGCCCAACGCATTCTGCGACCTGGCGAGTCGGCCGCGCAGTCGTTCCAGCCGCCCTTCGGGCGGTGCGATGGCCTCGACTTCCGGCACCGCAGGCTCGGCTGCGGGCGCGGGCGTTGGCGCTTCTGCGACTGGCGGGGCGAGGGTATCCGGTTCGGGCAGTTGGACATCGGAGATTGGACGCTTCGGTGCGTCGCGCGGAATAGTGGCATCGTCGCCGACGGCGGGCAGACCGGTGGTATCGATCCGCTCGCCAGTTTCGGTGCGGCTGAACGTGATTCCCGACGATGCGGTGTAGCCACCCGACCGATCGAGGGTGCCCGTTTGCTCGGGAGCCGACAGCCTGATCTGCCGCCGTCGATACCGAGCCAGACCCACGACCAACGCGGCGATGACGATCAGTGCAGCAACGACCGCGATCGCGATCCACAGGGCTTCCGACAAGTGTTCCTCGCTAAGTAGTGGTGACCAGCTGGTTGACCTGCTGGCCGCGCATCCGCTGGGAGATCACCGCGGTGATGCCGTCGTCGCGCATCGTCACACCGTAGAGCGCGTCGGCAACCTCCATGGTCGGCTTCTGGTGCGTGATGACGATGAGCTGCGACTGCGCGCGCAGCTGCTCGAACAAGTTCAGCAAACGGTGCAGGTTCATGTCGTCGAGCGCCGCTTCCACCTCGTCCATGATGTAGAACGGCGACGGGCGGGCGCGGAAGATGGCCACCAGCATCGCGACCGCGGTCAGCGACTTCTCCCCACCGGATAGCAGCGAGAGCCGCTTGATTTTCTTGCCGGGCGGACGGGCCTCGACTTCGATGCCGGTGGTCAGCATGTCGTCGGGGTCGGTAAGCCGCAACCGGCCCTCGCCGCCGGGGAACAGCGCGGCGAATACTCCTTGGAACTCGCGCTCCACGTCCGCGTAGGCCTCGCTGAACACCTGCAGGATGCGGGCGTCGACGTCGGCCACGACATCGAGCAGATCCTTGCG
>Ga0335075_10013305_pt1 | contig 12396 bp, 15 predicted proteins | sample Lox_Sample_24_FD_206723 | JGI IMG/M metagenome (GOLD analysis project Ga0335075, IMG submission 206723) | Soil microbial communities from Loxahatchee National Wildlife Refuge, Florida, United States - Lox_Sample_2.4 | ecosystem: Environmental > Terrestrial > Soil > Wetlands | place: USA... | reverse complement strand
CTGGTGGGTCTCGCTGCGCTCGAACCACCCTACGGATCGAAAATTGCGATATAGGGTAGATGGCGGTATTCGTCATTATAATCAAGCCCGTAGCCGACCACGAAGGCGTCGGGAATGTCGAAGCCGCGATAGTCCACGTCGAGAGGAATCTGCTGCCGGCCCTCCTTGCGCAGCAGCACGGCGATGCGCAGCGAAGCCAGGCCGAGGCTGTGCAGATGCTCGCGCAAGTAAGCGAGCGTCTGTCCGGTGTCGAGAATGTCGTCGATCAACAGGACGTGCCGGCCGCGTAGGTCGGGCAGCATATCCGGTTGCACGCGCAAAGCGCCCGGCGCGGTCGTGGCGCCGCGATAGCTCGATGCTTGCAAAAGCCCAATGCGCAGGGGCAAATCGAGATGACGCACCAGATCGGCGAGGAACATCAAACAGCCGGTCAACACGCCGACGATGGTAACGGGCTGGCCGCCATAGTCGTCGGCGATCTGCCGGGCCATCTCGGCGACTCGTCGCTGAATGTCGTCGGCCGACAGCAAGATTTTCATGCGCCACACTCCGGGCGAAACACGCGGGATCGTAGGGAACATGATAAGCATGGGAAGCGAAATGGGTACAATAATTAGACCGATTTCCCTATATCGAGCCGACGATCCGAAGTAGAATAGGCTGAGAAAGTTGACAAAAGAGGAGGAATGCAATCATGAGTGTTTCGTTGGCCGAGGCGCTGGAGCATATGGAGCCAGGACGAACCTATCGCTGCAAGGCTCAGGGTAAAGTGTTTGAATTGCGTGTGCTGGCCATCCCCGAAGAGTTGGCGCCGGCCCCGCTTGTGGAAGAGGACTTCATGCTGGACGCTTGGGTGGAATTGCCCGAACCGTCGGAAGGCTTTGTCACCATCAGTCACCTGGGAGAACCCGAACTGCCTGATCCTCCCATCATTCCCGACGAGGACGCAGAAGAATGACTTATCGACTTCCCTCCCATGAAGAAACGATCGATCAGGGCGATATTATCGAAGGTTGTCCGATCTTGTCGCTCGTTCGCTTTGATCCCGACAGACCGAACGAAATCGAGACAAAACATGCTCTCCAACGGATCATTGTCTTGACACAAACCTGCGACCTAGCCAACCAAAAGGCCACCCGAATTATTGCCGCGTTGGTGTTCGACGCTCAGAAGGTGGTCCACGACCAGTTACTCAAGGCATCTGACGTTCGTGGATCTCTCCGCAGTGGACGCATCTTCGGCTGGTATTTCCTACCCAAGAGCGTCGAATCGGGGTTGCCGGAGATGATTGTGGATTTCCGGCAGTTGCATACCGTGCGGATGGATCTGTTGATCGCCCTGTGCCAGCGCGGACAGCGCCGCGCTCGCGTTCAACCGTTGTACCGCGAACATCTCGCCAAGCACTTCGCCGACACCTACAGCCGTATCAGCCTGCCGCAACCCTACGAGACCGAACCATGAACGGCGCCTGGACTCGCCTGGACATCGGCGGCAAACCCGCCGACGTGTACGATCTGCCCGCCTCCGATAAACCGCGCTTCGGCATCCTGCATCTGCACGGACTCAGCCTGAAAACGCTCGTCTCGGAACCGGCCTTCACGCAGTTGTTCGATGAACTGCATCTGGTGTGTGTTTGCCCGCACGGTCAGCGCTCTTGGTGGGGCGATCGCGTCTGCGCCGAATTCGATCCGCAAATGACAGCGGAGCGTCATCTTTTGCAAAGTGTCGTGCCGTTTTTCGGCGAGCGCTGGGGCATCGCGCCGCGCGGCATCGGTCTGACGGGCATCAGCATGGGTGGACAGGGAGCGCTACGGCTCGCCTTCAAACATCCCGAACTGTTTCCCGTCGTCGCCGCCATCGCTCCGGCCATCGATTATCACGAGTTGTACGGCCAAGGTTCGCCCATTGATGAAATGTACGACAGCAAGGAGCAGTCCCGGCAAGACACAGCGCTGATGCACATTCATCCGAGCAAGTTTCCGCCGCACATCTTTTACTGCATTGATCCGGACGACCCCTTTCTCCGCGGTTGCGATCGATTGCACGAGAAACTGAGCGCCCTGGGTGTGCCGCACGAAATCGATGTGACCACGCGCGCCGGCGGCCATACTTGGGACTATTTTAAGCACATGGCCGAGCGCGTGGTGCGCTTCGTGCATCAGGGACTCGAACAAGAGAGCCGGCGGCTGCTGTGAACCACATGAAAGTCTCGCTCCTCGTGACTTGCCTGGGCGACGCCCTTTTTCCCGACGTAGGCGTGGCCACGGTGCGCCTGCTGCGCCGCCTCGGCGTCGCTGTGGACTTTCCCGAAGCGCAGACCTGCTGCGGTCAGCCGCATTTCAACAGCGGCTATCACGACGACGCCCGCGAGCTGGCTCGCCACACCCTCCGCACCTTCGACAACGGCCAAACCGTCGTTGTCCCCTCCGGCTCATGTGCGGCCATGATTAAGTTAGAATATCCGCATCTGTTTCACAATGATCCAGTCTGGCGGCCGCGTGCCGAGGACATGGCGCGGCGGACGCATGAATTATCGGATTTCCTGGTCCATGTACTGGGCGTCGAGGACGTGGGAGCATGCTACGAGGGCAAAGTGACGTATCACATGGCCTGCCATCTGCGCGGACTGGGATTACTGACGGAACCGGAGCGCTTGTTGCAGCGCGTCAAGGGACTGGAGTACGTCAAGCTGGAGCGGGCGGATGAATGCTGCGGTTTCGGCGGCTCCTTCGCGGTGCGTTATCCCGGCATCAGCGGGGCGATGGTGCAAGATAAGGCCGGTTTCATCGAGAAAGCCGGGGTGTCGACGGTGGTGGCCACGGACGCCGGCTGTTTGATGAACATCGCCGGCTGCCTGCGCCGCCGCGGCAGCGCGGTGCAGGCATTGCATTTGGCGCAGGTGTTGGAAAAGACGTGACGGCAGATGAATTGCTCGAGCGTCGTTCTGAGGAGAAACCATCGTGTCTCACCGGGAAATCTATGTCATTTTCCTGCTCGCCGTTCTCGCCTCTTCGACTCGCGCCGCGGACGAGCCGGACTTGATCTTGCACCACGGCAAGATCGTCACCGTCGATAAACAATTTGCCATCCATCAGGCGCTGGCCGTCAGCGGCGATACGATTCTCCGCAGCGGCGGCAACGAAGAGATTCTGAAAACCAAAGGACCGCACACACAGCTCCTCGATCTCGAAGGCAAGTGTGTGCTGCCGGGGCTGATCGATTCGCACGTCCATCCCAACGGCGCTTGTATGGTCGAATTCGACCATCCCATCCCAGAGATGGAGACAATCGCCGACGTGCTGGCCTATATCAAAAGCCGGGCGAAAGCGCTGTCCAAGGGCGAATGGATTGAGGTGAGCCAGGTGTTCATCACTCGGCTGCGCGAGCAGCGCTATCCGACGCGACGCGAACTGGACGAAGCCGCTCCGGTCAATCCCGTCGTCTTCGCCACCGGCCCGGATGCCTCGCTTAATACTCTGGCCCTGAAATTGAGCGGCATCGATAAGAATTTCAAAGTGAGAGACGGCGGGCCAGGTTACGCCGAGAAGGACGAACGCGGCGAACCGACCGGCATTCTTCGCAGCTGCACGCGCTACGTCAAAAGTCAGCCGTCGGGCCGACAGCCGGCGGACCTCGACCGCAGCGAAAGGTTGATGCAGCTTTTCAAAGATTACGCTTCGGTCGGCCTGACCACCATCGGCGACCGCGACGCCTATCCCGCCGAAATCGAGCGCTATCGCAAGCTCCGCGACAACAACAAGCTGTTCCTACGCGTGGCCGTGTCGCATCACATCGACACCATCGGCGCTATCGACAAGGTCCAGCAGAACATTCGCCGCGTCGCCCAGCACCCGCTGGTCAAGAGCGACGATCATCTGCGCATCGTCGGCATCAAGACCTACCTCGACGGCGGGATGCTCACCGGCAGCGCCTACATGCGGCAGCCGTGGGGCGTCAGCAAGATTTACTCCATAAAAGACCCGGAATATCGCGGCGTGTTGTTCGTGCCCAAAGATCGGCTGCTGCCGATCGTGCAGACGACGATCGAGTCCGGCTTGCAGTTCACGGCCCACTCGGTCGGCGACGGTGCGGTCCACACCTTGCTCGACGTGTACGAAGAGTTGTCGCGGACAATGCCGATCCGCAAAGTCCGTCCGTGCATCACACACTGCAATTTCATGAGCGCCGAGGCCATCCGCAAAATGGCCGAGCTGGGCGTCGCCGCCGACATCCAACCGGCCTGGCTGTATCTCGACACGCGCACGCTGACGGCGCAGTTCGGCTACGATCGCCTCCGCTATTTTCAGCCGCTGAAAAGCCTGTTCGCCGCCGGGGTCATTGCCGGCGGCGGCTCCGATCACATGCAGAAGATCGGCTCCTTGCGTTCGGTCAATCCCTACAATCCATTCCTCGCTATGTGGACGACGATCGCGCGCAAGGCCAAGTGGCACGACGGCCGGCTGCATCCGGAAGAAGCGCTCAGCCGCGAACAGGCCATCCGTTTCTACACCACCAACAACGCCTACATTCTCTTACTCGACAACCGTGTCGGCTCGCTCGAAGCGGGCAAGCTGGCCGACTTCATCGTCCTCGACCGCGATCTGTTGAACTGTCCGGTGGACGACATCAAGGACACGCGCGTGCTGCGCACCTATATCGACGGCAAATTGGTTTACCAAAGCAAACGGAGCCGCGACCGTTAGGGAGCGGAGAGTATAACGGAATCAATAGAGCTGAGTCGTTTTCAGACTGGCGACGACCCCGTAATGCTTGACATTGAATGTGGCCTGCGTCTCGTTCAATCCAACTGCGGTGTGGGCGATCAGAGCGTCGAGCAAGCCCAGGTTATTGCTCAAGTGGAAAGCGGCAAAATCCTGCAAAGCTCGTTGACAGTCCGCTTCGGCTGGCCAGTACAGCGCGTAAGGCTGACAGAACTGTTCAACCCGTTGCTGTTCGGCTTTGTTCTGGCAGCCCTGAAGGAGTTCCATTACCACCAACCCTGGAACACCCAGCGGAGCGGAGCCCAGCCCTTGCAGCCAGGCGACGGCCGGAGGATGACCGCGTAGGATGTCCACGGCCACGTCCGTGTCGAGCAAGATCATCAATCCGGTCTCCGGCTCTGGGCCTGCTCCCGCAAACGGCGGGCGAATTCTCGGCTGTCGCCGATGTCGCTGCGCTCGGCCCACATCCCTACCAAGCCGGAATGAAGGAGGTCGCAGGCGCTTAGCGTCTGCTGATTTCCCTGAGGAGAGAGCACCGCCGTTTCCACCGTCACCTGCACTTCTTTGTCCGCCTCCGTCTGGCCGACGGGCAGATGCAAATGCAGTACACCGTCGCTGCTCACCCGCGCTGTCACCACCATTCGCTTCATGATCTTGCCTCCGGGAAGGACAACCTCACCGATCCCATTGTATAGCGTCGGCTCGCTCGAAGCGGGCAAGCTGGCCGACTTCATCGTCTTCGACCGCGATCTGTTGACCTGTCCGGGGGACGACATCAAGGACACGCACGTGCTGCGCACCTATATCGACGGCAAACGTACTCACAGTCGGGGGCGAACCGCGTTTATTATGATATATCAGCCGACGCCGCGGCAATGTCGCCCCGGTGGCACGGCCTTCTCAAATAGGAGAAAATGTATGGGATGGTTGAGCGATCTATTGCAGGGGATTCCGCTGAATTCCGTTCTGCGGGAGCGGGTTGCTCTCGCGGAGCAGAAGTTCAGGGAAGTGGAGGAGGAGAACAAACGGCTCATGGAGGAAGTTGCCGCTCTCACCAAAGAGAACGGGGAACTTAAGCGGGAAATCGCGGATGCTCCTATCGCCGTTACGCCGCCGAAAGAGAAACCGGAGAACAGGAACGGTCTCTACTATTTCGCTGGCGAAGAATCCACGCCGTATTGCCCTCGCTGCTATGAGACGGCGGGCAAAAAGCACGTCATGTCGGCAGTTCCGCACATGGGGCACCAATGCACCGTCTGTGACAAGTTTATCCACAATTGAAGTTCTTGCCCCTGCATGGGGGAAGACAAAAAGGGGTAGGGAGGCGCAAGGTGGGTGTCCTCTGTGGGACCACCCTACAAGTTGCCGCCTTACCTCACCTTGGTTCAGGCGGAGAAGACGGCAAGGCTCGCTTCAAGATCTGCGCAATCGAGCCATAGACGGTGCCGACCAGATTCTCCAGGGCATGTTGGATGTCCTCCGACATGCCCAGTTTGCTCGTCCACGTCCCATCGCCGAGTTGCCGGGCGGCATGGGTGGGCGTCCCATCCGAATCAGCAAACAAGGCGATTTTCTCGAAACCCTGTTCGAGATCGGCTTGTTCGCAGACAACGTAACCCAGAATCGCAAATGCATCCCGGAATGCCGCCAGTGTCTCCAGACGAGGCGCCCCAAGGGGCCAGTAGGTACGCGCCGGATCGCCGGGCCACCACCAATGCTCTGTGTCGCCCGCCGCCCAGGCAATGCAGTTGTAGACATCACTCGCCGAACTGGTGATACGATAGGCGGTTCCACGTAAACGAGGGAAGAGGGCTTCCAATCGTTCCATCAGCGGTATCCGTGTTCTTTGGCCCAGCACAGCCAAGCATTTGTCATCTTGACGATGTCGCCGCGATCGGAGACCGGCACGGGATCATCGCCGGTAATTTCGGGCAGCGCCCAGACCCACAGTCGCGGTTGCTGTTCCAGATCGCGCAGCATGAACGGGACGACAGCCTTGCCCATGCGGATAATCTCACGAAGGGTGGGGTGGCCGATGATCTTGCTGCTGGAAGATAGATGAGCCGTTTCCGCTCGCCACAGCGCTTCCAAACTCCGGAAACGTTCCTCACTTGTCTCCGTCGATGTCTGGGGCGCTCCGATGGGTGTTGTCGCCATTCGTGTACCTCCTTTTGCGATCGACGTATGTGAACAGCAACGACAGCAGGGGCATGGAACCTAGCGTTGGTAAATCGGCAGCGCCGCGTTATCGAGTTGGAGGATAGTCAGGTACGCCGGGGTGGTGAAGTGGGCATCGACCATGATGCCGCCGGAGCCGGTCCAGCTGCCGTCGGCCGACTGCGAACGAATGATGCCCTCGAAGTTTTCCTTTTTGTAGCCGCTCCAGGTTATGCGATCGCTGGGCTTGGAGTCGGGGAACAGGCGAGTGTAGCCGTCGTCGCCGAGAACATAGACGGCCTGGGCGTAGTAGTAGTTGCTGTATTCCTCGAAGCCTTGGCGCGTGCCGCCGCCGAGACCGTTCAAGTTCTCCTGGCAGAACTTGAACCACTTCTTGACCAGAGGCGAATTGTAATCGCCGAAGCCGAAGCCGCACGAGATGGCCGCCGCCGTCAGTGCGGGCCGGCCGCCGCCGCCAGCATGGCCCGCGCCCAGACTGTACACCACTCCGCCTTGGCTGTTGGTCGAATCGGCGAGATATTTCTGGGCCATCTTGATGGCTTCGCGCGGAACGGCGATGCCGGCGTTGCGCGCCGCCCGCAGTGCTTGCACTTGCGTGATTGTCACCGAGCCTTCGTCGAAGTTGCTACCCTCGCGCGCCGACACGTAACCCCAGCCGCCGCGATCCGTTTGCGCCGAAGCTGAGAACTTGCAGGCGCGTTCGAGAATGTCCACCAAACGGCGGCGGCGGTCGCCCTCCTCTTCTTCGCCGACGACGCAGGAGAGAAAGAGAGTGCCGAAACCGTGGCCGTACATGTAGCGGCCGGATTCGCCCGGCATGTTGGGATTGCCGATCATGCCGTTGGGATGCGAATGGGCCATCAACCAATCGACGGCGCGGCGGATGTTGTCCTTGTACTTGCCGTCGCGGATGGTGCTGCCTTCCATGAGTACAGCCATGCCGGAAATGCCGGTCATGGCGACGGGGAACTGTCCGCCGAACGCTTCCCAATGGCCGTCTTTGTGCTGGTTCTTGGCCAGCCACTCCAAGCCTTTCTGCACCGCCTTGCGTTGCTGTGGCGACATTTCGTCGGCCCGCGCTGCCGGTGACAATAATAGCGCGAACAGTAACAGGACGCAGGAAGAAAAACGTGAGCGCATGACGATCAACTCCCGATTCGACCGAACTCAGCGATTTATCGTTTCGCGCGAATCGATCAATCGCTCATCCCCTATGACGATTGTAGCAACATTTCCTGACAGCCGCAGTCGCCTTGCGATTTTGCCACAGATGGGGCTACAATGCTCCCCATGAATGCCAGCTGCGTCCTGTCCCCGCGCCGCCGTCTCGTCGTCCTCGGCTCCACCGGCTCGATCGGCACCAATTGCCTCGATGTAGTGGACCATCTCAGCGACCGTCTGGAGGTGCATGGACTCAGCGCCCATTGCAACGGCGACGCCCTGTTGCGGCAGGCCCAGCGCTATCGGCCGCGCTGGGTGGCGCTGACCGACGCCGCGGCGGCCCAACAGTTCGAGGCGTCGCGGCTGCCGCCCGGCTGCCGGCTGCTGCACGGACCCGACGCCGTCGCCGAGATGGTGCAAGATCCGGAGGTGGACATTGTCGTCACGGCCATCGTCGGCGCGGCGGGATTGCTTGGCACCTGGGCCGCCCTGGAAGCCGGCAAGACCGTTGCCGTCGCCAACAAGGAAACGCTCGTTCTCGCTGGAGCGCTCGTCACCGATCTTGCCGCTCGGCGCGGCGGCCGGCTCTTGCCGGTCGATAGCGAACACAGCGCCATTTTCCAGGCCATGCAAGGCAGTCCGCCGGGGGCCGTCGAGCGCATCGTGCTGACCGGCAGCGGCGGTCCCTTCCGCGGCCGCACGCGAGCCGAATTGGCGGAAGTCACGGTCGAGGAAGCCTTGCACCACCCGACCTGGCGCATGGGCCCGAAAATCACCATCGATTCGGCCACGCTCATGAACAAGGCGCTGGAGGTCATCGAAGCGCGTTGGCTGTTCGGTCTGCCGCCCGAACGGATCGAGGTCATCATTCACCCCGAATCGGTCATTCACTCGTTCGTCGAATTCACGGACGGCTCGGTGCTGGCCCAGCTGTCGCCGCCGGACATGCGTTTGCCGATCCAGTATGCCCTGACCTATCCGGAGCGCGTGGCGGGTCCGGCGCGACGGCTGAGCTGGCGTGAATTATCGGCCTGGCACTTCGAGCAACCCGATCACGAGACGTTTCCGGCCCTACAATTAGGATATGAGGTCGCGCGTCGCGGCGGAACCTGCGGCGCGGTGCTCAATGCCGCCAACGAGGCGGCTGTCGAGCGCTTCCTGCGGGGCGACCTGGATTTTCTTGATATTTCCCGCGCCTGCCGCGCGGCTTTGGACCATCATCATTACAGCCCGACGCCGACGCTCGCTGAGTTGAGCGCTTGCGATCGTTGGGCGCGACAGGAGGTAGGCCGTTGGACCAGTCCCCGAACCCGAACCACGCCGATCAGGTGAAACCCGCCGAGGCTGCGCCGCCGTTGACGCCGGCTGCTTGGTTGGCCAATAATGCCATTTATCTCGTCATTGTCAGCGCCGCCGTCGGCCTCATCTGGTACAAGCTCGGACTGGAAGGTGTCTGGTCCGCCGCCAAGGTCGTTTTTGGGATCGGCTTTGTCATTTTCATCCACGAGCTGGGCCATTTCCTCACCGCCAAATGGTGCGACGTTCACGTGCAGACGTTCAGCGTCGGCTTCGGCCCCGCCCTGCCCGGTTGCAGTTTCCAGCGCGGCGAGACGATGTACAAGATCGGCGTGCTGCCGTTGGGCGGCTACGTCAACATGGTCGGCGAGGGTCTGGAAGCCGAAGAGGACGAGACGTACCCGCGTTCCTTCAAGAACAAGACGGTCAGCCAGCGCATGCTCATCATCTCGGCCGGCGTTGTCATGAACGTGTTGCTCGGCTGCGTTTTGTTCATCGTGGTTTATTACTATCACGGCATCTTAAAGCCGCCCGCCGTGGTCGGCCGCGTCGATGTCGCCGGCGCCATGTGGACCAAGGGCATCCCCAGCGGCACCCTCATCACCAAGCTGGGCGGCATCAACGATCCCACTTTCGACAACTTGCGACGCAAAGTCATTCTCTCGGCCAAGGGCGAGGAACTGCCGTTCACGTTCCAGATGTTCGACGACAACGGCGAGCCAAAAGGTGCGCCGCGAACGGTGGATCTCCTGCCCCGGCTGGAGTCCAGCGATCAGAATCCCGTGGTTGGCGTGTCGCCGCCCGCGCAGCTACGACTGCCGCCCAAGCCGGAGAAAGAACTCGGCCTTCTGCCCGTGCATCAAGATAGTGCCGCCGCCGCCGCTCGCCCCATCCCCGTAATCAAGGACGAGATTGTCGTCGCCGCCACCGATCCGGACAAGCCGCAGTCCATTACGGAGATCGCGCACGATCGCAAAACCGGCACGTTCGATTATCGGGAGCTGAGCCGGCGCGTCCGTGGCCTGCGCGACAAGAAGATGGTCGTTCGCGTGGTGCGGAGGGGAGCAGATGGCAAGACCAAACCCATCGAACGGGATGTGCCGCTGGAAGGGTTCCAGTGGAACGATGCCATCATCGGCTGTACCGACGTACAAGACGCCGGTTCGTACAATCCCTTCCGCATCAGCGAGTTGCCGCGCGATCCCCGCCACCCTGGCGGCGATCGGCGCGATCTGTTCGTCTTTCACAATCGTCTGCGGCGACTGGCCGGAAGGCCGATCGTTGTGCAAGTGCGCCGCGGCGATCCGGACAACACGTCGCTGCGCGAGTCTCCGGTGGATGGAGCCGTCGTCAACCTGTTCGTGCCGCCGGCCTATCACTTCGCCTTCGGCATGCGCATGAAAATGGGCAAAGTGGCCGGCGTCCGCGAAGGCTCTTCCGCTGCCCGCGCCGGCCTGCAAAAGGGCGACGAAATCATTAAAGTCGTCATGACCGGCGAGCACGGCGAGCAGTTGTATGCCCAGGAAGATCTCGATCCCGAACGTTTACCCTTTGAGCTTGTCCAAGCCGCGGCCAAACGGCCGGGCAAGAAAAAAGTGATACTGACGCTGCGCCGCGAGTCGGAACGCGGCGCCTCGAAAGACTTCCCCTGCAAGCCGGTCGAGTGGGACGATTCCTGGGACAACGATGAGGAGGCGCCGCTCGGCGCAGCCTCGCCCTTGTCCATTCCCCAGCTAGGCGCCTCCTACTGGGTTCTTAGCCAGATTGTCGAAGTCAAGCCGGGTTCGCCGGCCGCCCGGGCGGGACTGCGAAAAGATGATACGCTCCAGGAATACCGCGTCTGGGAACTGTCGCGGTTCAGCAAGCAGCTCGGCTGGTCGGAATGGAGCAAACTGGAAAGCGAGCGGGACGGCAACCCTGTCTACGATCGCTGGGCGCAGCCGTTCTGGTACATACAGTGGAGCGACTACAAGGAGATACAAGTCAAAGTGAAGCGTCCGGACGAGGAGGCGCCCAATCCCATCGCCTTGACCGCCGAGGAAGATCGAAGCTGGCCGTTGGTTTCGCGCGGCTTTCGCTTGCAAGACGACTACAAGCTCCAGAAGGCCGACAGCCTCGGCGAAGCGCTGGTCATGGGCGGGCGCGAGACGCGCGACATGATCGTGCTCATGTACTTGCAGCTGCGCAGCTTGGCGACGGGCCGGGTCTCCGTCAAAGGAATAGGCGGTCCAATCGCCATCGGGATGCAAGGGTTCTTCATCGCTCAGACCGGCAATTTCGAGCTATTGCTGTTTCTGGGCATCATCAGCATCAACTTGGCGGTAGTGAATTTCTTGCCCATACCCATTCTCGATGGCGGGCACATGGTATTCTTGATCTACGAAAAGCTGCGCGGCCGGCCGCCTACCGAAAGAGCCCGCGTCGTCGCTACCTATATCGGCTTGGCCATGATCGGCTTTCTGATGTTGTTCGTGTTTTACCAGGACATTCAGAATTATGTCATCAAGATGTTCGGCAGCTGAGAAGGAGACGAACCCATGACTCGATCTGCTGCTCGCCGCACCAGCGCCGTTCAGGCGGAGAAATCGTCGCCGCCGATGCTCTCCGACAATAGCTCCGGCCCTCCCCAGGAGTCGCTGCCTGCATCGGCCATACCGTGGTATTGGCATTTGGTTCTGTTTTTGTGGGCCACCTCGTTTGTGTTTATGTTGCTGTATGAATGGCTAACCGGCAGACCTTCACGTTTCGCATTCGCGCAGATAGCGCAGGCTCTCCCGCGCGATCGTCTCAGCATCGGGAGAGTAATCAAACACCTCAACTGACACCCAACCCGCATAGCCGATGCCGCGCAGGGCACGAAGGATCGGCACGAAATCGACTGGGCCGAATCCGGGGCCGCGGCGATTGGCGTCGTTGGCGTGGAAATGTCCGATGCGTGCGGCATGGCGGCGGATCAAATCGGGGATCGGCGTATCTTCCACTGACATCGCCTTGACATCAAGATGCAGCCGGAAACTGGAATGCGCCAGGCGATCGAGGA
>Ga0335075_10013304_pt1 | contig 12396 bp, 13 predicted proteins | sample Lox_Sample_24_FD_206723 | JGI IMG/M metagenome (GOLD analysis project Ga0335075, IMG submission 206723) | Soil microbial communities from Loxahatchee National Wildlife Refuge, Florida, United States - Lox_Sample_2.4 | ecosystem: Environmental > Terrestrial > Soil > Wetlands | place: USA... | reverse complement strand
GCACTCAGCGACGACCTTAAAGGACATCTTCTTAACCTCGGAGTATTCGACGTCCTTATTCCATTGACAGCTTCGCAAAGCATCGAGGTTCAAGGTAATAGTGCAGCGGCATTAGGAAATCTTTCCTCCAAAGGTAAGTAAATGCCGTTCCAACATGGCAGTCAGGCAAGCTGATCATATCACTAGTCGGTGATTACTCTATCTTCATCCAGGACTGGACAGAGCCGAATGGAGGTATTCATGGGTACCTGAAGAGATTCTTGGCTAGCGGCGATGCGACATTCCAACATATCGCAATCTGGACATTATTACAATTGCTCGAATCCGAAGATAAGAAACTCATCAGTCTTATAGGAAAATCAGAGGAAATTGTGCAGATGATCAAGACCATCTCGGATAAGCAGATCGAGTCTGATGATGAAGGCGAGGAAGACGGTGAAGGGGAGGTCGTTCAATTGGCTCAGCGGTCGCTTCAATTGCTAGGACAAGGCGTCAAGCCCCATATCGAAGGCTGAGGTATCGAGCACATGTTCCATACAATATACCCGTTGGTCTGTAAACTGGGGTGAAGGCGTGGTGTTCAGGCGTATCTATGAAGGGCATACATTTTTGGAGCGGGCATTAGCGGAGTAATTGAGAGTCGGATATAATCTATCTGCACAAATGATGGTTAGGGTGGAGCAAAAGCTGGCACCTCCATGTTATAACACCTTCTCAACTTTCGCCCATCATTTTTTATAATCCATATTCAGCTGAGAGGGGCGCTTATTCCATGTGACTAGATAAAGTTGAGAGATATATTCTATCTGTTTCGTATAGCAGCGTCTCAATTAGGTTTGCTGCTGCTATTGTCTTAAAGGTTGAATGTTGTATATCGTATATAGTACAGTAGATTCATTTACACTAAAACTCTACCACCGCAAACGCCTCGCAATGCATGATGCAGAAGTGGTCAATCCTAAGAAATAGACTGCATATTATTTTGCAACGGCCCACGCTCCGAGAATGGTAGTATCTTGTATATGACCTTGCCCTTGATGAGTGCCATGGGTAAAGGTCCAAACATCCTGGAATCCCGTGACACCCCCATATTGTCTCCTACAACCCAGCAGTGACCCTTTGGAATCTACTTCTTTATGAATACGATGAGCAACATCGGAGTGGATCTAACCGACCTGAATCATCACGTCACTACCACTTTCCGGCGTATCCCTGAGAACATAGTCGCCTTCCATCCCTAGCACCCTCTTCAAGACATTCTCCCCGGGTTGGATGACAGATTCGAACGTTACAAGATCCCCCACCTGGATTCCTCGACCTCTTCGATACCATTTGTCAAGGACCACGCTGTCACCTAGGACCTCGAGAGTTGGTAGCATGGAAGGACCTTGTGTAAGAGAAAGCTCGTAGAAGTAGTCCCAAAAGAGATGAAGTAGGAAAAAGCTTTTGATGGTCGCATTGAAGAGACGCAGGGGATGGCCGGCGTAGCGCTTTCTAAGCACATCAACTGGCCGCAGCCGGAAGATGGAGAATATGTTCATTACTTTATTTATATGAAGTGCAGTTGATGCCAATCACGAGATGTTGAAGTGTATGCTAGCCTTAGAGATAAGGCTACAGCTATCACGGCGCTACTTTTCCCAGACTCCTCTCATTACATCCCACGCCATGACCTGGATTGTATAGCCATGCGAAGCTCAAGATGTGCTTTCAGCGCGGCCGCCGCGCTCCACCGTGTTTTTATCGTCCCAATTGAGCACTCCCGCGTCCTTCCAGCACGCCAGTTCCCGACAGCAAGAGCTCCAAAGCTTCATCATGCCAGCATACGGCAAGCAAGCTCTGCCTCTCCACCAACAGCCAAGAGGCGTCTTCCCCGCGACGACGAGATCCAAGATTGCATGGTCCGTATTGTCTCGGAAGGCAACAAGCTCTCGCCTCCACAATATACATCCAGCATCCTCAACTCGATGGACCGCAAGAACGAAACGCTCATAATGGTCGCCATAGGCAATTCAGATCCAGACCCAGACTCAGGGACAATATCCTATCCAATCTGCAGGATTCAATCCAAGAAAGCCCTGCGTGAAGCAGAGAAATCTCGCCAAAAGAAGAAGGAACTTCCTTCGGCAACGGTGAAGACAATAGAGTTGAACTGGGCTATTGACCCGCATGATTTGCAGCATCGGTTACAGCGGGTGAAGGATTTTTTGAGCAAGGGCTGGAGGGTGGATGTGGTAATGGCCGGGAAGAAAAGGGGGCGCAGAGCGACGCCAGAAGAGGCGAAGATACTGGTGGAGAAGGTCAGGGAGGCCGTGAAAGAGGTAAATGGCTCGAAAGAATGGAGGGACATGGAGGGAAGTTTAGGTGCTACTGCGACGATGTATTTGGTGGGGAAGCTGGCTGAAAAGGAATGAGACTTTGTATATATGGAAAGCTTGAGAAAACCAAATGGATGTGCTATGTAGCGCGTGGTTCTAGAGGCTCCTCAACTCGGCTTGTTGCCGTGGAAGATATGCATTTTGATGCTTGGAGATTTACGAAGTCATGACATCCCTACGCCGAGAACAAGCTCTTATTGTTCCATCTTCCGGCCAAGGCTCCTTTAATCAATAATGTTGCTATGCAACGGTGCTGCTATGGATATACAGCAATATGAAGTCTCTATAACAGTCTGTTTTAGCGATCTTCAATAGATTTCGCGCTAAGTTCTCGTTAAGAACTGGAAGCTAATTGCAATCAAGGGGTAACACAGTCTGTCTGGATTGACATATATGATTGACATTTCGCTATTCCCAATGCTTCCATCTATAGTAAAGTACAATAAGACAATACATAAAGAAGCAGAGAGGAGAGGTGGTGGGGTTCGCTAAATTTACAGGGTAAATACAACGAAAAGAGATCGATGTACTCCATTTTCCCGAACCATGCCATTTATACAGATCTTTTTCAGCACTCAACCTCGAGCTCCTCAAAATCCGTCAATTCATCTACTTGATAATGCGAGTCACTAGACCTGTAGCCACTGTTTTGCCGCCCTCGCTGCAGCCCAGAAAGTCAGTAAAATGTAGCAATAGGCCTTTGCTAAGTGTAAGGTCATGCTTACCGCAAGTTGAATCGTTGACCAGCCTCTAAAGCCACCGGGTGATGTATCTCGCACCTCATCTCCACATTGTCGCCTGGCATGACCATCTTGGAGTCTGCATCTTCCGTTCCTTCTGGCCAGTAAAGAGCGGCAGCCTCATCAGCAGTTCTCAGAAAGATCTGGGGTCGGTAGTTCTGGTGGAAACCGGTGTGCCGTCCTCCTTCCTCCTTTGAGAGCACGTACATAGAGACCAAGAATTCCTTATGAGCCTTCACCGTGCCAGGCTTCGCAACAACCATACCTCGTCTAATATCCTCCCGCTTTACGCCTCGGAGTAAAAGTCCAGAGTTATCACCAGCTCTTGATTCATCACAGGACTTCTTGAATGTCTCAATATCGGTGACCTTGGTCTTGATTGTTTCTGTACCCTTCCCGACGAGCTCGACTTCCGCATCCCTCTTGAGAACTCCCTGTTCAACACGTCCTGAGGCGACGGTACCACGGCCAGGAATGGAAAAGACGTCTTCAACAGACATAAGAAAGGGCTTTTCGAGATCTCGCTGGGGCGTTGGAATCCATTCATCAACCGCCTTCAATAGCTCATCAATCTTCTGCTCGCCAATCTCGGGCCTCCGTCCCTCCAATGCGCACAACGCAGAGCCAAGAATGATAGGAGTCTCGTCGCCTTCAAAGCCGTAGGTATTAAGTAGCTCACGCATTTCCATCTCGACAAGCTCCAACATTTCAGGGTCCTCAAGAGCATCGATTTTGTTGACAAATACCACAATTTTCTGCACACCGACTTGGCGAGCTAGCAGAAGATGTTCTCGAGTTTGGGGCATTTGTCCGTCTGAAGCAGCCACAACAATAACAGCACCATCCATGTTTGCGGCACCCGTAATCATGTTCTTAATGTAATCAGCATGACCAGGGCAGTCAACGTGGGAATAATGGCGAGCATCGGTCGAGTACTCGACATGGGCAGTTGCAATGGTAATACCACGCTTTCGCTCCTCGGGAGCTTTGTCAATTGCTCCATACTCCAGGAATTGGGCAAATCCTTTCTCTGCTTGTCTTTTCGTGATTGCAGCTGTCAAAGTGGTCTACAAAATTGTTAGCCGTTATACAGACGTATAGTCGAAGTAAATGTACCTTTCCGTGATCGACGTGGCCAATTGTACCTGAAATTCATCAGTATCCGATCATTGAATGCATCTCTGAGATGAACTTACCAATGTTAACATGAGGCTTTGTCCGCTCGAAGACAGTTGCATAGGTACGGCACGCATTGAGGACTTGAGCTCCATTCTGTCTACGCAGAGCATGATGCAAGGGGCTAACAGAATTCCCTTGCCGTAAAGCTGACCGGGCGGTGTGCAGGAAGGGAGTGACTGTTCGCACAAAGGACGACATCTTCAAACCCGTAAATTAAAAGCACAAAAACTGAGAGGAGATGAAAAGTGTATCGCAGCACTCTACTTGCTCCCGATTGAACATTAAATTTCTTAGCGCGAAATCGTCTCGCGTACTAGCACGTGTTTTGGACAGGACCTCCCTTTTCATTCCCTCGAGCCTTCCACGGCAATCAAACCTAAACTACAAGTAACTCTAAGCATCTTAAGCATCAGACTCTCAAATAGGTCAAATTCTATCCAAATGAAGCAGATGCTCGCGTTTAGATTTGTCTAGCACAAGGTCACATAGTCGCACAAAATTTAGATCGAAAATTGTCATTCTCGTTGACAGATACTTGTAACTAAAAAGATAGGCCATGCATCTTCTTGATACAGCTCAACAAACCAGTTTCAGCCCTGAGGCTAATTTCAACTAGTGTAGCTCTATCATCTAATCTGGAACGCCAGCCTTATGCCCTTGCTCATTCAATGCTATGCCGCCATCTGAACGCCAATTTTACGTCAAGATGCCATGTTGAATATCCTTGCTTTCCGCTGATATAGTTTTCCCCTCCAGACTCCAGGCCAATGCAGAACTCAGATGGGAAATGTCAAGAAGGAGAAACGAAAGTCGAAGTGAAGTGCTGTAGAGGAACCAATTGGGGAAGCGAAGTCGAATGGATTCTGGGGTGGCCGAGTGCCGGTGATGGCTGTATGAACCTGTCGCTCCAAGGAATGATGCGATAATATATCTAGTAGATCGAAAGCCCTTATACTTCTTCAATCTTGGCTTTCTTCAGGGCTCCCTTATCCTCATCTTCCAAGCCACGCCTCCGCTTGCCACCGAGCAGTTTCTCCATGATGTTTCCGTCACCTTCCTCATTGCAAAAGTCACTCTCAGAAGTCGTACTGGTGCCATCATTCTTTTCTTCAAGGACACCGAGGCCGAGGTTCATCTCAATGTGCTGTTCACCCTCGATGGCGCTGTCACTGTCATCGAGCTCAATGCGGCGGTTAGCCAGGGTGCCAGCAGACTTTTCTTCCTCGAGCTCCTGATTGGCAGCGCGCATCTGAGCAAGAAAGCCTGGGAGCTTAGAAGCGACAGCTGAATCCTTGATAAGGTCAAGTGAGATGTTCGGTCGCACATTGTTAGGGCGGAGAGTTGTGATGTTGTCAGATGTGAGCTCATCATCGCGGGCGCTTGCGTTGGAGAGGCTGTCATCATCACCATTGTCCTCGACCGAGGAGAGATCGTTATCCTCAGCAGATAAAGTATCGTCACTGCTATTTTCCGCCGATGAGAGGCCGCCACTATTTTCGTCGACCGAAGAGAGATCGTTGTCATCAGCTGATGAAGTATCGTCGTCCATAACGCTCTCCTTCAAGTCTCCAGAGGACGGACTATTGACAGCCATAAAGTTGTTGAAAACGTTGCCAAAATCGAGAGGTGAGGGCATGAACGACTGGTAAGTTGGCGTACGGGCAGGTGCAAACTGCCACTGGAGGGCCGGCCGCCAACGTACGCCTTCAATCCAGGCCCTGTAAGCTTCATACTCAAGTTTGTCCATTGCAATGCAATGTTCTCAACGACAGTGATGCGAGGTTTAGAAAAGATTTGTTGTTTTTTTTGAGAATATTGAGCGAAATAAGTGTGTGCATTTGATGTAGAACGGAGATTGGAGAGTTAGGTGCAACGTATGAAGGTGAGAGTTTGAGAGGGTTTTAAAAATAACTTGAAATTGGAAAACATTGTGGGCGCGGGTCATACCTAAGATGCGGTGCAGAGATTTAAAAAGGGAGGTTGGGCTAATGGCTGGCTGGTGTTAGGTCAAGCTTCTTCACTTAGGATTATGCCTCCCATATCACGAGCTTAACAGACAGCATTTGAATATTCTGAACGACTGCAGCGGAAATTCTCCACCGGTAAGCCGGTCCCGCTGCGCTAATACACGAATGGCTTAGCTGCCGTCCCGCTGTCTTAGCACAGACCAAGTTATGAGACCCCGCCATTTCTCAGCTTCCCCTTTGTTTCAGCAGTCGCTCTACTTGCCTTGTCTGCAATTACTTTGAGACTCGGTCTTTCTTTTTCTTCTTGTGCTCTTTTATCCTCCTTGTGCCCCTCCTATCACTCCTTCTCTCCAGTGAGGTTTCGTTACCGGACTCTTTGTGTTTAAAAAGGAAGATTACTCCACTGCCTATCATGGCCCTTCGACCGTCGCTGACTACAAGAGGCTTACCTTCGGCCTCGCAGCCCAGTGACACCGGCTCTCCAGCTGTGCAACGTGGGGATGCTAAGAAAAACATGCTGAAGGCCATGCGAGCCTTACCAACACAGCATTATTGGAACGTCTATTTCGACAGGTAAAGCTCCCCCAATGTCCAAGCTGATTCCTTCACGTCATGACACGATCCTCTCCGAGAGTACATAATTTTAACAATGCATCAGACAGCAAAAGGACCAAAAGAAAGATGGCACGTATGAGGCTACCCTAGAACAGCTGGGCTCTCAGATCGAGAGTGTCCAGGATTTCTGGCGGTACAACAACAACACCCCTGTCGAAAACATCAAGATGCGAGAATCGATATATCTCTTCAAGCAAGGGTTTCAGCCTATCTGGGAAGACCGACGTAACATAAATGGCGGAAGTTGGACTTTCAGAGTCCCCAAGAGTTTAGGCCCAGATTTTTGGACGAGAGTGCAGCTGATGGCCATTGGGGAGCAGCTGCAAAGCTGTCTTGATGTTGGTGAGTAATAGAAGGGAGATAAGAAACACTTGTAATTTGTGGATACTAAATGACATATAGGTGATCAGCTTTGCGGTGTCGGCCTGTCTGTGCGATTCAATTCACATCTGATCTCCATTTGGCATCGCGACGCCTCGAAACAGAAGTCCATCGACGCCTTGCTCACGACGGTACTGGAGGAGCTTCCAGAGGAGTTGAGGCCGAAGCCCGAAAACTACTTTTATAAGAAGCATTCCGACCATGCAGGGTTCAAAGCGCCCGATAAGGATGCTGTATCTTCCCCTGTGGAAGAACCTAAACCTTGAGATTTTGACGTCAACATGGGATTTAGACATTGTTCAACAAGGTGCATATGGCATAGGGAAGTGGGGGTGTTCTTGCATATCTATTGGCGTCACCTCAAACAATTCCTTATATGAAATTTACAAATATTTTATGCCAGTATAGACATTTCAGTTATCCTTCATCATGTGCTCCTATCGTCCAAAACACCAGTGTCATAAAGCCGCCATATGCCCGGACGTAATCCAGGAATCCAAGGGACATATTTTAGAGCAAGGAGCGGAAACGCCTCGGGCTAGTCATAGCAACTCCCGCAACTCCCATAACTCCACATTGCTTTACATTATCGCCAAACCCCTGCTCTCCTCATCACGTTCGCAAACTCATCCCTTCCCACTCCCTGACCAACACCCGCACCTCCGTTGGCCTCAAGAATCATATCTCTCAACAGATCATCACTGACATCTTCTTTCAGCGCAGCCGCAACTCTCTTTAACATCCCCATCGTGATCGGCCCCTTAGTCCCATTCGTAAAGAGGTTGTAAGCCTGCTCAACCTCTTCATCCATCGCTCCACTGTCATCTTTCTTCACGAGGATCTTGAGTGCGCAGATGCCTACAAAGGAAGGGTAGGTGGCATAGCCTTCATCCTCAGGGTCCAGAATGGAGATGAATTCTTTGAGTTCTGAAGGAGCGGGCGGGATTCCTAGTGCGCTATTTCGTTGCACCTATCAGCTTTTGTCTTTGTTAAATCACCCTATCCTGGCAGATATAGCTAGAAAGGTGCCATGCAGCATGGAGAATGTAAAGTTGGGGCCGGAACCACGCACATCATAGCTTTTCGCACATCGGTGATCGGGATAACACCATCTTTTTCTCCCCCATACGGCTGGGAGAACATCGCGAATGCTTCCTTGATCTCGTTTTCTTCCTGTGCTGTTATGCCATGCTCTTTAGCCAGCTTCGACTGCCGGGCTTTAGGTGCGGCTGGCTCTGCGGGAGGGGGGGCACGGCGTTTCGCAGGCTGGTGAATGGTCAGGTACTGCACGAAATAGTATAGAATATGGACCTTACCATCGGGAAGCTTTGCGAAGATGCTGAAAGAAAATTGTCCCGCCCTTTGGCAACGGCCTATGATTTCGACGTGAATTCAAAGGATGAGGGGACGCGACGGGAATGACGTGCGGATGCGTGTATGCCTGGGACGCGAGGCTACAATGCAGGGATTACGGAACCCTGCGACCTAGAAGCATTTCTTTCCTACCTTTTGAACTCCAAAGATACCCGTTCGGAGAGAGAAACAACACTCCATGCCAACCAACTAAGTATTTTCTTCCTTCTTCGACCTCTCTTAAAGATCGTGGACCCCTGATGGAGCAGCTTCTTCAAAAAATGCTAGAGCTCGCCGCCGCCCAATCCCAGAGCGCGCGAGTGTGGACATTGAAGCAAGAGTAATATTCTTCCTCGTACCTAGCTACTTTGCTCGCTCATGAGTATTGTGTCCGGCGCCTGGATGAGACAATTTGTAATTTGCGTAATCCATTATCGGTCAGCGAAGGGTGCTTTCGCAATTGGGACGAAATATCTTCGCGGAAATTAGTTTCATTGCCTCTTCAGGACGTTGGCGGACTGGCATGAAGTCCTTTTCAGGGTGGCTGGATCTATAGATCCCTGTGCGATATCTCTTTGTCAGAGTACTACAATCATAGATCTCAATAATTAGTTTGTAGGCCGAGAACAAAATATTCCAATTCGTAAACTGGGTGTCTAGGCTTCTATGTACAAGTTTTATCGTTCAGAATTCAAACCACACCAATTGGTTTCGGCACCCAAGCGCCCTTCCACATCTCCCATCCCGTTCCTTCGTCATCGTCGTCATATTCTTCCATGTCCTCAGCCTGCTCATCTCTTTCAGACATGGACAAATCCTCCATCTCACCTTCTTCCTCTTGCAAAACTGCGCCGGCTTTTGCTATATCCGCTCTAATATCTTCCAGGGACCTAGTCTCCTTTTCTGCAGCCGGCTCGAGGTCCTTTAGACGCTTGGGTGCTGAAGGAATCTCTTCTCCGGATAGGATAGCTCTTGATAGTCTTAAAGCTTGCTGTAAAATACTTGGCTCCCTTGTACTCGCCTCATCTAAATCCATAAGCACGTCCAACACCTGGTCGTTATTCCATTTCCGTAGTCGTTCCAGGAAACCTTGTCCTTGATCTTGTTCCTGAGACTGACTATTTACTCGCCATCGCAGATATTCCCCCAACACTGAACGGCACTCATCAAGGTCTACGGGAGCAGCAGATTCTTCTAAGTTTTTCCAGTAATGGTCCCAGATCCACAGAAGGGATCTCTCAGCAGCTCCTCGAAGCTTGGCTAGGGATGGAAGCTCTTCATGGGTGCATTGGTGCCGAAGCTCAACAAAAGTTGCCGGTAATCCAATATTCTTGGCAATGGAGTACATGCTGAGCTTATGTTTCTTGTCTTGGTAGCCATCCAAGAGACCAGTCACAAATCTGGTAGAGTATCAGCCTGTATTTGTAACGAGATGTATGCGTCCAGGCTTTATACTGTGCGAACAGTATTAAAATTCGCAGGCCATTTGAGTTTGAAGTCGATCCATTTTCATTAAGAGGCCATGAGTAAGTAGTTCTTACCTAGAAAATGCGGCAGCATAGGCAGCACGTATGGCATATGCTGAGATCCCAGCTGCCTCGTTCAATGTTGCCGAGACCAACAGCGCAGTTGATTCCACGGAATGGGGACAGTTACCCCGCTGAACCCAAACAGAGACCAGCTCCACAGCCTCGTGTCGATCTTTGTCGCTGTCTACCTTGCTGATCTCGGAGGATGGATAGAAGGCGCTCCGTACTCTGAGGAGCTCTTGGCGATTACGCCAAGGCGTAATAATATATTGTACCATCTCTATATTAAAGTCTTACAGCAGATTGGAGGTATGAAACTGCTGATATCGAGTTTTCGACTTGTAGTTGCTATTTAGCGCTAGTACAGTACAAGCGATCTTCAGCCTTGCAGCCTTGTTATCAAATGAGCAATGGCGTGCAACATGACTTGGCGTGTCAAGATTTGCATCATGGGGCTACCGTTGCGCTGGAATACGTGGAATACATAATCTTATTGACAAGGAGATTGCAAAAGTTTCAGCTAACCATAGCTGCATTATCTGGTATCTTGTTGTGCCACAGACGCCCAAACGCCATAAAATGCCAGTACAATATTATGCTATGCTTCAAAGAATTTCTTCTTCTGCAGTTTCAGCACTTGCGGGGGTTGTGGCACACCCAACAGGAGGAGCATGCGTAAGATCTAGATCCTTCACACCATCCACAACAGCAGCGTCAAGCTTCATTTCCTGGTCTTCTTCCTCCTCATTCGCCTCGTCCACCCAGTTTTCCTTCTCTAAGGCCAGCGCAGCCTCTCGTGCCTTCTTAGCCACCATTTTCCGATTGAGCTCGTCCCATGCCTTGCTCCTTTCTTGAACGGTCCTTGCTTTTCCTCTACTTTTTTCAATCTTTTTTTCGGTCTTGTCCATTACTGCTTCTGCACGATCTAGACCCCTCTCTTGCCGCCGCTTGGCTTTCCAACTCAGAACCGACTTCCGCCCATGCTTTTGTTTTTTAGTCACACCAGCACCTTGATGGATGGCTAAGATTGAGGGACGAAAGTTCACAGACTCGGCAGGTGGTTTGACATCCTTGAGTGACTTGTCCGTGTCGATGCTTGGTGATGATGCCCGTTTTGCTGCTCGGGAATGTAGGGATTGACCTAGAAATTGTATTAAGAGGATACTGCCCTCCTCGATGCGAAACGTTCACGAACCTTTTCTTTTAAGCGGCGCTGTCTTCGCCATTGTACTTTCTATGCCTCGACAAGACTTTCGGGTTCAGAGAGGTGGGATTACAAGAATTTCGAAATTCTTTGTGAGTCGGAGGTTGCAAACGCCGACGCTAGCATCGCTCACATGCATTTCGATTGACTTAAACAGCATGAAACAAAGCGTTGACAATGGAAGGGAACACATCTCAAGGTCATTTCCTTACCTGATAAACCGCCTCACTGTTTTTCTGGTTGTAACGGCAAGACGGTGCCTCTTCTTCTCCTCTACATGCCTTACAATGAGCTCACGAGAAGACCATCTTTTGCGCGACTTGTATGGAGATGACTACAAATACCATCGAGACTACAACAGAGGTGACTCTCACTGGCCGACGTTCGTAGGATCCTTCATACCGGTCACACTTCTTATTCTTGGGCTGGTCTATACGGGCTTTTACGTTCTGGACTTCAACCTATTGCCACTTCCGGAGCTGCTTTGGAATTTGATCGTGTACATCACCCCTTCGCGACTACTGGATCTCCTCGATCATGATGTGAAGAATTCCGCCATGGCAGACTCGTCTCTTATAAGTATTCCACGAGCCCACGCAGCAAAGAGCGAAAGCATGCGGCGGATACTAGGTTTTGACAAATCTGGAGGGATAATGGGAAGCGTGGCGCAAGCTGGGAGGAGGAGGCTATCGAGCCTCCCAGGTATGCGTATAGGTATCCAAGGAGAAGATGGGCGGCCACCAGGCTTGGGGAATTGGGACAACTCCTGTTATCAGAACAGCGTTCTCCAAGGCCTTGCCTCGCTGAACTCTCTTTCGAATTACCTCAGTGGTCCTAAATCACAAAATGATAGTTCTGAGCATCCTGATATGAAGATGGCGAACTCCCTGCGAATTTTAATCGCAGAGCTGAAGGATCCCTCAAACAACGGTAAAAGGATATGGACACCAGCTACTCTCAAATCTATGAGCAGTTGGCAACAACAGGATGCCCAAGAATATTTCTCTAAAGTTTTGGACGAGATAGACAAGGAGATTACAAAGGTGACAA
>Ga0335075_10013303_pt1 | contig 12396 bp, 11 predicted proteins | sample Lox_Sample_24_FD_206723 | JGI IMG/M metagenome (GOLD analysis project Ga0335075, IMG submission 206723) | Soil microbial communities from Loxahatchee National Wildlife Refuge, Florida, United States - Lox_Sample_2.4 | ecosystem: Environmental > Terrestrial > Soil > Wetlands | place: USA... | reverse complement strand
TGGCCGCGATCTACGGCGAGATCCTGTCCCGCACCGCCCCGCCGGATCCCGACGACCCCGGCGGCCCGGACCGCGGCGTATCGCTGGAGACCACCATGGACGGGGCCGGAGTGCTGCGCGGGGAGCTTAGCCCGCAGTGCGCCGCGATGGTCGGGGCGGTGCTGGATGCCCTGTCGGCGCCGGAACCTGGCGGGGAGTGCCGGACCCACCGCGAGCGGTATCACGATGGCCTGGCCGAGGCGATGCGAAGGCTGTTGGCCTCGGATCTGCTGCCCAAGCGGGCCGGGCAGCCGCTGAAGGCGCTGGGGCACATTCACTTCACCGAGCTGTGCGCCCTGGACGCCGGCTCGGTGCTGCAGGACCGGTGGATCGGCGACTACCGGGCCCGGTGGGCCGCCCGGCGGGCCGCCGCGTCGGTCAGCCCCGGCGACGGCGGCGCCTGGCTGGAAGGCGACCAGGCCCGGCGATTCGCCTGCGACGCGATGATCATCCCGGTCGTCAGCGCCGACATCGACCCCGGCGCGATCGAAGTGCTGATCACCGCCTGCGCCGAGTATCACCGCATCCGCGCCCACGACGACACCGCCGGGCCACAGGACGCCGCGGCGGGGGTCCCGCCACCAGGCACCACGGCCGAGGTGCTGGCCCTCTTGGAGCACCAGATCCTGGCCGCGGTCTTGCAGGTCGTTTCCGGGCCCGGCGGGGTCGCCTCGTTCCTGCGCCGCAACCTGATGGGCAAGGGCCTGAACGGCCCGTCGCTGCCGCTGGATGTCGGCGCCACCGACGAGATCCCGGTGCACCTGCGGCGCCTGGTGGCACTGCGGGACCAGACCTGCCGCCACCCCGGTGGCTGCGACCAGCCCGCGGCCCGGTGCGAGCCGCACCATTCGATCCACCGCAAGGACGGCGGCCGCACCAGCCTGGCCTGGCTGCAGGAATGGTGCTGGTGGCACCATCATGTCCTGCTACACCAGCTGGGCTGGAAGCTCACCGTCCACCCGGACGGGACCAGCAAGGTCGCCAGCCCCGACGGCAAGGTCATCCGCAGTCACAGCCCGCCGCCACGTCCCGGGTGACCAGCCCGGCCGCCCATGAAAGGCCGCTAGGTGAGGTTTTCCGGATGACGGTCCGGCTGCTGGCCAATCCGGAGGTAATCGACGAGCCAGCCGTGGATACGGCCGCCCCGGAAGGACGGGCCGAGGTCACCGAGGTCGCGACGGCGCAGGCCGAACAGGCCGACCGCGCCGAGCGCCACGGCGATGCCGCACAGCCACACCAGGGGCTCCGCCGTCACCGTCCCGCCAGGCAGCTTCGGGCTCTGGGTGAACGGCGAGATGTCCATGATGCCGGCGGGCCACAGCAGCGACGGGCCGAACAGCGCAATCACGGCGACCAGGGCCACAATGCTCCACGCCACGGCGGTGGCCTCCCACGGCAGCAGCCCGAACACGGCGGCCGCGACTCCCGCCAGCACCAGCGCCGCGGGCAGCTGGGCCAGCGCGGCGGCGAGCAGTTGCGGCAGCTGCGTGCTCACCGATCCGGTGAGGATGCCATAGCTCAGGCCGGCCGACAGCCCGGCCGCCGCGAGCAGCAGGCCGGTGCCGCCGACCGCGACACAAACATAGCTGAGCGCCCACCGCACGCGCCCGGTGGCCGTCGCAAGCACCGGTTCGGCCAGGTTCCCCGTCTCGTCGGTCCGCAGCCGCAGCACCGCCGACGTCGCGTACGCGGCGGCGCCCAGGGCGGCCAGCAGCATGTACGCAGACAGGTAGGCGTCGATGACCGTGTGGTGGTAGCCGATCCGCAGGAAGTAGCGCTTGAGCACGGCGCTGGTGTCGAGGATTTCACCGACGCCCTTGGCGGCCGCGCCGAGGGCGGCGAAGGTGAACAGGTAGGCGGCTACCCAGCCCAGCAGCACGCCCGCCTGGAGCCGCCAGGCCAGGGCGAACGGGCCGCGCAGGAAACCGGACGCGGTCGCCCGGCCCGGCCGGTCCGGGAGCAGCCCCGCGCCGTGGTCGCGCCAGGCTGACAGCGCGAACGCCACCGCCACCGCCGCGGCGCCCGCGGCCAGCGGGATGGCCAGGACCCACCAGCACTCGCCGGCCGAGCCGAACGCGCGGGCGAACTCCGCCCAGCCGAGCGGCGACACCCAGGACAGCCAGGACAGCGCAGCTTCAGAATGGCCGGCCGAGCCGACGTCGCCCACCGCGCGAAGCACGAATGCGCCGCCGAGCATGGCGATCGCGATGCCGCGAGCGCCGCGAGCGGTCCCCGCAAGCTGAGCGGCGACGGCGGCCAGGCCGGCGAAGGCCAGTCCGCACGCGCCGACGGACAGCGCGAGCGCGGCCGAGCCGACCCAGGGCAGCTTCAGCACGGGCAGCCACAGGCACGTCAGCACGGCTATCGCCACACTCGCCGTCATGGCCGCTAGCAGCGCCGCGGTGAGTGGCGCCTGACGTCCCACCGCGCCCGAGCTGACCAGCTCAAGCCGGCCGGCCTCCTCGTCGGCGCGGGTGTGCCTGACCACGATGAAGATCGTCAGCACGGCCGCGGCGCATGCCGCCCACACGCCGAACCGCCAAGCGGTGAGCGCGCCGGCCGAGGTGCCGTTCAGGCGGCCGAAGAGGAACCGCAGCGCCGGGTTCCGGCCGGCGTGCGTGGCCAGCGCGAGCCGCCGGGCGGCGGTGGGATACAGCGTCTTCAGGTCGCGGGCCACCAGGGCCACCACCGCGACGATGCCCCAGGCACAGGCGGGAATTATGCCGATGTCGCGACGGAAGGCCAGCCTGGTGAGCTGCCCCGTGCCTGCAAATCCGGTCTTCATGGCGCTCCGGCCACGGTCCGTTCGGCCGAATAATGACGCAGGAACAGCTCCTCCAGGGTCGGCGGCCGGCAGGTGAGGGTGCGGACGCCGGCGCGTTGCAGGTGGCCGAGGACCTCGTTCAGGGCGGCCTGGTCAACCTGGCAGCTCACCCGCTGGCCGTCGGTGACCAGGTCATGCACGCCGCGCATACCGTCGAGCCCGGCCGGCCCGGCGACATCGGCCTCGATCAGGGTGCGGCTCAGGTGCCGCATCTCGGCCAGCGTGCCGGTCTCGACGGCGCGGCCGTCGCGGATGATCGTGACCCGGTCCGCCAGCGCCTCGGCCTCGGCCAGGATGTGGCTGGACAGCAGGATGGCGCGGCCGCCGCGTTCCTCGGTCACGCAGTCGCGGAAGGTGGCCTCCATCAGCGGGTCGAGCCCGGCGGTCGGCTCGTCGAGCAGCAGCAGTTCCGCGTCGCTGGCCAGGGCGGCGATCAGCGCGACCTTTTGCCGGTTGCCCCGGGAGTAGGCGCGGGCCTTCTTCGACGGGTCCAGGTCGAATCGCTCGATCAGGGATTTGCGCCGCCTGGGGTCCAGGCCGGCCCTGGGATCACGCAGCCGGCCTAGCAGGTCGATGATCTCCCCTCCGGTCAGGCTCGGCCACAAGGTGACGTCGCCGGGGACGTAAGCCAGCCGCCGGTGCAGGGCCACGGCGTCCCGCCACGGGTCGCCGCCGAGCAGGACGACTTGTCCGCTGTCGGCCCTCAGCAGGCCGAGCAGAATGCGGATGGTGGTGGTCTTGCCCGCGCCGTTCGGTCCGAGGAAGGCGTGCACCTCGCCGGCCCGCACCGTGAGATCGAGGCCGTCGAGCGCGACGGCGGAGCCGAACCGCTTGGTCAGGCTCGTCGTGCGCACGACCATGTCGCTGTCGACGCCCGGCCGCGAGGTCGTTCCGGCCCCGCGCGCCAATTCACTCATAACAACGTTATATACCGCTCAACTAGCGATAACAAGACCGTCAACCGCGCGCAAGGCGCCCCCGTCGGTACCGGGGGCGCCTTGCTGGCTTCGCGCGTGCGGTCAGGATGGGTCGTAGAGCAGCCCGTCGTAGGTGTTGTCGTAGCTGATCGCGTCGATGGGCGGCACCGAGACCAGGTCGATCGGGCGCACGAACGCGGGCGGCGGCGGGTTCGGCAGCGAACTCGTCGCGTCCCGCGGGGCGTAGCCCGCGCCGGAAATGATGTTGTCGCAGATCGCGTCGCGGTCGCCGGTGTCCTGGACCCCGGCCTGGTAACCCACGTCCGGGTTCGTGCTGAAGCCACTGAGGTTGGCGTCGGCCGAGGGATGCCCGCCCGGGTAGCCGTTGTTGTTTTCAATCACGTTGGAGCAGGCGGTATTCATGGTGGGCGTGTCCGCAGCCGCGGTGCATGCCGCGTTGTAGTTGCCCATGTAAATGCCGATGTCGTTGCCGGCCAGCTTGTTGAATGTGAAGGTGGCGTGCTTGACCAATTGCGAGGACGGCCCGACACCGCATACCGAGCCGCCGCCGCCGAAGAGCAGGATGCCCGCGGAAGAGGCGAAACCGAGCCCCGTGTAGTTGTTGCCCGTGATGGAGCTGCGAGTCACGGAGGCGGTGGCTCCATACGAGACCTGGATTCCGTTCTGCGCGATTTGCGACGTGGGTCCGGATCCGGCGACGACGATATCATCAATGTCGGCGGTTGAGCCCGGGCCATCGATCGTGATCCCATTCTTCTGGTAGGTCTCGACGGTGTCGTCACTGAGCTTGGCGTGGCCGATCTGACTGGTCGGTGCGTATCCGGCCTCGATTCCCACGCCTCCCTGGCAGCCGTTCAGCGGGTAGGCGCCGATCCGTTCCACCGTGGAGTCGCTCAGCGACAGGGAGGCCCCTCCGCCGACCAGGATGCCGTAGAGGCTGTCGTAGCACACGTTGTTCGGCCAGTTGCCCTCGACGGTGAGGTCGCTGGCGGTGACCTGCACCCCGGTGGTGTTGGCGCCGCCAGGGCTCGCGGCGCAGATCTCAATCACCGACTGCGGCTTCGCCGTGCCCGTCGCGGCGTCGTCGGCCTGGCAGTTCGTGGTGGACAAGCCGGTGCTCTGGCTGTTGCCGACGGCCGCGGGAAGCTTGATCGTGACCGGGCCGAGGTCCGGCGCGACCGGGGCCCGGGTGAGCGCCAGGCTGTCAAGGATCGTCACCTGCTCGGAGTAGGTTCCCGGGCAGATGTCGATGGCCGGGACGGCCCCGGGGTGCGTGCTGTCGTAGGTCTCGGCGGCGTTCACCGCCGACTGGACCGCGGCGTAGGCGGCGGTCTGGCAGCTTGTGTTGGCACCGCCGGCCGCTCCGGTGAGCGAAACCCAGTAAACGGGCTGCGACCCTAGGTTTGCCGGCGCTGCGTTCGCCGCGCTCGCCGATGTAATCAATCCGGCCGCTGCCAGCAGGATGCCACCCGAGGCAATGCGGCGCATGGTTGACCGTGAAAATCCCCCCACAACAAATCTCCTTAATGGCGGTAGGAAATATGTTCGCCGTCCCAGAAAGCCATACATGGTTGACGCATTACTCAGACGCGAACGCTGGATTGGCGGTGTACACGACTTATGCCACGATTTCGTAACGTAGCCCGATTTCGGACGCAAACGTCCGATAATCCGATGATAGGCATATCGGGATTAGGTCGCTGACGCGTGCTCGTGTTCCAGCCTGTTGGCGATCGGGCGCAGGAACCTGCGTATGGTGGCGCGCGCGGCGCGGTGCCGTGGCCCGTCTGGCGGCAGGTGGCCGTTCGCTCCGGGCGACGCCACCTGGATGCGGGCATGGTTTGCCTGGTGTGATACCACGGTCCGTTCTGTAGAAAAGATCTTTTGATTCTTTTTCCTGCGTGGATGGTCTCGCTCTAGGTTGGGACTCAGGTCCCGCGTGCCGTGGGCGGGCAAGCAACGGAGGAGACCCGATGTTCCTGGTGACGGGTGCAACCGGAAACGTGGGCAGCGAGTTGGTCCGCGCGCTGGCGGATTCCGGCCAGCAGGTGCGGGCCATGATCCGCGGCGGCCAGTCCGGCCTCCCGCCCGGGACGGAGACGATGACCGGGAACCTGAACGACCCGGCCAGCGTGCGTCCGGCCCTGGACGGCGTTGAGGGGATGTTCCTGCTGCCGGGATACGCGGACATGCCGGGGGTCCTGGCCGAGGCACGCCGGGCCGGGGTCAGCCGGGTGGTGCAGCTGTCAGGGATGTCCGCCGACAGCGGCGATATGAGCAACGCGATCACCAGGTACATGGCCGAATCCGAGCGGGCGGTGCGGGACTGCGGGCTGGACTGGACGATCTTGCGCCCGGCCGCGTTCATGTCCAACACGCTGCAGTGGGTGCCGCAACTGAGGGCCGGAGACCTGGTGCGGGCCCCGTTCGGCCAGGTGCGGGTCGCGATGACCGACCCGGCCGACATCGCGGCGGTGGCAGCGCTGGCGCTGGCCGTGCCCGGGCATGCGGGGCAGGTCTACGAACTGAGCGGCCCGCAGCCGCTGACACCGGCCGACCGGGTGACGATCCTCGGCCGCGTTCTAGGCCGGGAGCTGCGGTTTGAGGCACAAAGCGACGACGAGGCGCGGGCCGAGATGGTCGCCACCATGCCGGTCAGGTACGTCGACGCGTTCTTCCGGTTCTACGCCGACGGGACGCTGGACGAGTCCAAGGTGCTGCCTACGGTGGAGGACCTCACCGGCAGGCCGCCGCGCACCTTCGCCCAATGGGCCGACGCACACGCCGCCTCCTTCAGGTGAGGGCGTCCGGGTCGAGGGGGCCTGTCGGGTAGCGGCGAGGACCGCCGCCAGCTCAGCGTCAGCCCGACGGCGGCCATCGCTCCGATCCCGCCCCACACCGCGATGACCACCGCCGGGGTCACCACCTCGGCGACGGCGCCGGCGGCAACGAACGCGGCGCCCTGGGCCACGACCAGCCCCATGCCGGCGATACCGAACGCCTGGGCCCGCCGATCGTCCGGCACCCGGACCACGAAGGCCGTGTTGATCGCGATCTGGTGGGAACCCGCCGCAGCCGAGGCCGAGAAGATCACGAGCGACACCGCCAGACCAGGGCGCAGGGCCGTAAGGATGAGGGTGGCGCAGGTGGCCGCCGCCAGCGGCCCCATCAGGGAAAGGCGCCTGCGCGGGCTGACGAACCTGGTGAACAGCGGCGTGCCGACCGCCGTGGCCAGCGACGTCGACGCCAGCACCAGCCCGGCCGCGACCGGGCCCGCGCCGAGCCTGGCCACATACGGGGCCGCGATCCCCTGAGGCACCGTGTAGAAGACAACCAGCCAGCCGAGCAGTACCAGGGTGCGCAGCGCCCGGTCGCCGAACACCAACCGCAGCCCCGCGGCCGCCCTGGCCAGGGGCGATCCCGGGGCAGTCTCCGCCCTGGCCACTGCGGGCCTGGCCCGGGTACCGAGCCCGACGAGCAGGCCGGAGGCCGCGAACGTGACAGCATCGATGAGCAGCGAAGGCCGCACGCCGAGGAACACGACCGCGGCGCCCCCCGCGGCCGCGCCTGCCACCTCGGCGGTCAGGTAGGTGGTCTGGATCAGCGCGGTGCCGAGCGCGTACCGCTCGCCGGGCAGGATGCCCGGGACGATCGACGACCGGGCCGACTCGAATGGCGGGGCGAACGTCGTGGCGGCGAACAGCAGCACCACCAGGGCGAGGATCGGCGTACCAGGCACGACCATCGCCGCGACCAGGGCGGCGCGGACCGCGTCGCAGGCCACCATCACCGTTCGGCGCGGATAGCGGTCGGCCAGGTCGGAAAGGAACAGGCCGCCGATCACCCAGGGCAGGTACCCGGCCGCGTACGCGACGGCGGCCAGGAGCGGCGACCTGGTCCGCTCATAGATCAGTACGGTGAGGGCAACCAGGGCGAGCCGGTCGCCCGCGGCGGACAGGACCACCGATAGCCACAGGGCCCGGAACTCGCGCACCTCGAACACATCGCGGAACGTGGCGCGTGCCGCGACAGCCGGCCTCCTCATCGCGCGGCCCCCCTCTCCGCCGAGTACCTGACCGGGCGGCCCTACGGAAAGGCCGCCCGGTCAGCCGCGAAGACGGGGCCTGTGGCGAGCGCAGTAGCTCAGGTCCACGTGTCACGCATGGCGGCTCCTTCGGTCCAAGCCGCTTCCCGAGCACCATTCACCGCCCGTTCGTCGCCGAGCGCAGGAGAATGGGGTGTTTTAGTCACAAGATGGCCATATGTGACTGTTCGCGTACAGTCCATCTGACCCGATCCGTATGCGTGAGGGTGTCGGAACACTCTGTAATTCATGGAGGTAAGGTCGGTACAAGGTCGCTATCAGGCGACCGGGTCCAGACGCAGGAAGGGGAGGCGCGACCAGATGTCGGATCTGATCGTGATCGGGTACGAGAACCCGGAAACGGCTCGGCGGGCGTACGAGCAGGTGCAGCGCTTGCAGCAGGATTTCGTCGTCGATCTGGCCGGACTGGCCATCGTCGACGTCGACGCCGAAGGCAAGACTCACGTCGACACACCCAAGCGAATCGTCGGTACATCCGCGGTCACCGGTGCGCTCTTCGGGCTCCTGCTCGGCGTCCTGTTCTTCATCCCGGGCATGGCCTTGCTAGGCGGCGCGGTCGGCGCGCTGATGGGCACGTTCAACAAGTCAGGCATCGATGCGCAGTTCCGCGACCGCGTGGCGCATCTGATCGAGCCCGGCCACTCCGCCGTGGTGATCATGGCCTCGAAGATCACCGAGGACAAGTTCGCGAACGCCATGCAGCCTTTCGGCGGCACCATCCTCAAGACCTCGCTGTCCGAGAACGATGAGAAGGAACTCGCCGAGGAACTGTCGGGACAGAGCTGAGAAAGCCTGCTTGGGACGATGGACGCCGCCACGCGTGCCGTGCTGAACGAGACCGAGAACCTGCTCATCGCGGAAACCGACCGCGAGGCGCTCGCGGCACTTGACGAAGACGCGGCCATCAAGCTCGAAACCCGGATGAGGCGGGCCCGCGACAAGTACGTCAGCCAGTACCGGCGGGCCGCGAGCGGGAGGGTGGCCGAGCATGGCGGCCGCGGCCGCGCGCGGCCGGAGAACGTGCATGCCGCGCGGAAAGCCGAGGCGTTCGAACGGGCCCTTTCCCAGGTCAGCCGGCGAGTCTCGGTCCTGGCCAGGGAGTCCGCGGCAGCGCTGCGCGCCGAGCGGCTGGCGCTGGCCCGGGCGGCGAAACAAGGCGACTGGCCGGGCGCCGGGGAGATGGTGCCCCGCCAGCGCCGTCAGGGGCCCGACGCCCCGGCCAGCCGCACCGGGGACCGCGCCCTGCGCAATCCGGCCAGCGAGCGCGAACGCGCAGAAACGCTCGCCGCGGGCGCGCGACAACAGGCCAGACGCGACAGCAAGCGCGCCTCCGCTCGTTAGGCGCTCGTTAGGCGCTCGCCAGGGCGCGCTCGTCTCCGCGCCAGCGGCGCTACCTCACCCGGTTCAGTGGGGCCGGGCTAGCCGCCGCGCTGCTGTTCTACTGCCTGTCGCTCACACCCTCGCTGCTGCCGCGTGCCTGGTACCTGCAGGCGGTGATGTCCGGCATAACCGTGGCCATCGGCTACGGCGCCGGAACCGTCGTCGGCTGGCTGGCGAGATCGCTGATCCCGTGGCGCCCGGGCCTGCAGGCAACGGCCGCCTGGGCCAGCATCATTCCGCCGCCGGGCTGGACCGCGCAGCGCACCGCGGAACTGGGCGCGCTGCCAGCCAACTGAACGAGGGTGCCGGCACCGGGCCACGACACCGCTCGGCAGCGCGTACCGGAGGGGCACATGATGACAGACACCTCCATTGTTCCCGTACGTATCTTGCGCGGCAGGGGTTCATATTGTGTCGTCATATTCCCAATAGCAATCCGGGCCTGCCCGCAGAGTCGCGATTTTGGTTGCGGGACATGCGCGGCTTCTGGGACCATTCGGGGTCATCGGGGTTTTCAGGGCCTGACCGTAAAGGGGTTGCACAGTGCGTTCATCGTTCTTCAGTCGTGCCCGTATGACGTCGGCCGCGGCCGTAATCGCCGCAGGTGCTGCGTGCGGCACTTTTGCTTTGTCCGCCACTGCGGCTCCGTTGGCCCCGGCAGGCAACCCACTCGCTCGGCTGACCGCCGACCAGATCGCCAAGAAGGCGGTAACCGACCTCAAGGCGGCGGCGTCGTTCCACTACCACGGATCGACGAAGGAATCGGGCCAGACCCTCGCCATCAGCATGTCGGTGACGCACAAGGGCTGCACTGGGTCGATCCGTGACGGCAGCCATGGCACGGTCGCGATCCTGGGCATCGGGAACACGGTGTGGCTCCAGCCAAACAACACGTTCTGGGAGTATGTGGGCCTCCCGGCTTCGGATCTGTCTGCGGTCCAGGGCAAGTGGCTCAAGACCACGGGGACCGGGAGCAACTCGGTGTCTGCCGCGTTCGCGCCGTTGTGCAACGCGAACAAGCTAGTATCCACCCTCGCCCCGCAACTCACTGGCCTGGTTAAGGGCGAGACAATCAAGGTCTCCGGGCATCCGGCATTGCAGTTGAAGAACAGCAGCGGCGCGGAGAGCATCTACGTCTCGATCTCGAGCAAGCCGGAAATCCTGCGCACCAGCGACAACGGCACGATCAACTTCTCCGCGTACGGCGCGCGCGTCACGCTCACCCCGCCGCCGGCCGCTGACGTGATCACGCTGCCCAGCGGGTCCTCCAGTGCGAATTCGCTGCAGCGCCTGCTCCGGGGAATGTAATTAGGGAGTCCGCGACGACCGCGACGTCGGGCAGCCTGCGGGCGGCCATGGGTCAGAGCGAACCGAGGCGGGCGAAGACAGCGGTGGCCTCACCGAGTGCGGCAATGTCTTCAGGGTCCGGGTCGCCTGCCAACAGCGCCTGTTGCCCGCGCGCCAGCAGCGACCCCACCCGCTCCTCGGCGCCGGCCGCCATTCGGCTCTCCCCGGGCATGCCGCCCCCGATGCTCGCCGGCGCTATCCAGCGGTCGAACTGGAACCCGGCCGTAGCCGCCGGATAGCGTCGATTCTCTCGGAAAATGAGAACGAGACGGTCGCGATCAGGGCCAGCAGCAGGATGATCGCGAACAGGATGGCGATGAACAGCGCATAGTCTTTCGCCTTGCTCTGCAGCAATTGGGCCCGCGCGACGATGTTGCTGGCCACGCCCAGCTCGACCTGCTGCATACCGTCTATCGTGCCGGACTGGGCCGCGTACCATTCCGCTGCCGCCTGCCCCGGCTTGACGCCCCCAAGGCTCGAGACGCCGTCCAGGCTGCCCGAACCCTGGACGAAGATCTCGATGTTAGAGGCCAACTCGCTGGCCGATGTCCCGGCCACGTCGGTGTCGTACTCGCGCTGCTCGGCCGGCGTGGCGGTCGTGCCGAACGCCGTGAGCTCGATGAGCTGTCCAGAGCGGGCGGCTATCAGCGCCTGCTGCTCGTCGTTGGCGAATTGACCGACGCGGAACGCGTTGAACAGCAGTGCACGCTGTTGCGCCGCCTCTTCCTTGGCCAGGGCCAGCGAGCTGAGCGTCTGGACGTCACTGACCAGGATGGAGTCGGACATGCCCCGCCCCATCTGATCGTCTAGGGCGATCATGTCGGTAATGGGGGCGGCGTAGGCGTTGATCACCGACAGCGCGGACTGGCTGGCCTGGGCCTCCTCGCGCAGGGCTGGCAAGTCGTTGATGTCGGCTACCACGGCGGCCACCTGGGTCCGGATGTTGGCCGCGAAGGAACCGCCGATCCCCGCGGCCAGCGACTTGACCCTGGCCGCGGCGGCGTTCGTGGTGGCGTAAGCGCTGTCCAGGCTCTTGGTTGGGATAAAAAAGGGAGGGGCATTCGTGTTCGCTGGCGAAAGGTTCCCGGCGTTTCTCGATAGGTCCCCGGCCGTCTGGTCGCGCTCCGCCTCAAGAGCCTGCACCAGGTCGGTAACCTGGCGTCCGAGGACGGCGAACTGCGAAACGCGGCCGAACCCTTCCGCGTTTGACGTTGCCGACGCGACCTGCAGCCCGCCGAATACCAGGCCCATGAGCAGGGCCACAATGACCACGGCGACGCTCGCCACCTTGTGAGTTCTCATCGCTGATGTCCTCACTGGTTTACGCGCTTTCGGTAAACCGAAAGCGCTGCCGAACCCCCGCGTGAGCCAACCGCGTCCGGCTGACGAGATGCTATAACCCTAGTCGGGCGGGGCTCAAATATCCCGCAAATGCTTATCAATAGGGCTAATCGGAGCCTGGCCATGGCCCGCGTCTCCGCTTGGCTCGCCCGCGGTCAGCCCCGCCGGCCGGGGCCGCCCGGACGTGAAGAGGCCGGACGTGAAGAGGATTGCCTACGGGTTGGGCGGGCCGAGGTAGGGAAAGTGTGCCAGTAGGTCGTCGTGTGGCTTGAGCCCGTCCGGGGGGACCTTGCCATTGGTCAGCCAGGCGAACCGCAGGCTGTACACGTCGTCGGTGGGGACGCGGCCGTTGGGGTAGGTGGCGCGCCTGGTCCGGTCGTAGTGCAGGATGTCGGGCAGCACCTGCAGGGCGGCGGCCCTGG
>Ga0335075_10013302_pt1 | contig 12396 bp, 12 predicted proteins | sample Lox_Sample_24_FD_206723 | JGI IMG/M metagenome (GOLD analysis project Ga0335075, IMG submission 206723) | Soil microbial communities from Loxahatchee National Wildlife Refuge, Florida, United States - Lox_Sample_2.4 | ecosystem: Environmental > Terrestrial > Soil > Wetlands | place: USA... | reverse complement strand
ATTGCCCGCCCACTGCACCAGTTCGCACTGAACACAACGAGTCTTTGCGCGCTCTTCGCACATGGGTTCACCTCCTCAAATTTGTTGGTTGTTGCCTCAGCCGAACAGGCTGAGCTGGATCGGTTGATCGCCGTTCGTCGTCGCCGGCCACGGAGGCGCATCCGGCCGCTTCTTCTCTCTAACGGGCGGAACCAGATGGATACCGCGCTCGCCGTCGAGAATCAGCGCGCCGTCCTCTGCGCCCTTTGCGGCCTGCTGTGGAACTGGTCTTATTTGTTTCGTCCGCTCGCGATCGAGCTGGCGCCAAACCTGGTCGGCACTTTCGCCGATCCCGGCCTTTTCGACGAGTTCCCGTGCCATCGCGGACATCAGATCCTCGTCGGCATCGAGCGACTGGAGGCCCTCACCTGAGAACTTGCCCTCCATCATCAGGGCCACTAGCATCTTTTTGCCCATCAAGCGCAGGCAGACCTCCTGCATGGTTCCCTTGTAGGTGAGGAACTTCACCCGTACAGGGTGTCTTTGCCCGATCCGCCAGGACCGCCGGCTGGCTTGCCGGAGCGTGTGCAACGAATAGCCGGTCTGGTAGAAGTAGAGCGTCGGAAACGCCAGCAGATCGAGGCCCGTCTCCACCAGCTTTGGATGGCAGACGACTACCTCGACCCCGGACTCGAGCTGCCGGTCGTACCACTCCTCCCGTTTTTGCGTTGGTACGGAAGCGCGGAGAACAGCAACACGCAACCCTGCGGCCGACAAGACGTGCTCCAGCCGAGCATTGACGTCCTTCTCCCCTGTATACGTCGCGTACACCTGGCACCGGCGGCCCTGCCGCAGTTCATTCCGCACGTCCTCGATCAGCGAGGATTCCTTCGGATAAAGGTCCTCCCGACGCAGTTCTCGGGGCTGTGCGACAAGGAACTTGTAGTACTCCTTCGTGGCCGGATCGAGCGCCCGTGCCCAGATTTCCTCGAAATCGTAGGGATGGTCGGGATAAAGCAGAAGCGTGTTCAGAAGCACGCTCATCAGGCTCTTGTTGCCGCGATGTTCCGCCATGGCATTGCGCAGCGCCTTTTCGAGTTCCTCATAAGCCTCGGCAAGCTCTTTATTCATGTCGCAGGAGAGCACGCTCTCCGTGTAGGACGGCAGGTTGTCCGCGATGTCTTCAAGCGCCAGAAAGGCGGTCGTCGACATGAGAAACTTGCCGAACAGCAGAGGTGAGGCGCCCGGCTTCCGGACTACCTGCACGGTCTTCTTTGAAGCGCGCGAGCAGGCGTTGTCTTCCTCGCGGATCTTTTCGATGGTTTCGAGAACCCCGTACTGCTCCTGAAAGCTCCGCCGCCCTTCACCTGCGTATGCGAAACCGTCTGCCGCCATCATCTGCGGTTCCATCCGGTAGAAGACGTTGAAGAGATCGTCGGCATAGCCGCCCATCAGCGTTCCCGTGAGAGCGATGAGTCGTCGGCCCGCCCGGGCCAGCACGCCAAGCGCATTCCCTTGTGCCGTGTCGCCGGCCAGCTGGTGCAGTTCGTCGGCGATGGCGAGATCGAACCACCCTTTCATGTAGCGACCTATGAATTCGACCGGCGCCATGCGCTGGATCTTCTTGCCATCCGCCTGCCACAGGGGCGAGAACAGCGCCGTTCCGTCCTTCGCTCGCTCAATTTTTTCGCTGATCTTGAGCTGATCGAAATCCATCCGCGTACGGCGCCCACCTTCCGGATTCTCGATCGAGCAGCCTGTATCCGGGTTGATCACACCACCGAGTTCCGGGCCGCACTTCGCGGTCAGGAAGGCATGCCGCCAGAAATACGACAACTTTCCCTTGTCCTTCGGAATGATGAACACCGAGCACTGTGGACAGCGCTGTCGCCATCCTTTTCGTCCCATACCGCGCAAATCAGCAAGCGAGAGTTGCATTCCCTCGTAAACGATCCTGCCCTTGCGCAACCGAACTTCGCAGACCCCATGCGCCTGCTTGCGATCCCCGCCGTTCCGCAAATCCTCGATCAGGAATGTCCTGACGAACGGAAGGGTCTTGATCGCCTCCCGCGCCCACTTCTTCGCGATGTGCGAAGGGCACATCACCAGAATCGACCGTGCATTGAGAACGTGGGCCGCGCCGAGTGCCATGAACGTTTTGCCTGCGCCGCATTCGGCGACGATGCGCGCGGCGCGGGAAGATCTGAGATGCTTCGCCAACCCTCCAATTGCAATGCTCTGAGCCGGAAGCGCCGTTCTCAGTAGAGTCGAGAGATCGCCGGGAATCTCATCCGTTGTGCTCTGCAGCGGCGGGTACGATTCCAGAATGCGCGATCCGAGCTCATTGGCCAGGGCGCGCAAGTACCCATAAATGTCCGTGACCTGCACGGCGCACCTCCCGGAGTCAAAAATGTCCTAGGGTTTCCGAGCAGAAGGCTGCCCCGCAGCCACAACCCACAAACTCAGCCCTGAATTATCGAGTGATGTTTCTTCTCAAAGCCTAGGACGTATCATGTCTACACTTAGAAAACTGAGGAGCTACGGAAGTGAAAGTTGTTCAGCTCAAGATAGAAAACTACCGTGGCATCCAGTCCGCGGATCTCCGGTTCGAGGGCCATGCCTTGTTGGTCGGATCGAACAATGTGGGCAAAAGCACAGTTTGCGAAGCCTTGGATTTAGTCCTTGGACCAGACCGCTTAAATCGGTTTCCGCCCATCGAAGAGTACGACTTCTACAACGGTCTGTATTTGCAACCTGCAAAGACAGAGGGAGAGGCCCCTACGCCAGTGAAGCTCCGGGTAGAAGTCCTCCTCATTGAGCTCAGCGCGGAGGTGCAAAAACGCTGCGGAGGACATCTCGAATTTTGGCACCTAACGGAAAAGCGCCTTCTCGCCGATGGGGAGGCGAAGGCCGCCGCGCCAGGGACATCTATTCCGTGCCTACGCTTGGAGACCGTCGGCCAGTACAACCCGGAAGAAGATGAATTCGAAGCCGAAACGCTCTATACGTATAGCCCAAATGCACCCGAAGGAGAAAAGAACCCTGTAAACCGTCAGATCAAGCGCCTCTTCGGATTTCTCTACCTGCGTGCCTTGCGTACAGGGTCGCGGGCACTGAGCCTCGAAAGAGGGTCGCTCTTAGATGTACTCCTCCGGCTCCAGCAGGTGCGGACGGGACTGTGGGAGCAGACAATAAAACGCCTGAAGGCACTCGATATCGAGCAGGACGCGAAAGAGCTAGAGCCGGTGCTGACAGCAATAGAAGAGAGGCTCTCCAGCTACGTCGCCACAAGCAAGACGGGCAGGAAGACAAAACTATATGTATCGCAGTTGACGCGCGAGCACCTTCGCAAGACGATGGCGTTCTTCCTCGCCATGCGTGAGGATCAGGAGACTGTTCCCTTTCAACAGGCCGGGACAGGCACTCTGAATACGTTAGTCCTGGCGCTGCTCTCGTTCATCGCCGAGCTGAAACCTGATTCCGTCATTTTTGCCATGGAAGAGCCTGAGATCGCAGTCCAGCCCCATACACAAAGGAGAATTGCGGATTACCTTTTACAGAAGACGCAACAAGCATTTGTCACTTCACACTCTCCATACGTCATAGAACGATTCGCTCCACAGAATACTTTCCTTTTGAAACGCACGACAGCCGGAGCCATAGAGTGCATGTGTGTCGCGGACGCAACCGGGCTGAAAGAAAACGACTATAAGCGATTCGCACGCCGCGGCCTTTCAGAGTGCATGTTGGGTCAGGGCATCATTCTGGTAGAGGGCGTCACTGAGTACCATTCTTTCCCGGTAATCGCACGTTCGCTGGAGGCGAAGGATGCTTCGCTGAATCCATTGGATCTGGCAGGAGTTTCGATTTTCGACGCGGAGACTGACGAAGCGATTCCGAAGTTCGCCAAGTTTTTTCAGGCACTGGGCCTAAAAACTTTCGGGTTCTATGACGCCAAGAACAGGAAGCCACAAGACAAACAAAAGTTCGCTGACACTTTGGATGTGGATGAAGAGCACCAGTGCAAGGGATTCGAGGAGCTGTTGGCGACCGAAGTTCCCGTTGCGCGCCAAAGATCATTTCTCCAGTCGCTATTGGACGGCGGTATTGACGCCGCGCGCTATGGAATTCCCAAAACACTTCCCGCTGCTGACGATGCCATCCGCAAACTCGTGACGAGCCTCTTGGCATCGACAAAAGGTGCTGGATGGGCAGCGAAATTATTGGAGGACTGCCAACCCAACGAACTCCCCAAGTCATGCGTAGATTTTCTCAAGAAGATTTACGCGTACTTCCCCTTACCCGCAATACCCCCAGCAGTCGGGTCCCAAGGCACGACTCCATGAAGATCGACGACGAACGAAAAAAGCTGTTGGACTGTGACGGACACGCGCTGGTTCTCGGGGGGCCGGGAAGCGGCAAGACAACCATCGCCCTGAAGAAGGCTCTGGTTCGTGTCGAGGCAGGGCTTCTTCCTGGGCAGTCTGTGCTCTTCCTGAGCTTTTCTCGCGCGGCAGTCGCGCGCATTGTCGAGGCATCCCATCTCCAGCTTCCCAAACAGCTGCGCGCCCTCTTGGAGGTACAGACGTTCCACTCGTTCTTCTGGAATCTTCTCAAGACTCACGGCTACCTGCTGGGATCTCCAAAGCGACTCCAGATTTTGATGCCACAAGACGAGAAGGTTCGAAATGGTGGAATCAAGGAAGATAAGAAATCAGCGGAGTGGAAGGCATGGCTCGCGGAGAGGGAGAAGCTCTTCAAGCGGGAGGGGCTAATCGGTTTCGACTTGTTCGCGCCGAAGGGCGCAGAACTCCTCGAACAGAGTAGTTGGATACGCCGCCTTATTGCAGAGCGATACCCACTCATCATCGTAGATGAGGCACAAGATACAGGCCCCGCCGCCTGGCGTTGCGTAGAAATACTGGCGCAGCTCACTCAAGTAATCTGCCTCGCCGATCTGGAACAGCAGATATTCGATCACTTGGAAGGCATCGGGCCAGAACGCCTTGACGCGATCAAAATGGCGCTCAAGCCGCTTGAAATCAATCTCGGCTCGGAAAACATGCGTAGCCCTGGGTCCGAAATTGCTGAATTCGGCAGAGACATTCTCGCAGGCAGAACTCGGGCGAATGGATATAAAGGTGTCAGCACGATCTCCTTTGCTCGCGGAGCCGATCTTGGCGCGACGCTACGACAGGCAATAGGATGCCTGTATCGGGAAGTAAAGAATGAGACGGGACAATGGGCCGAAACGATTGCCATTCTCGTCCCCTCCGCTGCGGAGGCAGCGAAAGTGTCCGCCGCCTTAAATTCAGGGAAGAAACCTGTGCCGCACAAACTCATGTTTGACGAAGACGAAGCGCGCTTAGCGGCCAGATTTGCGGCGTTTCTGCTGGAGCCACGCACCGGGATCTCCGAACTAGAACAAATCGCCGAGGCGCTGTTATTGCTCGTCGATCTCAAGAAGGCATCTGGATCAACGACGGCTGCGAATCACCTTCTAGGCTGGGCCGTGAAGTGCAAAGCAGGGAAAATAAGCGCAGCAGGTCTGGTAAAAGCAGTTCGCGCGCTGCTCACCGCATTGAATACCGCCGCGTTTCAGGGTGACCCTGCTCGTGATTGGGTATTGGTCAAGAAGCATCTTCGTGATTCAAAGGAACCTGTGCTGTTAGCTGTTGCACTGCATCTCGACTATCTTGTGGCCTTCAATCGAGGCAAAAGGATCAGCGCCAACTTGGGTGCGGCATGGGAAGTTTCCGGAACTTATTTGCATGCCCGCGATGCGCTTGATTTGGCCTTGGCGCAGGACTTAATTTTGGATGGTCTCGATGATCCCGATGGTATTCAGGTAATGACTATCCATAAGTCGAAGGCGAAACAATTCGACGGCGTGATCGTATTGCGCCGCGATCGGCACGATGGGAGCGGTCTGGTATCAAATTTCGTATGGAGAGATGACAATCCGCCCTATCGCCGAAGCAGGAAGATTCTCATGGTTGGTGTAACGCGAGCCAAGGTTCACACCATGATAGTTCAGCAGGTATGGCCGTCCTGTCCAATCATGCAGGGACACAGTCTTCGTTCTGCGTTTCAGCGGGAGTAAGCAATGTCGCAGCCACGAATTGCCGAAGACACGACAGTGCGGTGTGGCAGATGAATTCATGCTTTGACAGATATGTAACGCTTCGCTGAATGTTCGAAGCGATCACGCGGCTATTTGCATCGTCCCCAGTTCGGGTCGCAAGGCCTCCGCGAGTATCCCGTTCGACCATCGCACGGGACCATTCGAGTCGGGAAATGAAAGTTCACCTCGTCCAACCGCAACTTCCATCCAGCCGAGCACTTCCTCGCAAGTTGCAGTAATCACGGCCGCAGAACACCCAATGCTGTCCACCCGCGTGATCCGTCTCTTTTCCATCAACACCTGCATCATCCGCTTTCCCCATTCCGGCAATCCGGGCAGGCCAAATCGATGGACGATCGCCGCCCACACCTCACTCGGCTCTGGTCGCAGCACAAAGGTCCGCGACAGAGACTTCATCCCGCGCAACTCCTCGGAGAGCGCGATCATATGCCGCACAGACTGTTTCCGGCTGGGAATACTGACACTTCCACGACTGCAGACGGCCCCTTCGCCCAGACAGATCTCTTGCATCTGCTCATCTGGAAACGTGAGCCGAAATCGCGCCTGCTCATAGACGGCGGCCGTGATCGCTCCCACATCGGAATCGTTGCCAAATACGCTGAGGAGATGCGCCTCGTCGCCATCGCCGATGTAATGGCTCACCCGCACCCGGATGCGCGTTGCGATCTTCTCCGTGTACCGTTCATATTCAAGCAGCCCCATCCTCAGGTGGGCATTCTCCATCGGTTTCTCCTTCCTTCGGAGCACTCTCGGTCAGCTTCACGGCTTTTCCAGTGACAAAAAGCAGCCGGAGTTCGTTCGACCACTTCTCGCGCCGGCGGATGATCTTTGTATCGCCCTCTTCCTCGTGGAACTCGGTGACGTGCTTAACCGATCGCCAGCGCGCGATGTGCCTGTCCTCGCCCTGGCCGAAGACACCATTCAGCAGCCCCGCGGTGCAGAGCAGGCCCACATGGCCGCCATGCAGCGGCGTGATTGGTCGGCCGATCGCCATGTCCTCACTGGGCAACAAAACCTGCGTTGCCTGATTCCAGGCGGCAGAATGCGGCAAGAGGTCTTCGATCACGTTGTACGGCAGACCGCGGTAGGTTAACGCTGCTTCGCCAGAGACGGGCACGATATATGGCTCGACGGTTCCCGGAGCGAGCTCAGGCAGCCTCTCATATCCGCCGTGCTGGGCGAGCATCCGTATTCGCCGCTGGCTCTCCTCGTGCGCTGCACCCTGGACATTTCGGCGGACACCGAACACCACAATCTGGCGGAAGCGGACAGACTCTGGGTCTGCCATTCGAAAAGCGCTGAGCCTGGTGAAATTCGCGCTGAGAATGCCGGCACAGTCGCTGAGTTGCTCGAAGGGGATAACGAACACCAGCACTCCGTGCTGGACCAGCCAGTGATGCGTGTGCTCGAGGAACAGCCGCTCCAGGCGCCGATTGCCGGTCAGATTGATCTCTGAATCATACGGAGGGTTCAGATAGAGGACTGAGAAGCTCTCGACCTTTGTGTGGGTGTCGAAGACATTTCCCTGAATCATCCGGATCCCGGTCTTTGCGGCTTCCTCCGCACGCCCCGTGTCGAGCTCCACCCCAAAGCGAAGTGCTGGCACACCAGCCGTGATCAGGTTGAGCGCCGTTCCTTTCCCCGCGCATGGATCGATCACGGAACAAGGTCCTGAAAAGGCGAGCAGAGACCGGATGTTCTGAGCCTCTCTCGGAGGCAGTGGATAGTAGCCCATCTTGAGACGGGCGGCGCTGCGGGCCATGGTCGCCTCCTCTTCCTGAATTGGGGGGAGAGAGCAAAAAGAACTGCCTTCGTCTATGCGCTTACGGCTCTCACCAGAGCCAGACGGACCTGCTGCGCGCCTTGTGCCGGAGGATCGGGGCTACCATCAAGGATGGCTTCGAGACGCACAACTTGATGGCTGCCGCACAGATGACATTTACTCGGTCGTGAATTGGAAACGGTTTGGCATCTCCGGCAGTAGACCGCATGCTTTAGAGGTATTGCGCAGATACCTCTGTCAGTGGGAAGTTCAAGCAATTTCGCCATGGGGATTTTGCGCCTCCTTCTTTACGGCTACCGTTCGGGAAACTCAGCCGCCACTCCGGAAGGCACATTCTGCTTCCGTCAGCCGGCGGATGCTGAACCGATCAACGCCGGCAGCCTCGATGATCAGTTCCTTGTGGCCTTCACAGAAGACTTCCGTGTCGATCAACCACGCCGCTGGCCGCCGGCACATGGAGCACTCCGTGACTCTCATGGCTTGACCTCGAAAACAAGAAGGGCCACGATCGCTCGCAGCCCTCTCTGGTGGTTTGTCGGTGTCGCGATCAGGCGGCGGGCCTTCTCGATTGCGCCTCATTCATCTTTTCGACGAGCTTTGCCAGGGTTCCAAAGTTCTGGATTTCGTCCAGTCGCCGGATACCCAGGCTGTCAAGAATCCCGTAGAACTCGGTCTCGGCGATTTCGGCAGCGACGCGGCGCACCTGCGCCATGCCGCGTATGCCGCTCTCCATCCACTTCAGGACCTCTTGCTGGACGCGCTGATTGGGGATGTCCCGTGCGGACCGCACCTTCGCCACGGATCCCAGAATGTTGTTGTAGAGCATCTGCCCGAGATCCCGGCGGCACGCCTCGATCTTGCCGGTGACGCTCGCGTCGAGCGGACCCTTCTGTACGGTTGCCGCCCCGCTTCCGTTCTCCTTTCGGGCCGTTCCGTTCTGAACAGGTGCTCGCCGCTCGCACTCCGGCAGCGCCCAGGACGGAAGCGTCGGGATTTCGCGCGGGTGCTTGTATTCATCGAGATCCACCCACATCTCGGCGAAGTTGTAGAAGTAGCGGCCGAGGCCAAAACAGCTACAGGCCCGCTTGAACGCCTGCGCCTCCGCCGACGTCATTGCGTTCTCATCGTCCGCCCACTCCTCGCCGCTTCCGCTGTGCGTTCCGACACCGGGGATAGAGACAACGCACGTCACCAGCACCTTTCCTGTCTGAAGGAGCTTGTCCTTCTTCATCCGGGTGATCGGGGAGACGGTGTGGACCGAGTATTCCCTTGTCCAGCCGCTGGCGGTGAAGATGTGATTCAGGCGGTCCGTGTAGGCCCGCGGATCGGCATAGGGCGTCACGCGGCCCTTACGGCCGTCCCTCGAAGTAGCCGCGACCAGCCACTTAACTTCTTTCGAAGCAAAGGGCTCCTCCAGACGAACGAGGGCATCTGCGGACGATTGCGTATGTTCCATGGTTGAACCTCTTCAGATTTGAAATCTAGACAATTAGGGTCGTCGAGGTTTGTAAGTTGCAACCCCGACGACTGCTCCCCTTGGTCTCCCGCCGAATCTTGTTACGGTGACTACAAAAGGCATCGCATCAGAGGAGCCGATCACTTGCCCGCAGCTCTACACCTGGGACTCAATGGCCCGTATTTGAGTTATATGCAGAGCGGCAGCATCCTTTACGACTGAACCTCGCCGGGCGACAATGGGATCATGCCGGGGTTCTATTGGGAATTACTTGGAAGATCGTGGCACGCCTTCATCGCGTCGCTCGGCAGCACCACACTCGGATTTCTTACCCCAGGAATTGTGGTTCCAATTGTCGGGACACTTCTCGTCTTCGTGGTCACTCTTGCCCGCGAGGGCCGGGGTGGTCTCATGACTCATCTTGGAAAGACGTTTACCCTCGCGGCAATCATTGCGTTTGCTGGTGAAGTGCTAGTGTACGGGTCAATATTCGGCTTCGAGACGTTGCGAACAATTTACGCTGATCATCAGGAGCTTTCCACATTGCGCATTCAGAATCGGCAATTGAGCAGCTCTTTGGAATGGAGAAAGGACAACATCTCGACGACTGATCCGGTTTTCCCGAACATCATCTACCTGCTACAGGCATTTCAGATCTACCGATTAGAACAGCACGGGAAACCATGCGTGATTTACCTTACTTCGATGCCAGACAGCTCAGCACTGGCCAGCGTTGTTGCTCAGTTCTCCAATTCTGTTTCAGGATGTTCGACGTTCGGACCGGACGCTGTCGGTAATCCGGATCTCGACGATATGGCCGCCGATGGCATGGTTCCTGGAGTGATCCTGATTCATGCTCAACGTGACGACAAAGCAGCGCTTAGGCTGCAGGAGCGGCTCGGAAACCAAATTCAAACTAGACTTAGCTACAAGCCACCCACATTACCCAAGAATCGTCTCTACGCCGGCAGCCGTGACAACTACAGGGAGAATTTCGTATGGCTGCAGTTCGGTAGCGGCGTAAAGTGGAACAGCGAATTATTCGCAAAGCGGAACCCTTAGCGGACTTTTCGGACGTAAGCATCACCCGTTGTGGTGATTGCTTGTGGGGCAAGCATAACGGCATCTCGTGCGATTAGTGGTGGTGCTGTTGCCTACGGGAGACCTTCGCCAATACGCCGCCAAACGACACTTGATACTACTTGAATCAGAACGGCACGTCATCTGTGATGCCGAGCCCGTCAAAGTCGCCTGCCGATTCATCATGCCGCTCATCACGCTGCGGCCGTTGATCCGATGCAGATTTGCCTGAGCGCACGTTTTCCGAAAGCAGGCTGATGTCGCCAACCACAATCTCGGTGCGGTAGATCTTCTTGCCGCTCTCCTTATCGTCCCAGGATCGCGTGGTAAGCCGCCCCTCGACGTACAGCTTCGACCCCTTATGCACGTAATCGCGCAGGATCTCGGCACCGCGCGCGTGGGCGACCAGGTTGTGCCACTCTGTCCGCTCCTGCCACTCGCCCTGCTTATCCCTGAAACGCTCGGAGGTCGCCAGCGAAAGCTTGGCAACCAGCGTTCCACCGTTCGTTGACGCAATCTCAGGGTCCTTGCCGACATTGCCCAGCAGCAGTACCTTGTTCACTGTCTTGCTCATGATTTGCTTCTCCTTTTCCCGCGCCTTCGTCGCTCCGGCGCGAACACCCTGTTCCTAACTGAAAACGTGCGCGATGGCCTTTCGCAATTCCTCCGGTGCGTACTCGTTCCCCGTGTAGCGAAAGCATCTCCCTTCGCCGTCGAGGTTCAGGTACCGGCGCGTATCGATGTGCTTGTACAGGTAGAGTTCGCCGGATCGTCCCATGAACATGAAACACTCGCACAGTCGTGGCCCGAACACACGTTCCAGCGGCGCCCAGTCCGACGTCATGGCCGCTCCTCCGCCTTGGCTTTTTCTGCCTTTGGAACCTCCTCGAACATTTCTCCGAGCAGGTAGATGGTGGTCCCCGTGAGGCACATGACCATCACGTAATCGAAGACTCTGAAGTCAATTCCTGTTCGGCGTATTAGGACCTCCGACACCACCGCGGCGTGCAGGAGGATCACAAAGGACGCCGCCCAGAGCGCGTGTCGAACTACGCGATGCGCAGCGATCTGCTCCCCGTGTCTGCGGACTTCCAGCAGTACGTAGATGGCGAAGTATGCGCAGAACACGTACCACTCTTGTGCGAAGACTTCGACAAAGCCCTTCAGCGTGAAATGCATGTCCTCCCCCTCTGGAAATCAATCATGTTCCCGGATAGACCGCCGCTCAGCCTTCGATAAACATTCCGACATCGGAAAGCCGGCGCAGCAGGGCCAGTGTTCCGAGCACCGCAGGACCAATCGCCAGCGCGTTGATGAGATCGATATGCCTGAGTTTTCGTTCGAGACTGGTCTCTTCTTCGTCGCGCCCGATTTCGAGTTCGATCCTGAGCCGGACGACCAGGAGGATTGCGACAACGATGGCCGCAACTGCAACGGGTGGATTCGAGACATTGTGGGAGGCGACGCCGATGGTGAACAGGGTGAGGCCGAAACAGCGCAGCCGTTCATAGATTCGCGGATGGTACCAGTCAATCATGCGGACACCTCAACGAGCTGTGGCATCGCTGCCGGCTCGAGCAGATGCGAATGACGGCATCCGCAACAGCAGACGGCCTCGGTCACCTTCAGGGTTGCGTCCGTCCAGAGCGGTCCCGGCGGCCCCGGTTCGCCGCTTCGGGTCAAAAAGTGCGGGATGGCGCCGCCTCGGAATGCCGCATCCTTCCCCCACAGTTCGGTTTCAAGGAAACCGTTGCGACCGAGAAAGAGAATTGCACTCCGCAGTTCCGCGCGCCTGCCCTCCTTTCGTTCAAGCCAATGTGTAGTAATCAGCAGATCGTAGGTGTTCTCGAAGCGGAACATCTCGACGCGCACAAATTCATCGCCGACAATGACGGCGTGCATGCCGTTGGGGAGAAAGTTCTGAACCCGTTGCAGCCAGGGAACTGCGCTGCC
>Ga0335075_10013301_pt1 | contig 12398 bp, 9 predicted proteins | sample Lox_Sample_24_FD_206723 | JGI IMG/M metagenome (GOLD analysis project Ga0335075, IMG submission 206723) | Soil microbial communities from Loxahatchee National Wildlife Refuge, Florida, United States - Lox_Sample_2.4 | ecosystem: Environmental > Terrestrial > Soil > Wetlands | place: USA: Florida... | reverse complement strand
CCTATCGTGGCAACATCACCCTCGAGCCCAACGGAGGCACGCATGCTCTTCCCCACCTCCCTCGTGGGCAGCTACCCGCAGCCGGACTGGCTGATCGACAGGGAACGGCTGGCCGGGAGGTTCCCGCCGCGGGTGCGCGCCCGCGAGCTGTGGCGGGTGGACCCGGCCTACCTGGAGCAGGCGCAGGACGACGCCACGCTGCTGGCGGTCAGGGCGCAAGAGGACGCAGGCCTGGACATCGTCACCGACGGCGAAACCCGCCGCGAGAGCTACTCCAACCGGTTCGCTACCGCGCTGGACGGGGTGGACATCGACAACCCGGGCACCGCGCTGGACCGTAGCGGCCACCCCAACCCGGTGCCGAGGATCGTGGGGCCGATCCGCAGGCGCCATCCGGTCCAGGTGGCCGACCTGGAGTTCCTGCGCGCGCGCACCACCCGGACGGTCAAGGTGACCGTGCCGGGGCCGTTCACCATGGCGCAGCAGGCGCAGAACGACCACTACCCCAGCCGCGAGCAGGCCGCGTTCGGCTACGCCGAGGCGGTCAACGAGGAGGTCAAGGACCTGTTCGCGGCCGGTGCCGACATCGTGCAGCTCGACGAGCCGTACATGCAGGCCCGCCCGGACGAGGCGCGCGACTACGGCGTCGCGGTGCTGAACCGCGCGCTCGACGGCGTGACCGGGACCACCGCGGTGCACATCTGCTTCGGTTACGCGGCGATCATCCACGACCGGCCGTCCGGCTACTCATTCCTGCCCGAGCTCGCGGCGAGCCGGGCCGACCAGGTGTCGGTGGAGACCGCCCAGTCTGGGCTGGACTGCTCGGTACTCGCCGCCCTGGAAGGCAAGACGGTCATCCTCGGCGTGCTCGACCTGAGCGACACGGGGGTGGAAACCCCCGACGTGGTGACCGCGCGGGTCAGGAGGGCGCTGCCGTACGTCCCGGCCGAGCGCCTCGTGCTGGCGCCGGACTGCGGGATGAAGTACCTGCCCCGCGATGTCGCGTCAGGCAAGCTCGCCGCGATGACGCAGGCCGCAGCCCGGCTGCGCGCGGAACTGGGTGACCCCGCCGGCGCCGGACCTGCTGTATCCGCGCCGGCGGCCGTTCCCAAAGGCACGCTGTAGCGCGGGCTCCTGGCGGTTCTCCCCCGCTATCGCGCGGCCCGGCCACGAGCCCGGCCTGGCCGGTCAGTAGCCCCCTCCGCCGGCGGCGCTGTGCGGGCTGCTCGGCGCGGGCACGGCCATACCCGATACCGGCACCACGTGCCAGACACCGCCCGACAGTCTGAGGTTGTTCCCCGTGTCCTGGCCGGGCTTGGTGTCCCCGGTAAAGGTGTAGAGCGGGTGCCCGTTGTATGTGGCCTGTGTCGAGCCGTCGCTGCGCTTGATCGTGCCGAGCTTGCCGGTGACGCCAGGCCCGGCGGTGACCGGTCCCTTCAGCGGCGGCCAGACGTGAGCGCACGTTCCGTTGCACTTGGACGTCGTCGGGGTATCCGGAGCGAACGAGTACAGCGTGAAGCCCTTGGCGTTGGTCAGCAGGGTGACGTTGCCTACCTTGCGGGCCATCACCATCCTGCCGGTGGCGCTGGGGCTCGATGAGGGATGGACAGCGGCGGAAGTGCCGCCAACCGCGGCCGCGCGGGCCGGGGACGCACCCCAAATCATGGCGAAGAACGCGACGGTGATCAGGCCGGTCGCTACCACCTTCAAGTAATGCATCTCGTCACCCCTCAATTACAGTGAGTGGCTGATTCATCCACCGTACGAAGGGGCCGCCTGCCGCGCGCGGGCAGGCCCCGGGATGACGGCTGAGTAATTCGGCGCTTTGCGTCACGATCTACATACGCCCCGTAGGCGGAACGCATCAGAGCGGGCGGCTTAGCCGAGCCATTCAGCGCAGCCAGACGGGCAGGCGGCGGCTGGGTCGCTGGGCTAGGCTCCGGGGCATGACCGACCTCGCCGACTTCGCCGCCCTGGCGCGGCGCGAGCAGGGCCTGTGCGTAGTGTCCACGCTGCGCGCGGACGGCACGATCCAGTCCTCGGTGGTGAACGCGGGGGTGCTGGATCACCCGGTGACCGGTGCGCCGGTGGTCGCGTTCACCACCCGCGGCTCGGCAATCAAGCTGGCCAACCTGCGCGAACGCCCTCGGGGGGTGACGATCGTCGCCCGGGCCGGCTGGGGGTGGGCCGCCGCCCAGGGAGCAGCCGAGATCGCCGGCCCCGACGACCGACTGCCGGGCTTCGACTCCGCTGCGGTCCCCGGGCTGCTGCGTGACGTGTTCGCCGCCGCGGGCGGGACGCATGACGACTGGCTAACCTACGACCGGGTGATGGCCGAGGAACGTCGCGCCGCGATCCTGATAACCCCGGAGCGCGTCTACTCGAACGGCTGACCCTCGGCCGGGGCACACGGTCCCCCATCGGCTGACCCGCCGCCGAAGCGGCAGCACTAGGCGGCGGCGCCGCCGGCAGCAGCAGAACGCCAACGATGCCGCTATCACGACACCAGAGCGCCAACGATGCTGCCGTCGCAGCGGCCGGGCGGGTGTCTGCGGCGCCGGGCAGGGGCTGAGTGCGGGTCAGGCTGGGCGGTAGGCGCGCACGAACGCCGCGACGCCGCTGGTGACGATCTGCTCGACCTCGGCGCCGCTGATCGGGACGGTGCCGAACATCGTCCTCGCGTTAATCCGGTTGATCGTGAGCGCGAGCAGGTGCTGGGCCGCCTCGGCCGGGTCGGTGACCGCGAGGCGGCCCTGCTCCGTGAGCCGGGCCAGGCAGCCGGCGACGGCACCCTGCATGGTGGTCGGCCCCGGATCCACCCTGATCAGCGACGGAAAGAACGGCGCCTCCGCCATCATCAGCCGGATCAGGGCGATCCGGTCCGGCGCCAGGGTCAGGGTGAGCGCTGTCTCGCGGGCGAACGCGGTCAGGTCCTGCTGCACGTCGGTGACCTCAGCGAGGTGCTTCTCGGCGATCCCGCGGAACGTCGCCAGCATCGACGCGTAGGTGTCCTGCAGCACCGACAGGAACAGGTTCTCCTTGTCCCCGTAGCGGTTGTAGATCGTGCGCTTCGACACGCCGGCCTCGGCCGCGATCGCGTCGACGCTGGTGCGCTCGTAGCCGTCGCGCAGGAACAGCCGCAGTGCCGCCTGCGCGATCGCCTCCCCCTTCAGCCCGGCTCCGCCAACCGCCCGGCCCGAGCCGGATGTCCCGGCCGCGGCCCCCGGCCCGGGCTTTCCGGTCTGCTCCGCTGGCACGCCTCGCGTCACCACACCCGACTCCTCCTGCTTCGCCTGCCGCCTTTTACACTCACCAGTTTACATGTGTGTACTGCACGGTGTAGTTTACTATCATGAACGCAACGTCGACCGCTGACCAGGGAGCCGCGGCGAAGCGAGCGCGCGAGCGCCTGGACCCCGCGGTGCTGAAGCTCGTCGTCGTCCTGCTCACCGGGGCGATCCCGTCGCTGCTCGACACGTCGATCGTCAACGTGGCTGTCGACACGATCGGCCGCGACCTGCACGCGAGCGTGTCCACGATCCAGTGGGTGATCACCGGGTACCTGCTCTCGTTCGCCATGGTGATCCCGCTGAGCGGCTGGGCGCTGGCCCGGTTCGGCGGCCGGGCGGTGTGGACGTTCTCGCTCGGGCTATTCCTCGCCGGGTCGGTCGCGTGCGGCGCCGCGTGGAGCATCGGCAGCCTGATCGCGTTCCGGGTGGTCCAGGGCATCGGCGGCGGGCTGCTGGCACCGCTGATCATCACGCTGCTGGTGCAAGCGGCCGGCGGCAGCCATATGGGGCGGCTGATGGCCGCGGTCAGCCTCCCGGTCGTCGTCGTCCCGATCTTCGGGCCGGTCGTCGCGGGGCTGATCATCAGCAACATCAGCTGGCGCTGGATCTTCTACGTGAACGTCCCGATGTGCCTGGTGGGGCTCGTGCTCGCCTGGCGGCGGCTGCCGACGTCCCGGCCGCAGGGCGGCGCATCGCGCATCGACCTGGTCGGACTGGTGCTGCTGCCGCCCGCGCTGCTAGCGCTGCTGTACGGCCTGGCCGAGGTGAGCGGCGATGGCGGCTTCGGCCACCGCGGGGTGATCATCCCGCTGGCCATCGGCGCGGTGCTGCTCCTGGCCTACTGCGCGCACGCGCTGCGGACGCCGGTGACGCCCATGGTCGACCTGAGGCTGTTCCGGGCGCGCGCGTTCACCGGGGCCACCACCCTGCTGTTCCTTGCCGGGCTCTCGATCTACGGGGGCATGCTGCTGCTGCCGCTGTACTTCCAGCAGGCGCGGCACGACACCGCATTGGCGGCCGGGCTGCTGATGGTCCCGCAGGGCCTCGGCAGCCTGGCGCCGCGGACGCTGGCAGGCAAGCTCACCGACAAGATCGGGCCCCGGCTGGTCGCGCTGGCCGGCATCGTGCTGGCCGCCGCGGGCACGGTCCCGTTCGCGCTGGCCGGGCTGGACACCAGTTACTGGCTGCTGGGTGCCGCACTGGTCGTCCGCGGCGCCGGGCTCGGGACCGCGACGATCGCGGTGATGACCGGCGCGTTCCAGGGGCTGAGCCAGGAGCAGGTGCCGCACGCCTCCAGCGTCACCAGGATCGTGCAGTACGTGGGCGGCTCGTTCGGCGCCGCAGTGCTGGTCGCCGTGATCCTCGACCGCCAGGCGGTCGCCCACGCGGCCGCCGGCGCGGCGGGCCTGGCCACGGCCTACGCGCATACGTTCTGGTGGTGCACCGGGTTCACGGCCCTGGCCCTGATCTCGGCGCTGCTCCTGTCCGGACGGCCCAAGCCAGCCGAAGCTGCCAGCACGCCGGGATCGGCGCACTGACGGAGGCCGCAGGCGAGGGCAGTGGTCTCGACCTGGCACCCGAAGGGGCCGGCGCATACCCTCACACCGCAGGAAGGAAGATCACCATGACCCGTAGGCATCCGGCTATGCTCCGTGCCGAGGTTGGTTCGGCACTGGTAAGCGCAGAGTCGCGCGGCGCCGGGCTCGTGCTGGCCGGGTTGTCCCGGCAGGTGATGCCCGGATGAGCGACGCCGACCCGCCCGGCCACGCCGGTCTGCGCGCATCGGACGCGGACCGCGAGAGGATTGCCGACACGCTGGCGGAAGCGCTGTCCGAGGGCCGGCTCACCGCGGAGGAACATGGCGCACGGCTGGATGCGGCCTATGCCGCACGGCTGTGCGGTGAATTGGATGCCGTCGTCGCCGACCTGCCCGGAGGCGTGCCGCAGGACCTTGCCGTCGCGAACGCCCGACGGCCAGAGCGGCAGCGGTCATGGATCACCGGTATCGCCGCCCTTGGGGTGGGCGTCGCCCGGCTTCTGCGGTCCGTGCGGTCCCGGCACCGGGGCGGGATGACCGCCGAGCGCGCAGCCGCACGGCGGCTGCAATGGCAGCAGGTCAACGCCGCACGGCGCGAACGCCGCCGCGCGCTGCGCCAACTGCACCAGCACGGGCAATGGAACAGCGCATGCGGCGGCGCCCGCGCCGTCGCCGATCACGGTAACCATCAGCGCCGGCCGCACCGGGCACCAGAACGTGACGATGGCCCGCTCTCGCGGCCGAACCGCGAGAGCGGGCCATCCAGGAACACTAAGAAGCAGGAAGGCTGCGGCTCAGTTCTTCCCGCCCCAGCCACCGCCGCTGACGACAGCGCCGGTGTCCGGGTTGAGGATCACAGGGTTGAAGTGCGGCCTGACGTTGAAGTCGAGCAGCCCGCCGGGGGCGTCCAGGCTGCCCGAAGTCGCGTCGAACGAGCCGGGGATGCGCTCGCCGCGCAGCCAGTTGTCCTCGATGAACTTCACCACCGAGGTGGTGTCGGTGAGGTTGTTGCTGACGTAGTTGTCCCGCGTGTACGGCGAGATGACCACCATCGGCAGCCGCTGGCTGTAACCGCAGCGGCCGCTGCCGCTGCCGACGGTCACCGGGATCGCCTCGCACATGGCGGTGTCGATCGCGGAGTTGTCCGACCCGTTGAGCAGCTTGGGCGCGACGTGGTCGTACCAGCCGTCGGAGTCGTCGTACGTGATCACGATCGCGGTTGAGGGCCAGTACTTGGACTGCTCTATCTGGTTGACCGTGTTGACGATGAACTTCTGCTCGTCAAGCGGCCCGGACTCGCCCGGGTGGCCGCTCTCTTCGGTCGTGCCCTTCAGGTAGCTGACCGACGGCATGTTGCCGTCCTTCAGCGTCTCGTAGAAGTCCGACAGATCGTACTGGTGGTTGGCCTGGTCGGTGCGCCCGATCGCGGCTTCCGAGCTCGGCGCCAGGTGATCCGGGTTCGCGGTGGTGGCGTTGAACTGGAACGGGTTCCAGTGCGGCGTGTACTCCTGCAGCGGGCTGCCGTCGATGTTGTCGCTTACCGCGCCGCAGACCGCGCCGCCGCTGTTATGCGAGGTCGGGGCGAACCCGCCCTGGAACCAGCCCCACGTGATGTGCTTGGCGTTCAGCAGGTCGCCGATGTTCTCGCCCGTCATCACGCCCTCCGGGTTGGTGGAGGTGTGGTTGGAGTCCGAGCACTCGTCGTAGTACGGGTCGATGTCGCCGTAGACGGTCCCGTCCGAGGTGATCGCGCTCGCGTCGGTGGTCTTCGTGCCGGACGGGGTGACCGCGTAGCCGTGCGAGCTCAGGCCGGAGCTAACGTCGATCGCGCCCGGGGTCGACGGACCAAACGTGGTGTCCCAGTTGTTCTCGCTCATCGCGTAGTTCTGGGCGTAGTTCCACAGCCCGGTGACGGTGTTCCCGTCGTAGTAGTCCATGACGATGCCGGGCGGCCCGTAGTACTCGCCGGTGGTGGAGCAGTCGTCCTGCTCGGTGTACTGAACGAACTCGTTCATCTCGCCGCCGTTTTCGGCGTCCTGCTCCGGCGTGTAGCCGTGGTTCTGGTCGCAGGTCAGCGCCTCGGAATGGGTCAGCCGCTGCGGGTTGTACTCGTTGGCGTTGCTGGTCAGCAGCGGTCCGACCGGGCCGCTCTTGGTGATCTTGGTGTACAGGCCGTTCACCGTCGGCGTGCCGGGCTTGGCCACGAACTTGGTGCCGTCCGTGTTGGCCGCGTACGGGTAGGTGCCGAAGTAGTGGTCGAACGACACGTTCTCGTCGAAGATCACGACCAGGTGCTTGATGGGGGTCGATGTGTCGTTGGTGTCGCGGTAGTAGCTCGCGGGCACCAGCGCCGGCGTGTGGTAACCGGCGAACTTCGGCGCGCTGGACGCGCTCGCAGCCGTCGCGCCGATCGCGGCGCCGGCGGCCAAGGCGACCGCCGCACCCGCGGCGATCATGGTATAGAGCCGCCTGCGCGTGCCGCGCATCTTTGGGCCTTCGCCCATGTGTACCCTCCCTGTTCAGTGAACCTGCATCTGCGGGACCGATGTGACCGGCGAGGACCTAAGGCCTGCCGTGAGGCGCACAGGGCACCCCGTGCGGAAATTTTTCATGGCTGATTGACGACGTGACGCGGGCCGTGCAAACGGCAGGCAAACCGAAGCCCAACACTGCACCACCCGTCATGTCAGCAGCCCGCGTCCGTACCAGTCCGACGCATCGCGGACACCCGGCAGCGCGAGGAAGTAGCCGCCGCCGAACGGGCTGATGTAGTCCACCAGCGGCTCGTTGATCAGCCGGGTCTGGACCGCCTCGAACTGCCGCTGGATGTCCTGCTGGTAGCAGGTGAAGATCAGCCCCATGTCCAGGTCGCCGACCTGGTCGATGCCGCGGTCGTAGTTCCAGGCGCGGCGCATGATCCGGCTGGAGGCCGTCTGCGGCGTGCGCGGGTTAGCCAGGCGCATGTGGGCGTTGAGCGGGATGACCGCCCCCGTCGGGTCGGCCGCGTAGTCGGGCAGCGCGTACAGGCTGTCCGCGTCGAGCGGGAAGCCGGTCGCGCGGTCGCGCCCGAACATCTGCTGCTGCTCGTAGACGTCCACCCGGTCCCAGAACTCGACGAACATCCTGATCAGCCGGACCACGAGGTAGCTGCCGCCGGCGGTCCAGGCGGGCTCGCCGGCCGCGCCCGGCTGGACCCAGAGGAGATCGTTCGCCTCGGACAACGGCGGGTTCAAGATCCCGTCCATGAACCCCAGCATGTTCCGCGGCACCGTGCCCGCAGGGCGCGCCGGGCCTCTGAACCCGTCGATCCGCCAGTTGATCTGCATGCCGCCCCGGGTGTGCTTGGCGATGTCCCGGAGCGCGTGCAAGACAGCGTCGGTGTTGCCGGCGCTGAACTGCAGGATCAGGTCGCCCCCGGTCTGGGCGGGGTCCAGGTTGTCGTTGGGGAACGACCGCATCGGCGTCAGGCTGGCCGGAAGCTGGCTGGCGAGCCCGTAGCGGTCGTCGAACAACGTCGGGCCGACGCCGAAGGTCACGGTCAGCCCGTCCGGCACCACGGTTGGCCCGAGAATACCCGAGTCGGATGGCGGCCCGTCGATGCCGACCGGGGGCGGCGTGCCCCCGGCGGTCAGGAACCTGGCCCGCGACGTGATCGTCTGGAACAGGTCGGTCAGCTCGGCCCGGTTGCCCGCCGTGGCGTCGAACGACACCACGGCGGTCTGCGGCTGCTGCAGCAGGATGCCCGGCTGGTGCTTCCCATGGAACGGCACCGCCGGCAGCCGTCCGTCCAGGGAGGCCGTGTCGGCCGCCAGCGCCGGATCCTGCTGCGGCCCGTGCAGGGCGTACCCCGCGGCCCCGCCGGCCACGACACCTCCGGCAACCCCGCCGGCCACACCACGCAGGAAAGACCGGCGTCCGGGAAGCTTGTCCTCCGCTTCACCCATCACGTGTTCCTCGGCTCGGCTATGGAAGCGATCGGGGCGAGTTCCTCCAGCGCCTGGCCGCACGCCGCGTCGATGTCCTGACGCGCGGCCGCCGGCAGCTGCGACACGGAAACCCACGTCCCGTTGGGAAGGTGCTCCGCCTCCAGCAGAGCCTGCAGGCGGTCCAGCCACGTGTACACGGCGGGCAGCCCGGGATACCTCGTGACCAGCAGCGGATGCAGGAGAGACAGCAGCTCGCGGGTGCCCTGGATGTTGGCCAGCGTCGTGGCGAGCGTGGTGCCGCTGCCGTAATCGTCGTGCCCGGTGAGCTGGAACTCCAGCGCGTTCTCCAGTATCTCGTGGGTGCGCAGCCCGATATCGATCAGCGGGATCTCCATGGTCGGCCAGGTAGCCAGCAGCGCTCGCACGTCGGCCGCGAGCTTGTTCGCGTACGGGGTGAGCTCGCTCGCGGACTGGCCGTGCCACAGCCCGTACTCAAGCCGGTAGAACCCCGTCCACTGCGGATTGGTCACCCCGAGCGCGTCGGCCCGCCCGTCGATCTCGTCATCGAAGCTGCCGAAGGCGTCGTACGCCGCCCCCAGCGTCTCGTACTCCAGATGCGCGGGCAGCCAGTCGCTGCGCGCCTGTGCGAGGTTCCCCCGCTGTACGTCACCGTCCAGCGTCTCGGTCTGGCCGACGAGCTTCTGCAGCCCGGCCTCCACGTACGCCTGGTACTCCTTTTCGGGCGCCACCAGGTCGTTGAAGGTGACCGGGACGGTCGCGGCGAAGCCCTTGACGTGCCCGGGGACGGTCACGGTCGACCCGGTCATCGGGTCGGTGTCATCGAACAGGCAGCGGAAGGCGTATCTGCCCGACCCGACGTCCAGGCTCATCGTCTGGGTCGTCCCCGGCCCGAACTGATCGACCTCCGCGTAGACGCCGCCGGTCCTGGGGTCGATCAGGTCGATCTCGCCGCCGACGTCGTTCCCGTTGTACAGATCGAACGTGTGCCAGCCCGGCTTGGCCAGCTTCCAGGTGCCGCCGCAGCTCGCGTTGTTGAACGAGATCGTGTTGGGTGCGGCACTGCCCCCGCAGGCGGTGAGCAACGCCGTCGCTGCGAGCAGGGCGCCGGTGAGAAAGGGTGTCCTTCGCATGGCCAACGGACAGCATAGATCCCGGTTCCTGGCGGGCCGCCGGTTGCGCACCACACGTACGCCAACGTTCATAAGCTGTACACCCGGAGGTCGGGCCTTTCCGCGATCGCCGCCGCGGGCAGGTCACGCGGCCCGCGCGCGGAGCGCCGTCAGCGCGGGGCGGGCATGTGCCGGACCACAATGAGAGCTGTCAGGCGTTCTGGGAAAAAATCCAGCGTAGGGCGACCGCACGCCGCACCACCGCGCGACTGACCAAGCGCGGGCAGGATTCCTTTGTGGTTAACCACAAGAACGTCCACGTCCGGGAATGTAGGCTAACGACGTATGGCGGACACATGGTCGGATACCCGCCAGACGGTCGTTCTTGATCACCGGGCGGTACAGGTCGAGAACGCGCTGCTGCGCGAACTGGTCACGGTGTACCAGCTACTCACCGGGCTGACGCTGCAGGACGCCGACGTCTGCACGGTCGCGCGGCTGCTGGCCCAGCGGACGAGCAACACGGTGGCCGTGGTGAGCCGCGGGCTCGATGTGCTGGCCGCCGCGTCCGCCGATCCCGGTGCGGACACCGCCGGGTTCGTCCGCGCCTACCTGGCCAGCCCCCGGCTCAGCAGCGTGCTCAGCAACGCCGCGCAGACCCGCAGGTCGCTGCGGCTTCCGGACGTGGGCGACGTCGCCAAGGCCGGCCCGGGGGGCGTGCGCGGGACGCAGCCGCCCGCAGGCGGGGTCGTGGTCGCGCCGATCCTCGTCGGCGACGACGTGCCGGCGTACCTGATGACCTTCGGCACCGACCGCCGGGGCGACGACATGAGCCTGCTGATCACCGAGCACGCCGCCACGATCTGCGGGGTCATCCTCGGCAGGGAGCGGGTCGTGGCCGCCGCGGCCAGGCAGGTTCGGGACGACCTCGTCGAGGGCCTGCTGACCGGCACCGGGCGCGACAACGGCGAGGTGGCGCGCTGGGCCAGGCACCTCGGCTATGACGCCACCCGCGACCACCGGATCCTCGCGGTCGCGCTGGAGGCCGGGCCCACCCGGCCTCAGGGCGCTGGCGGCGCCGCGCGGAAGCGGCTCGCGGCCGCCATCGATCACTTCTTCACCGCCCGGGTGCCCGGCGCGATCACCTCGATCCGCGACGACGAGGTGGTGCTGGTGATTCCCGACCCGTCGGACCAGGAGGGCGACGCCCGGCGGCTGAGCGCGGGCTGCATGGCCCGGATGCGGGAGGCGTTCCCCGAGGCGGTGGTCACCATCGGCATCGGGGGTCCCTGCCGTGATCCGGCGGACATCGCCCGCTCCTACGGCCAGGCACGGCGGACCATCGACGCGGTGCTGCGACTCGGCCGGCCCGGGCAGGCGGTGGCGTTCGAGGACCTCGGCATCCACCGCCTGCTGCTGCAGGTTCCCGACCTGGCCGAGCTCCGGTCGTTCGCGGCTGAGGTCCTGGGCAAGCTTGACCGGCAGGACCGCCAGCGGGGCAGCGAACTGCTCGCCACGCTCGCCTGCTACTTCCGGGAGAACAGCAGCCCGCAGCGGACCGCGCGCAGCCTGCACGTCCACCCCAACACGGTCGCCTACCGGATCCGCCGGATCCAGGAGATCACCGGCATGCAGCTGGACAACTACCGGGACCGGCTCATGGCGCAGGTCGCGCTGGAGATCATCGACGCGCTGGGAGGCGGGTCATGACAGAACTCGAGACCGCGCTCGGCCGGGAGGTGCTGATCTGCGACGGCGCGATGGGGACCATGCTGCACGCGGCGGGCAACTCGCTGGACCGGGCGCTTCCCGAGCTCAACCTGTCGAACGCGGCCCTGGTCAGCACCGTCCACGAGAGCTACCTCGGCGCGGGCGCCGACGTGATCCTGACCAACACGTTCGGCGCGAACCGGCTCCGCCTTGCCGACCAGGGCTTCGGCGACCTGGTGCGGGAGATCAACATGGCCGGCGCGCAGATCGCCCTGCGGGCACGGGAAGGCGCCGGGCGCCGGGTGTTCGTCGCAGGGTCGGTCTCCCCCGCGGTGACCGCCAGCCAGCGGCGGCGGGTGGCGCGGGCGGAGGGGGCCGCGGCGATCCGTGAGCAGATCGAGGCGCTGGCCGAGGGCGGGGTGGACGCGGTCATCCTGGAGACCTTCGCCTACCTGGACGAACTCGCCGAGGCGGTCCAGGTGGCCGCCGAGGCCACCGACCTGCCGATCATCGCCCAGGCCACGTTCGCGGACGACGGCCGGACGCTCGGCGGGGAGACCGCCCGCGAGGTCGCCACCGTGCTCGGCGCCCTGCCGGTCGTGATGCTCGGCACCAACTGCGCCCTCGGCCCGCAGGGGGCGCTCTCGGTCGTCGAGGCCCTGGTGCCCCACACCGACCTCCCGGTGAGCGCGCAGCCGAACGCCGGCCTGCCCCGGCGGGTGGCGGGCCGCCGGTTCGAGTACAACACCGACGGCGGCTACTTCGCCCGCTACGCGCGCCGGCTGGTCGAGGCCGGGGCCTCGCT
>Ga0335075_10013300_pt1 | contig 12398 bp, 12 predicted proteins | sample Lox_Sample_24_FD_206723 | JGI IMG/M metagenome (GOLD analysis project Ga0335075, IMG submission 206723) | Soil microbial communities from Loxahatchee National Wildlife Refuge, Florida, United States - Lox_Sample_2.4 | ecosystem: Environmental > Terrestrial > Soil > Wetlands | place: USA... | reverse complement strand
CGGAATGTCGTGCTCGCGATCGACTGGCCCCGGCCCATCCATTCTTAGACGGCGCGTGATATTACTTCGTTATCAAATGCTTTGTACTTAATAACCCCAGCTCCGTTCTGGCCGATTAAGGGTATCCCCCCGCCCGCACTCCGCTGGATTTTTGCGATCACGCGCGGGAGCCGAATATGAAATGGTATTTCCAGCCGCATCCCGGCGGCGGGGCAGAACGGGATGATGACGAGGTTTCCGCGCCTGGCCTCCTCGGACTGCCGGCGGCGCTCCTGCAACGCCATGGCGGCCGGGCGCTCCGCAGGCCGGCTCCCGAATGCGAGTCCCGCTACGACGGCCGCCCGGGTCGCGCTCTCTGCTGAGCTGCCTGAGTAGCGCGCGGACAAGTAGCCTTTCGCGCATGGCTCGTCTCACGGCCCGCGCCGGCGCCAGGGGTCTCGCAGCCCTGTACGCGGCGCTCGGCATCGCCAACTCCGCGGCAGCCGCGAAACGCTTCCGTGCGGGCCAGTGGGCGACCAAGCCGATGCTCATGCCGGCGCTGGTCGCGTTCGCGCTCGTTGCCGCGCGCGATCGCGGCGACGACCTGCGGCTCCCGGCTGCGGGGATGGCCCTGTCCGGGCTCGGCGACACCGCGCTGCTGGGCTCGGAGAGCTGGTTCGTGCCCGGCATGGGCGCCTTCGCCGCGGCCCACGCCTGCTACATCACCGCGCTCGCCAGGGACGGCGCGGCCCGCGGGGTGCGGCCGCGAGTCGCGGCCGGGTACGCCGCCCTCTGGGCGATGCTGATCGCGGTGCTGTGGCGACGTCTCGGAACCTTGCGCGTCCCGGTCGCGGCCTACAGCCTGCTGCTGGTCTCGATGGCCGTCCTGGCATCCGGCCGCAACCGGCATGCCGCCGCGGGCGGTGCGCTCTTCGTCGTCTCCGACGCCCTGATCGCCTGCGGACTGGCCGGCATCGAAGCGGTCCCCCGCCAGGAATCGGCCGTCATGCCGACCTACATCGCCGCGCAGTTCCTCCTGGCCGCCGGTTTCCTGCGCGGCCGGCGACTGCGGAACGGAGTTCCACCAGGAATAGGTCCGGCCGGGCCGGATCTGGGTAAACGTATAACGACGAACCGGTAGCGAATTCCCTGCCGGACTATGAACATGGCCCGTCGCGGACAGCTGCGGGAGGCAGACGACTGAAGGCGGGTATGAGGGGCTTCGCGTGGATAGGTGACACCATCCCGGAGGCCACCGACGGCATCCTGACGTCCGCCGGCATCTGCGAAGGGTTCGCGGGTGCCGGCGTGAGCTCGCGGGTGCTGGTCCTGGCCGGGTTCGCCGGGCTCGTGGCCGGGACGCTGGCCATGGGGACCGTTGAATACTCCAAGCAGCGCGCCGAGCATGACCGGCAGGCGGCTCAGCTTGCCGTCGAACGAGCGCTGCTCGAGACCGCGCCTGAGGCGGAGCTCGACGAGCTCACGAGCCTCTACGTGTCGCGTGGCCTCTCCCCCGACCTGGCCAGGCGCGTCGCGGTCGAGTTGACGTCGCACGATGCGCTGGCAGCCCACGCCGAGGCGGAGTACGGCATCACGGCAGACTCTCGCACCGATCCGCTCCGTGACACGCTGGCGGTGAGCGTCGCCTTCGCGGCAGGGGCCTTGCTGCCCTGGCTGGCGATCGTGCTGATCCCTGGGCCGGCCAGAGCGTCCGTGACCTTTGTGGTCGTGCTGGGGGCGCTGGCGCTGACGGGATGGGTTTCCGCGCGGTTTTCGCACATCCACCCCAAGGTTCCGATGGTCCGCACGGCGAGCATCGGCGCCATGTCGATGCTCATTACCTATCTCGCCGGACACCTTTTCTATCCGTAACGGCGGAGGAATGCCGGTGGCCGGAGAGTCACCACGGGCCCGTTCGGGATGAAATTATCTCCCCGCCGCGGCGAGAACGAGCTGGCTCTGCGTGACATTCGCGGCCAGGCGCTGCTGAGCGTCGCGGATGCCGGTCTCCACGACGATCAGCGTCCGGCCCTTGTGCAACGGCCGCGCCGCCGCCTCGATGTAGCCGTCGCGCACCGCGCGCAGGAAATTGGTCTTCGACTCGACGGTGGTGGTGCCCGCCGCGCCGGGCGGCAAGTTCAGATACGCGCAGGCGCCGCCGGCACTGTCGGCCAGCGCCATCACCGCTCCTCCGTGCATCGCGCCGCCGGACGTGCACAGCTCCGGCGCCCACTCCAGCCGGGCGCGGACCTCCTCCGCGTCGTATCGCAGCAGGACGATGCCCAGAGTCGCGGCGAACGGCATGAGAGCACGCAGTGTGTCGGTCGGATCGTCGGTCACAGAGGCTCCTAGGCGACAGCGCGGCTGGCTGCTCGACCACCGCGAGCGGCAACATAGCGAGGGTAGCGCTGCTCCGTCACCGCAGGGTAAGAGATCGGGGCCGAGGCGAACGGCGCATCCGTGGCTTCGAGTGCGGCACATTCGGGGCAGTAAACCTGTTGGCCGTGCGGGCGCGTGGTCGTTATGGTCGCCTGCGTGGCCGGTTCTGCGTGCTTGGATGGACTGCCGGAAGGTGTACTTGCTGCGTTCGGGCTGGCCGGCGTCGTCCCGGTACGGCTGTCTGGAGGGCAGGGCACCGCCTGGCGGGCTGGGCGGGTTGTGCTCAAGCCCGCCGATTCGCCGCGGGCCGGAACGTGGTTTGCCGAGGTCTACGATGCGCTGACCGGTCCCGGCTTCCGGGTGCCGCGGCCATTGCGGGCGCTGACCGGCGGCTGGGTGGCCCTGGAATGGACGGCCTATCAGTGGGTCCCTGGCGCCGCGGCGGACTGGTCGGGCGTCTCGCCGCGCTGGCCGGAACTGGTTGCGGTGAGCCGCGCGCTGCATGCCGCGCTGGCCGAAGTTCCCGTGCCGTCATGGCTGGCCACGGAGGAGAACCCGTGGATGATCGGCGACCAGGTGGCGTGGGGCGAGCGTGATCCTGGCCCGCTGCTCGGCCCGGCTGCCGGGCCGCTGGCCGGACAGGTGCGCCGGCTACTGGCCGCGCTGCGGCCTGTTGACCTGCCTAGCCAGCTTATCCACGCGGACCTGGGCGGAAACGTGCTGTTCGCCGACGGGATGCCGCCTGCCGTCATCGACTTCTCGCCGCTGCAGCGCCCCGCTGGGCTGCCGCTCGCCATCGCGGCAGTGGACGCGCTGATGTGGCACCAGGCGAGCCCGGAGATGCTCGCGGACCTCTCCGGCGAGCCCGAATTCGGCCGGCTACTCCCCCGCGCGCTGGTGTACCGCCTGGTCACCGAGATCGTCAGGCACGCGGGGACATCCGGCGTGGATGCGGCCGCGCGGGCCGCGCAGCCGGTCACCGACCTGGCGTGCCGGGACGGGTAAACGGTGTACGGTCCTCGTATGGAGGCCGCTGAGCTGGCGCATCTGCGCCGGGCCCGGGACTTGCTCGACCGCGAGTACGCGCGGCCGCTGGACGTGCCGACGATGGCGCGGGCCGCGCTCATGTCGCCGTCGCTGTTCGCCCGCCAGTTCCGTGCGGCCTACGGCGATACGCCGTACGGCTACCTGCAGGCCAGGCGGGTGGAACGGGCGATGGCGCTGCTGCGCCGCGGCCGGCTGTCCGTGACCGACGTCTGCATGGCCGTCGGGTTCACGTCGCTCGGCTCGTTCAGCTCGACGTTCACGCGGCTCGCCGGCGAGCCGCCGTCGGCCTACAAGGCGCGTGACCACTCCCGGCTCGGACCGGTGCCGCCCTGCATGGCGCGGGCCTGGGCGCGGCCGGGGTGGGTCGAGGAACCATGCAGGATTGGAGAAGCGTTCCCCGCTGGCCGTGCGTAGGGTCGCTGACATGGCACTTTCCATCACACACACGCCCGTGTACTGCACTGACCTCGACGCGACGCTCGCCTTCTACACCCAGCGGCTCGGTTTCGAGGTGCGCCAGGACGTCCCGATGGGCCCGGAGATGCGCTGGCTCACCGTCGCTGCCCCCGGCGACACCCACGAGCTGCTGCTGGCCGCCGTCGACCAGCACATCGCCCCGGCCGACCGGCTGTCCATGCGTGAGATCGTCGCCAAGGGCGACCTGGCCGTCTTCATTCAGGTCGACGACCTGGACAAGACCTTCGAGTCGCTGCGCGCCGCGGGGGCGGAGATCCTCCAGGAGCCCATCGACCAGGCCTACGGCGTCCGCGACGCCGCCGTCCGTGACCCGAGCGGCAACCACCTGCGGCTGAGCCAGCCGCTCGCGGCAGGCGGCTAAGGCGCGCGTTATCTCGCCAGTTATCCGGCCAGCACGCCCCGGACGACGCCGGCCAGCCGGTCGTAGTCGTCCGGGGTGTTGTAGGGCGCCGCCGCGATGCGCAGGTAGCCGGCTCCGCCGAAGCTGACCGGCGAGACCTCGACACGCCGCTGGGAGAGGGCTTCGTAGAAGTCGTCGACCTCGCCGGGGGACGCGAGGGCGCCACCGGGCAGCGGGACCAGCCGCATCGCCGGAGCGGGCGTGACCGGGAGCCGGTCGAGCGTGACGCCGAGCGTCTCGGCCACCCGCTTCTGCCCGTCGGTCACCAGGTCGGCGAGCCGGCCGACGGCGTCCCAGCCGCCGAGCGCTGCCCAGTACGCCAGGCCGTCCGCGGCCGCGAGCCAGCCGGCGTAGTCCCAGGTGCCGGGGTAATCGAACGACTCGGCGTACCCCTCCTCGAGCTGCCAGCTCAGCACCGTCGGCGCTACCTCAGCTCCCGGCCGGCTCCACAAGATAGCGCTGCCGCGCGGGGTGTACGCCCACTTGTGCAGGTTGCCGATCCAGTGGTCGGCGCCGAACGCCGCGATGTCGTCGGGCAGCTGGCCGGGTCCGTGCGCGGCGTCGACGAACACCCGCGCGCCGTCGCCGTCGCCGTCGCCATCGCCTGAGGCCGCGCCGCGAACAGCGGCGGCCACGGCCGCGACGGGGATGACGGTCGCGGTCGGCGAGGTGATCCGGTCGACCACGACCAGCCGCGTGCGGGGCGAGCAGGCGGCCGCGTACGCGGACACGATCACGTCGTCCTCGGCGCCGACGGGGAAAGCCGCCTCGACGACGCGTGCTCCTTCACGGGTGGCGTGATAATGCAGGGCCTTGCGGACCGCGCCATAGCCGTGCGCGGCGATCACCAGTTCGTCGCCGGGGCGGAGCCCCAGCGAGCCGAGCACCGCGGACGCGCCTTCCGACACGTTGCGCACCCACGCCGCACGGGACGGGTCAACGCCGAGGAACGCGGCCGCACCCTGCCGGGCGGCCGCCACCAGCCCGGCCACCTCGACGCGATTGAACCGGTGCGGATTGCGTTCTGCCCGCTCGCGCCATGCCGCGGCGGCCTGCCGGACGGCGACCGGCGTGACGCCGAACGCGCCGTGGTTGAGATGAAGGACGTCGGGGTCGAGGCCGAAGGCCTCCAGGAATGCGGCGTCCACGACCCGATTGTCCCATTGAGCGGCTAATTGCCCCACAGCACCCGGTGCCACCAGCGGCGGGTCAGCAGCACCCGCCACGAGAACTGCCGCGGCGCCCTCTCGTTCCAGCCGTGGATGCAGCGGCCTTCGGTGAGCAGGCAGTCCCCGGGGCAATCACCCGCGCAATGCCGGCAGTGCCTGGTCCGGCTGACCTCGGCCATGTGCTACATGATAGGCGGGCACGGCCTCCGGGACTGCGCCGGACCGCGCAGCACTGCGGAGCACTGCGCGGGACTGCCCGGGAATCGCGAAGGCTACGAAACGGCACATATATGCGGGATCGGGTGGATGCCGATACGCATTAGGCAAGTAGACTCTTTTCCACAGCTCCGGTCAGCGACCCGGCGCCGGACTGGGCTCAGAACGTGCACCGAACGTCCGTGGCCCTTTGGGTGGGGAATCCCGATGCGGAACCAGGATCAGCGGCATCCGCCGCTGCCCGAGCGCCTGACATCCGCCGAGCGCGAGTTTTATACCGAGCTGCGGCGTCTTGTTGACGTGTCCGGCCTGTCTGCCGGCGAGCTGAGCGAAACGGCACTCGGCAAGACCGCCTGGGACGGCTGGCTCAACGGGCTGGCGCTCCCCCCGCAGCGCGCCATCACCGAGCTGACGTCGAAGCTCGTCGCGAGCGGCGTCGACGCCGGCCGGCTGGCCGGTTTGTGGGCCCGGGCCTTCCTGCCCACGGCTTACCCGGCCGAGCCCGGCCGGTCGCCCATTCAGCCGCGACAGCTTCCCATCGAGACCGGCAGCTTCACCGGCCGGGCCGAGGAGCTCACGGCGCTTGAAGACCTCGCACGCCAGGCGGCGACGTCCGGTGACGCCACGGTCATCGTGATCGAGGGGCCCGCGGCCACCGGGAAGACCACGCTGGCGAATCACGTCGCTCACCAGCTCAGCGACCTGTTCCCTGACGGGCAGCTGTGGGCGGACTTGCGCGGCTTCGGCGACGCCGGCGAGCCGGTACCGGACGGCCAGGCACTGCACGGCTTCCTCGAGGCGCTCGGCGTCGTGCCCAGGGAGGTCCCCGGTGACCCGGACGAGCGGGCGGCCCTGTACCGGAGGCTGCTGGCCGGACGGCGGGTCCTCATCGTCTTGGACAACGCGCGGGACGCCGCGCAGCTGCAGCGGCTGCTTCCGGCCAGCCCAGGCTGCCTGGCGCTGATCACGACCAGGGCGATCCCAGCCGATCTGGCCGGCGTCGGCGCCGGGGGCGGCACACCCGTGCTGCACCTCGGGGCGCTCAGTGACAGCGAGGTGCGCGGCGTGCTGGAACAGCGCGTTGGCGCCACGAGGCTGCGGCAAGAGCCAGCGGCCGTCCACGAACTCGGCGCGGTCAGCGGGCGGCTTCCCGTGCTGCTGAACGTGGTCGCCGCCCGGGCGGCGACCGACCCGGATCTCTCGCTCCGGGTGCTCGCGGCCGAGCTGCGGTCCGCCGGCGCTGATGCCGGCGACCCCGCCGGCATCGCGCGCGCGGTCCTCGCGGCGTCGTGCACGCACCTGAGCGGCGCCGCCGCGCGGCTGTTCCGGCTGCTCAGCGTCGCCCCAGGGCCGGACATCGGATTGCCTGCCGCGGCGAGCCTCGCCGCCATCCCCGCGGACCAGGCGCGCCGTGCGCTCGATGAGCTGACCGCGGCGGGTCTCGTCGAGGAACACCAGCCGGACCGGTTCGCCGTGCCCGGCCTGGTGCGCGGCTACGCCGCGGAGCAGGCCCGGTCGGCCGACAGCGCCGCCGAGCTCGACGCGGCGACACGGCGGCTGCTCGACCACTACCTGCGCGGCATGCACGCGGCGGTGAGCCTCATCTACCCGGCGCGGCCGCCGCTCCCGCTGGTGGCACCGGTGACGGGGGTGCAGGCGGAGAGCTTCGGCTCCCCGGCGGAGGCACTGGCCTGGTGCCGCACGGAGCGACCCGGAGTTCAGGCCCTGGTCACGTACGCGGCCGGGCAAGGCGATTTCGGCGCGTACTGCTGGCAGCTTCCCTGGGCGATGGCACCGCTGCTGGCGCGCGGCGGCTTCCTGCACGATTTCCTGGCGCAGCAGCAGATCGCCGTCGCCGCGGCGACCGGCCTCGGCGACCCGCTCGGCCAGGGGATCGCGAACCACGAGTACGCGCACGCGTGCGCGCTGCTCGGCGAGGTCGGCGACTCAGGAGCGCACCTGAAAGAGGCCCTGCAGTGCTTCACCACGGCCGGTGACCAGCCGCGGGCCGCACGGACGCTCGACGGCATGGCCCAGCTGCTCATCCAGGACGGCGAGTACCCGAGCGCGCTCGAGCGCGAGAACGAGGCGCTGGAACTGCGCCTCGCCGTCGGCGACCCCGATGAGATCGCCCACTCCGAGCAGACGGTCGGGTCCATCTACGCGCGGCTCGGCCGCCACGACGAGGCGGTGCAGCACTGCCAGCACTCCCTCGACCTCAGCCGCGAGACCGGCAGCCGCGCGCTGACCGCCGACACGCTCGCCACCCTCGGCTTCGTCCACCTCAGCACCGGCGACTACAGCAAGGCCGTCGCCTGCTACATGGAAGTCCTGGTGATCTACCGGGCGATCGGCGACAAAGCCGGCACGGGCGAAGCTCTCACCGGACTCGGCGACGCGCAGCACGCCAGGGGTGACATCCGCGCGGCCCGCGCCGCGTGGCGGCAGGCCCTGGGCATCCTCAGCGACGTGCCGAGCGCCGACGTCGCGGCGATCGAGGGCAGGCTCGCCCATCTCGCCTGATCACGTCTCTGCGGGGTACGCGGCCACCAGCAGCAGCGCGTCCAGGATGCGTGACCAGTCCGCCTCGCCAAGATCCCTGCCCAGGACGGTGCCCACGGTGCTGCCGAGCGCGGCCAGGGCCATCACGAGCCGGCCCGACAACTCCCCCGCTTCCAGGTCGAGCGCCGCGGCAATGACCCTGACGCCCCGCCGGAACCTGGCGGACCGGCCGAACCGGACCAGTGAGGCGGGCACCGCGTCTGAGCCTGGTACTTCGGGCTGCTCCGCCGCGGGTACCAGCGTGACCGCCAGCCGCATGCCGAGCGCCTCGGCGAGCCGTGCCAGGGCGGTGACCGTCGGGTTGCCCCGGCCGTTCTCCAGGTTGGCGATGTAGGGAACCGACAGGCCCGCGTCGGTCGCGACCGACGCTACGGTCCGGCCCGCCGCGGCCCGCCGTGACCGCAGCTGGCTGCCAATCGCCGCCTGATCCACCTCACCGGGTCCTATCTTGACAGGATAGCTATTTAAAGAATTATTCTCTCAAGAGCATACAGGACTCGCGGCGGAGGTGTCAGTGCTGCAGGCTCTCCGGATACGCGACTTCCGCCTGCTGTGGGCCGGCAGCCTGGTCAACTCGCTCGGCTCCTGGCTGCTGACCATCGCCATCCCGGCCCACGTCCTGCTGGCCACCGGCTCGCTGCGCGACACCGGGCTGACCCTCGCCGCCGAGTACCTGCCGCTGCTGATCCTCGGCCCGGTCGCGGGCGTCGTCGCCGACCGGTGTGACAGACGGCGGCTGCTCATCGCCGCCAACCTGTGCTGCGCGGGCGCCGTGGCGACGATGCTGCTCGGCGTCTCGCCCGGCCGCTACTGGGTCCTGTACCTCGCGCTGATCGCCGAGAACAGCGGCACCGTCCTCTCGGGTCCCGCCCTGCAGGCCATGACCCCGGCCGTGGTCGGCACCGGTCCGTTGCTGAGTAGCGCCAACTCCCTCACCGCCGCCAGCGGCGGCATCGTCCGGCTGATCGGCGGTCCGCTCGGCGGGATCCTCCTCGCGGCCTGCGGCATCAGGACGCTGATCGGTGCCGATTCCCTCAGCTATGTAATGGCTGCTACGGCTATGGTCCTTACAGCCCGGCCCGCCCGTGTCATGCCACTCCGCCGGGACGGGAACACCCTGGTCAAGCGGCTGGCCAGCGAGCTCCGCCAGGGCCTGCGAACCCTGCGCGGTCAGCCGTTCGCACGACCGCTGCTCCCGGTCACGGTCATCTACCTCGCGGCCAACGCGTCCCTCAGCGCTCTGCTCATCCCCCTCGGGATCCAGCATCTCGGCGGCGGCGAGCGCACCGGGCTGCTGCTGTCTTTCCTCGGGGCCGGGTTCCTGCTCGGCGCCCCGCTCATCCGCGCGCTGATCGACCGCATCCAGCCGCGGACCCTGCTGCCCGTCACCATGGCCGCCACGGCGGGCGGCTACTTCCTGCTGTTCACCGCCACCTCGCTGGCCACCGCACTGCCCGCCGCGGTCATCATCGGGACGTTCGGCTCGATGTCCCTGGTCATCCCGCAGACCGCCATGCAGCGGCTGATTCCGGGCGCCACCCTCGGCCGGGTCAGCGCCATCTTCCTCACCGGCGAGGCGGCGGCCACCCTCGGCGGCGCGGTGGCGGGGCCGTTCCTCGCCCAGGCGGCGGGCCTCGAGACGGTGGCCGCCGTCGCCAGCCTCCTCACGATCGCCGCGGCGGTGCTAGCGCGGCTGACCGTCCCGCCGGGAGCGCCCGGTCACCATGCGCCCAGCACGCCGGCGTCATCAGCACCGAACGCGGGCGATGCCGGCCGTGACCAGCGCGGGAATGGCGCAGGAAAATGCACTCGACGCCGCTCACCTGCGGGAACGGAGACGTAAGATCTTTTCTTCGCAGCGGGCTCGTGGTGACTCCCACGTGCCCTCCTTCTTCACCGTCCCGATGATCGGCGCGGTCTCGACCGACTGCAGCCCCGGCAGGCCGGCCAGCCTGGTGGTCAGGTACGCGTACAGCTGGCGGGTGTCGCGGAAGATCGCGCTGACGACGAGGTTGGTGGGCCCGGTCGTGGCCGCGGCGAACGGGACCTCCGGGTGCACCGCGACCGCGCGGCCGGCCGCGTCGAGGCTGGCGGGCTCGATCTTCAGCCACAGCATCACGGTCGCGTTGACCCCGAAGGAGGACTCGTCGACGTCGACGTCGAAGTACAGCAGCCCGGCCCGCCGCAGCTCCTCGATCCGCCGCCGCACGGTTGACTCGTGCCAGTTCGTCGCCGCGGCGAGGTCAGCGACCGGCGTCCGGCCGTCGCGTGCCAGTTCGGCGATCAGCGTGTCGTCCTCATCGCGGATCATGCCCGGCCCGGCCGGGCCCCACGGCGGCGCGGTGCCCGGCGGCGGCACCGCCTCGGCCGGCGGTGGCACCGGCTCAGGTACCGCCGCCCGGAGCATGGCCAGCCGGCCGGCGGGCAGGCCGCTGGCGTAGCCTGCGGACACGGTGGGGGTGAACTCATGCAGGATGGAGTGCGCGGTGATGGCGGTGACGTGGCGACTGCCGGGCAGGCCGCGCAGGAACAGCGTGTTGCGCTGTTCGGGGGTCCGTGCCTGCAGGGTGCAGACGATTTCCGTGCCGCCCGAATACAGCCGCACCCACCGGGTATCCGGTCTGCGCGCGAGCGCGGCCGCTATCCCCTGGGCGCTGCCCGGGGCGGCCTGCAGGCGGACGAGCCAGTCCACCCATCCGGCGCGCTCGCCGTCGATGAGCCCGTACACGCGCAGGCCGATTGTTTCCGCTAGCCGCCGGTACCGGCGGGCGACGGTCTGGTCGGAGACGCCGATGACCTCCGCGAGCAGCCGGAACGGCGCTCGCGGCGCCACGGTCAGCGCGTGCAGCAGCTGCCTGTCGACATCATCCAGTTGATTAGTTTTCACGGATTCGATCCTCATAGTGTCGAGAACCGGCGATATGGCCGCTAAACGCGGGGCAGCTTCAGGGTATCGGGCACGATGAATGACGGGAAGTCCCTGCGGAAAGGCAATAACCGATGGATAAGAAGTGGTGGACCCTCATCGCGGTGTGCGCGGGCCTGTTCATGCTGCTGCTCGACGTCACGATCGTCACAGTGGCACAGCCGGCGATCCAGGCCGGTCTGCACGCCTCGTTCAGCGATGTGCAGTGGACCCTGGACGCCTACGCCCTGACCCTCGCGTCATTGCTGCTGACGTCGGGCTCGCTCGCCGACCGGTACGGCCGCAAGCTACTGTTCTCGATCGGGCTGGCGATCTTCACGGCCGGCTCGCTGCTGTGCGGCCTGGCGGTCAACCCCCTGATGCTTATCGTGTCGCGCAGCGGCCAGGGAGTCGGCGGCGCGATCGTGTTCGCGACGTCGCTGGCCCTGCTCGGAAACAGTTTCCGTGGCCGGGACCGCGGCGTGGCCTTCGGGGTCTGGGGCGCGGTCATCGGTGTCTCGACCGCGCTCGGCCCCGTGCTCGGCGGCGTGATCACGACCGACTGGAACTGGCGCGGCATCTTCCTCGTCAACGTGCCGATCGGCGTGTTCGCGGTGGCCGTGACCGTCTGGCGGGCGGAAGAGTCCCGCTCCCCCGACCCTGAGCCGCCGGACTGGCCTGGCTTCGTGCTGTTCACCGCCGGGCTGGTCTCGCTGATCTACGGGCTGATCAGGGCCGGGGAGACCTCGTGGTCGGACACCGGGGTGATCGCCTGCCTGGTCGCTGGGGTGGTGCTGATCGCCGTGTTCCTGTGGGCCGAGCGCCACGTCGCGCACCCGATGTTCGACCTGTCCCTGCTGCGCGTCCCCACGTTCACCGGCGGGTCCATCGCGGCGTTCGCGATGAACGGGTCGCTGTTCGCGATGCTGCTGTACTTCGTGATCTACCTGCAGGACGTTCTTGGCTACTCAGCGCTGGAGGTGGGCCTGCGGCTCGCCATCATCAGCCTCGCTCAGCTCGTCACGGCCACCCTCGCCGGGCGGCTCAGTGACCGCGTGCCCGCGCGCTGGCTGATCGGTCCCGGCCTGCTGCTCGTCGGCATCGGGCTGGTTCTCATGGCCGGGCTGACCGGCGCGTCGACGTGGACGCACCTGATCCCCGGGTTCATCGTCGCCGGGCTCGGCGCCGGGCTGGTCAACCCGCCGCTCGCGTCGACCGCCATCGGCGTGGTCCCGCCGCACCAGGCGGGCATGGCGTCGGGCGT
>Ga0335075_10013299_pt1 | contig 12400 bp, 10 predicted proteins | sample Lox_Sample_24_FD_206723 | JGI IMG/M metagenome (GOLD analysis project Ga0335075, IMG submission 206723) | Soil microbial communities from Loxahatchee National Wildlife Refuge, Florida, United States - Lox_Sample_2.4 | ecosystem: Environmental > Terrestrial > Soil > Wetlands | place: USA... | reverse complement strand
CCACAGCACGATGTGGGTGGCGCCGTCTTCGGCCGGGTGTTCGAGCTTGACGAGGCGGCAGCGCAGCCAGTTCGGGCCAAATTCCGGTGCCGCGATCTTGAGATTCACGTAGGTCTCGCCGCTCGACTTCGCGACCTGGCTCCAGCCGGCGCCGATCTCGTAGCGCCGCTGGCCGGCATAGACCCGGTAATCGGGGCCGTTGTCGGAGGTCTTGTCGACCGGGACGATCGCGAGGACCGCAGCGGCGTTGAGGGTCTTCAGGGTTCCGACGAACCCGGCTTCCGACTTGGTGAACGTGCCGAGGGTGATGGCCATGGGTGCTCTCCTCTGGTGGCTCGCAGGGCCCGTCCCTGCGATGTCTCGGCGCCGGAGAACCGCGAAGGCGACGCCGACACCGCGAGCACGGCGAGCGGCCGAAGCGCAGCGGAGGACCTCGGAGGGGCGAGAATTTGCAGCGCAGCGGCCGCGAGGAGGCCGGCTTGCCCGGCCGGGGAAATTCTTGTCCCGCGGAGGTTGGGGGCGGCGCCTGCGGGATCCAGCGTCCAAAGAGACATGCAGGGACGGGCTTGCCGAAGCCGAGAGGAGGAGCACACAGCGCATCCGCTCGATGCACTTCACCTGTCGATCGACAGCGGGGCACCGAATCCTGGGCCCAACCCTCAAGGCTGCGCAGGGTCGCGAGCTTCGGCCGACACTCGACGGCGACAACCCTTGGCCCTTCTGGTCGATGCCGATGCGGGCGCCACTGTCGAAGCTGGAGGAATGGGCCGATGGCGCAAATCGGCGACGCCAGGGAATTTCCTCGCGCTCGCCGTGGGTTGGCCGACGTGACGCATGCTCGGCATGCTCTATGCTCGGCCAGGCAAGGAACGACACGACCATGGTTGCCGTGGCGGCCTCGGGCAGTTTCCCCGCCGCTTCCCCCTGAAGCCCAAGACCGCGGCTGCGCGATCGGCGAGCCCGCGACACGGCATCGTGAGCGCGAGGATGCATGCGATTCGGCCGCCGGGGTCTAGGGACGGGGCGCGCGACTTCGCGACGTTTAGCGTCGGGCGAGTCCCGCGGCCCGATGCGAGGCGGGTTCTCAATGCGAGTTGACGAGCGCAGGAAAGCCGGATTCGATGCGTCGCCCCCGGGGATCGGCCGGATCGGCCCGCCGGTCCCGAAGCCGCTCGGGGGCCAGGGCCCGAACGGTCATGATGGACGAGTTCTCGGCGCTCACGGTCGCCAACTACTCCGCACAGGCCCTGACCGCCGACCAGCGCAGGGACGTGGAGTCGCTGCATCTGCTCGGGCTATTCGGTGAGACCGGCAGCCTCCTCAGCGAAGCCAAGAAGAAGCACCGCGACCGGGCGTCGTATCGCGGGTACGCCGGCGCCGTTGTCGAGGAGCTGGGCGATGTCCTTTGGTATCTTAACGCCGTGGCCGCCAAGAGAGGCCTAACGCTTGACGGCATCGCGGCCGATCTCGGCCGGCATGACCAGGATGGGCGGTGTGCTGGCCGCCCTGGTCTTACCTTCGCCTCCTTGCAACCCGCGATCATGCGGCCGCAGACGGATCCCAACCCGGCCTTCGACAAGACGCTGCTTCGGCTCGCCGGCGAGGTGGGCCTTCTCGTCTCCGACGAGTCGGCTGGCCGCTTGGCAAACAACCGCCCGGCGGTCGCCGCCCGGCTGGCGGCGATCCTCCGCATGCTCGTCGAAGCCGCAAACGAGGCCGGGGTGACATTGGAGGCTGCGGCGGTCAAGAACCTCGGCAAAATCTTCGATCGATGGCCGAGGGAGCGCACCTATCCCGAGCCGCTCGACGCCGGCGCCGACGCGGCTGAGATGCTGCCGCGAGATCTCTACGTCGACGTGTTCGAGCGCCGAGTGCGCAGCCAGACCTACGTCTTCCAGCGCTGCAACGGGATCAACATTGGCGACCGCCTGACTGACAACGCGATGGCACCCGACGACTATCGCTTCCACGATGTGTTCCACTACGCCTACGCAGCGGCGCTAACTTGGTCGCCGGTCGTCCGGTCGCTGTTCCGGGTGAAGCGCAAGAGCGACCCGAAGCTCGACGAGGCGCAGGACGGCGCGCGGGCGACGATCATCGAGGAGGGTGTCGCGACCTGGATCTTCGGCCGGGCGATGGAGCTGGATTTCTTCGCCGGCATGAACCCAGGCGACCTGCCGTTCGACCTGCTGAAACACGTCCGCCAGTTCGTCGCCGGCTACGAGGTCGAGCAGTGTCCGTTGTGGCTCTGGGAGGAGGCGATCCTCGAAGGCTACGCCGCGTTCCGGTTCTTGGGCGAGCACCGGCGCGGGCGCGTGCACCTCGACATGGCGAAGCGCCGCCTCGACATCGAGCCGCTGCCGTGAACACACTCGAGAGTTTCGCCGCGACGCTGTCGCAGACCAAGCTGCCCTCGGTTTTCAACCCCTACGTCGACTGCTGCCTCGTGCACGACGGCCCCGACGCGGCCCGCGTGCGAAAGAACAACCTCGTGCGCTACCTCGAAGCAGCGCTTGCAGCGCGCGCCGACACGATCTGGATCGGCCGGGATCTTGGCTATCGGGGTGGGCGGCGGACCGGCGTCCCCCTCACCGACGAAATCCATCTTGGATGGGCCGGCGTGCTGCTTGGCGGCGTCGCCTTTGAGCGCGCGACGTGCGGCCCGGCCGTCGCGGAGCGTACCGCGGCGGTCGTCTGGAGCGTGCTGTCGCGCATCGGCGAGCCGGTCGTCTTGTGGAACATCTTCCCGCTGCACCCGCACAAGCCGGATGAGCCCTTTTCGAACCGCTGCCACACGCGAGCCGAGCGCGAGGCCACCTGGCCGCTCCTGCTTGCGCTCGTCGCGCTGATCCGGCCTCGGCGCATCGTCGCGATCGGCCGCGACGCGGGCACGGCGCTGGCCGGCATGGACGTCCCGGTTAGCATCGTCCGACACCCGAGCTACGGCGGGCAGGGCGAGTTCATCGCCGGCGTGCACGAGGTCTACGGGCTTGCCGGGGATCGCGCTCCCGAGGAGACGATCCAGTTGCCGCTTGAACCGGGTCAGGCCGCAAGCGGATGCGTCGCCGCCTGATCGAACCGCGCAACCATCGCCCCGATGTCGGCGCGCCCGACCCCTTTCGGCATGTCGATTGTGGCGTGCGTCGAGACGACCGTGAGGGCTCCGACGTTGAGCCCGCCCTCGCGCGCGACGAACGCCATCAGCCGGCCGAGCCCGACGAGATTGCCAAGCAGCTTCTCGATGTAGAAGTGGTTCCGGTATATCGCGGTCAGCATCAGGGTTCTTGGCGCGCCGGGCTGCACCTTGAAGCTCAGGAAGCTGAGGCACTGTCCGCCGTAGCGCGAGTTGTCGACGTCGCGCGCTGGGTCGAATAGAACCAGCTCGAACTTGTTCAGCGCGCGCTGATCGCGCATCCGCTGGACGATATCCTGGAGCTGGTTCACCTCGCCCCGCGGCGTCGGGTGCTGGATCATCCTTTCGAAGTAGTAACCAGACCAGCGTTCGTTGCGGCAAACCTTGGGCAGGACCTTATGGAGGAACACGTCGAAGAACGCCGGGGCGCCGTGGCGGCGGTACAGCGCGGCCGGGAAGATTGTGTTCGCGACGGCCTCGACAGACTTGCCGCATCCGGACAGGAAGTCGTCGACGACCGCGACCCGCGCATCGTCCCGGCGTGTGGCATTGGTGGTCGGATCGACGACGTCGATGATCACGTTGTGGGCCGAGTGGCCGGGTTCCCGGTCGACGGCCCGCACGGCCGCCCGCCACGCGCTGGCGCAATCAGGCTGTGACGGAACGGGCAGATACATCGACTTCCTCCATCAGAACGGCGGCCCCGAAGATGCGCGGGCCGAGAAACCGCTCCGTCAGCCAAGCATGGCCCGCATCGCCCCACCTCGGGCCCCAGCTGTTGCGAACCAGGATCGCGCGCTGCGAATGCACAGTCCCATGACCGACCGCGATGACGGCATGGCGGCGCGCGGGCTCCGGCGCCTCTCCCTCCGCTGGGTCGACTACCGCCTGCGTGGCGGGGGTGTAGAACGAGCGCGAGAGCGTCAGCAGGACGATGACCGGGCGGCCCTTCTCAAGCTCGTGCACGAGCTGGTCGAGCGAAGGGCCCGACGGTTCGCCGGCCCGTCGGAACAACGGCCCTACCTCGGCTGGTGGCGTCCAGGACGCCGGATCAGCCGGCGTCGCGGCCAGATAGGGCCAGCCGCTTTCCTTGGGCTGGCCATCCTCACGGAGCGTGTCAAGCATCGGTGACAGCCGGGCGCCGGCGCTCGGCGGTCGGCCGGCGCGCCGCTGCGCTCGGTAGAAGGCATACTCGACCGAAAGGGGTGTCCAGCTCCCGCGCAGCGCGGCGTGCGCATCGCTCGCGGCGAAAGCCAAGCATGTGGGGCGTGCTCCCTGATCCCGGGCCGGGCCGAACAGCGGCCGCAGGTCGACCGAAACAGCGATCACGCTCATGCCGCCTCGAGCAAGCTCCGACGTGCCGCGCGGGAGAGTCCCTCCTCTTCGGGGCCGGTCAGGTCGAACTCGACATCGACACTCGACAGCGGCTCGGCCTCCCACGGTCGCCGCTCGTCCAAATGCACGCAGCCGCGATACGTGCCGCCCGGTTGCGCGGTGACGCGGCGGATAATCAGGCCGCCGATGCCCTCGGCATCGTCCGCCTCGAGTTCGTCGCGGACGATGCCGAACCCGCTGGCCTTCAGCTGGTCGATGTCCCAGAGGTAGCCGCCCCCGCTGTGCTCGTTGAGCCGCAGCACGAACAGGTCGTTGCGGCTACCGTCGATGCGCGTCCCGGCATCCCGCTCCGTCAGCAGCCAGACGTCGCCGCGATAGTCTGGCGGCCGATGGTTTTGGAGAAGTGCGGCCTTCAGCGTGCGCGGCTGCGTCCCGACGAGTTCCCGCGCGAGCGGCGCCTCGATGAGCCGGTGGCGTGCGAGCGTCCAGCAGGTCGCCTCGTAGCTGGCGCCCATCCGCAGTGCGAGCTGATAGACGACATCCGGCCGCCGAAAATCGGCTACCGTCCACCCCTGGCGAGCGGCATGCCACGCGATAAGCCACCGCGGCATCATGAACGCCACGGCGAAGGCGTCCGCCTCGACCTCCTGGAAATCGTCGGCCGGCCGCCCCGAGATCGACATGCGCCGCAGGATGCTTTCGTCGTCTAAGCTGGGTTGATGTCGCCGTGAGAAGTGGCCGAGCTCGTGCGCCGCCGTGAACCGCTGGATGCTCATCGGCCGCTGCGTAGTGACGAGAACGCCCGGCTCGGGCTCGTTCAGGTAGGCGCCCAGAAGCTTGTCGAGTGGACGGAGAATCAGCGGCAAGCCGACCGTGTGGACGGCCTCGAACACGTCGATATTGCCGCCCCGGGACTCGACCTGCGGGCGGAGGGCGAGTCGCAGGTGCAGCCGCGCGGCGGCCATGGCGCCCGCCCGGACGGCGCTTCTGTAGTCGGTCGCTGCCACCGATCAGCCCTGCGCCGCCCGTGCCCGCAGGTACTCGGCAAACCGGGCGAGTTCCGCGCGATCCTGTTGCGACAGGTCGGCTGCTTGCCGAGCGAGGTGCGCCACGTCGACCGGCAGGCTCGCCGACGCCTCGTCCTCGCCGGTGAAATAGGCAATCGGCTGCCGGTAGAGCTTGGCGAGGCGCGTCAGCTCGATCGCCTCGACGCGGCGCTGACCGCTCTCGATGTCGGTAAGTGCGGTTCGCGGAATCTTCAGGTAGTTCGCGACCTCTTCCTGTTTGAGGCCGAGGTACTTGCGCGCCTCACGCAAGCGATCACCGAGTCGACGCCGCGCCTCTTCATCGCTCGGCTGCATGCGCCCAGTATCGTTCATGCCTTGGCTCCTTTCTGCTTCGTCCACACCCTCTCGATCCGCGGCAGCAGGTGATCAAGCGCGCTCTCCACGGAGGCGTAGCCGCCGGCGCGGACGACGCTGTCCGGCAATTCGATCCCGACAATCGGGTCGATCGCGCAGAGGATCTCGACGACGACGACAACCGAGTCGATCTCTATGGCGGCTCTGGCGACCTGCGCCGGAGATGACGGCAGGGGGATACCCCTGATCGACGCGTCGATCTTGACGGCTTCGATCAGTTCGGCCCGCAGGCAGGCTTCCACCGCGGCGGCCGGAAACGGCGCCTTTGTGACGGCCGGGGGTGCGAGTGTGGTGCTGTCCATTGTTGTGTCTTTCTAAGACCTGTTGCCAATATAATGCCTGATTTCCCGACACGCAAGGACCCCGCCCGTCAAACACGGCCAGGGTGTGCGTCGACAGGAGGGGTTTGGCGCGGTGACCGCGTCGACGATGCGTGAGCGAGGCGAGAAAGGGCGCCTAAGCGGCGCCGTTCCTGTCGAAGCGTAAGACCGGTATGCCGAGCCTCGATGCCTTATCGGCGAGGTTCGCGGCGATGCCGGAGCCGGGGAAGACGACGATGCCGATCGGCAGCGCTTCGAGCATTCGGTCGTTGCGCTTGAAGGGCGCGGCGTTCCTGTGCCGTGTCCAGTCGGGCTTGAAGACGACCTGCGGCACCTTGCGGCTGTCGGCCCAGCAGGCGGCGATCCGCTCGGCGCCGCGCGGGCTGCCGCCGTGCAGCAGTACCATGTCGGGGTGCTTGGTGCGCACCTTGTCGAGCGCGTCCCAGATGCGCCGGTGATCGTTGCAGTCGGCGCCGCCGGTGAAGGCGATGCGCGGGCCGGAAGGGGCGAGAACTTCGGCGTCGGCGCGGCGGCGGGCAGCGATGAATTCGCGGCTGTCGATCATCGCGGCGGTCAGCGCCCGGCGGTTGACGATCGAGCCGGCAAGCGGGCGCCAGGCGGAACCGGTCGTGCCCTCGAACAGTTCGGCGGCGTGGTCGCGGAAGAATTCGAAGGCGTTGCGCCGCTCGATGAGGCTCTTGCCCTCGTCGATCAGGCGCTCGAGCTCGACCGACTTGACCTCGGAGCCGTCCTGCTCGGCCTGGGAGCGGCGCTGCGCCTGCTCGTTGCGGTCGAGCTCGGCCTCGATGCGAAGGGTCTTGCGGTGGAAGAGGTTGACGAACGCCCAGAGGAGATCGGCGAGATCGTCCTCGAGCCGCGTGCCGGTCAGCATCATCTCAAGCGCGTCGATCGCCGCTTCGATTTGGCGGCAGGCGGTGTCGGGCTCCGGCAGCGGCCGCGGATCCGGCTCGTCCTGGCCCGGGCGATAGCCGTAAAGCGCCAGTTCGGCGAGGAGATGTGCGGTCGGCGAGGCGGCGTGGCGTTCGGTGCCCGGATCATCCGTATCGAGGAAGGGGCGGGTGCTGTCGTCGTGCGTCATGGCGGGTGCCTTTCTGCCGGAGGATCGGCCGCGCCCGTCGCGGCCTTCACGGCGATCCAGAGGCCGGGGACGGAACGAGGTTGCACCCGCAGGGCCGCAGCAACGCGGAGGATGACGGGCGCCGAGCATTTTGTGTGGCGATGCAAAGCCGGGCTCGCCCGGCGGCGGAAAATGGTCGGCGGCCGCCATTGCGAGCCCGTTGCGGCTCCGGCAGATCGCCGCTCGGGAAGGCCGGGGCGCGGCCCCTTTTCCGGAGGCCAAGGCGCCCGTCGGCACGACCGGCGGCAACTGCTCCTCATTCGAGCACGAGACCCGGCGGCAATTTAGGCCAACTGGCGCAGATCCTCGGCGCGGGCGAAACGGGCGAGATCGTCAGGGGCGAGCTGAGGAACGAGGTGCGCGAGCAGTGCCAAGGCGCCGAGGCGGCAGAGATCGGCGTTGAAGTCGGCGTCGACCGGCACGAGGTCGCGAACGTCGATGCCGGCGGCGTCGCCTCGTTCGTGGAGCCGTTCAGCCGCCCGGCGGCCGGCCGCGTCGTTGTCACGCGCGACATAGAGCCGGCGCAGAGTGGAAGATAGATCGAGGGCGGCGAGGTGGTTGGCCGACAGCGCCGCGATCATCGGCAGCAAGGGCAGCACCGATTTGAGGGCGAGCATCGTCTCGATGCCCTCGCCGGCGGCAAGCGTGTCGGCAGCTATGCCGAAGCGGACGCCGTTGCCGAGCAGACGGCCGAGGGCGCGACGCGGGTCGGCGATCGGAGCCTTCTCGGGACGCTCGCTGTCGAGCCAGGTGCGTTGGACGCCGGTGATGTGGCCGGCGGGATCGGTGACGGCGGCGAGCAGCGCCGCCCAGGCTTCGCGCGGCGCTCGATCCGTTTCGCGGTACCAGACCGCCGGGTGGTAGCGCAAGGCGGGCCAGTCGATGCGGCCGGCGATGCCGCGGGCGCGCAGATAGGCGTCGGCCTGGGTGCCGGAAATCGGCCGGCCAGCGCGGAACAGGCGGCGGGCGGCTTCGGACGAACCACCCGGCGCCGGTGTCGTCGACGATCGGCGCGTCGGCGCTGACGGCCGGGGCAAGGCGAGAAATCGACGCGCCTCATCCATGGCGTAGCGCAGATCTGCGTAATTGCGGTTGAGGCGGATGAGATCGAGGAGATCGCCGTGCTCGAGGGTCGCGGAATCGGTCCATTTCCCTGCAGCGCCGGGACCGCAATCGGGACCGGTGAGCCGCACATAGAGGCTGCGGCCGGGGGTGTTCATGACGTCGCCGGCGGTCCAGTAATGCCCGCAGCGGCGGCCGTTCGACAGGTAGTGACGGCACACGGCCTCGGCGTCGCGCGCGAGGCGGCGCGCCAGTTCGGCGGCCCCGGCTTTCGCCGGGGCAGGCGCTGGGGTGACCACGGGTCATCTCCGGGTCAGGCCGCGGCGCGGCTATTGGCGCGGAGCAGCGGATGTCGTTCGAAGAGTGTGGCGAGGATCGCCGGACCGCGTTCCGCGGCGACCGGCACGAAGAGCCGCAGCCGCCAGGAAATGATCTCCGAGGTGAGGCCGAACGCCTTCAGCTGCGGGACAGCCCCGTCGTTGAAGCCGGTCAATTCGACGCGATAGGCGCTCATCACCAGCGACCGGCGCACTTGGAGGCCGCCGGCGAGATCGAGGACGGCGCCGCGTTCGATGACCGCGGCCCAGGCCTCGGCGGGGGAGAGGGCAGGGGCACCGTCGACGCCGAGGCCCTCATAAACGCGGGCGAGCGCCTCGGGCGTGACGAGCCGGCCGATGATGCGTGCGCCCCCCGGGTATTGCCGGGGGCAGTCGCGGGTGCAAGCCTTCGGATCCTGCGCGGGGCAATCCCGGGGGCAGGCTCTCTCGGCTTCGAAGCGGTAGACGCGGATGTTGTCGGAAGGCAGCCGGTCCCAGATCGGCAGCAACAGGCCGGTGATGATGTGGAACTCGCCTTCGGAGAATTCCGGTACCTTGGCGCATTCGGCTTCCCACAGCGCGGCAAATTGCGCCTGCGGGGCCTCGACCCAGTGCGAGCGCGAGAAGTCGTCGAGGCTCATCGTCTCGCGCGACATCGGGCGGACGAGCCGGGTGCGCGGCACGACGGTGCCGTCATCGCGCATCATGCTGGCGGCCGGCATCTGCACCGCGGCACGATGCGATTGCTCGTTCACGAGCAGCCGGGCGCCCGCCGATCGCGCCAGCTCGAGAGCCTCGCCGAGGGGCAACGGCCGGTTGCGGTCGCGGCGCACGACCCGGTAGCAGCTTGTCTCGGCGCCCGTGGCGTCGTGGGTGTAGACCGTGCGGCGCTCGGCGATGCGGAAACTCTCGGCGGTCAGCGTCTCAACGCCGACATCGTAGGTGCCGGCGGCGATCGCCGCCTCGATGCGCGCTTCGAGCAATTCGTCAAAGGCGGCGAAGAGCGCGTTCTGCAATGCGATGCGCAATGCCAGGATGCGGTTCAGGAACTGCGTGATCGGCGGCAATTCCTCGCGCAGCGAGCCGTCCTGGTCGAGGAGGTCGAGGCCGGTCGCATCCTGGAATTCGGCGACGGAACAGCCTTCGATCCTGCCGGCATAGAGGAGCTGGTAGAATTGTCGGAGCGCCGCCTTGGCGTAGGGGCTTTCGAGATTGTCGTCGGCGCGGAAGAGCCCTTGCCCGCCGGTCTGGCGCTGGCCGCGGGTGATCGCGCCCAGGCTGTCGAGCCGCCGCGCGATCGTCGAGAGGAACCGCTTCTCGCCCTTGACGTCGGTCGCGACGGGGCGGAACACCGGCGGCTGTCTCTGGTTGGTGCGATTGGAGCGTCCCAATCCCTGGATCGCGGCATCGGCCTTCCAGCCGGGCTCCAAGAGGTAATGGATGCGCCGGCGCTGGTTCTTGCATCCCAAATCGGCGTGGTAGCTGCGCCCGGTGCCGCCGGCGTCGGAGAAGACGAGGATGCGCTTCTCGTCATCCATGAAGGCGGCGGTCTCGGCGAGATTCGCGCTGGCCGGACGGCTCTCGACACAGAGCCGGTCGCCGCCGTCGCCGGCGCGGCGCACGATGCGGCGCGAGCGGCCGGTCACCTCGGCGACCGTCTCGGTGCCGAAGCGGTGCAGGATCTGGTCGAGTGCGCCCTGGACCGCCGGCAATGACGCCAGGTGCTCGATCATCCGGTCGCGCCGCTCGACGGCCTCGCGCGAGATGACCGGATTACCCTCGGCGTCGTAGGCCGGCCGGGAGTGGAGGTTGCCCTCTTCGTCGGTGAAGAGCTCGAAGAGCTGGATCGGGAACGAGTGCTTCAGGTAGTCGAGCACGTACTCCCGCGGCGTGATGTCGACCGACAGGTCGGCCCATTCCGAGGTCGAGATCTCGGCGAGGCGGCGGTCGAGCAGGGCCTCGTTGGTCGAGACGATCTGCACGACGGCGGCGTGACCCTCATCGAGATCGCGTTCGAGCGCCGCGATCAGCGTCGGGCACTTCATCGCCGTCAGCAGGTGGTTGAAGAAGCGCTGCTTGTTCGATTCGAAGGCCGAGCGCGCCGCCGCTTTGGCGTTGCGGTTGTAGGTGCCGCCGTTCTCGCCGGTGATGTTCGCAGCCCTTAGGGCTTCCTGGAGGTTGCGGTGAATGATCTGGAACGCATCGGCATAGGCGTCGTAGATGCGGATCTGCTCGGGGCTCAGCCTGTGCTCGACGATCTCGTATTCGATGCCCTCGAAGGACAGTGAGCGGGCCGCGTAGAGGCCGAGCGCCTTCAGGTCGCGCGCCAATACCTCCATCGCGGCAATGCCGCCGCCTTCGATTGCCGAGATGAACTCCGGCCGCGTCGCGAACGGGAAATCGCCGGTACCCCAGAGGCCGAGCCGTGCCGCATAGGCAAGGTTCTGGACAGTCGTAGCGCCGGTCGCCGAGACGTAGACGATGCGCGCATCGGCGAGCGCGTGCTGCAATCGCAGCCCGGCCTGGCCCTGCTGCGAGGGTTTCTTTTCGCCGCGCTCGCCCTTGTCGCCGGCGGCGTTCGCCATCGCGTGCGCTTCGTCGAAGATGATGAGCCCGTCGAAATTGCGGCCCAGCCAGTCGATGATCTGCTGGACGCGGCTCGTCTTCTCGCCTTTCGCCTGAGTGCGCAGGGTCGCGTAAGTGGTGAAAAGGATGCCCTCGTCGAGGGCGATCGGCGCGCCCTGGCGGAAGCGGGCGAGCGGCACGATGTCGGAGCGGTTGCCGCCGAGAGCGGTCCAGTCGCGCTCGGCGTCCTCGATCAATTTGTCGGACTTGGAGATCCACAGCGCCCGGCGGTGGCCCTTGAGCCAGTTGTCGAGAATGATGCCGGCGACCTGGCGGCCCTTGCCGGCGCCGGTGCCGTCACCGAGAAACCAGCCGCGACGGAAGCGCACAGCCGTCGGATCGTCCTCCGGGGCGGCCGACACGGTGTCGTAGGTCTCGTCGACGGTGTAGGAACCAGCGAGATAGCCGGAATGCGCTTCGCCGGCATAGATGATGCTCTCGACCTGTGCATCCGACAGGATGCCGTCCGACAAGAGGCGCGGCGGCAGGTGCGGCCGGTATGACGGCGGCGGCGGCGCAACGGCGGCCATGGCCGCCGACTGTACGAGCTTCGTCGGATGCGGCCTTGCGTCCGGGATACGGAGCGATTGCAGCGCATAGCCTTCGTAGAGGCCCGCGGTCAGGCGCGCGCCCTCGACGGGCTTCCATTCGCAGGCCTCGTAGGCGAGCTCGACGATCTCCGGGGCCGGCGCCGGCCGGCGGGCGACCGCGAGCTGCGGCGCAGCGGCTTTTGCTCGGGCCGGCACAACGGAGATGACGGGAGAGGGGAGGGGCCTCGCATCGATAACGGGCGCGCGCGGCGGCACGAGCCGGCTGACGTAATCGAGTAGCTCGGCCGCATTGGCGGCGATGCCCGGCGATGATGGAAAGCGGCGCGGATCCTCGGCCGGTATACGGTCGACGACGGTGAGCCGCGTGTCCATCGTCGTCCCGTGGCGGGCATAAGCCTGTCCGGCGACGGCGGCCATGAACACGACGCGCCCCTTCTCCTGCAGGCGCACAAACGCGTCGCGCCAGCCCGGCTCCTCGGGCCCGACGTTGTGGCCGGT
>Ga0335075_10013298_pt1 | contig 12401 bp, 14 predicted proteins | sample Lox_Sample_24_FD_206723 | JGI IMG/M metagenome (GOLD analysis project Ga0335075, IMG submission 206723) | Soil microbial communities from Loxahatchee National Wildlife Refuge, Florida, United States - Lox_Sample_2.4 | ecosystem: Environmental > Terrestrial > Soil > Wetlands | place: USA... | reverse complement strand
GCCCGCGATCCTCGGGCACCTGACGACGGACCCGGACGTGCACGCCTGGCCGTTCCCGTTGCAGGCTTTGATCCTGATCGGGATGGGCCTCGGGCTCGGAGCCGTCGGCTCCGGCGTCACCATCCGTCGCTTCCTGCAGATCTGAGCTGAGCTCGCCCGCGCGCGTCGTCGTCGAGGTTTCCCGCCGCGGCAAGCTGCTGACCGGCGAGCCGTACTTCACCGCCGGTGTGCCGCTGACGCTCGACGCGAAGGGTGCGGGCGACCTCGAGCGGGGCGACCTGGCGGTCGTGCGCACCGGTCGGGGACGCGCCCGCGTCGAGCAGCGTCTCGGCCCGGCGTCGAAGATCGAGAACGTCCTCGAGGCGCTTCTGGTCGAACAGGGCGCGCGCCGGCCGTTCGAGCCGTGGGACGCCCCGGAGCCCGACCCGGCGGGACGCGTCGACCTGTGCGAGCTGCTCACGTACACGATCGACCCCGACACGGCGAAGGACTTCGACGACGCGCTCTCCTTCCGGCGCGAGGCGGACGGCATCCGCGCCTGGGTGCACATCGCCGACGTCTCGCACTTCGTGCCCGCCGGGTCGCCGCTCGACCGCGGGGCCGCCGAGCGCGCGCTCTCGACCTACGTTCCCGGCGCCGTCGCGCCCATGCTCCCGCACGAGCTCGCCGACGATCTCTGCTCGCTGCGTCCGCATCAGGACCGCCTGTGCGTCACCGTCGAACTCGCGCCGGACGGCTCGGCCGACTTCTACCGGTCGGTGATCCGCTCCGACGCGCGCCTCACGTACGGGCAGGCCGAACGGCGCGAGGCCCCGCCCGCGATCCTCGAAGCGATCGAGTTGAACGACGAGCTGGCCCGCGAGCTGCGCGCCAGGCGCTTCGCGCGCGGCGCGCTGCGGGTGCAGACGCCGGAGGTGGCGTTTCGCTTCGACGGCGAGGGCGGTGTCGCCGACGCGTGGCTCGAAGGCGAGCCGCACGCGCACATGCTCGTCGAGGAGCTGATGATCCTCGCGAACGAACAGGTCGCGTCGCTGCTCTCGTCGAGGCGGCGCGAGGCGCTCTACCGCGTGCACGAGCGGCCGGAGCCTCGCGACGTCGAGCAGCTCGTGGCGAAGCTCGCCGACCTCGGCGTGCCCACCCCGCCGGTGCCGGAGCCTCTCTCACCCCAGGCTGCGGCCACGCTCACCGGGCAGATCTCGCTGCGTGTGGCCGATTACGCCTCCCAGCGAGGTCGAGGGCGCGAGGCGTTTCCGGCGCTCGTCCTGCGGGCGCTCAAGCAGGCGCGCTACGACCCGCGCAACCTCGGCCACTCCGGGCTCGCCAGCCCGGCCTACGGTCACTTCACGTCGCCGATCCGCCGGTACCCGGATCTGGTCGTCCACCGGGCGCTGCTCCGTGAGCTCGGGCTCGGGGACGACCCGCCACCGTCCGACCTGGAGGCGGTCGCCGAGCATGCCTCGGAGCGCGAGCGCGAGGCGGCGCGCGTCGAGCACCTCGCCGACGCGATCTGCCTGGCGTGGCTCCTCGAGCGCCGGCTCTACGAGGACGGCTGGGAGCGGCCCTGGGACGGGGAGGTGATCGGCCTGATCGGCTCGGGCCTGTTCGCCCGCTTCGGCGGGGTCTTCGAGGGCTTTCTGCCCGCGCGCCGGCTGACGGGCGAGTACTACGAGCTGAACGCCCTCGGGACGGCGCTCGTGGGCCGCACCACGCGCCGGACATATCGCCTCGGCGACCCGATCCGGGTACGCGTCGAGTCGATCGCGCGCAGCGAGGGGAAGGTCGACCTCTCGCTCGCCGGACCGTCTTAGATGAGCCGGCGCTCGTGCGCCCAGCGGGAGAGCTCGTGCCGCGAGGTCAGCTGCAGCTTTCGCAGGACGCTCGACACGTGCGCCTCGACGGTCTTCGTCGACAGGTGCAGCCGCGCCGCGATCTCCTTGTAGCGGTAGCCGCGGGCGATCAGCTGTAGGACCTCGCGTTCGCGCGGGGTCAGCTCGTCCAGCTCGGCGTCGCCGATCGGCTCGCCGTCGCGGAACGCATCGAGCACGAAGCCCGCGAGCCGCGGCGAGAAGACGGCGTCGCCGGCGGCGACGCGCTCGACCGCGGCGGCGAGGTCGTCGCGCGAGATCGTCTTCGTGACGTAGCCGCGCGCACCCGCGCGGATCACACCGACGACGTCCTCGGCGGCGTCGGACACCGACAGCGCGAGGAACTTGACGCCCGGCCGTTCGGGCGCGACGCGCGCGATCACCGCTTCGCCGCCGCCGTCGGGGAGGTGGACGTCGAGCAGTACGACGTCGGGGTCGAGCTCGAGGATCAGCGGGACCGCCTCGGAGACGCTGCCCGCCTCGCCGACCACGTCGACGGAGCCGGCCAGCTCGCCGCGGACGCCCGAGCGGAAGAGCTCGTGGTCGTCGACGAGGAAGACGCGCTTCACGGCGCCACCTTCTGCGGGAGGCGCAGCACGACCTCCGTACCCTCGCCCGGCGCGCTCACGATCGTGGCGGCGCCGCCGACGCGGGCCATGCGTCCCTCGATCGACTCGGCGATCCCGCGCCGGCTCGGATCGACGGCGTCGCGGTCGAAACCCGAGCCGCGGTCGCGGACGAAGATCGCGAGGGCGTCCGGTCCGGCTTCCGCGTAGACGGCGATCTCGCTCACGCCCGCAAACTTTGCCGCGTTCGTCATCGCCTCGCGTGCCGCGAGCACGAGCTCGCCCGCCCGGTCGTCGAGCGGCGCGTCGCCCGCGCTCGCGATCTCGATGGCGACGCCGTGCAGCCGCTCGACGTCGTCTGCCGCGTCGTCGAGCGCGCCCATGACGGTGGACGCGTCGCTGAAGCTGCCGTAGAGCCAGCGGCGTAGCTCCCGCTCCTGCCGGCGGGCGAGCGCCGCGATCCGGCCGGGATCGTCCGCGTGGCGCTGGACGAGCGCGAGCGTCTGCAGCACCGAATCGTGGACCCGCGCGGCGACGGCGGCTCGCTCCTGCAGGCGGATCCGCTCGTTGCGCTCCGCGGTGAGCCGCCACAGCCACGGCCCGACGACGAGCACGAGCGCGCCGGCGATCGCGCCGGGTGCGACGAACGAGCCGGTCGCGCCGCTGTGGCTGAGGAAGACGACGGCGCCGGCGAGCAGCAGTGCGATGCCGGGAACGGGGAGGGTGCCGCCCTGACGGATCGAGCCGCCGCGGACGAGAACCACGGCGAGGCCGGCGAGGATGAGCGTCGCCCCGAGCACGGCCGGTCCCGAGAAGCCGAGCGTGAAGAGGAGCGCGGCGCCCGCGCAGGCGACGAGCGCGGCGGAGAGCCAGTCGTGCCGCCGGTCGGCGTGCACCCAGAGCGCGAGGTAGAGAAAGATCCCGGCCCCGCCGGCGAGGGCGAGGACCGAGAAGACGAGTCGAACGAGGTTCGGGTCGACGGCAAGCCGCTCGCCGAGGCCGCCGCAGACCCCGGCGACGACACGCTGCTCCGTGCTGCGGTGGAACAGCTGCGGCACGGGGATCACGGGGAGGCGTGCTCCACGTCGATCCGTCCGGCGCCGACGCGCGCGTCGATCGTCAGCACGTGCCCGGAGCCGCTGCGGAGGTCGACGTCCCGGCCCCCGACACGCTGGTCGAAGATCGAGACGGCTCCGGCGTTGGCATGGCCGTCGACCGTCACGGGGATGCCGCGCGGGACGACGACGTCGAGGTTGCCGAGGCCCAGGTGGGCCTTCACGATGACGGGCTGGGTGAGCCCGGTCAGCCCGGAGAGGTCGATCGTCAGGTGGCCCGCGCCCAGGTGGTACGTGCGCTGGACCTGGCTCGCCGTCGCCGGCGTGTACGTGCGCGTGCCGACGCCGTCGCTCAGGCTCAGGTGGAACCAGGTGAACGCGAGCACGATCGCCGCGATGACGCAGACGAAGAACAGGGCGACGAGCCCGCCGACGAGGCGGCCGACGCCCCGCCAGAAGCCATGGCCGACGTCGGAGCCGCCGCGACCGGCCCAGAGGACGATCAGGAACGCCCCGGCGACGAGCACCCAGCCCGCGCCGAACGTCGGCCAGACGCGGTTGCGAGAGATCCCGATCACGAGCACGGCACAGACGATCGCGAGAGCCACGAGGGGCCAGGGGCGGCGGTGGCGCTCGGTGATCACCTGCTCCGCGATCGATCGTTCCTTGCCCTCGTCGGGGACGACGAGCACGGCGGCGAGGTAGACGAAGATCCCCGCTCCGCCGAGCAGCGTCAGGACGACGAAGCCCAGGCGGAAGAACGCCGGGTTCAGGTCGAAGTAGCGGCCGAGGCCGCTGCAGACGCCGGCCAGGACGCGGTCGTTCGGCCGGTCGAGGCGCTTGATCTCTGCGGTTTCGTGGAGGTGGTCGCTCATGTCGGCAGCGTGCCGCTCCGGCGGCGAAACGGCTATCCGGAATCTCCCTGGTCCGACCCTATAGGGGCATCCCTACACTGCCAGGGCGATGGCGGAGAAGCTGATCGCGGAAAATCGGCGGGCACGGCACGACTACGAGCTGCTCGAGCGGTTCGAGGCGGGGATCGCCCTCACGGGGACGGAGGTGAAGTCGCTCCGCCAGGGACGGGCGACGCTCGCCCAGTCGTACGCCGAGGTGCAGGAGGGCGAGGCCTGGCTACAGGGCGTCGAGATCGCCACGTACGACCAGGGCAACCGCGCGAACCACGAGCCGGTCCGCCCGCGCAAGCTGCTGCTGCACCGCCGCGAGATCGACCGCCTCTACGGCACGATCCGCGAGAAGGGCCTGACGCTCGTGCCGACGCGGCTCTACTTCAAGGACGGGCGGGTAAAGGTGGAGCTCGCCGTCGCACGCGGCAAGGAGCAGCGCGACAAGCGGCGCGACCTGGCGGAGCGCGACGCGCAGCGACAGATCGAGCGGGCGCTCAAGGCGCAGCGATGACCCTCCGCCTGGCGGATGGACGCGGACGGCTCGCGTACTACGTCGCCGGCGCGGTCGCGACCGGCGTCTACTTCCTGCTGCGCGGCCGCGTTCAGGCGATCGGGTACGAGGTGATCGGCGCCGCGTCGGTCGTGACGGTGCTGGCCGGCGGGCGCCGGCATTTCCGGGACGGCAGCCGGCGCGCGTGGGAGCTCTTCGCGCTCGGTCTCGCGTTCGAGGTGGCAGGCGACGCCACCTACACCGTCTACGACTATCTCGGCAAGACGGTGCCGACGCCGTCGATTGCCGACGTGCTCTACCTGGTCGGGTATCCGCTGCTCGTCGCCGGCGTCGCGGTCCTGCTGCGCGAGCTCGGCGGGCGGATGAGCAGGGCGGTCGCGCTCGACGCGGTGATCGCGTTCGCAGCCGTGACGACGCTTCAGTGGACGTTCGTGATCGCGTCGCTGATCCACGTCGACGAGTCGGTGAGCGCGCGGATCGTCGATCTCGCCTACCCGTGCGCGGATGTCCTCCTGTTCGGCGCCGTGCTGCAGCTCCTGATCGCGCCGACGCCGCGCAGCTCCACGTACCGGTTCCTGACGGCGGCCGTCGCGGCCTGGCTCGTCGGCGACGAGATCTATCTGCTGCGACCTGCGAGCTACACGGCCGGGGATTGGCTGGACGTGACATGGCTCGCCGCGTATGTGCTCTGGGGGGCCGCGGCGCTGCAGCCGGCCGGGAGCGGGCTCCCGTTCAAGGATCGCGCCGCCGAGCCGCGCCTCACCCGCGCACGTGCGACCGTGATCGGCGTCGCGCTGCTCGCGATCCCGGCGACGCTCGCCTACGAGGCCGTGCGGCACGGCCGCCCGGCGCACGTCCTCGCGGCGGCGATCGGGATCGGCGTGATCTCGATCCTCGTTCTCGTGCGGCTCGCCGACCTGCTCCGCGCGGAGATCGAGGCGCGCCACGAGGCCGAGTCGATGCAGGGCCTGCTCGTCGAGCAGAACGCGGGCCTGCGACAGCTCGACCGGATGAAGGACGAGTTCGTGGCGGCCGTCTCGCACGAGCTTCGCACCCCGCTGACGTCGATCAGCGGCTACACGGACCTGCTCGACGAGGGTGGAGACCTGAGCGAGCGCCAGACGTCCTATCTGCGTGTCGTCGCGCGGAACACCGATCGCCTGCTCGATCTCGTCAACGACCTCCTGTTCGTGGGCGGGATGCAGGACGGCCAGCTCGCGCTGGACCGCGAGCGGCTCGACGTCACCCACGTGGCGCGGCAGTCCGTCGAGTCGGCGGGCCCGAACGCCGAGGCGCGAGGCGTGCGTCTGCGGCTCGAGGCGAACGGCCCGGCGCCCGTCGACGGCGATCCGGGCCGGCTCGCACAGCTGATCGACAACCTCGTCTCGAACGCGGTCAAGTTCACGCCGGCGGGCGGCGACGTGGTCGTCCGCGCGGGCGAAGACGGCGCAGGCTCGGTCGTGCTCGAGGTGACCGACTCCGGCATCGGCATTCCCGAGGACGAGCAGCCCCATCTCTTCGACCGCTTCTTCAGGTCGTCGAACGCGGTCGCGAAGGCCATCCCCGGCACCGGCCTGGGCCTCTACATCACCCGCGCGATCGCGCACGCCCACGGCGGCGAGATCGAGGTGGAGAGCCTCGAGGGGTCGGGCAGCCGCTTCGTCCTCACCCTGCCACGCGCGTAGCCGGGTACCATTCCGGGACGTACATACATACGGGGGCGCCATGGCTTCGACGTGGTCGGTTCTCCGGATGAGCTGCAAGCCGAGGTCCCCGGTCGGCCTCGTAAATCCACCGGGAAACAACGCAAGTGCGGAAAACAACCTCGCACTCGCTGCCTAGTCTCCGGACTAGCTAGCGTGTCGCTCCGGTAGGGCCCGCGGGCCGGGGCGGCATCAACGAGCGGGCTCGGCGCCGAAGGAAAGCCACTCGCCGGAGGCGCGACACTGCAGGAGGGCTAGCTCGTCGGTAGGTCGGTCGCGAACCGGCCGGCGGGTGAATCGCAATCGCGGCCTACGCTTGTAGACGCTCTCCCCGGTGCGATCGCGGACGCGGGTTCGATTCCCGCCGCCTCCATGACGGGCTCTGGGTGGAGGCGCGTCGGGCTCAGCCTTCGCAGGCGACGGCGACCTCGAGTGCGGCGCAGACCTGGCGCATCCGCTCGTCGCTCAGCCTGCCGAGTCGCTCGACGAGCGTCCCCAGCGAGACGCTCTCGACCGAGTCGAGGTTCACGGCCGACGCGCGCGGCACGGGGTCGGTGTCCGGCTCGAGCAAGACCTCGCTCGGAATGCCCCGGATCGTCGTCGTGCACGGTCCGATCAATGTGCGCCGGAGGCGCGGGATCGCCGCGTCCCGGGACAGCACGACCACCGGTCGGCGCCCGACCTCGGGAAGCTCGCACCACCAGACTTCTCCGCGCGTCGGAACCGTGCTCACGACGAGCCGGCCGCCCCGCGGAACGACGCCAGGTCGCCCCATTCATCGTCCACATTCAACGGGCGACGGTCGTAGGCGGCGTACGCCGCATCAATCTCCACCGCCCGATTGCGCGCCACGAGAGCACCGAGCGCTTCGTCGATGAGGACGGAATCACTCGACTCGGCACGCGTCCTTCGCGCTGCGGCCAGAAGCTCGCCGTCGACGGTGGTGCTGATCCGCACCCGGGGCATGGCATGTTTATACCACAGAAGTAGCACAGCCTACGGCGGGCTCGGCGCCGTGCTGCCGTAGGCGACGGCGAAGCCATTCGCCGTCAGGGCCGACGGGACCGAGATCGGCCCGGCGCCGGCCGTCATCGTCAGCGCGAGCAGCGGTCCCTGGGTGCCTGTGACGCGCAGGCCGGTGAACGTCACGTCGGGCTGGTAGTCGGCGAGCGTCATCGGGGTGCCGGTGAGACCCGAGGTCGGCGCCTCGACGATCCACTCCGCCGTCGCGCCCGGCCCGGTGTACGCCTGCGTGGTCGCGAAGGTCTGGCCTGTCGAGTCGTCCTCGATCTCGATGTCCCACTGACCTGCGCCGATCTGCGTCAGCGACACCGTCACCCGGTCGCCGGGCTGGACCGGGAGGGACACCACCGTCTCGAGCGCCGGCAGGACCTCCCACCACGCGTACGTGCGGACGGTGCCCGTCGCGAAGTCGTAGGCCTCCTGGACGCCCGCCTGGATCAGTGCGGTGTCGGACGGCGACGCGCCGTCGAGCCCGACCCATTCGGCGACGCCGGTGTCGGCGGAGGCCGCGCCGATGCTCGGCACGTCGAACGTCCCCGTGACCGTGGTGAAGGGGCCGCCCGAGAGCACGTAGCCCGACCAGTTCGCCGAGGCGCGCCCGAGCGGCACCGGCGCCGCCACGTCGATCGAGAGCTGGGCCGTGGCCGTCTGGGCGACGGGTGTCGCGGCGTCGGTGACGCGGACGACGAAGGAGAACGTGCCGGCGCTCGTCGGCATGCCGCTGATCCGGCCGTTCGCGGCGAGGGTCAGACCGGGTGGGAGGGCGCCCGAGACGAGCGTCCAGGTGAACGGGGGAGTGCCGCCGGACGCGAGCAGCCCCGTGACGTAGCTACTCCCGACCCAGCCCTGGGCGAGGGAGGTCGTGATGATCGCCAGCGGCGGCCCGGCGCGGATGACGGCGGCCGCCTCGGTCACCGTGAGCCCCGCCTGGACGACGTGGCCCGCATCGCCGGTTGCGCGGACGTGGAAGTGGATCTGTACGGGACGGCCCGTGCGGTTCGCGCCGACGCGCAGGCTCGCGGATGCGGAGCCCGAGGCGCAGGGAATGGGCGCAGTCTGCCCGAGCGATCCGAACGGGCCACGCTGCCCCAGGAACACGCAGGACGTCGCGTCCCGGACATGCGCGACGAGGCGAACCGCGCCGCCCTGGCTCGGCAGCGTCTGCGGCGCCGCGACGGCGGAGAGAATCCTGGGCGACGGCATCCCGGCGGCCGTTCCCCGCGTCGTCGCGAGGCCTGCGGCGAGGGCGACCGCGAGCACGCAGGCCGAGGCGCGCCACACCCCTGGGCGCCGCGACGTCCTGTCTGGTTCCCTCGGAGGGACGTGCACTGAAACAGATGGTGAAGCGTGCGTCGGTCGAACACAAGGGTGATGTTGTCCCGGCTGTCACCGAACGGGGGTCGCGCTATCGTCCCGGCGTGCGGTACGCGCTGGCCCTCCTCCTCGCCGTTGCGGTGACCGCCGTCGCAGCCGGCACAGGCGCTGCGAGGACCTCCGGCGCCTGTACGGCCCAGGATCTGGAAGCCTCCTTCAAGGTCGTCCCGGGCAGCGCGGGGGCCGGCAACATCGTCTACGCGCTCGTCGTCACGAACCGCTCGGCGGCGACGTGCACGGTCCGGGGGCTCCCATCGGTCGGGCTGCTGAGTCGCAACCGCAAGGCGCTCCCGACGCACGTGATCAGCGCCATGACGCCCGAGCCGAAACCGCCGCTGGTCGCGCTCCACCGCGGGGCGTCGGCGCGGGCGACGGCGCGCTTCTCGCCCGACGTGCCGGGCGTCGGCGAAGGCGCGGCGGGCAAGCCTTGCGAGCCGGTCGCCTCGTGGCTGCTCCTCCGGGCGGGCGGAGCGTCGACGCGCGTCGCGATCACGCCGCCGACGTCCGTGTGCGAGCACGGGCGGCTGCAGTTCACCGCCTACGCGCGCGGCTAGTGGGCTAGCGCCGCTTGCGCTTGCGGGCGGAGCCGCTGCGCGGGCTCGAGCTCCGCGCCTGCTGCTGCATCCGCTCGACGCGGCGCCGCGCCTGCCGGTTCGGCGCCTCCTCGCCCTGCTCCTGGCTCGCCTCGAGGTAGGCGCGCCGCTCGGCAGGCGTCAGGCGGCTCATCACCTTCTGCACGGCTTGCGGGTTCGGGTTCGTCGAGACCGTGCTGAGCTTCCGCATCGCGCTCGCGAGCTCGGGGTTCTGCCGCTCGATCGCGGCGGTACTGATCCGGGTGAAGAACCGGCGCATGAACCCGATGCGCGACAGGCGCGCGACGAGCGGCCGCAGGAGCGCGCCGTTCCGGAAGCGGCCGAGCAGCACGAGCACGCCGAAGACGACGACGAGCGCCCCGATGACGATCAGCGGTACGTAGAGCCACCACATGGCGGGGCGATCCTACCGGGCGAGAAGCGCCCGGGCCGCGACGAGGGCGGCGCCGATGACCAGCGCGACGACCAGCGCCACGACCGCGACGGCGAGCGGCACGAGCGAGGGATGCGGCTCGGTGGCGGCGGGCGCCACGTGCACGAGCTCCGCGGCAGGCGTCGAAAGGCGCATGGGAGGCACGGTTCCCGCCCGCAGTGAGCAGGCCGTTCCGGGGCTGTAAGCATTCCTTGAATCCGTGCGTTATCAAGCGCGCAAGACGGGAAAGAGACGCCAATGGCCCATGACCCTGTGAGCGTCCTGTTCGAGCACGGCGAGGAGCACGGCTGCGTCCACATGACCGAGCTGTACGAGATCGTCGGCCGGCTCGAGCTCGAGGAGGAGCAGATCGAGACGCTGCTAGAGCGCCTCGAGACGCACGGCATCGAGCTCACCGACGACTGCTCGCGCGCGATCGAGGAGGACGTCAGCTACACGAACACGCAGCTCGCCGCGACCACGACCGACGCGCTGCAGCTCTTCCTGAACGAGGCGGGGCGGTACAAGCTCCTGACGGCGGCCGAGGAGGTCGACCTCGCGAAGCGGATCGAGCGCGGCGACAAGAGGGCGAAGGACATGTTGATCAACTCGAACCTCCGACTCGTGGTGTCGATCGCGAAGAAGTACCAGGGTCACGGACTGTCACTCCTCGACCTGATCCAGGAGGGGATCATCGGCCTGATCCGCGCCGCGGAGAAGTTCGACTGGCGCAAGGGCTTCAAGTTCTCGACGTATGCGACCTGGTGGATTCGCCAGGCCGTGCAGCGCGGCGTCGCTAACAAGGCGCGCACGATCCGCATCCCCGTCCACATCGTCGAGCGCGAGCAAAGGATCGCGCGGGCCGAGCGCGAGCTGGTCGCGAAGCTCGAGCGGGTGCCGTCAGACGACGAGGTCGCGAAGCGGGCGAAGCTGCCGCTGAAGCAGGTGCGGGAGGTGCGCGTCGCCGCACGCGCGGTCGCGTCGCTCGACAAGCCCGTCGGCGAGGACGACTCCGCGTCGTACGGCGACCTGTTCGCGAGCGACGAGGCTCAGCCCGACGAGCAGGTCGAGGTGGAGCTGACCGAGCAGGCGCTCCACAAGGCCGTCTCGGAGCTCCCCGACCGGCATCGCGAGATCCTGCGGCTGCGCTACGGACTCGGCGACCGCGAGGACCCGAAGTCGCTCGAGGAGATCGGGCGCATCCTCGGGATCACACGCGAGCGCGTGCGTCAGCTGGAGAGCGAGGCGCTGCGCCGCCTCGCCGAGCAGCGCGAGCTCGCCGGCCTGAAGGCCGCCTAGCTTCCGACGACCTTGCAGACCCAGCGGCGCGGGCGCGAGCGGTCGAGCTCGATGAAGAGCACGCGCTGCCACTGCCCGAGGCAGAGCTCGCCATCCGCCACCGGGATGGATTCCCCGGCGGAGCCGAGGAGCATCGACATGCAGTGGGCGTGGCCGTTGCCCACCTCCATGTCCTCGGGACAGATGTTCTCGGTGCGGCGGTCCCAGTCGTCGTGCGCGTAGTACGTCTCGTGCGGTATCAGGCGGCGCAGCAGCGCGCCGAAGTCTTCGAACATCCCGCGCTCGTACTCGTTGACGCGGACGCAGCAGGTCGTGTGCGGGGAGTAGACGCAGCAGATCCCGTCGGCCACGCCCGATTCGCGCACGATCTCGCCCACGTCCTCGGTGATGTCCGTGACGTGAAGGCCGCCGGTCGTCTGGAAGTGACGCTCAGCCTGGAAGACCTTCATCGCCGAGGAGTCTAACGAGTACCCTCGTCCGGTCGGGCCCGTAGCTCAGCGGTTAGAGCAGCGAACTCATAATTCGTTGGTCCCTGGTTCGAATCCAGGCGGGCCCTTTCGGAGCGGCTCGACGGACTCCTGCATACAGCTGTTTCCTGCTTCGGTATGAGTGAGGTAGGAAGCATTCCTAGACCATTGACCCTGTTCAGGGGGCTTGCTACAAGCCATGTGGGCCTTCTGCGGGAAGGTGTCCGATTCAACTGCGGCCATTCGAAATCGGCGCTAAGGCGTACTCCACCAGCTCGTGGCGACACGCTCTGCCCGCCTGACCACAAGGAGCACGAAGGACCATGTCCAAGAAGCGAGTCAAGCAGTATTTGCTGCTGCTGACAGCCATCGGCCTCGTGTCGATCGCTGCGAGTGGCTCCGGGACGTTCGCATCGTTCGACGCCGAGGTCACGAACAACAGCAACTACTTCGCGACCGGCACGCTGATCCTGAACGACAACGGCGGCACGAACACGTGCACCTCTGCGGGCGACCTCAGCAACAACCACAACAACGGGGCGGGTAACGGCTGCGACACGCTGTTCAACCTGTCCTCGCTCGCGACGCCGACGACGGCGCTCTCGGGTTCGAGCCTGTCGACCACCGT
>Ga0335075_10013297_pt1 | contig 12401 bp, 9 predicted proteins | sample Lox_Sample_24_FD_206723 | JGI IMG/M metagenome (GOLD analysis project Ga0335075, IMG submission 206723) | Soil microbial communities from Loxahatchee National Wildlife Refuge, Florida, United States - Lox_Sample_2.4 | ecosystem: Environmental > Terrestrial > Soil > Wetlands | place: USA: Florida... | reverse complement strand
GGGATCCGCTGGTTCTCATCGGGGATCCGCTGGCTCTCTTGGAGAAAATCAGAATGTCCGGCTGATCACTGTAGTGGAACCGCAGGTTGCGCAGCTCGTGTAGCGCGGGGTGCGCATGCCGGATCCCGTTCAGCCTGGTCAGCAGCGGTGCGATGGTGATGCCGAGGTCCGCGGCCCGGTCCCAGTCCCGCGGCCGGTAGGCGTACTTCTCCGAGTCCAGGTATTCCTCGCTGCCGGGCACCAGCGGGATGTTTTCGCACAGCTCGTAGCCGGAATAGACGCCCCAGGACGGAGACAGCATCGATGCGAGCACAGCCCGCACGGCGAATGCCGGCGGCCCGGCGTGCTGCAAGTACTGGCACAGGATGTCCGGGGTGTTCACGAAGAAGTTTGGCCGCATGTAAGGGGCGGCCGGCCCGGCCAGTTCCTGGCTGTACTCGGTCAGCTCGGCTGCCGTATTCCGCCAGGTGAAGTACGTATACGACTGATGGAATCCGATGGCGGCCAAGGCATGCATCATGGCGGGCCGGGTGAATGCCTCGGCCAGAAAGATCACGTCGGGGTCGCTCGCTGCGATTTCGGCAAGCAGCCGCTGCCAGAACGGCAGCGGCTTTGTGTGCGGGTTGTCGACCCGGAAGATCCGGATGCCGTGGTCCATCCAGTACCGGACCAAGGCGAGAACCTCGGCATAGATGCCCTCGGGATCGTTGTCGAAATTGAGCGGGTAGATGTCCTGATACTTCTTCGGCGGGTTCTCCGCGTAGGCGATCGAGCCGTCCGCCCGCGTCGTGAACCACTCCGGATGCTTGGTGACCCACGGGTGATCGGGCGAGGCCTGCAGGGCCAGGTCCATTGCCACCTCGAGGCCAAGTTCGGCGGCCCTGGCGACGAAGGCATCAAAGTCCTCGATCGTTCCCAGGTCGGGATGAATCGTGTCGTGGCCGCCTTCGGGTGAGCCGATCGCCCACGGGGAGCCGGGGTCGCCCGGGGCGGCTATCAGCGTGTTGTTCTGGCCCTTGCGTGCGGTGGTCCCGATCGGGTGCACCGGTGGCAGGTAGACCACGTCAAAGCCCATGTCGGCGATCGCGTCAAGCCGCTTCGCCGCGCTTGCGAGGGTGCCGGACTGCGGCATGTGCCGGTGTGTCGGGTCCAGTACCGCGCCCTCTGACCGCGGGAAGAACTCATACCAGGAGCTGTAAAGGGCCCGCTGCCGGTGCACGATGAGCGGAAAGCTTTCCGTTCTGGTCAGCAGGTCCCGCAAGGGGAACGAGGTAAGGGCGGCGTGCACCTCGGTCTGCCCGGCCGCGGCTAGCCGCGTTAGCGGGGCCAGTTCCGGGTCGGAGAGCTTCGCCGCTGCCCGGTTGAGCACGTTCCTGGCGGCCCTGGCATTTCGCGCTTCCTCGGGCGGCATTGTCTTGGGCGTGGCGATCTGGACTGCTGCACGCCGTAGCAGCAGCGCGCCTTCGGCCAGCATCAGCTCGGTGTCCTGGCCGATCGGGATCTTGATGGCCGCATCGTGCTGCCAGCGCGCGATCGGGTCGCCCCAGGCCTCGATTGCGAAGTGCCACAGTCCCTCGCGGGTTGCGGCTACCTCAGCGCCGTAGCGATCGATGCCCGCTGCGAGCTCATGCATGCGCACCAGCGGCTGCTGGATGCCATCAGGATCGGTGAGGACCACTCCGGCCCCGAGCATCTCGTGGCCTTCGCGGAACACGGTGGCGGTCACAGGGAAGCTCTCTCCTGGTACTGCCTTGGCTGGGTTGCCTGCCTCCGAACCGGGCAACCGGACGACCGGCTGCACGTCGAGTATGGGGATCCTGCCGATCACGGTTGAAAGCTACCCATCTGAGCGCAGCCAATGCCGAACCGGGTGCCTGGATGCGGGCTGGCTTAGCCGGAGGCTGCCGGGGAACCCTTGGCGTGTCCGCCTTCATGCAGGCATTAAGGTCACTGTCCGTGAGAGCTATCCGCCGGTTCACGATTCACCCGGTCCTGCCCGAGACGCTGGATCCGCTACGGTCGCTGATGCTGAATCTGCGGTGGTCGTGGCATGCCGGGACGCGAAGGCTGTTTGCTTCGATCGATCCGGCCAGCACCGAGCTTGCCGAGCAGGATCCAGTTGCCCTGCTCGGCATGGTGCCTCAGGACCGGCTTACCTCACTGGCGAGGGACTCCGGCTTCCTGGCGCGGCTCGCCGCCGCCAGCGCCGACCTGCGCGATTACCTCACCGAGCCGCGCTGGTACCAGGGTGAGCCGGCCGACGCGCAGCTTCCCGCCTCGATTGCCTACTTCTCCCCGGAGTACGGGATCACTGCGGCGCTTCCGCAGTACTCCGGCGGCCTTGGCATCCTCGCGGGCGACCACCTGAAGGCGGCGAGCGACCTGGGGGTACCGCTCATCGGCGTTGGCCTGCTCTACCGGCATGGCTACTTCACGCAATCGCTGTCGCTCGAGGGCTGGCAGGCCGAGCGTTACCCGGCCTCCGACCCCAACGGCCTGCCGCTCACCCTGCTGCGAGACGAGGCCGGCGGCCCGGTCCGGGTCTGCGTCGGCCTGGCTGACGGCGCTGTCCTGTCGGCCCAGATCTGGGTGGCTCAGGTGGGGCGGGTGCCGCTGCTGCTGCTGGACTCCTACGTGGAAGAGAACGAGCCCGACCTCCGGGAGATCACTGACCGCCTGTACGGCGGCGGCACCGATCACCGGCTGCGGCAGGAACTGCTACTGGGCATCGGTGGTGTCCGGGCGGTACGCGCCTATTGCGCTAGCACCGGGCACGCCCAGCCTGAGGTATTTCACACCAACGAGGGGCACGCTGGCTTTCTCGGGCTTGAGCGCATCCGCGAGTACACCGAGCAGGGCCTGAGCTTCGACGAGGCACTGGAACTGTGCCGGGCCGGCACTGTCTTCACCACGCATACGCCCGTTCCTGCTGGCATCGACAGGTTCCCCAGGGACCTGGTAGCTCGCCAGCTCGCCGGCGGGGATGGCGGTGCTGGCGACGACCAGGGCGGTGCACTACCGGGGCTGCCGCTGGATCGCATCCTGGACCTAGGTGCGGAGACTTTCCCCGGCGGGGACCCGGCGGTGTTCAACATGGCCGTCATGGGCATGCGCCTGGCTCAGCGGGTGAACGGCGTGAGCCAGCTGCACGGTTCAGTCTCGCGCGGCATGTTTTCCGGCCTGTGGCCGGGATTCGACGTCGCTGAGGTGCCGATTACGTCCGTGACCAACGGCGTGCACGCGCCGACCTGGGTGGCGTCGGAACTGGTGGAGCTGGTGGCAGGCTCGGCCGATTCGCCTGCCGGTGCTGCCGGGCTGGCTGGCGGCCCGAGGCTGCGGTCGGTAGCCGACCCTGCGGACGACCCGACGTTCTGGGACCGCGCGGCCTCCGACCCGGCGCGCATCTGGGCGCTGCGGCGGCTGCTCCGGGCCAGGCTGGTGGCGGAGGCCAGGCGGCGCCTGCGGGCATCCTGGCGCCAGCGCGGAGCGTCGGACGCCGAGCTGATCTGGATTGACAGCGTCCTCGACGAAGACGTGCTCACGATCGGCTTCGCTCGCCGGGTGCCGTCCTACAAGCGCCTGACGATGATGCTGCACGATCCGGACCGGCTTACCGCGCTGCTGCTCGACCCGGACCGGCCAGTGCAGATCGTCGTTGCGGGGAAGGCGCACCCGGCTGACGACGGCGGCAAGCAGCTTATTCAGCAGCTCGTCAGGTTTGCTGACCAGCCGCAGGTTCGGCACCGGATCGTCTTCCTGCCTGACTACGACATGGCGATGGCCCGGACGCTGGTGCAGGGCTGTGATGTCTGGCTGAACAACCCGCTCAGGCCGCTGGAGGCGTGCGGCACCTCAGGAATGAAGGCCGCGCTCAACGGCGGCCTGAACCTTTCGGTGCTTGATGGCTGGTGGGACGAGTGGTTCGACGGACATAACGGCTGGGCTATCCCGTCCGCGGACGGTGTCCCCGATCCGGGCCGCCGGGACGAACTCGAAGCGGCAGCACTCTACGACCTGATCAGCAAGTCGGTCGCTCCGTTGTTCTACGAGAGCAGCGCGAACAGCCTGCCGACCCGCTGGCTGGACAGGGTGGCTCATTCGCTGCGTGGCCTCGGGCCGCGCGCCCTTGCGACGCGCATGGTGAGGCAGTACGTCACCGAGCTGTATGCGCCTGCCGCGCGCTCCTCGCGGGTGCTCGCCGCTCCGGCCGGGGCTGACAGCGGGAGCTCTGACGGTGGGGCTCGCTTCGACGGTGCTCCCTTCGATGGGGCCCGCGAGCTTGCCGCCTGGAAAGCGCGAATCCGGGCGGCCTGGCCCGGCGTCCGGGTGGAGCACGTCGAGTCGGACGACGGTGAGCTCAGCCCTGGCGGCCGGCTGATCGTCAGGGCCAGCGTGGCGCTCGGCGCGCTCGCGCCTGACGACGTCACCGTCGAGGTTGTCTATGGACGCGCCGGGGACTCCGACGAGATCATCGATCCCGCCCGGTCACCGCTCCAGCTCGACGGCGAGCTGGCGGCCGACGGAGTGGCCCGCTACAGCGGGGCTGCCGAGCTCGGCCAGCCCGGGCCCTTCGGCTACACGGTCCGCGTGCTGCCAAGGCACCACCTGCTGGCAGGCCCCGCCGAGCTCGGCCTGGTTGCGGTGCCCAGTGCGCCGACCGGAATGGTCAACGGAGACCTGCGGTAACGCCGCACCGCAGCTGCGGCGGAAAGCACCCGCGGAAAGCACCGCCATTCGCCTGGTGAAGTCTTGGCCGGGGCGACGGACGTTCTGGTGTGTTTACTGCACCATAAGTCCGACATGCATCCATGGACCGCTCTCGTGGGCCGTAAACGGCTAAGCCGCCATTGAAGTGACCGACGCAAGGGACATCGTGGGCCAGCGCAGGAATTTGCTCCCGTGCTGGCGAGAACGCCAGCAAAACCAAGATCGCTGTGACATCCTGTGATAGAACGATGTCAGTAAGTGACGGCCATAATTCGTCACGTTCTGTCACCTAGCCATTACCCCCTAGTGCGAGAGGACTCTCCTAGTGAGAACTCAGATCAAGCCGGACAACCGCCTGCTCACGCCGGCTGAGGTTGCTGCAATGCTTCGGGTGGACCCGAAGACGGTTACCCGCTGGGCACGTGGCGGAAAGCTCTCGTCGATCCGCACACCGGGCGGTCACCGCCGGTATAGCGAGAGCGAAGTTCGTGGTTTCCTCAATGGCTGGCAGGGCGTTTCACTGCCGCGCGCGTCCGGGGAGTGACCGAGCCGGTACCTGCCCCAGTGGTAGCCCTGGGGCAGGTCATCTCGGTCATGCGGCCGGCCCGACACCGGGCCCGGCCGAGCCGAGATCATGGTCACGCCGGCCTAGCTGCCGCCGCGACCAGATGCTGTTACCGGGCGGACAAACTGGTCCATTCAGGGAAAATGACAGGACCTGCGGCGACAGCGGCGTCGCTCTTCGAGTCCGCCCGGCGGTGTTCGCGGCCGGTGGTGGCCGGTCATGTCCGGTACCGGCGTTACGTTCCGTATCGTCGCTCGGGCTCGTCGGCCGCTGGCTCCGGCAAGCTGATTCCGAGCTGGACCGCGATCGTTGCCAGCAGTTCGCGCGCCTGGTCGATGTCCATGGCCCGGACGCGCTCCAGCATCTCCTCGTGCGGCAGGCGCTGCTCTTGCTGCCGTAGCAGGGCCTCTGCCTCCCGCTGTCGCAGCAGTGCCTCAGCCGCATCAGCGCGCCCTGACGCACGCAGCTCATCAGCGGTCACGCCGGCCACGGCAGCCATCTTGGCGAGCGTGGCCGCCGGACCCCACACTCGCGCGTAGACGCCAGGACTCACTATCTGGTACCCGCTCGAGATCTGGCGCCATCTGCCCTCGCTGAGGCCAGCCCGCCGGGCGGCCTCACGCGCCGAAATGCCCGCACTCCGAAGTGCAGCCGCAATTAGCGTGCCCCAGAGCGGCGGATCCGGGCGGTCACTCATGCAGGTACCTTCGCACAAACTTCGCACATTGTCCACTTGATGATAATGATTACCGACAGTCATTCAAGCAGGTAAAGTGCGGTCTGCGTAAATTGCAAAACGCAAAAACTCCCTTCAAAGTCTTGACCCTTCGCAATCCTTCGCAGTATTGTCCGTAATGACTTACTTCGGTGTTTGCTGGCAATGGCGGGAGGGCAGCCAATGGGAGTGTCGCTCTCCCTGGAGGGAACGCGGCAGGCTCGCGGCCGGGGCCGCGGTGGCCAGCACACCCGGACGGCCGAGGAGCAGGCGTGCCTCGACGCTCTCGCGGCGTTCTTGCGCTCCGACGTGACGGGCGCGGGCAGGTGCCTGAGCAAACTGTCCAGGGCCAGCCTCGCCTCGCGGCTGCTGCCGGCTGCGCGCGCTCTCGCCCGGGCGGCCGATCTCGTGCTCGCCAGCGATGCTGCCGCGATCCGCAGCCTAGAACTCGACTTTGTGCTCTCACCTGCCTGTCTGCTCGGGGTGTGCAACGGCTCGGCAGGCGTCACTCCGTGCACCTCGCTTGCCTGTCAGCATGACTGCCATTCGGCGCCCTCGGGCGAGCCAGCGGAATCTGCCGACCAGATCTCGCGCAGTCGGCGGCGATTCCTTTAGTCCCGCGCCGCGGGCCGGGCTAGTAGCCGGCCGCCGGCCGGGCTGCGTAGGATCGTGGCTCGGCACGGGAGGTGCATCATGGGCGAGCTGGTGCTGGTCGAAACGGAACAGGCCGTTGCCACTGTCAGGCTGAACCGGCCGCCGATGAACGCGCTGAGTGCAGAACTCCAGGCTGACCTAGCCGCTGCCGTTGCCCGGGTTGCTGACGACGATGCGATCCGCGCGGTGGTGCTATACGGCGGGGAGAAGCTCTTCGCGGCTGGCGCCGATATCAAGGAGATGTCGGAGGCGAGCTACGCGCAGATGACGGAGCGGAGCGGACGGCTCCAGGCGGCACTCAACGCCGTTGCCGCGCTCAGCAAGCCGGTGGTTGCCGCCGTTACTGGCTACGCGCTTGGCGGCGGACTTGAGCTTGCGCTCTGCGCGGACTCCCGGGTCCTGGGGGAGAGCGCCAAGGTCGGCCAGCCGGAGATCCTGCTCGGTCTGATCCCCGGCGCCGGCGGGACGCAGCGGCTGCCCAGGCTCATCGGCCCGGCCAAGGCCAAGGACCTGATCTTCTCTGGCCGGTTCGTGGGCGCCGCCGAGGCGCTGGAGATCGGGCTTGCCGACAAGGTGGTGCCGGACGATCAGGTGTACCAGGCAGCCAGAGAGCTGGCAGCCCGTTTCGCGACGGGCCCGGCTCTCGCGCTCGCGGCGGCAAAGCAATCCATCGAGATTGCGCTGGACACCGACCTAGCCACCGGTCTGGAATACGAGCGGGTGAGCTTCGCGGGGATGTTCGCGACCGAGGATGCGCGGAGCGGAATGCGCAGCTTCCTGGAGAATGGGCCTGGGAAGGCCACCTTCAACGGCCGGTGATCATCGAATGGCTATGAACGAGGATGCGGCAGCGATGATGGAGCCCACTGGCAGTCCGTCGCTCGATATGGTGACGGCGGCGCTGCGCGCTGATAGCAGTGACATTGCCATCTACGCGAGGGTCCTGACTGAGTCGCTGGGCGAAGCCCTGCCCGCCAGCTGCGTCACGGTAGACCGAGAGCGATCCGTATCCGACCGGATGAAAGGCCGTCCCGGCACTGTGACGAAGATCACAGTGCGCCTCGGCGATCAGGTCATGACGCTCCGGCTAACAGGCGGCGCACCGGCCGCCGAGATCTGCCGCGAGGTCCGCGGCGTGGTGCTATCTCGGCAGCCAGTCCAGGTCGGCCAGTGGGCCGCCGAGCTCGCGAAGGCCCTGGTCAGCCACGCGGAGCAGAACGCAGAGACGGCCGAGGCGCTGCGACGGCTAGTAGCTGGCAGCTGACCAGCGGTATTGCCGGGTCCTCTTGTGGCTGAATTGGGCCGTAGGCTAGCTGGCTATGAGCGCCCACTCGGGGGACGAGCGGCTCGGCCCATACCGCCTGCGTGAGCGGCTGGGCGAGGGCGGCATGGGCGTGGTCTTCCTCGCAAGCGACCCGGACAACCGTCCCGTCGCGGTCAAGGTGCTCCGCCAGGGAGTGCCGGCCGAGGCCACGGCGCGCCATCGGCTTGCGCGTGAGGTCGAGACCATGCGCCGGATCCACAGTCCGTTCGTGGCCGAGGTCGTAGACGCTGACGTAGAGGGCGACCCGCCATACATCGTGACCCAGTACGTGGCCGGCCGGACGCTCGAGGATGTGGTCACGGCCGACGGCCCGTTGACCGGAGCAGCCCTGGCCCGTCTGGCCAGTGGACTGGCGGCGGCGCTGACCGCGGTGCACGCAGCCGGAGTCGTGCACCGTGATCTCAAGCCCGGCAACGTGATGCTGCTCGACGGCGAGCCGATGGTGATCGACTTCGGTATCGCCCAGGCCCTGGATTCGACCCGGCTGACCATGACCGGCATGTTCATGGGAACGCCGGGCTACCTGGCGCCCGAGGTGATCGAGGGCAAGCCGAGCGGTCCTGCCGCTGACGTGCACTCGTGGGCCGCGACGATGGCCTACGCCGCCACCGGGCAACCGCCGTTCGGCACCGGCCAGTTCGAGGCGATCTTCTACCGCGTCGTGCACGGTCAGCCCGAGCTTGACTGCATGCCAGCCCCGCTGCTGCCGATCGTGCTGACGTGCCTGGCCAGGGACCCGAGCCAACGGCCGTGCGCTCCGAACCTGGCCGAGATGGTGGCTGCCCTCAATCCTGAGACTCTCGTGCCGGCTCCACCAGGGGCGGCCCAGCGCGCTATCTCGGCCGCTGCTGCCGTGGCTGGACTGAGTGGGTCGGCCACGCGGACCTCGCTGGACGTGGCGTCCCCGGCGCTGGCCGAGAGTATGCACGCGGCTGAGCTTCAGACTCCGGCCTGGCCCGGCACCAGGCCGATCGCCCTTCAACCCAAGGACGATTACGCCGACCTGCTGACACCGGTGCGGTACCCTCCGGATCCTGGCCCGCCAAGATCAGTACCGCCAGGTATGGCCGCGCCGGGATCGGCGCTACCGGGATCTGCCCCGCCTGGTTCAGCACGGCCCAGTTCAGCGCCGCCGGGTTCTGCGCCAATCGGATCGCAGGCCCGTGGGGATGCGCTAGCCGGCCAGGCGGGCCCCGCGCGATGGCTCCTCGTGCTGGCCACGCTGGCGGCGCTCGTGGCCGTGAGCGTGCTCCTGCCGATTGCCGGGGCCGCCCTGGCCCTGGCCGTCCTCGTCCTTCTTCGGGCTACCGATGCAACGAGCCGGTGGATGGGCAGACGGCGGGCCAGGCAGGGGCCACGGCGCAGCGACCCGGTATCGGCGACCGCCTTCTTCCCGCTGGCGGTCGGGCGCTCGGTGCTCAGTTCTGTACTGCTGGCCCCGATGGCCCTGCTGTGCGCCGCGATTGCGGCGGTGCTGGCTGTGCTGGCCGCCGGCCCGGCGCAGCTGCCGAAGGTTGGCAGCTATGCGGCCGGCGCGCTTGTTGCCTGCTATTGCATCGGCCCCGGCTCGCGAGCCTGCCGCAGGCCGCTCGGCAGTTTCTACGGTAAGGTCACCAGCTCGGTGCCGACGGCGATCATCGGATCGCTCGGGGTCGCCGCGCTAGCCGTCGCGATCATTGTGGCGGCCGCGACCATGGCTCCCGGCTACTGGCCGGACGTGCACCTCGGCAATCAGCTGCAGAACGCGACGTTCACTCATCCAAGCGTCAACCGTCTGCCGACTGACATTGGCAGCGTGGGCCGGTACCTAGTCCGCGTGGTCCGGCACAGCGTGTTCTGAACAGGCCGGGATCGGCCGGGCCCGGCTAGCTAGCGATTTGCGATGGGGCCTCCGAGTCGATCGCGGCCAGGGCCGATCCTGGCGACGGGGCCGATCCTGGCGACGGGGCCGATCCTGGCGACGGGGCCGATCCTGGCGACGGGGCCCGGCCATTGTCCGCAGCCGGCAGCGGCCGGACCAGGCCGCGAGCTACCACCTCGTTAGCAAGCCGTACCCTCCGGTTCGGCCCCTCTGCGATCTTGAGTTTCTGGTAGAGGCGCAGGAGATGCTGTTTGACCGCCGCTTCTGTCACCACAAGGTCGGCCGCGATGTCGCGCGCGGTGGCCGGGGCAACGAATGCGTCAGCGCACAGCGCTGGCTTACAGAGCGCGGCAACAACATCCACCTCGCGCCGCGTCAGCTCCGGCATAGCGGATCGGCGCTGCTCGCTCTCCGGCGACACCTCCTCGGCGGGCAGCCCGCCGATCCGGCATCGCTGTGTGCCAAACGACAGGACATCGCCGTTCTCAAGCAGCCGCTGCGCGACAACCTTCCCGTTGACCCGGGTGCCGTGCCGAGATAACCCCAGGTCGCTCACGTACGCGTACGGTCCCCGACGAATGATCTCGGCGTGCAGTTTCGAGACGCTGGAGTGCTCGAGGTGAATGTCAACCGACTTACCGCGGCCGATCGTGGTCACGTCTGGGCGCAGCCTGACGACTGCGCCGGTGCTCTCGATCCGGATGTGGGGGGTCTCCATCACGTTCCTCCGGCATGTCCGGCCAGCTAGTGAGGTGTCACCCCAGGGTTACCCAGGTCCCGTCAAGTCCATGCCGGCAGAATGCAAAACGGACGCCTGCGAGGGCAAGTCAGGAAATCCCGGGCAGCGCAAGTACACTGCCGAGCGAGCAGTGCGCGAGGAGGACAAATGGCGGAGGCGCCGTCTCGGGGCCTGGCAGATGTAGTCGCCGCATCGACGGCGCTCAGCGACATCGATGGTCACGCTGGCCTCCTGTTCTACCGTGGGTACGACATTCACGAGCTGGCCGCGAGCGCCTCCTTCGAGGAGGTTGCCTTCCTGCTGCAGCGGGGCAGCGCGCCGAACCGGGGTGAGCTGGAGAGTTACCGGGCCGAGCTCGCTGCTGGCCGCGAGCTTGGCACTCTGGCGGCTGAAAGCCTGCCCGCCATCACTCGGCGTCAGCGCCCGATGGCGGCACTGCGCAGCCTGGTTTCGCTCGGCAGCGCCGACGATCCCGACGCCGAGTCGAACGAGCCCGCCGCCAACCTCCGGAAGGCTGCCAGGCTGACCGCACAGCAGCCGGTGCTGATTGCCGCCTACCATGCAGCGCGCGCCGGGCGAGAGCTGCCGCCCGCCGATCCCAGCCTGAGCACAGCCGCTAACTTCTTGCTTCAGCTCGCCGGCAAGCGACCGGACGCCAGGGCCGCCGAGATCTTCGACACCTGCCTGGTGCTGCACGCTGACCACACGATGAACGCCTCCACGTTCGCCGCGCGGGTCTGTGCGGCCACGCTGGCCGATATGCACTCAGCCGTAGTAGCCGCGCTCGGAACGCTTTCCGGGCCGCTGCACGGCGGGGCCAACGAGCAGGTGATGCGGACCCTGGAGGCAATCAGGCAATCGGGCGGCGATCCGGTTGAGGCTGTGACCAGTCAGGTCCGCGAGCGGCTAGGTCGCGGTGAGAAGATCATGGGTTTTGGCCACCGCGTCTACAAGACCGAGGACCCGCGGGCTACCCACCTTCGCCGGATGTCGGCCGAGCTGGCGAGCGTCAGCGGCGACGACACGTATTACCGCATGTCGCGCCAGATGGAAGAGGTCGTGCTCGCGGACAAGGGCCTGTATCCGAACGTCGACTTCTTCGCCGCGACCGTTTATCACTACCTGGGCATCCCGACGGAGCTGTTCACCCCGATCTTCTCGGCCAGCCGGATGGCCGGCTGGACAGCTCACGTGATCGAGCAGCATGCCGACAACCGGCTGATCAGGCCGGACAGCGAGTACATTGGGGACCGCGGCCTGCAGTGGGTGCCGCTCGATGCCCGGTGAAGCATTCCGCCGTCAAGCACTCAGCCAGGGCAACCGCGCGCCAGGCCAGGGTGGCCGAGGCCGCCAAGCGGCCGCAGGAGGAGCGGGTCGGCCAGGGCGGCGGCCTGCTAACCCAGCTGCCGTACCTGCTAGTGCTAGCCGGCGTGGTGGCTGGCCTGGCCACGATTCGAAGCGGTCAGCAGGCGGTCCGGGGCGGTACGTTGGTAATAGCCGGTGCGCTGCTGGCGGGCTCGCTCATGAGGCTGGTCTTGCCTGCTGGCCGGGCCGGGATGCTTGGGTCGCGACGTCGGCTGGCCGACGTCGCGGCGCTGGCTCTACTCGGACTCGGCCTGCTCCTCGCTGGACTGGTCGCCCGGATTCCGGGCTGATGAGCTGCCTGAGCCGGGTCCTGGAGCTGGCTGGAGGTAGGGCCGGGCAGGTCAGCCGGTCAGGTGACGCCGTGCAACGACGCCGGCGCGATGAAGGGAATGCAGCTGAATGTCGAAGATAAAGGTGGTCAATCCGGTCGTTGAGCTCGACGGCGACGAGATGACCAGGATCATCTGGCAG
>Ga0335075_10013296_pt1 | contig 12401 bp, 16 predicted proteins | sample Lox_Sample_24_FD_206723 | JGI IMG/M metagenome (GOLD analysis project Ga0335075, IMG submission 206723) | Soil microbial communities from Loxahatchee National Wildlife Refuge, Florida, United States - Lox_Sample_2.4 | ecosystem: Environmental > Terrestrial > Soil > Wetlands | place: USA... | reverse complement strand
GGCAGCGTGCCATGCCCAGGCATTCCCGCGCGGACACGCTGACCTGTGTCCAGGATCGGTCGGCTACCCCCGGCTTGAGGTCATCGCGGTCACCGGACTCCGTCGTCGACGCCCAGGCGGTGAGCCGGTGCACGTCGCGACCCAATGCGGTCACCGCCTGCGGCTGGAAAAGTTCATCCTGCGATTCGTCATCCGGATTCGCCGCCGATCCGTTGTGAACCTTGTTCAGGCACAGGTAATTTTGACGGCCCTTCAGCAGCGCGAAGCGCGGCGCGCGGGGCAGCGCGTCACAGAGCGCGTCGACCAGCTGGGGCAGGTCGCGATCGACCAGTTGGCGCTGCAGGGCGATCGTCGCGGTGGACACCACGACCGGGGTGTTGTCGGACACCGCGCGGACAATCGCCGGAACGAGATAGGCCAACGACTTTCCGGTGCCGGTTCCGGCCTGCACCGCGAGGTGCTCGCCGGTTTCGAAGGCGTTGGCCACCGCGGAGGCCATCTGCAGTTGGCCGCTGCGTTCGCTTCCGCCCAGCGCTGCCACCGCGGTGGCCAGCAGCTCAGGCACCGACACCGGCAACTGGCTGGGCGTGGCTACTCCTGTTGGTCGATAGGGCGGCGTTGGGCCGGGATTTGCGTCGTGGGAATCGCCGGGTCGCCGTGCGACAACATCAGACCCTCCCACGGCAAGCTTCGCAAGCCCGACGCCACCAGGTCGCGCGCCGCGCCCAGAGCTTCTCTGCCCCGGTCGACCACCGGCTGCCCACCGCGCACCAGCGGAATCGTCAACACCCGAGACGGCTCACTGGTCCGCGGCGGATGCCCCGCCGGATGCACGATCTCCTCGGTGATCGTGCCGCTTGGACGGTGTAGCCGCATAGCCTCTTTGCGGCCGCCGTGGGATTCTTTGCGGGTGCTGCGCTTCTCGACGGGCGTGCCGTCGACTTCGACCAGCTTGTAGATCATGTTCGCGGTCGGCGCACCCGATCCGGTGACCAGCGAAGTGCCGACGCCGTAGCTGTCGACGGGATCCGCCCGCAATCCGGCGATGGCGAATTCGTCCAGGTCACCGGAGACCACAATGCGGGTCTGCGTCGCGCCCAGCCGGTCGAGCTGCGCGCGGACCTGCCGGGCCAACACGCCCAAGTCCCCGGAGTCGATGCGCACTGCGCCGAGGCCGGTGCCGGCGGCGGCCACGGCGTTGTCCACACCGGTCTTCACGTCGAAGGTGTCGACCAGCAGCGTGGTGTCCACGCCGAGTGCGTCGACCTGTGCCGCAAAAGCCCCCAGCTCGTCGGGCTTGTCAGGGGCGGTGTGTAACAGCGTGAACGCGTGCGCGCTGGTGCCTGCCGTCGGTACCCCGTAGCGGCGACGGGCCTCCAGGTTGGACGACGCAGCGAAGCCGGCCAGGTAGGCGGCGCGGGCCGCGGCGACGGCCGCGCGTTCATGGGTGCGCCGTGAGCCCATTTCGATCAACGGCCGTGCCTGGGCTGCACTGACCATCCGCGCGGCTGCTGACGCGACGGCGCTGTCGTGGTTGAAGATCGACAGCGCCAGCGTCTCGAGCACCACGCATTCAGCGAAGCTGCCGTGCACCGAAAGCACCGGGGACCCAGGGAAATACAACTCGCCCTCGGCGTAGCCGTCGACGTCGCCGCCAAAGCGGAAGTCGCGCAGGTAGGCCAACGTATCGCGGTCGAGGAATTCTGCCAGCGACTCGCGCGCGACGTCGTCGAACCTGAACTCGGGCAGAGCCTCCAAAAACCGGTCCGTTCCGGCCACCACCCCGTATCGGCGCCCGTCGGGAAGCTGGCGGGCGAACAGCTCGAAGGTGGTCCGGCGATCCGCGGTGCCATCGCGCAGCGCGGCTGCCAGCATGGTCAACTCGTACCTGTCGGTCAGCAGCCCGGCGCAAACCGAGTCGTTCACACCGCAACGGTATCGGGTGAATTGCCGCGGCTCGCTATCCTAGAACCCATGGTTGCGTCAGCCCCGACCAAACCGGGAACCACCGGGCAACGGGAAGCCGAGTCGGTCGAGACCACGGCCGCTCCCTGGGTGACCATCGTGTGGGACGATCCGGTCAACCTGATGAACTACGTGACGTATGTCTTCCAGAAGCTGTTCGGCTACAGCGAGCCGCACGCCACCAAGCTGATGTTGCAGGTCCACAACGAGGGCAAAGCGGTGGTGTCGGCGGGCAGCCGGGAATCCATGGAGACCGACGTGTCCAAGCTGCATGCCGCCGGGTTGTGGGCCACCATGCAGCAGGACCGCTGAGATCGAGGGCGTCCGGGTCCCCAGGTGCGCAAGTGGAAGCGGGTCGAGACCGCCGACGGTCCCCGTTTTCGGTCCGCTCTGGACTCGCATGAGGCGGGCTTGCTCAAGAATCTGGTCGGTTCGATGATCGGGCTGCTCGATGAACGGGAATCGGCTTCGCCCACAGACGAACTCGAGCAAATCACCGGCATGAAGACCGGCAACTCCGAGCCCCCTGACAATGCCACACTGCAGCGGCTGCTGCCGGACTTCTCGAAGCCCGACGACGCCGGCCCGTACGGCGAGGACGCCACCGAGAGACTGAATGCAGCCCTGCGCAACCTACATGAGCCGGAGATCATCGAAGCCAAACGCGTTGCGGCACAAGAACTACTGGACACGATCCCGGAAAACGGTGGCCGATTCGAGCTGACCGAAGATGGCGCTAACGCCTGGATCACGGCCGTCAACGACCTTCGCCTCGCGCTGGGCACCATGCTCGATATCCGCGCCGGCGGCCCCGATCGACTGCCCGACGACCATCCGCTGGCCCCGCACCTCGACGTCTATCAGTGGCTGACCTTCCTGCAGGAGTACCTGGTCCTGGCGCTGATGGGGTCCCGTTGAACTCGATCACCGACGTCGGGGGCATCCTGGTCGGCCACCACCATCGGCTGGATCCCGACGCGACGATGGATGCCGGCTGGGCGCGCGGCATCACCGTTGTTCTAACGCCGCCCGGCACGGTGGGCGCCGTCGATTGCCGCGGTGGCGCGCCGGGCAGCCGGGAGACCGATCTGCTGGATCCGGCCAACAGCGTGCGCTACGTGGATGCGGTGTTGATCGCGGGGGGTAGCGCTTACGGGTTAGCGGCCGCCGATGGAGTCATGCGTTGGCTGGAGGAGCACGACCGCGGCGTGGCGATGACCGGCGGGGTGGTACCGATCGTGCCGGGCGCGGTGATTTTCGATCTGGACGTCGGCGACTGGAGTCACCGGCCGACGGCAGAGTTCGGGTACGCCGCCTGTCGGACGGCCGGCACCGAAGTCGCGGTGGGTACGGTCGGCGCCGGGGCGGGGGCGTGCGCCGGCGTGCTCAAGGGCGGTGTGGGCACGGCGTCCACCACGCTGCCGTCGGGGGTGACGGTCGGTGCGTTGGTTGCGGTGAACTCCGCGGGCAACGTCATCGACCAGGCCACCGGCCTCCCGTGGCTGAGCTACCTGGTCGACGAGCTCGGTCTGACAACGCCGCCCGATGAGCAGATCGCGGCGCTGGCGAAGCTCGAATCCCCGTTGAGCTCGTTGAACACCACGATCGCGGTGGTCGCCACCGATGCCGCGCTGAGCCCGGCCGCCTGCGAACAGGTCGCGCGCACCGCCCACGACGGACTCGCCCGTAGCATCCGGCCGGCGCACACCCCGGTGGACGGTGACATGGTGTTCGCGTTGGCCACCGGCGCCGTCGAGGTTCCACCGCCGGCCGATACGCCGGCCGCATTCTCGCCGGAGACGGCGCTGGCTACCGCCGTCGGAGCCGCGGCGGCCGACTGTCTGACCCGCGCGGTGCTGGTCGCCGTGATCGCCGCCGAGTCGGTGGCCGGAATACCGACCTACCGGGACCTGTTGCCCGGGGCATTCCAGCGACCGAAAGGGAACGGCTGACGTGCTGGTGATTCGTGCTGACCTGGTCGAGGCGATGGTCGCGCATGCGCGCGCCGACCACCCCGACGAGGCTTGTGGCATGCTGGCCGGTCCCGAGGGCTTGGACCGGCCCGAGCGGCATATCGCGATGGTCAACGCCGAACGCTCGCCGACGTTTTATCGCTTTGACGCCCGAGAGCAACTCAAGGTGTGGCGCGCCCTAGAAGAAGCGGGTGACGCGCCGGTAGTCCTCTATCACTCGCACACCGCCACGGAGGCCTATCCCAGCCGCACCGATGTGGGTCTGGCCGCCGAACCTGACGCGCACTACGTGCTGGTGTCCACCCGCGACCCTGACCACGACGAAGTGCGCAGTTACCGGATCGTCGACGGCGTCGTCACCGAAGAGCCGGTCAACATCGTCGAGCACTATGAGGAGCAGCCATGAGCGTCACCGTCTCCATCCCGACCATCCTGCGCCCGCACACCGGCGGCGAAAAACGCGTCGAAGCCAGCGGGGAGACGCTGCAAGCCGTGATCAGCGACCTGGAGGCCAACTACTCCGGGATCTCCGAGCGTCTCGTCGAGAATGGCAAGCTGCACCGCTTCGTCAACATCTATGTCAACGACGAGGACGTCAGGTTCTCGGGCGGCCTGGACACCGCGATCGCCGACGGCGACTCGGTCACCATCCTGCCCGCCGTCGCCGGCGGATAATTGGACCGATGACCCGCTACGACTCGGTGCTGGCCGCACTCGGCAACACCCCGCTGGTGGGGCTGCAGCGGTTGTCGCCCCGGTGGGACGACGAGCCGCATGTGCGACTGTGGGCCAAGCTCGAGGACCGCAACCCGACCGGGTCGATCAAAGACCGGCCGGCGCTGCGGATGATCGAGCAAGCCGAGGCCGACGGCCAGCTGACGCCGGGGGCGACGATCCTCGAACCCACCAGCGGCAACACCGGTATCTCGCTGGCGATGGCGGCGCGATTGAAGGGCTATCAGCTGATCTGCGTGATGCCGGAGAACACCTCGGTCGAACGTCGTCAGCTGCTCGAGCTCTACGGTGCGCAGATTGTTTTCTCGCCGGCCGAGGGTGGGTCGAACACCGCGGTGGCCACTGCCAAGGAGCTTGCGGTCGCCAACCCGTCGTGGGTGATGCTCTACCAGTACGGCAACCCGGCCAACACCGACTCGCACTACCACGGCACCGGCCCCGAGCTGCTAAAGGATCTACCCGAGATCACCCATTTCGTCGCCGGGCTGGGCACGACGGGAACGCTGATGGGCACCGGCCGGTTCCTGCGCGAGCAGGTTCCCGGCGTCCGGATCGTGGCCGCCGAACCCCGCTACGGCGAGGGCGTCTACGCACTGCGCAACCTCGACGACGGCTTTGTCCCCGAGCTCTATGACCCGCAGGTGCTGACCACCCGCTACTCGGTCGGCGCCGCAAACGCGGTCCGCCGCACCCGCGAGCTGATTGAGGCCGAAGGCATCTTCGCGGGTATCTCCACTGGCGCGGTGCTGCATGCGGCGCTGGGGGTTGCGGCCAACTCCGTCGAAGCCGCCGAGCGCGCCGACATTGCCTTCGTGGTGGCCGACGCCGGGTGGAAGTACCTGTCCACCGGCGCCTACGCCGGTAGCCTGGATGAAGCCGAGGACGCTTTGGAAGGGCAACTGTGGGCTTGACCAACCAGGCACACACACCGGCGCGGCAACCGAAAAAGCGGTCCGTATGGGCGGTGGGTGGAGCCACCATCATCAGCTTCGTTGCGCTGCTCTACGTCGTGGAGTTGTTCGACCAACTCGACAACCACCAGTGGGATCTCAACGGCATCCGGCCGCTGGAGGCCGACGGCCTGTGGGGCATCCTGTTCGCTCCGGTGCTGCACGCGAACTGGGGGCATCTCGCCGCCAATACCGGGCCGGCGCTGGTGCTGGGTTTCCTGGTCACGCTGGCCGGGCTGTCCCGCTTTCTGTGGGCGACGGCGATCGTGTGGCTACTCGGCGGCTTCGGCACCTGGCTCATCGGCAACCTGGGATCGCCGTGTGGCGAGACCGATCACATCGGGGCCTCGGGACTGATCTTCGGCTGGCTGACCTTCTTGCTGGTGTTCGGGTTCTTCACCCGCAAGGGCTGGCAGATCGCCATCGGGATAGTCGTGCTGATTGCCTACGGCGGTGTGCTGTGGGGCGCCGTGCCGGTCCTCAACGTCTGCGGTGGTGTGTCCTGGCAGGGCCATCTGTGCGGTGGAATCGCCGGGATTCTCGCCGCGTACCTATTGTCGAGCCCGGAACGGAAAGCCCGCGAACAGCGACGAGCGATACCGCGATGAGCGACGCATTAGCGCCCATCGGGGTTTTCGACTCCGGCGTTGGCGGGTTGACGGTGGCGCGCGCCATCATCGACCAATTGCCCGACGAGGACATCGTCTACGTCGGCGACACCGGCAACGGTCCCTATGGTCCGCTAACGATTCCCGAGATCCGCGCGCACGCGCTGGCCATCGGTGACGACCTCGTCGACCGCGGAGTCAAGGCGTTGGTAATCGCCTGCAACTCGGCATCTTCGGCTTGCCTGCATGACGCGCGGGAACGCTACGACGTGCCGGTCGTCGAAGTGATCCTGCCCGCTGTACGCCGCGCGGTCGCCGCAACCCGCAACGGGCGCATTGGTGTAATCGGCACCCAGGCCACCGTCGCCTCGGGTGCCTACCAGGATGCGTTCGCCGCCGCCCGTGACACCGAGATCACCGCAGTGGCCTGCCCGCGGTTCGTCGATTTCGTCGAGCGCGGCATCACCAGTGGCCGCCAAGTGCTCGGATTGGCCGAGGGGTACCTCGAGCCGCTGCAGCGCGCCGATGTCGACACGTTGGTCCTGGGCTGCACTCACTATCCGCTGCTTTCCGGACTGATCCAGCTGGCCATGGGTGAGACCGTCACGCTGGTCTCCAGCGCCGAGGAGACTGCGAAAGAGCTGGTGCGGGTGCTCACCGAGCTAGACGTGTTGCGGCCACACGATGCGCCGCCCGCGACCCGGGTGTTCGAAGCCACCGGTGACCCAGAGGCGTTTCTGGGCCTCGCGGCGCGGTTCCTGGGACCCGCGATCACCGGCGTCCACCCCATCCACCGTCACATCGCGGCGTCCAGGTGATTGCCTTCGCATAGCAAAGCGGAGATGTTTTCGCCAACATGGTGCTGGGCATGGCACAGTAGTGACCGTGCGAATAACCGTGCTGGGCTGCTCTGGGAGCGTCGTTGGCCCCGATTCGCCCGCATCGGGTTATCTGCTAAGGGCGCCGGACACCCCGCCGCTGGTCATCGACTTCGGTGGCGGCGTTCTCGGTGCGTTGCAACGCCACGCCGATCCGGGTTCGGTCCAGGTTTTGTTGTCGCACCTGCACGCCGACCATTGCCTGGACCTACCCGGGTTGTTCGTCTGGCGCCGCTATCACCCGTCGCCGCCAACCGGTAAGGCATTGATGTACGGCCCGAGCGACACCTGGTCGCGGCTCGGCGCGGCGTCCTCGCCCTACGGCGGCGAGATCGACGATTTCTCCGACATTTTCGACATCCGGCATTGGGTCGACGGTCAGGAAGTGGAAGTCGGGGCGGTGACGGTGTTGCCGCGGGTGGTGTGTCATCCGACCGAGTCGTTTGGCCTGCGTATCACCAACCGCGAGGGCGCGTCGTTTGTTTACAGCGGTGACACCGGCTACTGCGATGCGGTCATCGGGCTGGCCCGCGACGCCGACGTCTTCCTCTGCGAAGCTTCCTGGACGCACTCGCCTGACCGTCCGCCCAACCTGCACCTGTCCGGCACCGAAGCCGGACGGATTGCGACCGCCGCCGGGGTGGGGGAGCTGTTGCTCACGCACATCCCGCCATGGACGTCCCGTGAGGACGTGATCAGCGAGGCGAAAGCCGAATTCGGCGGCCCGGTGCATGCGGTGGTGTGCGGCGAGACGTTCAACGTCAGCCGCTCCTGACCGGCTAACCGCGCGCTAGGGTTGGCGGCGTGTCAAAACGAGAAGACGGCCGCCTCGACGACGAGCTTCGACCAGTTGTCATCACCCGCGGGTTCACCTCGCACCCGGCGGGTTCGGTGGTGATCGAATTCGGCCAGACGAAAGTGCTGTGCACGGCAAGCGTCACCGAGGGCGTGCCCCGATGGCGCAAAGGATCGGGCCTGGGCTGGCTCACCGCCGAATACGCCATGCTGCCGTCGGCCACGCACACTCGCGGAGACCGTGAATCGGTGAAGGGGCGCCTGTCTGGCCGCACCCAAGAGATCAGCCGCTTGGTCGGCAGGTCATTGCGGGCCTGCATCGACCTGGCGGCATTGGGGGAGAACACCATTGCCGTCGACTGCGACGTGCTACAGGCCGACGGCGGTACTCGTACCGCAGCAATCACGGGTGCTTACGTCGCACTGGCCGATGCGGTGACATACCTGTCCGCGGCCGGCAAGCTGTCCGATCCGCGGCCGCTGTCGTGTGCGATCGCTGCGGTCAGCGTCGGCGTGGTCGACGGTCGGGTGCGGGTGGACCTGCCCTACGAGGAAGACTCCCGTGCCGAGGTCGACATGAACGTCGTCGCCACCGACACCGGGACCTTGGTCGAGGTTCAGGGGACCGGCGAAGGTGCCACGTTCCCGCGGTCCACGCTCGACAAGCTGCTCGACGCCGCACAGGGGGCCTGCGAGAAACTCTTTGCGGCGCAGCGTGAGGCGTTGGCGTTGCCGTATCCGGGTGAGTTGCCGGAAGGGCCCACGCGTGAGAAGGCGTTCGGAAGCTGACGCGGCGCCGATGGCCGAGCTGCTGGTCGCCAGCCGCAACCGCAAGAAACTGGCCGAGTTGCGTCGCGTATTGGATGCGGCCGCGCTGACCGGACTGAGGTTGGTGTCACTCGATGACGTGCCGCCGTTCGATGAAGAGCCGGAAACCGGGGCGACCTTCGAAGACAACGCGGTGGCCAAGGCCCGCGATGGGTTCGCCGCGACGGGGCTACCGACCGTCGCCGACGACTCCGGCTTGGAGGTGGCCGCGCTGAACGGCATGCCCGGCGTGCTGTCGGCGCGCTGGTCGGGTGTGCACGGCGACGACGCCGGCAACACCGCGCTGCTGTTGGCACAGCTGCGCGACGTGCCCGATGAGCGACGCGGTGCGGCGTTCGTGTCGGCGTGCGCGCTGGTGTCGAAGTCGGGTGAAGTGGTCGTGCGCGGCGAGTGGCCCGGCGCCATCGGGCGACAGCCGCGCGGCGACGCGGGGTTCGGCTACGACCCGGTGTTCATTCCGGACGGTGACGACCGCACCGCGGCGCAGCTGACTGCGGAGGAGAAAGACGCGATATCGCATCGTGGTCGCGCGCTCAGGTTGTTGCTGCCGGCGCTGCGAGCGCTCGCTGAAGCGTGAATTGCTTTGGACTACAAGGCGAAGCGAGCCTTGACGTCCTTGGTCTGGAAGTGTTCGACGATGATCCCGAGCAGCGGAATGGTTCCGGCTAACAGGACGCCGATCGCCTTGGCGATCGGCCACCGGACTTTGACGGCAAGATTGAACGCTGCCAGTACGTAGGTGAAATAGACCCAGCCGTGCACGACTTCGATCCAGCGAATTTCGTGATGGAAGACCAAATGCGAAACGATCTCATAGCACAGCGCGATCAGCCAGATGCCCGTCGTCCACGCCATGATTCGATAGCCCAGCAGTGCGGTGCGGATCTTTTCGACGGGCGTAACCGGCCGCGCTTGGGGCGTTTCGGGTGTGTTCATGCGGTGGTCCTGCCCTGTCTTTGGTGTATTTCGTTGTCCGCCTTGGCAAGTTCGGCCAGATACGCGTTGTACTCCCGTAGCGCGGGATCGTCGGGCTTGTCCTGTACTGGTTTGGGCCGCTCGGGCAGCAGGCCGTCCGGCAGTTCGGTCACCGCATGGTCCTTTCGCGGCTCTGGCGGTGCCTCCTCGTAGCGGACGAACTTGCGGTAGGCGTACACGCAGAATCCGGCGAACGCCGGCCACTGCAACGCATATCCGAGATTCTGAAAGGTGCCCGACGTCGACTCAAACCTCGTCCACTGCCACCAGCCCAACGCCAGGCAACCGCCGGCCGCGAGGATCACCAACACAATCAGCGCGGGTCTCCGACGACGCGTAGTGGACACGCCTAGACGGTACTCCGAGGCCGGCCGTGCGAACTCATTCGCCGCTTGGCCGGAACGGTACGATCGCTGGGCATGCGGGCGTGGTGGAACTGGCAGACACCCCGGCTTTAGGTGCCGGTGCTCGAAAGAGCGTGGGGGTTCGAATCCCTCCGCCCGCACCGATGCGATAGGCGTGTTTGCCCAGCTAAAGAGCGGTTTTCATGTTTGCTGGCTAACCCCCTTGGGCGTCCCGGGGCCGCAATTTCGCCGCATCCTTAAGGTTCGTTCAAGCGATCGATCGCGCGGGCGAGCCTCTCTTTGGTTCGCTCGAATAAGCCCAAGGTTTGCACGTCTATGGGCCCAGTGACGCGAAGGTGAACATTCAGCTCCTTGAAACGCCGGTAGCGCATGATCCTCAGCTCGATGCTGTGAGGATCAGGACCCGAGCTTCCCCTCGTTGTAAACGTGACGGAGATTGATGCGGGGCTCTCCACGCGGTCGAGGCAATCCCGAAGATCCGCCCCGGCCACGGTGCCCTGGTCGCCCCAGTGACCGACGTAGTAGTCGCTCTTTGTGGCGGGTGTCCCAAGCGACCCGGCACACTGCGCGACTACGGGCTCGAGGGCATTCCACGCACCGACTACGTCAGTACCCCCGATCTCCAATTCGGCCAGGTGACTTGTGCTTGCCACTGCGTCGCCCCTTTCACGCAGCAGCATAGTGGTCGGTGCCGGTCCCCTCTCGACATAAATCACCGTCTCGCCAACCTCCGCTTTCACCGCCAGGGGGCGATCGACGAGATGCCCGAGCAGGCAAGGAAACATGAATGGGCGGCCCGAGGAGAGAACGGGGCGGCACGATTCTGTTAGTGCTCTGTTAGTGCACCAGTCCAATTCCCGCATACGCCAATCTCCCCACGCCACGAGGCGTGACGCGGGGAGATACGTGCAATCGGATTAGCTTGTTGCCGGGCCAGGAAGAGTACCCGGTGCAGGACTTGAGCCCTGCGGTGCGCCAGGCGCCGAGGCCCCCGGCACGTTCGACGTCCAGATCAGAATGTCTTGCATTCCGTCGTTGTAGACGACGCCATTCGGCGGTGCGCCGGTTACGTCGAAGTACAGCGTGCCGGTCGACTCGCTGCCCTGCGGGATCGGCGCCGGGTTAAGGCTTCCCGGGGCCTGAACCTTGTCGATCACCCGGTAGTTCTGACCGTTGGGCCCACGGGCGATGAAGTCGTTAACCATTGGGGTAACGACGCCGCCGTCCGACCTGGCGGTGATGTCTGCCTGGTAAAGGGTTCCTTTGGGGGTGTAGCCGGGAATCGCCACGCTGCTGGGTTGCAGGTTGCTTACCGTGTAGTCGGTCACCAACGGCCCGTCGATCAGCGGTTCGCTGGTACCGAATCCCTGGATGTTTGGCGGCGCGGCTGAGGCAGTTGCTGCGGCCACCACGCTCACCGCAGCTATTCCCGCGGCACCGACGGCCGTCTTGACAGTGCTCGTTGTGAACTTCACGATGGCTCCTTCTTCTTCGCTCCTGATCGTTCGCGGTTACCGAGGATTGAGGCGAAACCGCGCTGGATTGGCGTAGCCCAGTGACGGCAATTTCAAACGCGACTGCATCGCGAAATGCCTTGTCTGGCCAGGCTACCTGCGTGAATGGCGCGATATCTTTTTGTGCCGAAGCGCGATTCGAATAACTTCTTTAACATTGGCATCACTAGTATTGGGATCACTTGCCGCAATTTCCCCGCGGCGTTCGACGCCGGCGGCGACGTCATGGACGCATCAATTTGCCGTTTCGGACCAACTGGATTGTTCGCCGACGCCGGCCGCCCGTCCACGAGTGCGGCGCCGTGAAGAACGGCCAGTGAAATGCGTCACCGTCATGCCGGATCGGGCAGCATTTCGCATCGACCAGGCGTTGGTAGACGGCAACGGCCACTAAATCGGACGGTGACCTCCACACCTAGCGAGGCTGACATGCGGCAGACCATCACCAGCAGACACCACGAAACCCGCTACCCGATCGCTGAGACACTGTGGATCCTCGCCGGCATCATCCTGGTGTTGACCTACGGAGACGCGTTGCTCGTATTGGCTCTCGCGTTCGCGGTTGCGACTATGACCATGGCTTGGTGGATCCACCGCAAAGTTGGCGTCGCGTTGAAGAAACAACATGGAATTGGCTTCGGTGGCCCATCCGAGCCCAGCATTGAGAAGCCAACGCCTGACGCCGTCAATGACGGCTGGCGTCCTCCCACGTCTGTTGTCGTGGGCAGAACGGGCTACTCAATGACCATGATCCGCGCATTCATCTTCGCCGCCGCTGCTGCGCTGGCCGCGCTGTTCACGCTCGCCGCGCCCGC
>Ga0335075_10013295_pt1 | contig 12402 bp, 9 predicted proteins | sample Lox_Sample_24_FD_206723 | JGI IMG/M metagenome (GOLD analysis project Ga0335075, IMG submission 206723) | Soil microbial communities from Loxahatchee National Wildlife Refuge, Florida, United States - Lox_Sample_2.4 | ecosystem: Environmental > Terrestrial > Soil > Wetlands | place: USA: Florida... | reverse complement strand
ACACGCCCTAGGCAAGGGTTTGAGGCTAGACGGGGGGCGCGAGCCACCTGGCTCGCCCCCCGCTTTGTCTCGGCGCTCAGTTCTGGAGCACGGTGATGCCGTTGAAGTCGGGCGCGTACGCGGAGGCGTCGGAGAATTCCACCGTGTTCGAGCCCGCCGCCAGCGGCAGGTACGCGGTTACCGTGCCCGGCGTCGAGAAGCTGCCGGTCGGGGTGAACACGATCGTCTGGACAACCACGCCGTTGACGGTGATCGTCGCCGAGCGCCCGGTGCTGCCGCTGGTACCGTCGCAGTACTCGATCTGCACCGGGTAGACGCCCGCCGCGGCGGCGCTGACCCCGTTGAGGGTCAGCGTGCCGCCCTCGCCGACAAAGCCGACCTTCTGACCGCCGGTACAGGCGGTGCAGGACTGCACGACCGCGCCGCCCGCCAGCGTGCTCGATGACGACGCCGCCAGGTAGTCGGTGGTGGACGTGATGGCCGCCGACGGCACCGTGATCGCCTCGAAGTCGGGGGCGTAGGCCGAGGCATTGGAGAACTCGATGGTGTTCGCGCCCGACTTCAGCGGCAGGGAGACCGTCACCGAGCCCGGGTTGGCGAAGCTGCCCGTCGGCGTGAACGTCAGCGTCGTGGCGACCGAGCCGTTCACGGTGATCGTCGCGGACCGGCCGGTCGTCCCGCTGGTCCCGTCGAGGTAGTCCACCGCGACCGCGTAGTTCCCCGCCGACGGCGCGTTCACGCCGGTGAACGTGAGCGTCCCGCCGTCCCCGACGTACCCGGCCTTCTCACCGCCCAGGCAGGAATTGCAGCTGGCCGTCTTCGCGCCGCCGGCCAGCGTGCCCGAAGAGGCCAGGTCGGTGGTGGCCCCGGCCGTCCCCGCGACCGGAACGAGCTTGAGCAACTGCACGGCCCCCGGACCGAGGGTCACGCTGTAGGTCCCGCTCAGCGTGCCCGCCGAGGCGCCCGTCCACAGGTTGGTGGCGGTCGCGCTGCCGCTGATTCCGGCCGCGGCCAGCGAGACCGTCACGGTCTGGCTGGCGCTGCCGCTGTAGTTGAACAGCCCGAGGATGACGTCGCCGTTCTGCTCGGTCTTGGCGAAGGCCTGCTGGTTCACATTGCTGACGATGCGCCGGGCGTCGATGCCATCCTGGTCGGTCGCGATGACCGAGGAGTTCTTCAGGTAGCCGAGCTCGGTGGCGTTAAGGCTGGTCAGGTCCACCCCAAGCAGCAGCGGCGACGCGGCCATCGCCCACAGGCTGAGCTGCGACTGCGCCTCCGCGTCGGTGATCCCGTCGTTGGTGGCGCCGTTGCCGACCTCGATCGAGTCGTAGTCGTTGAACGCGCCCGGCCCGCCGTACGGCTGCCACTGGGCCACCTGCGCGAACCGGGACTGGACGTTGCCCCAGTCGGTCAGCGGGTAGCTGCCCGAGCCGCAATAGCACTCAATGTCCCCGCCGGTGCGCCAGCCGTTGGAGTACTGCGCCCAGGTGGCGGCGTTGGCGATGTCCAGGCTGTTGGAAAGCTCGAGGTGGATGGGCCTGCCGGTCTGCTCAAGGGCCGCCGACCAGGCTTCCACGTCCCCGATGTCGGAGTCCCCGACCCCGTCAAGCTTCACGTAGTCGACGCCCCAGGAGGCCAGCTCGTCGGCCCACGAGTTGATGAAGGCCTGCGCGCCGGGCGCGCTGTAGTTGATGCCGGTCATGCCGCCGCAGTTGTAGTTGTTCTCGCCGGTCGAGGTGGCGATCTGGGCGGCGGTGTCGCTGGTGCCCTCGATCGGCGTGTTCTCGGACACGGCCTGATCGGAGATGCCTGGCGTTACGTAGAGGCCGAACTTGAGGCCGAGCGAGTGCACGTAGTCCGCGACGACCGCGATGCCGTTCTCGCCGCTCGAGCTGGGCGGGAACTCCGTCGCGTTGGTCACCCAGCGGCCGTAGGAGTCGACGTCAGGCCCCTGGCTGCCCGGGCAGTCGTACCAGAAGTCGTCGACGTTCACGTAGTCGTACCCGGCCGCCGCGAGGCCGCTGCTGACCATTGCGGCCGCCTGCGCCTCGATATCGGCGGCCGTCGGGTCGTGCCGGATGAAGCTCCAGCTGCTCCAGCCCATGGCGGGCGTCGAGCCCACGCCATTGGACTCGGCGCGGGCCGGGACGGCGGTGGTCATCGTCGCGGCCGCGAGCAAGCCGCCGAGGAGGACCATGACGGCGGCCAGCCGCCAGCACAGGGACGAGATCATGACGGAGCCTCTTCGACGGTTGCGGCGACGTCACGCTCCGGCCGGCTCGGCGCCAGCGTGGGAGCGTGTTACCAAAAGTGGACAACCGTGCGGATTGACTGTCAATACCCGCCGAACTGTGCGCTAGCGCGGCGGCACGATGGTGGTGAGCAGGCCGGTCTTGATGTCGTAGGCGTAGCCAGCCACCTTGACCTCGGCCGAGACCTGCGGCGCGCTGACGATCTTCTCGACGTCGCCGGGGACGGTGGTCGCCGGGTCGAGGACAGGCAGCCTGGCTAGCTCCGCGTCGTCGAACCCGCGCGCGGCGAAGCCATGGCGGAAATCGTCGTCAGCGTAGAACCCGGACCCGCAGTCGGTGTGGTGGACGACCGCGACCTCGAACCATTCGGCGTCGGGTGTCTTCTTCTCGTGCAGGTAGCTGATCCAGGCGAGGTCCTGGATCACCGCCGGTGTCACCCGGCCGCCGATGTTACGGGCGACGATCGCGTCGCCAAGTTCCAGGCCGAAGACCTGAGCCGGATCGACCCGCGGGTCAATGCAGGTGATGATGTACACCTGCTTGTTCGGGATGAACGGGATCTGCGGGACTCGGTCCTTGGCCCCGGTCCTGGCGAAGCCGGCATTGTTGCGCAGGAGCTCGTCGAAGTTTGACATGCCTCAACTCCATTCCTCACGTCGGTTGCCGCGAGGGGCACTGCGGCCACGAGCCGTCAGAGCCTGGCCATTCCCCGTTGCTCCGCCTGCGACACCTGCGTCACTCGGCTCCCGGGGCTTCCTCGCTGGTCAGGGCCAGGAGAAGGCTGTTGAGCCGCTGGACGAACGTGGCCGGGTCCTCGATCCGGGCACCGAGGGTGAGCACCGCCTGGTTGAACAGGACCTGGGCCCATTCGGCCACGTGCTCGCCGTCCCTGGTGCGGTTAAGCCGCTCGATGAGCGGGTGCTTCGGGTTGAGCTCGAGCACCGCCTGCCGGGGCAGCCCGGATCCGCGCAGCCGCTGGAGAAGGTTGACGTCGATCTCGGGCTCGTTGCTGACGATGCAGGCCGGCGAGGTGGTGAGCCGGGTCGACAGGCGCACGTCCCAGGCCTGGCCGGCCAGCACGGCCTTCAGCTTGGCCAGCAGGTCGGCGTACTCGGCGTCGGCCTGCTCCTTGGCCTGCTTTTCCTCCTCGTCAGCCAGCGCGCCGAGGTCCCCGCTGCCCTGGGCGACGGACTGTAGCTTCCGGCCATCGAACTCGCGCAGGCTCGACACCACCCAGTTGTCGACACCCTCGGCGAGCAGCAGCACCTCGACTCCCTTGGTGCGGAACGCCTCCAGGTGCGGGCTGGACTTGGCCGCCGTCAGCGAGGGCGCCAGCAGGTAGTAGATCTGCTCCTGGCCTTCCCTCATCCGCTCGACATAGCCGGCCAGCGAGGTGTCCGGGTCGTCAGTGGCGGACTTGGTGGAGGTGAAGCGGAGCAGCCTGGCGATGTCCTCCCGGTTGGAGAAGTCCTCGACGATGCCTTCCTTGAGGGTGCTGCCGAACTCCTTCCAGAAAGTGGCGTACTTCTCAGGCTCGCCGTCGGCCAGGTCGGCCAGCAGCCGGAGCACCTTCTTGACCGCGTTGGTGCGGATGCTGTCCACCGCCCGGCTGCCCTGCAGGATCTCCCGTGACACATTGAGGGGCAGGTCGGCTGAGTCGATGATGCCCCGGATGAACCGCAGGTACCTCGGCAGGATCTGGCCGGTGTCCTCCATGATGAACACCCGCTGCACATGCAGTCGCACCCCGCGACGGGCCTCGGTCAGCCACAGGTCATAGGGGGCCTGGCCCGGGATGAACAGCAGCAGGGTGTACTCGTAGGTTCCCTCGATCTTGCTGTGCACCCAGGCCAGCGGGTCGGAGAACTCGCCGGAGATGTGCCGGTAGAAGTCGTTGTAGTTGCTGTCGGTGAGCTCACTCTTCGGCCGGGTCCACAAGGCCGACGCCTGGTTGACGGCGACGTCTCCGGTCGGCTCGCCATCGTCGCGCGGGTCGCCGGGCATCAGGATGGGCACGCTGATGTGGTCGGAGTACTTCTCGATGATCGACCGCAGCCGCCAGCCGTTCAGCAGATCGTCCTCGCCATCTTGCAGGTGCAAGACGATCGTGGTGCCGCGGTCGGCCCGCTCGGCCGGCTCCAGGGTGTACTCGCCCCGGCCGTCCGATTCCCAGCGCACGGCCTGCTCCGGCTCCCGCCCGGCTCGCCTGGTCGTCAGGGCGACCCGGTCGGCGACGATGAACGATGAGTAGAAGCCGACACCGAACTGCCCGATGAGGGCCGCGTCCTTGCGCTGGTCACCGGTCAGCGAGCGCAGGAACTCCCTGGTCCCTGACTTGGCTATCGTGCCGATGTTGGCGATCACCTCATCACGGCTCATGCCGATGCCGTTGTCGCTGATGGTGATCGTGCGAGCGTCCTTGTCGTAGGCCACGGTGATCTGCAGCGGGCCGTCCGCTTCCGGGACTTCCGACTGGGCGAGCAGCTCAAGCCGGAGCCGGTCGATCGCGTCGGAGGAGTTCGATATCAGCTCGCGAAGGAAGATCTCCTTGTTGCTGTACAAGGAATGAATCATCAGCTCCAGGACCTGAACCGCCTCCGCCTGGAAGCTGAGGAGCTCCTGCCCGTCCTGCTCGGCCCGTACCGTCATCCCGTTAGGGTAACTCCATCTTTGGCCGGCATGTCGGCTGGTTCCCCGCAGCGGCCCGACGCCGCGCCCAGGCCGGTTCGGGAATTCAGTCCTCCTATTGGCCGAAATATTCGGCTGGACCGCCGCGATGCCGTGTCATTGACCGGCCTCGATAAGCCCCCCGGCGTGCTGGAAATCGCGCCCATGAGATCGTGTTCATTGACCGGCCGGACCTCAGGCTGGCGGCTTATGTATAAGGGGGCGAAATGAGTACCGATGTTATTTCCCAGGCCGCCGTGCGTGGCCCGCAGGCCGGGCCGGCGGTGCTTTACGTCAACGGCCAGGAGCACGGGCTGCGGGTCGAGCCCCGGGTGAGCCTGCTGGACGCGCTGCGCGAGCACCTGGGCCTGCACGGCTCGAAGAAGGGCTGTGATCAGGGAACATGCGGTGCCTGCACGGTGTGGGTGGACGGCAGGCGGGTGCTGGCCTGCCTGACACTGGCCCTCACCTGTGAAGGCCGCGAGGTCACCACGATCGAGGGCCTGAGCACGGACGGCTCGCTGCACCCGATGCAGGCCGCGTTCATCGACCAGGACGCGTTCCAGTGCGGCTATTGCACTCCTGGCCAGATCATGTCGGCGGTCGCGCTGCTGAACGAGGGGCACGCCGATGACGACACCGAGATCGCGGAGTGGATGAGCGGAAATATCTGCCGGTGCGCCGCCTACCCGAACATCAGGGCCGCTATCCGCGACGTGCGTGACGGGGCCGGGGGCGAGGGGTAATGCAGGCGCTGAGCTACGTGCGCCCGGCCGACACCGATACCGCGATCGCGCTGGTCGCCGGGCGCCCGGACGGTGCCTACCTGGCGGGCGGCACCACCGAGGTCGACCTGGCCCGACTGGACGTGGTGCGGCCCGGGCTGCTGGTCGACATCAACGACCTGCTGCCCGACTGCGTCGTCGAGCTACAGGGCGGCGGCGTCCGGATCGGATCGATGGCGCGGATGAGCGACGTGGCCTGCTCGCCCCCGGTGGTGGAGCGCTTCCCGATGATCTCGCAGGCCCTGCTGGCCGGGGCCTCGGCCCAGCTGCGCAACATGGCCTCGATGGGCGGCAACCTGTGCCAGGCGGTGCGGTGCGGCTACTTCCGTGACGTGGCGTCGGCCTGCAACAAGCGCGACCCGGGCCGCGGCTGCGCCGCGCTGGAGGGCATCAACCGGGGCCACGCCATCCTCGGGGTCAGCGACCAGTGCATCGCGACCCATCCGTCCGACGTGGCGGTGGCGCTGGTCGCCCTGAACGCGGTGGTGCACACCCGGCTGCCCGGCGGCGGGCGGACGATCAGCATCGACGACTTCTTCCTGCTGCCCGGCGATACCCCGCAGCGCGAGCACCCGCTTGACCACGGGGAGCTGATCACCGCGATCGAGGTTCCCGCGGCACCAGTGGCGCGCCGGTCGGTGTACCTGAAGTTCCGCGACCGCCAGTCGTATGAGTTCGCGCTGGCCTCGGTCGCGGCCGCGATCCGCGTCGAGGACGGGACGGTCACCGAGGTGCGGCTGGCCCTCGGGGGTGTCGGCACCAAGCCGTGGCGCGCCCGGCGGGCCGAGGCCAGCCTGCTCGGCCAGCCCGCCGACGAGGCCAGCTTCACCGAGGCCGCCCGGCAGGAGCTGGCCCAGGCCTCGCCCCGGCCGCAGAACGCGTTCAAGGTCGAGCTGGCCACCCGGGCGATCGTGCGGGCACTGCAGACGCTGACCGACGGAGGCGCGCGATGAGCCAGTACGTCGGCCGGGACGTGCCCAGGATCGATGGCGCGCAGAAGGTCACCGGCCAGGCGCGGTACTCAGGTGAGGTCATGCTGCCCGGCCTGGCCTACGCCGAGATCGTCGTGGCCACGGTGGCCAGCGGCCGGATCACGACGATCGACACGTCCGCGGCCGAGGCCGCCGACGGGGTGGTCGCGGTGCTGACCCACCGCCACATGCCGAAGGTCAGCTCGCCACCCCTGCTTCCCTCGCTGGTCGGTGGCCCGGCTCCCGGCGAGACGTTCTTCCCCATGCAGGACGAGGTGATCCACTACGCCGGCCAGCCGGTGGCCATCGTGGTGGCCGACTCCCTCGAGCAGGCCCAGAGCGCGGCCAGCCTGGTCGCGGTGAACTATGCCCCGGCCCCGTCAGTGACCACGATCACGGCGGGCCGCGATCAGGCCTATCGGCCCGAGAAGATCTTCGGCGGCCTGATGCCCGCCCAGATGAAGCGGGGCGACGCCGAGGCCGGGCTGGCGAGCGCCGACGTTCGGGTCGCGGCCGAGTTCCGGTTCGCCGCCAATCACCACAACGCGCTGGAGCCGCTGACTACCACGGCCGCCTGGGACGGCGATGAGCTGACCCTGCACGACTCGTGCCAGGGGATCAAGGCCGTGCAGCTCACGGTGGCCGCCCTGCTCGGCCTGCCGATGTCCAAGGTCCGGGTGCTGACCAGCTTCATCGGCGGCTCGTTTGGCTCCAAGGCGATGGTCTGGCCGCATGTCACCCTGACCGCGATCGCCGCCCGGCAGGTCCGCAGGCCGGTCAGGTACAGCGCGCCCCGCGGTCAGATGTTCACCTCCTGCGGCCATCGCGAGGAGCAGGAACTAGGGGTCGAGCTCGGAGCGAGCCGGGACGGGAAGCTGACCGCGATCAGGCAGCGCAAGATCTCGGTCACCTCCCCGTTCGACGACTGGGCCGAGCCGACTTTCGGTGCCGCCTCCGAGGTCTACGCCAGCCCGGCTTACGAGGGAATCCTCGAGCTGATCCAGGGCAACACGATGACCCCGACGTTCACCCGCGCGCCGGGCGAGGCGGTCGGCATGTTCACCCTGGAATGCGCCATGGACGAGCTGGCCAGCGAGCTGGGCATCGACCCAGTCGAGTTGCGGCTGCGCAACCTGGCCGAGGCCCAGCCCGGGACCGGCAACCCGTGGTCGAGCCACGGCCTGTCCGAGTGCCTGCGCCGGGGGGCCGGGCGCGTCGGCTGGGCCAGGAGGAATCCCCAGCCCAAGTCGGAGCGGGACGGCCACTGGCTGATCGGCACCGGTATGGCGGTGGCCGCCTACCCGGTAGCGTTCTTCATGCGGCCCCAGCGCGCCCGCGCTCACCTCTACGCCGACGGCACGGCGGTCGTGCAGACCTCCACCCAGGAGTTCGGCACGGGCATGCCCACCGCGCTCACCCAGGTCGCCGCGGACGCGCTCGGCGTCGGGCTGCGCGATGTCCGGGTCGAGTTCGGTGACTCCAGCCTCCCGGCCAGCGGCTCGCCGGTCGGCTCCAACGGCGCGATGATGATCAGCTCGGCCGTCCACAACGCCTGCGTCGCCGTCCGCGACCAGCTGATCGCGGCGGCCGTCGCCGACCCGCAGTCACCGCTGCACGGCGCGCAGGCGGCCAGCGTCACCGCGGCCGACGGCCGCCTGTCCCTCGACTCCGGCGACGGCGAGGCCTACGCCAGCCTGATGCAGCGCCAGCACATGGTCGACGCCGACGCCATCGGGAGCTGGACCCCGCCGCCACCGGACACCCCGCACGGGCTGCTGACGTTCGGCGCCCAGTTCGCCCGGGTCGCGGTCGACGCCGACCTCGGCATCGTCCGGGTCAGGCAGCTGGTCGGCGCGTTCGCCCCCGGCCGGGTCATCAACCCGCGGACGGCCCGCAGCCAGCTCATGGGCGGGATGCTCTGGGGGATGAGCCAGGCCCTGCTCGAAGGCAACCAGATGGACACCACGACCGGCCGCTGGGCCAAGGTCAGCCTGGGGGACTACCTGGTGCCCGTCAACGCGGACGCCCCCGGGGTCGACGTCGAGCTGATCGAGGTCGACGACGCCGTGACGGGTCCGCTTGGCGTCAAGGGCGTCGGCGAGATCGGGCAGGTCGGCTCGGGTGCCGCCATCGCCAACGCGATCTACCACGCCACCGGCTACCGGGCGCGTGAGCTGCCCATCACGATCGAGCAACTGCTGCCCCACCTGCCGGTCAGCACCAGGGCCGCCGCGGGCGCGTCGCCGCGGCCTGGCCGGTGACCGTACCGCAAGCGGGCCGGGCACCAGCGCTGATCGCCTGGGTGAACCGTGGTCGGGCCCAGCTTTCAGAACGGCCCGTGCTGACTGCCCCGTCCGGCCAGCAATCCGGCGACGCGGCCCCGGTACAGCGGCGGCGGGTCGCCGCTCAGCCCTGGCTCGGGCTCGGGGGCCTGCTGCTCACCGCGGGCATCTTCTTCGCCCTCGCGCTCGGCACCGGCAGCACGGCGACCGGCCTGCTGGTGATCGGGCCGATAGCGACGTTCGCCCTGTCCGGGGTGGGGATGATCGCGTTCTGGTGGAACGACTGGCCAGGCTCCCGGCTCAGCGCCCCCTGGACTGGCCTGATCGACACCGTGCTGGCCGTCGCGTTCGCGCTGGTGCTGACGATCGCCGGCGAGGCCGTCGTCGAGCGCCCCGACATCGGCGCGGCCTTCCATGCCACCCGGGGCCAGACTGGACCGACGACCTTCCCGGCGACGATGGCCCTGGCCGGGGCCACGTTCACCGCCATGCTCCAGCTTTCCCTGGTCTGTGAGCGCTGGCCGCTGAACCGGTTCGCGCGGCTCTGGTCGGGGATCGCCGCGCTCGCCGTGAGCTGGGCCATCGGCGTCGGCGCCTATTACCTGTTCGTCAACGTCAGCGCGCTGCCGGTCGCCGAGCGAGCCGCCGCCGGCTTGCGCAACCCCGGTGGACCGGTCCCCGGGCCCGACTTCGGCGCCGCCCTAGTCGCCGTCGGGGTGTGGCAGACGGTTGTCTTCATCGCCCTGCGCGGCTGGCCGGTGAACACCATCGCCAGCCGTCCCCGGCGCCTGCTGGCCGGCAACGCCCTGGTGGCCGGGCTGGGGGCGGCCACCTACGCGGTGCTGCGTGACGCCGCGGGCCTGCCGCCCGGCAGCATCGGCGCGACCTGCGGGTGCGTGATCAGCGCGGTCCTCGTGACGGGCATGCTCTTCGAGGGCTGGCCGGCCACGCGACTGCGGCCCGCCGCGGGCCGGGTCCTCACCCTGGCCCTGGCGGCCGTGATCGCGGTGGCCCTCAACCGCGGGCTGGCCGCCTACGCCGACGGCGTGCACTGGGTCAGGGCGGCCCCCGACGACTGGATCACCAGCGCCTCGCTCAGCTTCGCCGGAGCGGGGATCATCCTGCACGTCGGCATCGGCCTGCGCTGGCCGTTCATCGCCCCCGCGGACCATCGAACCGCCGCCAATGATTGATTCCGTGAATCATCTTGCATAATGATTAACGTTACTTAAGTTGATCTTGTGGCGAAATCTGTTTTAGGGGAGTAGATGGATTAATTACCGTGCCTTGACTCGCGGCGCGCATAGGTGGTGTACTGGCCACAACGGCACTTAACGTATGAATCATCGACCCAGTTTGATTCACCGCTATGCTGACCTTGCCCCGGAGGGCGCATGTTCGCTGACGAGCATCGGCCGCAGCCTGGCAACAGGATCCGGCTGGCCCGCGAACTGCGAAGGCTGCGCGAGCGCGCGGGCCTGTCCGGTCGGCAGCTCGCGGAGGCAATAGGCATCAGCCAGTCCAAGGTTTCCCGCATTGAGTCCGGCCAGACGGTTCCTAATGGCGCCGAGGTGTCGGCCTGGGCCGCCGCGGTGAACGCGTCCGTCACCACGACCGATCTGCTTTCGGTTCTGACCGACGCCATCTACAACGGGATTCGCCCCTGGCATGCGGCCTTGCGGGAACGGATTCACATCCAGGGTGAGATCCAGGAGATCGAAAGCCGCGCGAACGTAAAGCTGGCCTACCAGCCAACCGTCGTTCCCGGGCTACTGCAGACGGCCGAGTACGCGCGCCGGGTGTTCACGATGTTCGATCCCACCTACGCGGAAGCGGACATCCCGGCGGTCGTGGCCGGACGGCTCGACCGGCAGCTCGCGCTGTTCGATCCGGCCATGCGGTTCTCCTTTCTCATCACGGAAGGCGCCCTGCGCTGGCGGGCTGGCCCGGCCACGGTCATGGCGGCACAGATGGACCGGATCGCGTCGCTGAGCACGCTGGAAAACGTGACTATCGGGCTGATACCGCACGCGGAGCCGGCGACTACCCATGTCCCGCACGGCTTTGTCGTCTTCGAGTCGGCCGACGGGGACACCGACCCGCTGGTAATGGTGGAAACAGTGCACGCGAATATCACCGTCACTGAGCCAGCCCATATCGCGCTTTACCGCCGCCAGTGGGGGCTGCTGGAGAAGATGGCCGTGTTCGGGGACGACGCCCGCGGTTTCCTGGCCGAGATCATCGCCGACTTTCGCGGATCCCGGCCAGCAGGCGAGCGCTCGTGAGTGCGGGGGCCGCCCGGGTTTCCTGCCGCGCTAGCGCGGCAGGAAACCCGGACGTAGCGTGGCCGGATCATCAGCCCAGCACGGCCTGCAGCGCCACCTTGGCTAGCCCGGCGATGATGCGGACCGCGGTCCGCGGCCAGCTGTCGCCCAGCACCCGGCTACGGAACTGCGCGTACTCTTTCCTGCTGAATACCAGGCCCGGCTGGTACGGGTTCTTCGAGTCCCAGATGACGATCGCGCCGGCCACGCGTCGCACCATGACGCAGCCGCCACCGCCATCGCAGCTGTATTCCGTTTCCGGCCACCGGGAGTTCTCGCTCATTCTGGCTGCCCTTTCGCCTGTCATTCACCATGTCACGGGGGTCTCGTTCGCCGCGACAAGCTCACGGTGCGGCGGGCCGGTTCGCGGCGGGCTCGCCGCTGGTTCGCGCCGGGTACGCGGATGGTCGCCGTGATTGGCTATACGCTCCTCGGCCCGGTCTCGGCCCACTGCGATGACTGGACCGCCGACCTAAAGCCCCAGGCCCGGTTGCTGCTGGCCGCACTGATCATGGCGGAGGGCAACCCGGTCCCGCGCTGGCGGCTGGCCCAGGTGCTATGGGATGACCAGGATGACCCGCCCGGCGGCCTCAAGCGCGTCGCGGCGGAACTGAGGGGACGGCTGCGGGAAGTCCTCCCGGAGACCGACCCGGTGCCGGGAAGCGCGGAAGCCTACCGACTGGACCTCCGGCCGGACCAGGCGGATGTGCTGCGGTTTCGCGCCCAGGTGAAGGCGGCCTGGGGAGCGGGCCCCGGACCAGGGCCGGCCGCCCTGCTGCGGTCGGCCCTGCGTGAATGGGGAGACCAGGCGGACAGCCTGTTCGGCGGCGAGCCGCTGGCCGGACTGTACGGCGGCTGGGCGGAGAGCATCCGGGCCGGGCTGCGCGCCGAGTACCGGGACGCGCGGCTCGCGTGCCTGCGGCAGGACCTTCTCGACCACCACGATGAGCGGGTCGCGGGCGAATGCCGGCGGCTGGCCGCCGAGCCAGCGTCACGGCGCGAGGAACTGCTCATCGAGTACTGGATGATCGCCACCTACCGGGCTGGCCGCCGGGTCGAGGCGGAGGGGATCTACCAGAGCGCCCTGGTGTCCCTCAGGGACGTCGGCCTCGAGCCGTCTA
>Ga0335075_10013294_pt1 | contig 12402 bp, 9 predicted proteins | sample Lox_Sample_24_FD_206723 | JGI IMG/M metagenome (GOLD analysis project Ga0335075, IMG submission 206723) | Soil microbial communities from Loxahatchee National Wildlife Refuge, Florida, United States - Lox_Sample_2.4 | ecosystem: Environmental > Terrestrial > Soil > Wetlands | place: USA: Florida... | reverse complement strand
GCCCTTGATGCCATCTGGAAATCGGTTGAAGCCCTCGGTGTAGGGCACCCAGAAAGTCAACCCGTAGTCGGTGCCGTGAACTTCGTAGTCCGGAACGGGATCGGCGGTGTCGCCCCCAAAGCTCCCGACGTGCACCCAAGGAAAGTGCGCCAGGTCGTTGAAGTTCTCGACATGCCGCCCGGCCGACGCCTGCCAGGTATCCGGCGGAAAATAGAGCTTTCGGAGCTGCGGATTCTCAAGGGCCTCCCATCGCGGCAAAGGCCAGATTGGCTCTCCTGTCAGACAGACCCAGATGATCCCATAGCGAGTTTCACTCTTTATCGACTTTAGCCCGAATGAAGCCGGAATTCGGGCGTTTTGCTCGGCACTCGATGGAATCCGTTTGCATCGGCCGCTTGCATCGAAAGAAAGGCCATGCATCGGACAGACCAGCATGTCATCGATGATCTTGCCCAGGCTCAAACGCGTGCCCCGGTGCGGACAGACATCCTGCGCGACCGACACGCCGGTGGACGTACGGTAAATGACAAGATCGACATCGAGCAAGCGCGCGCCGAGCGGTGCCGCTCCGAGCTCATGTAAAAATGCGATGGGATGCCAAAACGAGGCCAATACCTGCCAATCGGATTCGCCGATTAAGCTGTGGGGCGGCTGGAGTTGTCCTTTCCTCGAGCTATCAGTCGACTGAAACATCTCATGTCTCCGACTCAATATGATTTTTCCGACACTGCGCCGGAAACGTCGTGTGCGCGCAGTACCCGATAAGAAGTTGCAAAATACAGTGCAACGCCCAAGGCGGCGAACACCGCCGTCGACATGGCAACCGCGGCATCACCGCTTCTGGTCATCCAGCTGCCGGCCACGAGTGGACCAACGGCAAGACCGAACACCTGGGCTGCCGGCATAACCACCGCCAATCTGCCTGTCTCATCGAGCGATGAAACAAGGCTCATCTGGTATACCGTCCCGTAATTCCAGAAGATGTAGAACACGGACAACACCACACCCGCCTCTACGGGTGTCCTGCACAACTGGTACAGCGTCCCGGTCAGAACTATGCCGACACTCGCCGCAATGATCGGACGCATCCGACCCCAGCGGTGACCGAGCAATGCCGCGATGAGCGAACCGAACAGACTCGCGAGCTCCGCGATCGATAGCGCGAGCTCTGCGGATTTGCCCGCGATACCCTTATCCGTGGCGACTTGTTCGGCGAAGGTCCAAAAAGCTCCCGGCGCGCCAAACCAGACTGCCTGCGCTATCAGCGCAAGAATCACCAAGCGGTTCTTGTTGCGCGGCCCTTCGGGCACGGCAGCTGCGCCAGCCGGCGGCTGTGTCAAGGAAAAAAAGCCGACGAGAGGTAGGGTCGCCAGCGCAATTGCGATCAGTGGACCGAGAGTGCCGAAGACGGGGAAAAGCCGTTGCAATGCCGCGGCTGAGGCAATGACGGCGGCGCCAAAGGACACAGCGGAGGTGAGCGCGATCGCGAAGCCGCGATCCACGTGGCGCAGCAGGCAGAGCACCGTGTAGCTCACGGTGAGAAGGACACCCTCTCCGAGCAACCCCAGCGCAAAGCGCGACACGAGTACCGCCTGATAGCTCCCCGCGAACGCCGTCGCGACATTCCCCAGAACGCACACCAGGATCCCCAGGATGGCGCAGGCGCGATGATTGAAACGCAAAATCCATAGCGGGCCAAGAAACGAGGTCATGCCAATCCCGAGACTTTCCACGGCGGCCAGGGTCCCCAGCTGCGCTGGATCCAGCGAGAACCGCGCTCCGATCTGGGCCAAATACGGCGGAAACATGTAGAAGACCGCCGAGCCCGCCACAAACAGCAGGCATCCGAGGAGCAGCAAACGGGAATCCGCGCCTGATCCGCGGGTGTGGTCATCTGGAATCGCCATCTCGCTCAAGGGAACAGGGCCTCACACAAGGGGGTGACTCTTGATCTTCGAGGCGGTGTCGCTCCGAAGCGATCCTCGCCGCGCGAGCATCATATCTCGATCCATCGGTGCCGGTGCTGCCGAAAAAGCAACGGCCTGCGCTGAAATCTCTGCTATTTAGCCGGCACATCGGCGGCGTATAAGTTCAGGGAGCGCGGGATGCACATGCCCCTGGTATTCAGCGAGAACACAAGAATGTTCCACAATAGACTCAATCGATCGGTGATGATCGCCCTGTTCGGCGCCGCCATATGCCTGCGTGCCACGTATGGCGCTGCGCAAACTGCACCCGCCGCAGAATCCGGTTCGGGTGAACAACTGCAAGAGATCGTCGTTAGCGCGCAGCGGCGCCAGCAGAATCTCCAAGATGTGCCCATCGCCGTCGAAGCCTTTACGGCGGCGGACATCACGAACAGTGTCATCACCAGCGATACCGACCTCGGCATGGTCACTCCCGGCCTCGTTTCCGCAGCACAGTTCGGCTATTTCCAGCCGCACCTGCGGGGTGTCGGCACAACGGCGCCCAGCGCCTCAGTGGAGAGCCCCGTAGCAGTCTACGTCGACGGAGTTTATTACGGCTCCGAGACAGGCAGCATATTCCAGCTGGCCGGTATCGAACGCATCGAAGTCGACAAAGGTCCACAAGGAACGCTGTTTGGGCGCAATGCCACGGGTGGACTCATTCAGATCATTACCAAAGACCCGGAGCAATCGTTCGGCGGCACTGCGAGCATCACGGCCGGCGACTACCGAACGCTCGGCGGCAGTCTCTATGTGACAGGCGGCCTCACTCCGACGATTGCGTCGAACGTTTCAGTCTATTACCAGAATCAGGGCCAAGGCTACGGCAGGAACGTCTTCAACGGCGAGGATGTCAACAAGTCCCAGGACTTCGCAATCCGGCAAAAGACATTATTCACGCCAACCGATGACGATAAGGTCATTGTGGCCCTCGATTTCGAGCAAAACCACAGCGCTCCCGTGCTCATTCCGGCTCCGTATACCACCCCGCTGGGGGGCCCCCCTTATACCGGCCCGAGGCAAGGAGCCGACGGCTACGATCAGCCGGTTAACAGCGAGAAGCAAGGTGGCGCGTCGGTGAAGGTAGATCATGACTTCGGATTCGCGACGCTCGAAAGCATCACTGCCTGGCTGCGGAGCTCACTTTATTCGTCATTCGACGGCACCCTGGTCGTCGATCCGGCTTATGTGCTCAACATTCAGCTCCTCGAGCTGCATAATCAGTTCACGCAGGAGTTCGATTTGCGATCGGCGGCCAACAGCCCAATTACCTGGACAACGGGCCTCTACCTATACCGATCCGATGCACAGTACACGCCGGTGACACTGACGGGCGGGCTTATCGCGCCCCTATCGTCGTATCTCACCTACTCGGATTCGACGGCCTACTCAGCCGCCCTTTATGCGCAAGCGTCGAGAGAGTTATTCGACGCCACGACGTTGACGCTGGGGGCACGCTATACCTGGGAGGAAAAGTACTTTGATGAAAGCCAGTACGGGGTGTACCCGGAGTCCCCACCCGCGTTATTCGCCTCCGTCCATGATGCCAATCAGCGTTATGAGAAACCCACCTGGCGGATCTCGCTCGACCATAAACTGACGGCCGACGCTCTGGTCTATGCATCGTACAACCGAGGATATAAGAGCGGCGGGTTCAATGACCAGATTCTGCCTGTAAGGACATATGCGCCCGAGACGTTGGATGCCTATGAGAGCGGTGCTAAAGCTGCTTTCTTGGACCGGCGATTCCAGGTAGACACATCCGCGTTCTATTACAATTACAGCGATATTCAAGTGGTTTCATATCCAGCCGGAGTTGAAATCATCTACAACGGCGCGAAGGCGCACATATACGGACTGGACCTGGATATCAAGGCCATTCCCTTCGAGAATTTTACGATATCCAGCGGACTTGAGTGGATGCACGCCACCTTCACGTCCTTCCCGGCTGCACAGCTCTCCACTCCCGCGCCGGGTGGTGGGACGATACTGGGCACGTTCAATGCCGCCGGTCGTCACTTGCCGTTGGCCCCGGATTGGACGTTCGATCTTACGCCCCTCTACACGATTCCGCTCGGCAAGGCCGGCAAGCTTTTGCTCAGCGGCACCTACAGCTACAACGACGGTTTCTTCTATGAGCCGGACAACCGTTTACACCAGGGCGCCTATGGTCTGGTGAACGCATCTTCGGAGTGGGAGTCTGCAGCGAACGAATACTCCGTTCGCCTTTGGGCCAAGAATTTGACCAACGTTCAGTATACGACGGCGATGTATACGCAGAGCAATGGAGACTACGCTGAGTACGCGCCGCCACGGACCTTCGGTGTTACGTTATCACACAGATTCTGACGCATGTCGCGGCAGTGCGGTGGCGGATGATTTGCCAAGTCCTGGAGTACTTCAAATGACCGCGGCTGGACCCCATGTTGACAACATACCGCGCGCGTCGCGCCCGACGCCGTTTCATGCCAGCACGTCGGCACTGAACCAGACCACCTGGTGGTACGGCTGGGGGCGGTACATCCTTCCCGATGTGTACTCCAGCATGCCGGAAGAGATGCGGGCGATCCGTAACGCGGCGGCCGCGATCGACATGTCGCCTTTGCCCAAAGTACAGCTTTCAGGTCCGGACTCGCTGCGTCTCGCCGACCGGCTAGTGACGCGGGATCTGACGAAACTGGCGGTTGATCAAGTGTACTACACACCTTGGTGTAACGATGAGGGCCACCTGATCGGCGACGGACTGGTATTCCGAGTGAGCGACGATAACTTGATCATCTCCGGCGAGCTGAGCTTACCCTGGATCCGTCGTCAGGCGCTTGGCATGGATGTCGAAATTGTCGACCTTATCGATCGCCTCGGCGTGCTCTCGCTGCAGGGACCAAAATCTCCCGCGGTCCTGGGAATCGCGAGCGGCGAAGATTGGTCCGATCTTGGCTTTTCACGCATACGCCATGCGCGCATCGCGGGTGCTGATGTCATGGTCGCACGCCAAGGGTTCACGGGCGAGCGCGGCTATGAGATCTGGGTACAGCGCGAAGACGGTACCCGAATCTGGAACACCGTAATGGATGCCGGCCAGGATTCGGGTATCAGGGCGGCGGGGGAATATGCCGTCGACATTGCGCGCATCGAAGCGGGCCTGCTGCTCGTGTCTGCCGATTATACGGGTGCCACCTGGGACGACCGCTGCGCCAATGTCACTGTGGATCCTGTCAATTTGGCAACGCCTTATGAGGTCGGACTCGGGCGGTTCATCGATTTGGACAAAGTCGACTTCTGCGGACGGGCTGCGTTGCAGGCCGTGCACCAAGGCGCCCTGACGTCGCGAAGATTCGTCGGCCTCGCGGTCGCGGCCGATCAGGTTGCCGGGTTATTGCAGCAACAAGGACGTGCGCCCAACGTGTCGCCGCGGGTGCGCTGGGACGCAATGCCGGTGAGAAGGAACGGCATTGTCGTGGGCCGTGCCACCAGCATGACCTGGAGTCCGGAGCTCCGAAGGATCATCGGCTTCGGCTGCCTGTCGAATGAAGTGGACCGCGGCTCTGAATTGCAGATCGATTGGTCAGATGAATGGAGCACACCGCTGGGCGCGGTTTCGGCGCAGGTGGTTGACACGCCTTTCGTGAAACTGCGCAGGTCCACCGAAAAATCCCGGAGAGACTAAGGAGGAGGAGTGCCAGTGAACCAGGTGACCAACACGGGAATTGTCGCAAAGTGGCAACTTGGTGAGGTGAGTCGATTTAGAGAAGATTCTCGTGTCGGCACAGCCTTCCATAAGAGTACATCCAAGCGGATGACCACCAATTGGTACTTCAATTGGGACCTATGCATGGTTCCCGATGAGTTCGTGAATTATGCGGAGGAATTGAACGCCATTCGAACGAATGTCGCGATGGCGGACATGTCGCCGCTGACCAAGTGCGTTGTCTCCGGCCCTGATGCGTGCAACGCCTTGAATTATTTCGTTGCCCGCGATGTCAGCAAGGTGGGGATTGGCCAAGTTTATTACACGCCGATTTGCGATGCCGGCGGCAAGGTCATGACGGACGCGCTTGTTTTTCGCGAAGAGGAAAGCAGGTATCGAGTGACCTCAGATCCGGTGGCGGATTGGTTCGCCCAAAATCGCGCCGGTTTCGATATTGCCCTGGAAGAAGTTACGGATGATTATGGCATTTTAACCCTTCAAGGACCGCGCTCACGTGACGTGTTGGAGGCTTTGACGGGCCAGGATTGGCAATCGCTCGGCTTCTCTCGTCTCGTCAAGACGCACGTCGGAGCGATCGAGGTCGAGGTTGGCAGAACCGGATTTACGGGCGAGCTTGGGTATGAATTCTGCGTAGCCGCGGACCGCGCCGATGATTTATGGGATGCCGTGGAGGCGGGAGGCGCCAAGTTCGGAATCATTCCCGCAGGCGAGCCTTCTGATTTCAGGTTGCGACTACGGCCAACCCAGAAATTTCCCGTCAGGAAGCCACTGCAAGATGGCCCGGAACCAGGGCCGTCTAGTCTCTCCGTACGACCTCAACTACGGCGCGTTCGTAAGTCTCGGAAAGGACTTTATTGGCAAGGCCGTTCTGGAGAAGGAGCAGGCCGATGGAGGCGGGCGCTACTGTCTGCTTGGTCTCGAAATCGACTGGCGAGCCATCGTCACTCACTGCACCGATCAGGGTATCGCACCGCTCATTGGGATGAAAGTCGACTGGGAAGGCCGGGACCTTTATTTGAACGGCAAGGAGTGCGGTTGGGCGTCAAGTATCGTATGGAGCCCCACGCTGAAGAAATTGATCGCTTTCGCCCATGTCGAGCGGCGCATGGCGACGAAAATCGGGGATCAGGTTTCGGTCAAATGGCCTGTTCACGGCGGGAGTGCTGGCGACATTGCGGCGACGCTCGTCCCGTTGCCCTTCGTAGAGCTGAAGAGATCGGAGTCGTAGACCGAGCCGCGGTACGCAAAGTACTTGCATGCCGGACCCTCGCGGCACCGGGGAAAAATACCCTCCCACTACCGTATGTTATTGCACCAAAAATGAGAGGACCCCAGTATGCATGAAGAAGAAGACTTGTGCGGCCTGCGACTGCAAGCTGGATGGGAATTCGATCAAGGTGAAGCTACGCGGTGAAAGGCCGTGCGCGCCGCCGCTTCGAGCGCTCGCATCGCCAGGAGATACGGCCCGGGGCCATGGCTAACGCGCGCGACACCATGATCCGCGAGATTCTTCATCGGCGGAGTCTCCTCCTGGAGCATGATGTTTAGCGGGAGGGGCGATGCCGCGGCGAGCTGCGCGATGAGGCGGATATCAACCAACCCCGGCGCAAAGATCCCGTCGGCGCCCGCGTCGCGGTAGTGTTTGGCGCGCTCGAGCGCCTCGTTCAGCATCGTACTGTCATGCTGCGCGGCAGGACGCCGAAGGAAGACGTCCGTGCGCGCGTTGATGAAGAATGGGAGGCGCGCTACCTCGGCCGCGCGACGCGCACTGCGGATCCGAATCACCTGGTCGGCGCGGCTGCGCAGCCGGCCGTCGCCGGGCACGCTGTCCTCGAGGTTGCACCCGACTGCGCAGACATCGATTGCGAGCGCGATCGAGCTTCTGACGGCCTCGGCGGTTTCCCCGTAGCCGCTCTCGAGATCCACCGTAACCGGCAGATCGGTCACGCCAATGATGCGACGTAGATTCTCGATCGCGAAGGGAAGCGGCAGCTGCTCACCGTCCGCGAATCCGTTCGCATCTGCCACCGACCAGCTGCTCGTCGCGATCGCCTTCGCGCCGCCGGCGTCCACGGCCTTGGCGCTGCCTGCATCCCACGCGTTGAATAGGACGAGCGGATTGCCCGGCACATGCAGGTCACGAAAGTGCAACGCTTTGCGCGCTTGATCCGACATAATGCTCACCTTCCAATTCCGAGCATATACTTGAGCACACCGCTCGATGACCCGACTGTCATGATCTTTAGCGATCGCGAAGATCTGGGCGTGCTTCGCATTCTGAGGGTAGAGGCTTGCCGCCTCAGCGATCTGTGCCTACAATCGCGCGCTGCGGATCATCCCTGATGGAACTCTCCACGCAACTGCTCCTCGAAACGCCGGCGCTCGCCGTGCGTGACGTCTTGTGCGCCGGCACGTGCCGGCACCGCAGCGAGGGGGAATTTGCGGAGTCGACCTGCCTCGTGTTCCCGTATCGTGGTGTGTTCGTGCGTCACGTCGGTCGCGGCGACTCGGTAGCCGAGGCGAATCAGCTGCTCTTCTTCAATCAGGGGGACAGCTACCGCATCAGTCACCCCGTCGAGGGGGGCGACGCGTGCTTGTCGCTCGCGATCGGGGAGACCTGGTTGCATGAGCTCGCGCCGCCGGCTGAGCTTCGGGACGGGGTACCATTGGCGTTCCGCCGCGAGCGGTTGCGGATCGATGCGCGCACCCAGGCCCTGGTGGCGCTTATCCGTCACAGCCTCGGGACACACGGCGCCGAGACTCTGGAAGCGGAAACCCTGGTGCTGACTCTTGTGCGCCGCGCGCTCGGCGAGCGCACCTCGCGCGTGCCGCGCGGCAGCTCCGGCCGGCAGAAGCTCGTCGACCGCGCGAAGCTCGTCATGTCCTCCGACCTCGGGCGACGCTGGACGCTGGGGGATATCGCGGCGGAGGTCGGCGTCTCGCCTGTCTATCTCACGCAGGTGTTCCAGCAAGTGGACGGCCTGCCGCTCTACCGATATCAGCTGCGTCTGCGTCTCGCGCGAGCGCTCCATCTCCTCGCCCGTTACGAGGATCTCTCCCGCCTGAGCCTTGATCTCGGATTCTCGAGCCACAGCCATTTCACCGCCGCGTTCCGCCAGCTCTACGGGCGCACGCCTGCCGAGTTCCGCCGCTCGCTCCATCGGCACTAGACCGGTACCCCACGGGCGCGGCGATGGCGCTTGGATCGCCGAGCCCCCGCCGACGGGCCCTCTGCCTAAAGATTCTGACAGCGCTGGCCGCCCACCTCGTGCTCTGCTCTCGCTTACCAGACACGAGGGCGATGCATGCAACGCAGAGACGTGATGAAGATGTCGGTTGGGGCGCTCATGGCGAGCAGCTTTGGAATTCGAGCGCTCGGTCAAGCGCTTTCGGCGACGAGTGCGATTGAGGACGAGGCACTATCGCGCCGCTACGACCGTGAGAGACGGTTCGTCGCAACGCAATTCGGGCGGATCGCCTATGTGGAACGCGGTACGGGGCCAGTCGCGCTCTTCCTGCATGGATTCCCGTTGAGCAGCTTTCAGTGGCGCGGGGTCATTGAGCAGCTATCGGGGGAGCGGAGGTGCATCGCGCCCGACGCGATGGGGCTCGGCTACACTCAAGTGGCTCCCGAGCAGAGTCTCACCCCCGGCGCGCAGGCCGACATGCTTGCGGCCTTCCTCGAGACACTCGCGATCGATCGGGTGGATCTCATCGCGAACGACAGCGGCGGAGCGATCGCACAGCTCTTCCTCAGCCGGCACCCAGAGCGCGTGCGGACGCTGCTGCTGACGAACTGCGACGTCGAGATCCAAAGCCCGCCGCCTGCGTTGCTGCCCCTCATCAAGTGGGCGCACGCGGGGCTGTATTCGGAGCTGTATCTCGCGCCCTGGGTCGAGGACAAGGCAGTGGCCCGCTCGCGGACCGCCGGCATCGGCGGAATGTGCTACACCGATCCGGCGCATCCGACGGATGCCGCGATCGAGCAATACCTTCGTCCGCTCGTGGCTTCCGCCGAGCGCAAAGCACTCGTCAACCGTTATCTCATCTCTCTCGAGAAGAATCCGCTCAAGGGGCTCGAGCCGCTGCTGGGGGTATGCAAGGTGCCGACGCGCATCGTTTGGGGCATGGCCGATACGATCTTCTCGAAGGACAACCCGGAGTATCTCAGGGAGATTCTCCAAGAGGTCACGGGCATTCGACGCTTGCCGAAGGCGAAGTTGTTCTTCCCGGAGGAATACCCAAACGTCATCGCAGAGGAGGCGCGGGTGCTTTGGTCGAGCGACACGGCCGGCAAAGGCTAACGGCGTTGGCAACGCGAGGGCCTGAGCTCGCGATTTCCGTACGGGTTGATTCACGGGTTACGAGCGGAGGCAGGGGTATGGTCTGGCAGGGCGCAGTCAATCGGTCGGCGAAGGGCGAGAGCGCGGGTGTTGCGTGGGCGGTCTTTGTCTGCGGGCTCTGCAGCGGATCGCGCATAGCGTCCAATCACCTCGATACCCCAGCGGTCATCGCCAATCCTCAGGCGAACATCGGGGACATCTACGCCTGGACGGCTTCGGACGGTCGCCACCTGAATCTCATCATGGACATCGTCGGTCACAGCTTCTCCGACAAGCTGAGCTACGTGTTCTACATCGACAGCGGCCGCGAGTTTGGGAAGACGGCGGCGACGACCCGGATCGTGTGCCGGTTCCCGGAGCCATCCGTCGCCGACTGCCGGCTCGGGAATGTCGATCACGCCCACGGCGATGCGAGCGGGAGCAATGGGCTCGAGGGCGCGAAGCATCGGTTTCGGGTATTCGGGGGACTTCGCGATGATCCTTTCTTCAACAATGTGAAGGGCACACGCGCCGCGTACCAGGTGGCATTCGCAGCGATGAAGGCGGGAGTCACCTCGGATACGGCCGGATGCCCGATGTTCGATCCGGCGACCGCGCAGAAGATTATTTACGAATGGCGGCATACGGACGGCGGACCCGCTACCAACTTCCTCGCGCACTGGACCACATCCGCGCTCGTGCTCTCGGTCGATCTCGACGCGGTCGATCGCGGCGGACACATGCTTGCTGTGTGGGGCGCGACGGCGCCGCCGGCGCGCCGCTTCGATCGGCTGGGCAGACCTCTCTCGAAGAACGCGCTGGTCGGACTCACCGCCGCCGATGGCGTCGACGATACGCTGAAGGAGGCGTGGAATCGGGCGACGCCCGCGACTTCAGCGCGGTTCGTTTCCGACGTGGAGAAGAGCCTCGCCTTCTACGACGGGCTCGATGGCGCATGCGGCAACCAGTTTCTCATCGACAATAGGGCTGACGCGGCGGAGCGCTACCGGCCGCTTGCGTTTCTGCTGGTCGACGATCGGCTCTGGGTGAACGCCGCATCAGCCAAGTGCACTCAGCTCTTTGCGGTCGAACTCGCAAGTCTCGGCGGACGCACGGATCTCAGTGACGACTGCGGCGGCCGGACGCCGACTTACAGCGCGTCCAACACGTGGCGCTCGCTCCTGGTCGAGGGAAGCGCCACCGGGATCGATGATGGGCTCGATCACGACGAGCACGAACCCTCGACGACAGAGTTTCCGTTCCTCGCGCCGCCCGATGCTCAGGCGATCAACCACTACGGACCCGTGAAGGGGAACGGGCCCGCCGACGGAGCCTACAAGGAGTGAGCACTCGATGAGTCGTTTGAGCGGCACATGAGGCGCGCAGCCTTGGACATTGTGGGAACGATGTGCGAGGAAGCGCGGAAACGAGAGGGCGTGGCGCGTCGCCTGGCGCTCGCGATTGTTCTGGCGGTTGCATCGGGGATTGCCCGAGTGACACCGGCCTACGCCCATATGGGCACTGGGCTCCCCGGTGGGTTCGAGTCGGGTTTCAAGCATCCGTTCAGCGGCTTCGATCACCTGCTGGCGATGGTATCGGTTGGGATGTGGGGAGCGTTCCTGGGGCGTCCTCTCCTCTACGCGTTACCGGTGATCTTTCCCTGCATGATGGTGGCCGGGGCGATCCTCGGCATGCTCCTGGTCCCGATGCCGCCCGTCGAGCTCGGCATCGCGGTGTCGGTGCTGGTGCTCGGTCGATCCAAGCACCCGCGTGGGCCGCTTGCGCGATCGTCGCGACCTTCGCAATCTTTCATGGGTATGCGCACGGAATGGAGCTGCCGTCGGCGGCGGACCCGATCGGCTACAGCGTCGGATTCGTGCTCGCGACGGGTCTCCTTCATGTCTGTGGAATCGGCATCGGTCTTCTGAATGCCCGCCCGAACGGCATCCTCGTGACGCGAAGCCTGGGGGCGGCGGTTGCGCTCGCGGGCGGATCTTACCTTTGGCTCGCCCTCGGCCTATGAGGGACGCGGCGCTCACCGCAGCGCTTCTGTGTACGGCGCTTGGACTCGACCTTGCATCCGCAGAACGAAAGGTGGTGCTCCTGGGAGTGTTCGTCTTCGTAGGGAGCGCTTGCGCTGCCGCGCTCGCGCCCGTCCCCGCAGCCTGGTCGGATGGCGTATTTCTGGGGTGCTGGATGAGCATCGTTGCCAGCGCAGCGATCGTGCACCGCCGCCGGGCCTTGAAGAACGGAGTCGCACTTGCGCTTTCGCTTAACGCGGGCGTTTGGAGTGGTGCGGTGATCGCCCTCTCGCCTTCGAGGATGAATCTTCTTGAGGCGCTTCCCGCTGCGCTCTGCGCGTGGCCGGCGGCGTGGGTCCGCCGGCAAGGTCAGGCCATCGTTC
>Ga0335075_10013293_pt1 | contig 12402 bp, 12 predicted proteins | sample Lox_Sample_24_FD_206723 | JGI IMG/M metagenome (GOLD analysis project Ga0335075, IMG submission 206723) | Soil microbial communities from Loxahatchee National Wildlife Refuge, Florida, United States - Lox_Sample_2.4 | ecosystem: Environmental > Terrestrial > Soil > Wetlands | place: USA... | reverse complement strand
CGCTGTATGTGAGTTGCTTGGCCCCCATTCACAATTCTCCTTTCGCTAAGTTCACATCCGCTCGATGGTTTGCATCTGCTCCGCGGCCGCCACGTTGAAGGCCGGCCGCGCTAGGGAATCTTCTTCATGGCTGCGTGACGGATGGTAGCAACTTATGTGCCGCGCCCGAATGATGGCATAAGCGGTTGAAATGTAACGGCTTGTGAAATTTTTTTCGCTTCTCAGCAGGAGGCGAACCGCCAATTTGGCAGAGCGGAAGGAGATGGCTGACAAAAAATGTCAGATCGCGTCGATGGGTACAGTTTCTATTGTGTGTGTATGGCCGGGTAGGGGCGTCTCATTCTAGGACACCTGCGCCTCTTAACCTTCCGGGATAGCCTGCCGGATCAATTCCTCCACGGTCCACACGCTATTCGTCAGTCCGGCCTGCATCGCGGGAGTACAGCGATACTCCATCTTCTCCGTGAGCGTCTGATGCGGACGAACAAAGTTGGAGTACGCGAACAGCAGAGCAATCGCCACCTCATGGTGCGTCCAGCTTTTCGAGTGCGCGTTTGTCAAGCGTGTGAACCTCCGCAACATCATGCGAACCGTCAGCTTGCTTCGCTCAACGTGGCTTGTAGAGGCTATCCGCAAGTCTGGATTACCTTTCGTATTTCTATTTAGCCCGTGCGCTTTGCTGCATGTCACGGCTTATCTGGAAAGTCGTCCGGGGACGCGCCCAAGGCGACACAATGGACGGCCCTATCCCGTGGACCATTTTTTCTCTTGTTTGGCGGAAATTCCAAACGACGGCAAGAAATTCGCGTAACACAGCCAGGCGGCGAGCGCCTGTAAGTTGGCGAAGGGCGGCGGCAGGTAGCGCGGCGGTGCCAGCAGTCCCTCCTCGGCGAGCAGGGCCAGCGTCTGGATGTCGTCGAGATTGGTTTTGCCGCAGAACAACAGCGGCAGCCGCCGTACTTGGCCGCGCGACACGGCCAAACGCATGAAATTGTACAAATGCACGAATCCCTTGCTGTAACACAGATCCTTGGTGAATGGACCGCAGCCGGCCGGCAGACTGCCGCGGAATATCCGCACGCAATGCTGATAGCTCTCGCGCGGCGAATAACCGGCGCCCTGGAAGAAGCGATACACGTCGAGGAAGTCGGCGCCGGACTCGGCCAGGGCGACGCCCTGGATGCGATGGGCCAGGCGGCGCACGCGGGCCGGATGTGAGGCGAACGACAGCACCTCCGTCAGCACCGCCAATCCTTCCTGCGTCAGCGTGGACGAGGGCGGTCCCTTGCTTAAAAACGTGCAGATGGGTTGATTTTGTCCATTCAGGGTGGTGCCGAGGTGGACCCAGCCTTCATGCACTTCCAACAAACGGATGTCGCGCAGAGTGAAGCGGGCGTCGCGCCGCAGCTTGATGTAATCGCTGCCGGCGGCGGCATCGGCGACGATGCCGTCGGACAGGCGGATGCGCACGGCGGCGGAATCGCCGAAGAAGCCGGTCAATCGTTCCGACAGAACGTGCATCGCTTCGCCGGCGTCCAGGACCGGTTCATCCGGGACGAGTTGGGCGTCGCGGGCCAGGTTGTCCAGCGAGCCGGACAGCATGCGGCCCAAGTCGGCGAGGGTCGGATCGCCGGCGTGGAAGCTGTCTGCCGAACCGCCGTAGAGACGCTCCGAGAGAGCGGCGAAAGCGGGAGTGCCGCGGTTGACGAGCAGATCGACGACTTGCCGATACTCCGCGCAGGTGCGCGTCATGATTTGGCCGGCAGCGTTGTGCTTGCCCAGCCGCCGGCGGATGTCGCGCTCGATGCTGAGAAATTCCCGGCGCTTCTGTTCGGGATCGAAAGGCAAGGGACGCGACAAGTAGTAATCGCGGCTGACAGGCGGCAGCTCGCGGCAGCCGGCAGCGAAGAAGGCGTGTTCGACATCGTCTTCCCACTTGATGGCGTCGAGGATACGGATGGGCTGCTGCGCTTCGACGACCCGATCGCTGAGCGAACGGATCAACTCCTCGTAGGTAGACAGCTTCCGGCCGTTGTGTCCAGGCGGAGCATGGGCACAAGAGAGAGATGATTCTTCCTCGACATGGATTTTCAAGGAGGGCGTCGAGGCATTGCCCTCACGTGGGCCGTCGGCCCTTTTCGCTTTGCCCATCTTCTCCGACCATCGAACGTCGTTGGAGCGACAGTCGTTGTCTTGAGTTCCGTTGTTCCGTCCAAGCCGGGCGCTTCCGCGCCGCCCTTGTAGCTTGCCAGAGCTTTCTTCACAAGCCCGAAGCGCCGCGAGGGGCTTCCTCCCCGTCGCTGGCGCATCGAGCTTGTGATCTCAACTCCATTGTACGTTATTGCCCCAGCAAGCGTTCCAGCGACGCCAAACCCAACTCGGCCACCTGCGCGGGTTTCAACTGCCACAGCGTCGGGTTGAACAATTCGAGCGACACCCAACCATCATAACAGATGTTGCGGAGCTGTTGCACAATTGGTTGCAGACGAAAATCGCCTTCGCCCGGCAGAATGCGATCGGCATCGCTAGCCAGTTCGCGCGGCACGCCGACAAGGTCGGACAGCTGCACGAAGGCAAGGTTCTCACGCGATAACAGCGCGAGATCCTCGAATTTGCTCGGCCCGGTGTAGTAATGGAAGACATCGAGGTTGACGCCGACGTTGGCCTCGCCGCACTGGGCAACCAGGGCCAACGCCGTATCGAGACTGGCGCAGAACGAGTTGGAGCCGCGAAATTCCAGGGCCAGCCGCACCCCAAACGCCGCCGCCCACTGCGCCGCCTGCGTCAAGGAGACGAGGGCACGCTGGAGCGCGGCCGCATCCACCTTGTCCACGAAATCGGCGGCAATCAGCAGCGTGGAAATGCCGAAGCTCTGGCACAGATCGAGACGGCGTTTGAAGTGATCGTAATGCGCCCTGCGCTGTTCGCCCTGCGATAGCAGCAAACCGCCCTGATAGGAAGCCGCCGCCAGGGTCATTTGTCGATCTTCGATCAGTTTGCGCGTATCGGCGACGGAGTGTTTTTCCAGGTGATTTTCCAGCTTGGTCAGCCACACTTCCAGGGCGTGGCAACCGCCGTCGGCGTAGCCGTTGACATCTTCGGCGAAGGTGCGCGACAGAGTGACGGCCTCGCTGATGCACGCTTTCATGCTGTTATGCTAATCAGAATGAGCAGGAAGGCCAACCGGCAACGTCTCTAAAAAGACCAGAAGCCGGTGGCAAAGCCACCGGCTCGTAGAAAGTGCCAGGGGGATATGGGTCGTCGGTGTGCGAGTGGGCCGCGGGAAGCAGCCCGACGAGTAGTTGTTTCCAACGGGAAATGTAATATGCAAGGGCCGTGCCGGAAAGGGCGAAAAAATCGCAGGATCGTTCTAAGTCTCTTCCCACTCTGGAGTTGATGATTTTACCTTCTTCAGCGTCGCCATTCTGCTACGGCCAATTATGCAAATCTTACCGCGCGGATCATGTAACAAGCTCATACCAAGGAAAAGAACGAGAAAGGCGGCAAGGAAGGGAAGTTGCGCGCGGTGCGCGGCATTCTCCTCGTTCCCAAGCAGAGCTTGAGAACGAGGAATAGCGGCAAGTCCAGAGTAGAACACGGCTACTCAGGGAGATTGATCGTCGTGAGCGCCGAAGCGAATGTTATCGCCGCGCCATTCGCGCATGGCTTCGTGCCACTGCCTTTTGTCTTCGGAAGAGCAACCGAGACCCACGAACACAACGAGGAACGAAACCAAGGCCAGCAAGCATAGCCGCCTCATGGCTTTCACCCTCCCCCCGGCAAATGGATTCGCGCTGCTTGCGGACAGCTATAATCTCACTGCCCCGCCGATGCAAGTGGAATTTCTCGTTCGCACGCTCCGCGTCCCGTCTCGCTAATCGTCACAATCCGATTTAAAGAAAATGTCCCCCGCGGAACGATAGGAGACATAGCGTCTAAATCGTCGATCAAGCTCGAAGGATTGCCAATCATGTGGGAGACGTTGAAGCTGAGAGCAAAAAAGTGGCTAGGTATGCCTCTGCCCCCCAAACCCTATGAGATAGTTTGGCAAAGAGAGGCGGAGTTATTCGGCTTGCATCGATCGGAGAGCAGTGAATTTTTCCCTCATTTTCGCATTGCGCCGTCAGACACACTGGTGGACGTTGGTTGTGGGATCGGCGGCGCATGTGTGTTTGCGGCCGATGCGGGCGCGGAAGTAATCGGTGTCGATATAGACGCGGAAATGATTGAAACGGCCAGCAAGCGTTTGAGTGAGGAGACATCTTCGCGGCGCTGGCAGACTCACGTCAGCGATTCAAACCCTCTGCCGTTGAAGTCAGGTATCGCAACTAAGGTGATCTGTCAGGAAGTCTTGGAACACGTCGATGATCCCGCTAAGGTACTATCCGAATTAGCACGCGTTGGTCGGCCGAATGCCCTCTATCTCTTGTCCGTGCCGGACCCTGTGGCAGAGAAAGTGCAGAAAGACTTGGCGCCGGAGACCTACTGGCGCAAGCCCAACCATTTGCGGATTTTTGAACGCGAGGTTTTCGATCGCCTCGTGGAAAGCGCCGGACTGACGATTGAGAAAACGGCCCGTTACAGTTTTTACTGGTCGATGTGGTGGATCCTGTTTTGGGCAGAGCCGCAAGTGACTCGACATTTCGGCGGTCCCATCACACCTGTGCTGCGCTACTGGAACAAAACCTGGGATGCCGTACTCGCGGCCCCGGAGGGATCGCGCATCAAGAAAGCACTCGACGACTTCATGCCCAAAACGCGGTTCATCCTTGCCCGCAAGGCCGCCTGAAATCCGCGAAAGAAGGTGCCGCGATGAAGAGCTATCTGAAGCGCCTTATTCGCAAAGGCGTGAGCAAGTTGGTAGGGATAGAAGATTTGCCGCAGTTATTGGAGAACTTGAGGCATTTGAGCCAGGCATTTGACCCGCCGAGCGCCCGCTTGTTATTCAACGAGATCGCCTCAACAAATCAGGGCATTCAGCAATTGTTGCATCACACGTATCATCAACTTCATTCTCAGCGCAATTTGCTCAGGCAACTCAACAGCGCCGGCTTTCGCTGTTTCTCGCAGTCCGACGAAGATGGCCTTCTTCTTTACATTTTTTCCTTGGTGGGAACGACCAATAAACGAGTGGTCGAGATCTGCGCGGGAGATGGCATCGAATGCAATGCCTCGAACCTAATTATCAATCATGGCTGGTCCGGCCTGCTCTTCGACGGCAACGAACAGAACATCGCCTCCGGCCAACGCTTCTATGCACGGTGCCGCGATACCTATAGCCGGCCGCCTACGTTGGTTCATGCTTGGATCACCGCGGACAATGTTAACTCTCTCGTATCGGATCATCAATTTGACGGCGAAATGGACTTGTTGTCCTTGGACCTCGATGGAATGGATTATTGGATTTGGAAAGCGTTAACGTGCATCCGACCGCGCGTCGTCATCCTGGAATTCACTGCCCTTTGGGGGCCATACAAAGCAGTCACGCTTCCCTATCAGCCGGATTTCCGAATCAATTGGGACCGCGAGCCTTGGTGTCACGGTGCCTCTTTAGCCGCTTTTGTCAAACTGAGTCGGGATCGCGGCTATCGATTGGTGGGAACAAACCGCTACGGTTTCAATGCGATCTTTGTCCGCGCCGATGCGGGAGGAGATCTGTTCCCGGAAGTATCACCGGTCGATTGCTTCAAACAGACGCCGAACTTGCGTCATTGGGCGCCGAATTGGCTTCCTAGCCGCGCGGAACGTCCCGAATGGTGGGATGTTGTCGAGGTTTGACCTTCCGGGCGGCGACAAGAGGGATGTCATGCTTTTTTGCTCTATTTCCTTCATGGCCTTCTTCGCGGTGCTGCTGTGCATTTATTGGTCGCTGCCCTGGCAGCGCGCCCGCGTCTGGTTGTTGGTGGCTGCCAGTTTTTATTTTTACGCCACTTGGAACAAATGGCTTGCCGTCATCCTGTGTATCTCCACCGTCGCCGATTATATTCTCGCTCTCGGCATAGAAAAAGCGCAGACGAGCGGAAGGCGTAAACTGATGCTGTGCATTAGTCTGTTCGCCAACCTGGGATTGTTGTGCTATTTCAAATACACCAACTTCTTTCTACTATCGTTGGATGAGGTGTTGATCGCAGCGGGTTCGTCCTCCTGGTTCCGCAGCCTTCAGGTGATTGTCCCGATCGGCATCTCGTTCTACACGTTCGAGGCCATCAACTATATGGTGGACGTGTATCGCGGACGCATGAAGGCGGAACGCAACTTTGGCGACTTCCTGCTATTCATCCTTTTTTTCCCACATCTGGTTTCCGGGCCTATTGTCCGCGCCCGCGATTTTCTACCGCAGATCAAGCGGCCCAAGCGCTGCGATTGGGTGCGCTTGCATTTAGGCTTGCAATACTTCCTTATGGGATTATTCAAAAAATTGGCCATCGCCGACCGTATGGCCCAATTCGCCGATCCCGTCTTCGATCACGCACTGGATTATCAAACGCCGGCCGCCTGGATCGCCCTGTTCGCCTATGCCATGCAGGTATATTGCGATTTCTCCGGCTACACAGACATGGCCATCGGCACGGCCCACATGCTCGGCTACAAATTGGCCGAAAATTTCAACATGCCCTACCTGGCCGCGAACATCTCGGAATTGTGGAACCGCTGGCACATTTCGCTGTCGAGCTGGCTGCGCGAGTATATTTTTATTCCGCTGGGCGGCAGCCGCGGCGGCGAGTGGAAAACGCGCCGCAACCTAATTATTACTATGACGCTATGCGGTCTCTGGCACGGAGCGGCCTGCCAATTTGTCGGCTTCGGTTTCCTCCAAGCGTGGTTGCTTATCGCCCATCGCGCCTTTCATCGCTGGTGCAAATACAAGCCCCAAATAGATGGCGTTCTGCGTTCATGGCTGGGCACAATGTTTCGTGTCGCCTTCACCTTTTCGTGTTTCTGTCTCAGCCTAGTTGTCTTCCGTTCATCGAGTTTCGGGCAGGCTTTCGATATGTATACGCGTCTGCTGACGCCGGCATCTGATGCATTGCCGGCGCCGGTGCCGGTATTTGGTTTTTGGTTGACGGCGGGTGTCATGCTGGCCGGACATCTGTTTGGACGCAGCGGTGTCTGGATACGGCCGGCCCTGCGCTTGCCCGCGCCGATGATCGGTTTCAGTTACGCTGTCCTGTTTGGATTGGCGCTGTTATTGGAACCGCAAGGAGCCAAGCCGTTTATTTATTTTCAGTTTTGATGGAGGTATTGTTTCGCCGCGAGCAGATTTCTCGTTTCGTGCGAAACGAGAAATCTGCTCGCGGCGAAACAGCGAGCCATGCCGAGCTTATTTCTCACCTCTGCTAACAAGGGCAAGCGCATTGTTTTTTGGACTCTGTTCTGCATCGCGCTGAGCCAACCGGCCTTGTCGATCTACCTCGATAAGCGACAACTGGAAATGCGCGATCCTTTATATGGTTATCGTTTGCATCATCTGCGCCAACAATTGGCTGAGTCTCTCCACTCGCCGTTGTTTCTTATCATGGGCAGTTCTCGCGTTAAATATAGCGTTTGGCCTGACGCTATGAACGTTCACAGTGCTGGGGATGCACCGCAGCCAATCGTTTATAATTTCGGCATGAACGGTATGGGAACCATTCGCGAGCTGATGCATTTGCGTCGCTTATTAGCGGATGGCATTCGTCCGCAATGGCTGCTTTTGGAAGTTTGGCCGCCGTTATGGGCGGAGGACGGGTTCTTCCGCGAATCGCGCATGGTCCTGGGCGAAGACGATTTGCATTGGCGCGATCTGCTGCTCTTGGGCCGCTACTTCCGCAACGACCGTGATGTCCTGCGCGTCGCCCTGCAAAAAAGTTTGACCCCCATCCGAACCTACCGAGATTCGCTGCTAGCGTTGTTCATGCAGTCGCTTTTGACTTCCGAGAAACTCCGTGAAATGCAGCAGCGCGTCGGGGACTGCTTGCCCGCTGACCGCGGCGGCTGGTTCCCCTTGCCATGGGAAACGACCACTGCGGAAGGCACACGCGGCGCCGTGCTGGATGGCGAAGATAAAATTAAACCGCTATTGCAACCTGTGTGCATCGATCCGCGCAGCGATGCCGCTCTGCGCGAGCTGCTGACCGAGTGCCGGCAACGCGACATTAAGGTTGCGTTGATTCTTATACCGGAGCCGAGTTGGACTCGTGGTTGGTACACACCCCATACTCATGCCGTCATTCGCGATTATCTGACGCGGCTTGGGCAGGATTATCCGGTGCCAATCGTCGATGCGAGAGCATGGGTGTCCGATGACGACTTCTCTGATTCCACTCACATGCGGAAAAAAGGCGTTCCTGCGTTTTCCGAACGGCTGGGCCGCGAAGTGGTGCAACCGTTGATCGAGAATAGGCCGCTGTCAAACCGGGTATTGTTCGCCGGACGGGCCGAGGGTCGGCCAGACGTGCGTTCCCACGCGGAGCGTGGGAAAGAGGGGTTTTGAGTCATGCCCAAGTTGTTCTTGCTCCCGGCCTCCACGGGCAAACGGGCCGCCCTCTGGGGACTGATTTTTTTCGTTTGCGCCCAGGCGGCGCTGAGCGTGTATTTGAATGGGCAGCGGTTGGAGCTGCGCGATCCGGTCTTCGGTTTGCGTCTGCGAACGCTCCGAAAACGTCTGAGGGAAAATCCCGGCGCGCCTCTGGTCCTTGTGCTCGGCAGTTCCCGTGCCTTGAACGGGCTGTCGCCGGCTTATATGCCCGTTTCACCCGACCGGAAATCGCCGCTGGTTTACAATTTCGCCTTTGCGGGAGCAGGCAGCGTCCGCGAGCTGATGACTTTCCGCCGCCTCCGTGCCGCGGGCATTCGGCCGGACTGGCTGCTCACCGAAGTCTGGCCGGTGTTGTGGCCCGAAGACGGCGCTTTCGCCGAACGCCTGCTTATCTCCGAGGACGAGCTGTGTTGGACCGACCTGACCGTGCTGTCGCGCTATCTACCCGGCAAGCTCGATTTTTTCGCCCGCGCCCTCAGAGGCAACCTCGTTCCGCTGGTGTGCTATCGCAGCCGGCTGTTGCGCGCGGCCGCGCGGTTTCTGCTTCCCCGCGAGCTGAATCAGAGACTCGCCCAGGAGGATAACGACTGGACCTCCACCGATGAAACGGGCTGGCTGCCCTGCCGCAAGATCCCGCCCGATCGCGCTGCCCAACGTCGCGAGGTGGACAAGGGGCTGCTGGTCGCCGCTCCGCTGCTGAATCCGTTGCGCATTTCGTCCGACAGCGATCGCGCTTTGAGGGAGTTGCTTAACGAATGCCGGGCCGGCGGCATCCAGACCGCCCTCTTTCTCATGCCCGAACACAGCGCTTGTCGTGGTTGGTACACACCAGAGACACAATCCGCGGTTCGTGGCTATTTGCGACAGCTAAGCCAGGGCTACCAAGTTCCGGTGATCGACGCGCGCGACTGGGCCCCCGATGAACATTTTGCGGATTTCTGCCACATGGCGCCTCAGGGAGTGAAACCGTTCTCCGAGCGCTTCGCCCGCGATGTGCTGCGCCCTTGGCTCCAAGGAGGTCCACTCGATCGAACGGTCCTTCTCCAGCAAGCAGAGGTGAAACAGGAGCCCTAGCCTCCTTCTTTCCACGCTCCATGTGCGCGTTAGGGATTTAAGAGAAAGATTTTATGCTATTAAACCTCCTGAGATCCTCGCCGGCCTTACGGCGACTGCATGAAATGTTGCGGCCGCACAAGTTTGTCGCGCGCCGAGAAGACGATCGCTTCGGTCTGTTCAATCGCCAGACGCGGGAGCTGCTCGGCGGATTTGCGATCGGTTCCGACGATACTGTCGTCGATGTCGGCTGCGGCGCGGGGTGCGCCAGCGCTTTTGCTGCCGAGTGCGGAGCGGCCGTTTATGCCGTGGACGTTGATCCGCACGCCCTCGCCGCGGCGGAGGAACGGATGCGCGGACGCAAATCGGCTCGTTCCTTCCGCACTTTGCTCAGCGACGCCAACCCGTTGCCGTTGCCGGACGGATTAGCCACGCGCGTTGTTGCTCAGGAAGTACTGGAACACGTGGACGCCCCCCGCCAATTCCTGGCGGAGCTGGTGCGCATTGGACAACCGGACGCGCTTTATCTCTTGTCTGTGCCGGACCCCGTTGCGGAAAAAGTGCAGAAAAAACTGGCGCCGGATGCCTATTGGCGAAAGCCCAATCATCTGCGGATTTTGGAGCGCGAGCAGTTCGTCGGCCTGGTGCGCGACGCCGGTTTGCGCATCGAAAAACGGCTGTCGTCCAGCTTCTTCTGGTCGATGTGGTGGATTTTGTTCTGGTCCGGCGAGGGCGACTTGGAGTGCGGTACGCCCGGTACGCCAGTATTGGCGCATTGGAACAAAACTTGGGCCGCGCTGCTGAACACGCCCAATGGACCGCGCATCAAGCAGGCACTGGACGAACTGATGCCGAAAAGCCAAGTGATCCTTGCGCGCAAAGCTGCTTGACGCACGATTGCAACAGATTTCCCCTCGTTTGAGGAAGGCGAGGAACTCCAGCGTGATTTTAGGGCGTCAGATGCCGAGCGATCCGTTCGGCGAGCAGACCGGCTTGTTCCACGCAATCGTTGAGGGCCACGCCGCGATAAGCGTTGCCGGTCAGAAACAGGCCGGCATGGCGCGGTAGCCGATTTTCGATCCAGGCGACCCGTTCGAGATGGCCCAGGTGATATTGCGGGATGGCCCGCGGCCAGCGGACGATGTGATGAAAAACGGGGGCTGCCTGAATACACATAGCAGATCGCAATTCGCCGCGAACTGCGCTCAGCAACCGCTCGTCATCCCAATCGATCGTATCCGGCCGGTTCCAGCCGCCGCACATGGCACGCAATAGGACCAAGCCCGGCGGCGCTCGTTCGGGAAAAATCGACGAGCACCACTGCACGCCGAGCACGTCGCGCCGCAGCCGCTGCGGAGATAAATAGCCGAATCCATCTAGCCGATGCGGAACATCGGCGGCGCGATAGCCGAGGGCGACGACGGCGATACGGTTGTAGGGGATGGCGTCGATGGCTTTGGCCAGGTCCGCGTCTTCGTCCGCCAACATCAGCGCTTGCTGATATGCGGGGCAGGCCAGCACTACCGTTTCCGCATCCCAACCGTCGCGGCCATCGCTCTGCACGCGCCAGCCATTGTTCGCTATCCGTCGCACCGTTCGCACGTGGATGCCGCACAGCGGCGCGAAACGAAGATGGGCGCGGAGCGTTTCGATTAACAGCGTTAGACCCTCTGGAAAGGACCACATTCGCCCGGCTGGCGGAGACGGCTCGCCGCGTGCGGCGGCTTCGAGGCGCCGCCGCCGCGCTGTCTGGGCCATGCCGCGCAGGACGCCGCCGTGTTCGCGCTCCAGCTCGGCCAGGCGCGGCAAAGCGGCCTGGACGCTCAGCAATCTCGGGTTGCCAGCGTAAATGCCGGTGACGAAAGCGTCGGCCAGTGTCTCGGCAGCCTCACGGCCGACGCGGCGGCGGACGAAAGCGTCGATGGATTCGTCGCCGCCGCCCCGCCGCGGCGGACGAAAACGCTCGGCCAACAACAGGAAACGGGTTCGCCAACTGATGGCATCGCTAGTAAGGAAGGAAGCCAGGCTGTTGGGCAGCAGATGCAGCCGCCCAGCGAGGAAAAGATAGCGGTTCCGCCGCGCTGCCTCGCTGGCCGCGATAAGTCGCTCGCCTAGACCCAACTCGCGGCATAAGGCTAGTGTGAACGGTTTGTTATCGAGAAAACCGTTGGGACCGATTTCGATTTGGAAGCCATCGCATCGCTCGGTGCCGATAGTGCCGCCCAGCCGGACGGCTTGTTCCAGGACGATCACTTCCGTATCGGGAACACGTTGTTCGAGCCGATAGGCGAGTGCCAGTCCCGAAATGCCCCCGCCGACTATGACGACTCTTGGCATGACAACATTACCATCCGACGCTGAAGCGTAAGCGAAGGGAGCCTTGCCTTCGCTTACGCTTCAGGCTCGGACGTTGTTCCTTGGATGTCAAAATCGAATGTCGGCGTCGTCAATCGCCGATTCGGCCACTGGCTCGCTCGGCGCGGCGGGTTCGGCCGGCGGCGGCGAGCCATTCTGTGTTTCCGCCGCGGGCGCCTTTTTCCGGGCCGAGCCGCGACGGCGACGCGGCTTCTTCTTGGCTGGTTTCGTGGTTTCGGCCGCCTGAGTGCGCAGCTCGTCTCCGAAGCGCGTCACCACGTAGGTTCGGCTGCGCCTGTCCGTCTCCAGTTCCAACAGCCCTTCCTTCTGGGCGTCTTCGAGCAATTCGCTGAACGTGCGGTAGCCGTGGTACGATTCGTTGAAGGATGGCTTCTTGCGTTTCATGGTGTCCTTGACCATCGACGACCACAGCACTTCCTTGTTCTCGCGCCGCAGGGCCAGCAACGATTCCAACA
>Ga0335075_10013292_pt1 | contig 12402 bp, 8 predicted proteins | sample Lox_Sample_24_FD_206723 | JGI IMG/M metagenome (GOLD analysis project Ga0335075, IMG submission 206723) | Soil microbial communities from Loxahatchee National Wildlife Refuge, Florida, United States - Lox_Sample_2.4 | ecosystem: Environmental > Terrestrial > Soil > Wetlands | place: USA: Florida... | reverse complement strand
TGCAGCGTTCCCGGCGCGGCCCGAGGTCCATGTCCAGCTCCTCGGTATTGTCGATCAGCCACTCCGTCACCTCCACCACATCGCAGGCCGGCACGGTCAACCCGACCGCAGCGGCGAGTTTCGTCGCCATCAGCTCGTTCGCCAGCACCCGCAGATGCTGCGGGTTGTTCTGGAACTTTACGACATAGGCATTCCCGTCGGCGCCCAGCATCAAATGCCCTTGCGCGCCGCCGCGCATTCTCCGGATTTCCTGTATCGCCAGGACGGCCAATTGACTTCCCTCGCAACAGACCGGATTCTATCAAGAGGGACTGGGAAGCTCGCTTCTCACCGCCAGCGCCATGGCCATCGACATCACGCAATCGTCATGCTCGCCATACTGGGCCGCCGCCTTTCCGTTTCGATGCCTCACGAATGTCCTGCACTCCTTCAAGAGCCGCCGGCTCGAAAAGGCGTGAGGATTATTCAATAAAGCCGCAGCGAGCATCCCTACCATCTGCGGCCGGCTCATCTGCGAGGTGAGCCATCCCTGCTGGCCATCCTGCTCGTAGATTCGCGGATAGCGGCAGACTCCGGTCAGGTAGGCCAGGATTCCCGCACCATGGTTGTTCCGCTCCACCGCCACCAGCGCGCGGTTGTATTCCTCAGCCAGCTTCGCGACCTCTACGGCAAGTTCATAGCCTCCTATCCTGCTCAGCAGCTCTGCACATTGCAATCCGGTCTCCAGTTCCAGCACCTGCACCGCCGAAAAATCGCCTTCCGTTCCGCCGCCGGCGGGATCGGCGGCCACCAGGTAGCTGCGTCCCGTAACGGGCGGATACCAGACTTGCAACTGTTCCCCCATCCTGGTCGCAATCGGTTCACGCAGCTGCCGGTCGCAGCGGTCCATAGCCTCGCGGTCAAAGACGCATTCGCCGCTGCTGAGGAAGCACTCGTTCGGGTCTTCCGCATACTCCTGCCTAGCCAGGCCGCGAAAGTCAGCGATCAGCTGGCGGCGAAAGCCGATCTGGGCATGGGTAAGTCCATGCTCCTTCATCAGCCGCTGTTCCACCTCGGTGAGCGTTGTCTCGCACACCGCCATCCCCACGTAGCCCGGCTCCCACCACCAGGGGAAGAAGTGCCGCACCATCCCCGTCGATCCCGCCTCCTGCCACTCTCTCCAGAAGCAGCCTCCTGCGCCCATGGGGGTCGATTCCAGCACCAGCTCTCCTCCCGGAGGCATCGCCGCCCGCAGCCCCTGCAGCGTCTCGGCCGCATTTCCGCCCCAACGCGCCACTTCCGAGCAATGCAGGTTCGTGATCGTCAGCCCGCGGCCGGCATTGCGATCGGCGGCGCTCTCGACGCGGTATTCGCTGTCCAGCGCCGGAAAAACGATCTGGCGCACATTCAACCGCGAGGTTCTGAGCACGATCCCCAGTTGTTGCCTCGGCAGCCGCTCCAAAAAACGGTGGACGATCCGGAAGAGCGACTCCGCGGCCTCCTGCGTATGCGCGACCTGCACCGTTACCGTCCCCGGCCGCGTAATCGTCTTCAGGAACAGGCGCCCGGTCACCCAGGTGCTGATGCCCATCTGTCTGGCCTTCAATACGATGTTGCGCGTTCCCCGCTGCCGTTCGTACTCCCGCTGCACACGGTTGGGAAACAGGGGAACATCCCGCCCGGATCGGTCTCGCACCCGCAGCAGAGAAGCGGTGAGCTCGATGCCGGGAGGGGGATCACCCTCCCGAATGTCGAGCAGATCTCCCAGCTTCTTGAGCTGTCCAAGTTTGTTGTCCGCCCCGGCCTCAAGCCCGGAGTCAAAATGCATACCAGTTGTAATCCGGGCCGCACACCAGCGTCCGTTTGCCGGCTGTGGAGATCGTTAGCGTTGTTGCGGAGGCGCCTGCATAGTTGATGTTCTGCGAACTTACGGTTTGCAGCGTGACCGCGTTCGAGGACGTATCCGACTTGATGACCGTCAGCTCCAGCCCGGTAGGAGCAGCCCGGTCCGGCCATGCCGTGTAACAGCTTGGCAGCGTGAGCGTCTGCGCACCGGTGGCAGCGTTGGCAATCACATTTTTATTCGTATTCGAGAGCGTCAAAGTCGAAGCCGTGTTCAGAATCGTGCTTAAGGCAATGCCCCCGGAGCTCTTGATCGTGCCTTGATACGTGATTTCGAAAACAGGATTCACGCCCGAAAAATGCCCCTGAAACATGTCGCCCTGGTACCCGGTGTAGAGTTGCGCGGAATACGCCGGATAGCTCGCCGCCGCAGCAATCGGAGTAGCCCACACTCGCGGCACGGCTCCTGAAGGGTCGTTAACGTTGGCACCCCCGCTGGAGAAGCCGGTAACCTGTGCCGGCTCCAGCGCCTGCATGTAGTTCCCGCATCCGGTTAGATGGTGCACGCTGGTAAACATGGGGGGATTGCCCGACGTCCCGCCATACGTGATCCAGTTCACGCCCGAATTCATACCCAGGCAGTCGACATCGGCGATCAGCATGTTATTGGTAACCACGGATGATACATATGCCAGGTTGGCGCTGGGAAAGCTGGTCAGGTCTGGCCACTGAATGTGGCCTCCGTGAATCGCGACTCCGTTCGCGCCGACATAGAATCCTGCAATCGCCGGGCTGTCGGCATAGGTGTCGGTCCACACGCTGCCCGCGCCGCCGGCATCGTCAATCACATAGCTCGTCGCATAGGAAGCATTTGCCGCCGTGCTCGAGGACGCATTGTTGACACAGGGCGCAGTCGTGCAGGTATAGGGGTAACCGAACCCGTGGATCAGGTAGCCGGTATTGCCGGTGCCCTCGTTGTAAAGGCTCGCGGTAAGAGCGTTGCGCACCACGATATCATCCAGATGGCTGTCGATCGCGGTCTTCTGAATATGAATTCCGTATGCCGGACGGGCGGCCGGGGTAAACAGGGAAGCGTTGTAGCTCACCGTTACATTGCGCAGCAGAAAATTCGCCTGGTGCCCGCTGCTGGTGGTTTCCTCACCCAGGAGGATGCCTTCCGCGGTCGTGTCGTTGACCGTCACGTTGTCGATCAGCAGCCCGCGAAACCACTGCATCTCAAAGCCGTGGGTTGCATTCGTTGCCGCGAGGATCACAAAATCCTTGAATGTGCAGCCCTGGGCTTGAGCGGTATCTCCGAGCAGAAACACATCGCCGCCAAGATTCGCAGTCACATTCAACGTCGTCGCCGCCGAGCTTCCGGCGTTGACCGTCGTGCCGGCCGAGCCAAGCAGGTTGACACAGGCGCCATTGGATGGCTCCGCCAGGGTCGCCGTGACGGCAAAGTTGCCTGGTCCCAGGCGCACGGTCTGATTCTTGCCCGTCGAATTTGCGGCGTTGACTGCCGCGGACCACGCCGCGTTCAGATTCGAATAGGTCACTCCATCCACCGTAACCTCGCCATTGATCGCGGAGGCGCTCAGCGGACCCTGCACCTCTGTGGCTCCGGTTACGGAAAGATTTGCCGTGGAATTGCTCTGTCCCGTAAGGCCCAGAGCATTAACCCACGTTGAGCCGTTCCAGATGTCGTATTCCCAGCCCGCATTCGATCCTGTAAGCCCCGGGCCGCCTTTCATGCAATATCGATTCTGCGCATGGGTCGACGTTGGCGATGGGCCGACGTCGTACCAACAGCTCGACGTGGCGAACTGCTGCCCCATTGCATAATTGCTGCTTGGGTTGCTGCCCAGGTTAACCGCCTGCGAAGACGATCCGTTTACCGTTCCCTCGTAGAACGGACCGGCGCTGTTATTCGCGGTGATGCCGGCAATCGAATTCGAGTAAGAAAGCTGCGCATAAGTGCCGTTTAGATATTGAACGGCCACGACAAACGGTAGAGTTCTCCCGCTGAGATATTGTCCGGAGGTGACTTCGCTGGTCTCTCCGGTTGAAGACGGGTAGCTTCCCGATCCCAGCACGGTGACACTCGCGCCGCTATGAACTTTCAGATAGCCCTCGCCAAAATTCTCGTTGCCTCCGGTGTAAAGAGAATCGTTCAGGAGTGTGACGGCGGCGCCAGCGGCGCCAACCCCTCCGCTTCCCGGAGTGGCAATAGCGACGCCATCGGGGATGATTCCCGCAATGATCTCGGAACAGGTCGAGGCGCCGGTGTCGCTGCAGTCGGCGGCCCAATTCGGGCCCGGAGTGTCAATGCCGTTGAGGTGTGAATTGCTTATCAGCAGTCCATTTCCATAAGCAATCGTGGATGTGACCAATTCCAGGAGTGATCCCGCCGGCCAGACCGTACCCGCAGGAACGGTTGTCGAGTATGCCCCTATCGAGGAGTCGTCGCGATTTGCGAGATACAGATTGCCGTCGCCGGCGAACCCTTTAATGCAAGCGATCTCGTATTGGCCTCTCTGAACACCGGCGACATAGGCGGAGGCGCTGGTGTTGCCCCACTGGAAATCCTGAGGTGCGATCATCACATTGCTGATGCAGCTCGCCGCTTGCGCATCCGCCGGGTCGTTGTAGTAATCGGGAAACCACGCCCCGTTGGCGGCTACGGTCAAGCTTCCAGCCGCCAGAGTTCCCCCGAGCGTGGTTTGCGGCAGGACGCCGCCGAGGGCGACAGATGCGTTCATATGCGGCTGACCGTTGACAGGAAAACCCTCGAGATAGAAGCCTGATATCAGGCCTGCCTCACTGTTAAAAACCTGGAACCCGCTTGTGTAGTAAAGGGCCTTAATCGAGCCACCATAGAACCCGACGTTGACCCCGGCCATCCAGACGGCGGCATGATTCTCGGGCAGGATCGCGGGCTTGAAGGTTGCGCCGGTGACCACCGCAGAGCCGGATACAGAAGAGTTCGCCGTGATCGTGTACTCGCCGTTCACAGGCGAGTTGCTCGCGACTCCCGTCACCTGCCAGAAACCATTCATCGCGGGAATATTGGAGACCCCGGCGATCTGGAACCAATGTCCAACGCCAAGAGGCGACGTGCCGTTCGTGCTTCCGCTGTCTGTTCCCCCCTGTACCACGACGGACAACTGTGTGCCGTTCCCACTGGCCGATACCAGCGTTTGAGCAGCCGACCAGTTATAGGCTGGGAAGACACCGTTCGGGCAGTTATTCCCCCAGCAGTATCCGTCCGCTGCTTCACCAGGGGAACCGATATTCGTCTTGAAGAAATGATCTTCGTTCGTGTTGGTAGTCAGGATGATCGGCCAGCGAACGGTGTCGATCTGCAAATCGTTCGATTCGATGCGCTCCGAGGAGCCGTTGAACTGAAGCCCCCTCCCGCCGGAGTTGTACAGGCGGATGCGGTTCAACTTGAATCCTGGAACACTGTCGAGTTCCACCAGGTCCGCCGTATGCCGATGCGAGCCGGCCGCGGTCACCTGAAGATTCTCCAGGCTTCCAGCGCATAGGAACGGATCCAGCAGATTGCCCCCGCTTACAACGGTGAGCGCATTGACGGTATTGTTTGTCTGGCGAATGGTGCTCGCGCTCGGTCCATCGCCTACGTAGTGAATCGCGCAGGGAAGCCGCAGAGCGCTGCTGATGTTGTACGTTCCTTCCGGAAAGTACACCGTCGGGTACTGGCCGTTCGCGAGTGCGGCAAGTGCGAATGTAATCGCGGCCTGGATCGGACAGGTGGAATCCTGCTGTCCGGTTGGGTCGGCCGCATTTGCACATCCCGCTCCAAAATCGGGATGCCTCACATCCACGCGGGGCAGCTTATTTGCCGTATTAGGAGTGTTCAGCATACCGCTCATGGTGCCGCCGGCGAGTGCAACGTCGGTGGCCGCAAGCGCGTCGGCATAATGCTTCGTAGCCGCCTGATTGCCGGCTATCGGATCGCCGTTCAAAAGCAGCGATCCACTCATCGTCCCGCCGGTGAGTGGGAGATAGTTTCCGGTAATCGCGCTGATTGAAGTATCCACGTATGCCTTGGAAACCGCCTGCACGGCGACTGTCGCCGGGGCTAATTGCGCGCGAACCGAGGCGATCGCAGCAGTTGCCGCGGCGGGCACGACCCAATATTCCTTTGTTACTGTCCCGTCGTTCAGGTGATAGATCGCGGTGTAATACGTTCCGTCCGGATATGCTCCCTGGTTTGGCGCCAGGTTCAGAGTCAAAAAACCGTCTACCCCAATATTCGCGGTCACGCTGCCGGCGGCTACGGCTTGATTGGTTGCAGTGGCAAACGCCGGCCAGCTTACAATCACCGTTCCTTGCGCCGCTGTTCCGTCTGCGCGATAGACGGTGCCCTGCACTGTCGTAGTAGAAATCTGTGCCTGCAGGGGCTCCCAAAACATCGTGAAGATAATGGTGCAGCTTAGAACCATGGTCAGCCATCTAAGCCGCCGTGCGCCGGTGGTCAAGATTGTTTCCTCTTCTCTCATTCGCATTGTTCCCGTTTCGTCCGCCGGTGAAAGTCCTATCTGCAAGCCCTCAGCCGCCGTGGGCAGGCCCGCAGGCAAAAGAAAAGGGAGGCGCTTTCGCGTCTCCCCGTCTGTTTTTCTTCACTGTTAAGTTCAGAATATCAAGTTATCGCATAATTCTATGCCAACTATTTTTCGTCACTAACTCCATTACTAATCGGAACTTACACCCCCGGATCACGATCTCTTCTCTTGACAGCTGTTTGAAGTGTGAATTTCAAGCAGCTTCGCCTCGAGAAAGATGCCGGTGAGGCGGTCCAGCGCTTCCCCGTATCTCCGAATAACCGAACGCAGGCTCTGTCCCAGCAGCTCCGCGGCCTCCGATTGCGTATACTCCTGCAGAGCTATCCTCGCTACCAGCTCCTGGGAAGGAGCATCCAGCCGCTTGAGGCACTTCTCCACATCGATCACGAAGACCACGGCATCTTCAAAATTTCGGATTCGGCAGCTTGTTGCCCGGCCTCGAATCACTCCCCTGTTGAGCAGCGAAGGCAGCCGGCCCATGTCCATGGACACCCGCAGGTATCTCCGTAGGAGGGCCTCAGTATGTTTCCGGTAAAAGGGTGCTCCGCTTAGCGGCGCTGGACGGAAATACCCCGGCCGGGCGCTGGGGTTCGCAGTCGCCCACACGGAGGGTAGGGTCAAGGCCGCACTCATTGCGCACCTCCATGCTCAGGCGCAGTCTGCGTTCTGTGCTTGCATGGACGTCCTAGTCTTCTCTTCACCATTCTCGGGAATGCTCTTAGCCTTCCCGCGCATGACGAGCAATAGACGTCCATTCGGTCCTGAGTGCGAAACCAAAGGCTGCCGCACCCCTCACATACCTTTAAATGCACTTTGAGATAAGTCATCCGTTCTCCCAAGGCGAAACAAGCCCGCGAAGCGTTCAATTGTCATTTCGCGGAAGATGGAAATTCCGTCTACACAGACTCCATTCTCATCATGTGACGGGTACTTTCCGAGTTGGCACGGTCGTTGGTCGGCGCGCAGATCATAAACGTCTTGCCATTGCCAGCCTCTTCCTACGGCACAGCTCTTCTTCACCGCCAGATCGTTTCCTCGGTCGGGGAAAAGACCTGCCTTGAAGAGGTGTGTCCGCACACACAAGCGCAAGTAAGCACTCCGCCTCCATGTGCGCGGGCATTGGTCGAGTGTCTGGCAGAAGTGCTCCAGACTCTAGCGAAGGCCGTTTCTCGATGTCAATGCGAAACACCCCGATTTAACCGCGAATGGGTCGCACCCGCTTGGTTACTCCATAAATCCTGCTATTCCTCGCGACCCGCTTTTCTTTGGGAAAATTCGCTCATCGCGGTGTATAGCTCAAAGACAAATTCCCTCAAATGAACCTCTCTCAACTTCATGAGCGCCTTCGCATTGAGATCAACCGTCGCATCGACCGCGGACTCCTGACCGGTACCTCTCTCGCGGCTCAAACCGGGCTCAAACAATCGCACATCTCCAATTTTCTTCACCGCCGGCGAAACCTGAGCATGAGCGCTTTCGACCGCGTCCTGGCTGCACAATCGCTCACCATCGAGGATCTCGTCCCGCCCAGTTTCGCCGACAGAACACCCAGGACCACCACCTTCAAGGACGGCAGCTTCGATCTCATACCCGTGGTCTCCCATGCAGCCGCGATTCACTCGCCCGCCATCACTCAAGCCGTCACCCTCGAGTTCGTCCGCGTTCCTTCCGGAATTCTTGATTCCCTTCGACCGCGCCGCACTCTGGCACGCCGCCATTGGCAGCGTTTTGTCGCGGTGCGGGTCAATTCCGAGCAGGCTTCCCCCATGTCTCCGGTGCTGTTCCCGCAGTCCATCGCCCTCCTTGACCGGCACTATAGTTCGCTCATTCCCCATCAACCGCCGCAGCCTAATGTTTACGGAGTCAATTCCAGCAATGCCCTGGTTTTTCGCTACGTCAGCTTTGTCTCCCAATGCATCGTTCTTCGTCCGTATTCGCTTCAACATCCCATCGAGCTGCTCGAAATCGGCGAAGACGTCTCCCCTTCCAGCTACATTGTTGGCCGCGTCTGTATCGCCATCTCTCCGCTTTAGCCCTAGCACACGGGGGTCTGAATTTTGATAGCATCGCCTTCGGAGGACATTCATGGAACAGGCAGTAAATCCCCCCAGTGGAGCGCGGCGCAACGAAGACATCGCTCTCGATCTTTTCAAGTTCGTTGCTTCTACCGCCGGTGTTGGCCGCGCTGCGACTCCCTCGACCGGCTTCGTAGCACCAACAGCGGCCAAGGCGGATGACCACGTAAATCAAATGCTCGAGCTTTACGTGCGATGCCTCAAGGCCGTTTCAGGTGAGGAGCCGGCACGATCCGCACGGTGAATGATCCGCGGGTAAATGTTGCGGTCTGCGGCGCCGGCGCTTTCGGCCGCAACCATCTCCGTATCTATCGCGACCTGCAGCAGCGGGGCCTGCCGGTTCGCCTTACGGCAATCATCGAGTCCGATCCCGCACGATCTGCGGCACTGGAACAGGAATTTGCTGTCCCAGTCTTTACTTCGGTATCTGCCTGCCTGAAGGCCCGGGCGAGCGGAGAGATGGCCATCGATGCCGCGTCCGTCTGCGTCCCCACTTCGCTGCATGAGATGATTGCAGCGCCTTTGCTGCAAGCCGGCATCGATCTGCTCATTGAGAAACCTATAGCGGCGACTAAGGAACAGGCGGCGAACCTCGCCGCTCTGGCTTTGCAGCATGATCGTGTATTGCAAGTCGGTCACCTGGAGCGGTTCAATCCGGCCGTTTCTGCTGTTCTGCCTGCGCTCAACAGGCCAATGTTCTTCGAGGCTCACCGGCTCAGCATTTTCACCCCGCGCGCGCTCGATGTGGATGTCGTGCTGGACCTGATGATCCACGACCTCGACATTGTTCTGAGCTTCGCTCAATCGCCGGTGCGCGAGCTGCATGCCGTGGGCTTGCCGATTCTCTCGGGAAAAGTGGACATCGCAAACGTCCGCATCGAGTTCGAATCCGGATGCGTGGCCAACTTCACCGCCAGCCGGGTGAGCACGGAACGGGTTCGCAAGCTGCGATTTTTTCAGCCGCACCAGTACATCTCGATCGACTATGCTCGCCAGGACGTGATCGTAATCGATGTCGACCCTAAGGCTGCGCCTGCTTCACCAGGCCTGCCTCCAGGGCTGGTGCTGCACAAACCCGAAGTTAAGACCGGCGAACCGCTGCTGCTGGAAATTGAGTCTTTCCTGGAATCCGTCCGCACCCGTACTTCGCCACGCGTTTCCGCCCAGGACGGCGGTGCCGCGCTGGCGCTGGCGCTGGACATCAACGCGGCGATCGCCGAGCATGCCAAAAGAGCCGGCCTCAGCCAGTTTTGATCTCCCATTTGTAACTGAAAACGATTGAAAAGGCGGCTACAGGCTTCCGGCGAAGACTCAATCGAGTTTCTGAACAATCGTTCCGTTGGGAACCTTCAGCTCAAACTGATCGTCGGTCAGAGCCAGATTCACCTGTACCTTGGTGAAGGTGATCACAATCTGAAGCTCTTCGAGGGGCCGCTTGATGCTGATAGTTCCAGGAAACATCTGGCTCCCGAATCTCTGCAGAGCCCCATACGTCGCGATGGTCTGAACGTCGCCCTTTGCGTCATAGATGTCTACCTCGAAGGGCCGCAGATCGACTCGGTCGAAGTGGATAACCCGCTCCGGGATCATTACCTGGCTATTTTCATTGTGCCGCGCCACCGTAAGGTCGTACTCCGGCTGGACGATCATCTGCTTCGACTTGGGGTCGAGCTTGGTCTTGGTGTCCGAGGTGAGAGCCACCAGGTCATTCGGCCCGATGCAGTTGATCAGCAGCGAGTCCGTGAAGACATTTGGACGGAAATTCTCCAAGGCGTTGGAGGATTCCTTGGTCATCGTGTTCGAGCCCTCGATCACCTTGTTGTCGTGTGGGATCAATAGTTTAAAAGTGCTCCCGTCAGTGGCCATGTCGAAGGCCCGGGTGCGGACTACCGGTAGCAAGCCGATGACACGAAGCGACTCCGGCTTGCGCAGCAGAATGTATCCGCTGAAGGAAGTGTAGGTCTTCTCCCTGCCCTTGCGGGGACCTCCCTCCGTTGCCTGAAATTCCACGGTTGCGCTCAGGGAGTGAATCTCCTGGCACTGGTCGTTGATCGACTTCACCAGTTGGTCCGCGGTTGCCGACAACACGGTGGAGGGCATTTTAGGTTGCTTCACAATACGGGTATGCACCAGGCAGCCATTCAGCGCAGGCAGCAATAGCAGCAGGGCAGGTATTCGCAGCCGGCTCCGTAATTGCAGTCCACCCTGGATCTCGCGTATTCGCATCTGCTTAGTCAACACACCTACGTACGAAACTGCGAGTATATCGTTCCCAGCTCTTCAACGGGTTCCCGCCTCCCGCATTGCCTTGCGGTATTCCTGCACGTTACGCGTGTGCTCTGCCAACGTTGCTGAAAATTTGGATACTCCCGAGGGGTTCGCGGTCGCGGCAACGAAGTACAGGTAGTCGGTATGGGCAGGGTTCATCGCTGCTCGCAAAGACGTAGCTCCCGGGTTGCAGATTGGTCCCGGAGGCAGACCGGTGTGGCGATAGGTGTTGTAAGGGGAATCCGCCGCCAGATCGGATGCATAGATCGTGCCCCGGTATCTTCCATCCAGCAAAGCCGCGTAAATCACCGAGGGGTCGGTCATCAGGGGCATATCCTTGGCCAGCCTGTTCTCAAAAACACTCGCTACCAAAGGACGTTCTGCGGCAATAGGAGTTTCCCGCTCCACCAGCGAGGCCATGGTCACGACCCGGTGATAGTTCGCCTGTAACCCCAGCTCCGCTGCTGATTGCCGAAAACGCTTCACCATGGCCGCCAAAATCTGCTCGTCCGTCGTCTTGCGCCCGAAGCGGTAAGTGTCGGGAAATAAATACCCCTCCAGGCTCGAAGCGGAGGGATCGAGATCCGCAATCAAGCCCAGTTCCCTGTGTGCCGTGGCAAGAAAATTCTCCCGGTTGCCGTCGCCCAGATGAGCCGACTCGACCCGTTGCGCGATGTCAAACAGGTTCGACCCTTCAGGGATGGTAAGGCCGATCGTGTATACATCCCCGCGCCGAAGCCGATCGTAGACCTCTGCCATCTTTGCCGGATGATCGAATCGGTATTCCCCGGCCTTGAGAGTGCCCCCTTTGATCAGATGCATGGACGCGAAGATTTCTTGACTTCGAATCAGACCCTGCCGCTTCAACTCGGCTGCAATCTGCATGGTAGTGGTGCCCGGCTGAATCTCGAGAAAAGTCTCCGCACTTGGTCCGATTGGAACTTGAAGAGAGAAAACAACCCACGCCGCCGCAGCCAAAACAATTAAAAGAAAAAGACGTTTCACTCACTCGAACCTTGACGTTAGATTCCTAGCCTCAATTTTATGATGCGGTCTTTTTTCAGTTTCCAGGGGTCCACACACGCCGCCCTTCCGATATTTCCGCCGAATCCGGCTGATACCGGCGGCCGCCCGCGAAATCGCCCTCCAAAAATCGAACACCCCGCGGCTGCGTTTCTTCCCCTTCGCTCATTCCGACACCGGCGGTTGTAACATCCTTCTGTGGCTCAGCCTTCTCCTCGCGTCATGGGTCTGGACGTCGGTGATCGACGCATCGGTGTCGCTGTCTCCGATCCACTTGGACTAACCGCCCAGCCCGTCCTGACCCTTGTTCGAGCCAACCGCAAGCAGGACCTGAAATCGCTGCAGCGCCTCCTCCGCAAGTACGGCTGCGCCGAAATTGTCGTTGGGAATCCCCTCTACATGTCCGGCGATCAGAGCCCGCAGGCCGCCAAGGCGCAGGCATTTGCACAAATACTTCGGGACGAAACCGCATTGCCCGTCCATCTGTGGGACGAACGCTTGACAACGACCGAGGCTCATCGTCATCTCCATGCCGCCGGGCGCCCCGGCTCGGAGCACCGTGCCGTCGTCGACCAGGTGGCCGCGGTGCTCATTCTCGAGAGCTTCCTGGAGGCCCGCCGCGCCAC
>Ga0335075_10013291_pt1 | contig 12402 bp, 10 predicted proteins | sample Lox_Sample_24_FD_206723 | JGI IMG/M metagenome (GOLD analysis project Ga0335075, IMG submission 206723) | Soil microbial communities from Loxahatchee National Wildlife Refuge, Florida, United States - Lox_Sample_2.4 | ecosystem: Environmental > Terrestrial > Soil > Wetlands | place: USA... | reverse complement strand
CGCTTCAGCGACAGTCTCGGCCTGCACGACATCGTCCTCACCCACGGCTCTGGCACCTACATCGTCATCCTCAGATAGCGCTTCGGCAACGGCGAGTGCTTCGTCCGGCACCACGCCGAGCCCGACCGCCAGGCCGACGGGGTCGCCCAGCCCGACGGGGTCGCCCAGCCCGACGGGCACGCCCAGCCCGACCGCGACGCCCAGTCCGACGCCGAGCCCGGTCCCCACCGCTGCCCCGGCCACCGGCGGTGGTGGCACGGCCGGTTTCCAGCACTCCCTGCTCCTCGGCCTCGGCCTGGCCGCCATACTGCTGGGCGCGGGGAGCGTCGTCTACCGCAGAAGGGTCATCAGGAACCGCTGAGAGGTGGCGGCAGCCGAGCACAGGCGGGACGGGTAAGCATGGATGAACGGGTGGAACGGTCGCGGCTGCTTTACGAGCGGGCCCTGATCTACGGCGATGGCGGCGCGCTGACCACGGCCGAGCACGAACTGGACGCCGCCGAGGCCGATCTGGCCCTGGCCCGCGGGCGGGTCATGCACGGCCGGTTCCTCGAGCGGCGCAACCAGAACCCGGAGCAGGCCAGCGGCGATCCGCATGAGCTGGCCTGCTTCGAGCGTGCGGCCGAGCTCTATCAGGCACACGGCGACGTGCGCGGCCAGGCTGAGTCGCTGTTCTGGATTGGCTGCTTCCACCAGCTCGTCCGGCGCGACAACGACACCGCGGTCCCCGTTCTGGAACGATCCCTGGATCTGGCGGCGCAGGCCGGCGACCAGATGACGATGTCCGAGGCACTGCGGCACCTGGGCATCGCCGCGCACGCCGCCGGGCGGCTGGACGCGGCGCGGCAGCATCTGGAGGAGTCGGTGCGGCTGCGCCGGGAGATCGGCTTCCTGCCCGGCGTCGCCTCGAACCTGGTCGGGCTGACCTACATCGCCGCCGGGCAAGGCCGCCAGGACGATGCGCTGGCGCTGATTGACGAAGCGGGCTCGATCGCCGAGGCCAGCGGGGCTCACGGCATCATGCGCCAGGTTGAGGAGGCGCGCGCGGCCGTGACTAGTCAGCCGGTCACGCCCCGACGCTGACTGCCGCACGGCTCAACCCGCGCCCCCCGCCGTTTAGCCGAGCCAGGTGGGCCAGGTCCGGGCCAGTGATCGCAATGACGCTAGCATTGATAGCATGTGTTGCTAGCATTCGCGCGGGAGGTACTTGTGATGGCAGCGCTGAGCATCCGCAACCTTGACGAGTCGGTCAAGCGGCGCCTTCAGTCGCGGGCGGCTCGTCACGGGCGGTCGATGGAGGCGGAGGCTCGCGAGATCCTCACCGATGCTCTCCGCGAGCCTGCGGATTCTGCCGGTTTGTTCACGGCGCTGATGGACCGGTTCGGCGTGCTCGGCGGGATTGACCTGGAACTGCCTGATCGCGCCGAACCTGCCCGTGGCGCAGACCTCACGTCATGATCATCCTCGACACGAACGTGGTCTCCGAGCTGATGCGCCCGGAACCGGCGCCGCAGGTCGCTGGCTGGGTCCGCAGCCGGGACAGGCGCGAGCTGCGCACGACCTCGATCACGCTCGCCGAGATCCGGTATGGCATCGCCCGGCTCCCCGATGGCCGGAGAAAGCGGGTTCTTCTCGATGCCGCCGACGACATCTTCCGCACGTTTTCCGATCAGGTACTGCCGGTCGACGAGGCAGCAGCCGAACACTACGCGACTATTGCCGCTGCCCGCGAGCGAGCCGGGAACCCGATCCCGGGATTCGACGCGCTTATCGCAGCCGTCTGCCGGTCCCGCAGCGCCGCACTCGCGACCCGTAACCGGCCCGACTTCGATGGAACCGGCATCGAGGTCATAGATCCCTGGGCCACGGCCGGAGCCTGAGCTCAGAGATCATGTGAGGGTCGCGGCGCCTTAGCCGAGCAGGAAGTCGATGAGGCCGGCGAAGTAGGTCTGCTGGTCGTCGTACATGGCCAGGTGACTGCCGTTCGGGCAGTACAGGTAGCGGCCCTTGGGCAGGCGCCCGGCCATCATCTCCATGTGCGCCGGATCCATCGTGTCGTGCTGAGCGCCGATCACCAGCGTCGGCACCTCGATCGAGGAGAGCTCCTCGGTCCGGTCCCAGTGGGCCAGCTTGGCGTCGGCGCTGATGCCCAGCTCGCTCGGGCCCTGCATCGACACGTAGATCGCCGGGTTGATGTGGGCAAAACCCCGCTGCGCCGGTTCCGGCCATTCCGCGGGCGGCATGCGCAGCACGTGATGGACGTAATGCTGCTCCAGCAGCAACTCCATGTACCGGGGATTCTCGGTGTCGCCGTTCGCCTCGAACGATTTGATCTCCGCCAGCGCCGCCTGGTCCATCTGCGGCATCAGCACCTGCTCGGCGTAGGCGTTGTAAGCCGGGACGCTGGCCATCATGTTGGAGATGACCAGGCCTCGCAGGTGCTGCTGGTAGCGGAGGGCGTACTCGATGGCCAGGATCCCGCCCCACGACTGGCCGTACAGGATGAAGCTGTCGCGCTCCAGGCCGAGCGCCCGGCGGACCTGTTCCACCTCGTCGACGAACCGGTCGACCTCCCACAACGACGGCTCGTCCGGCTGGTCGCTGAACCCCGAGCCAAGCTGGTCGTAGTAGTAGTACTCGATTCCGGCCCCGGGCAGGTAACTGTCGCAGGCCTCCAGGTACTCGTGGGTCGCCCCGGGCCCGCCGTGCAGCAGCAGGAGCCGGCGGCTGGGGTTGTTGCCGGTCCGCTTCACCCACACGCGGTGCTCGCCCGCGGGGGTGCTGATCGGGATCCGCCGAGCGCCGCCGCTCGCCGCGTCGTCCCGGCCCGACGAGTCCAGGTAGCTGCTGCCCGCTGTCATGAGCAACAGACTAAAGGCAAGCCTGCGACGATATGCCCGTGACAGACGAGTTTGCGGTGAGACCGGCGAGCCCCGGTGACGCGCGGGGGATGGCCGAGATCTTTGCCCAGGTCGCGGGGGAACGCGACGGGATCGCGACCGAGCCGCCGGTCGACATCGACGAGCGCGCCGAGTTGTTCGCGCGCAGCACCGCCGGGTCGGTCGTCGCCGTGGCCGGCGACCGGGTCATCGGGTTGATTCATGTCGAGGCCAGCCGGCACGGTTTCGGCGAGTTCGGGATGCTGGTCGTGCGCGACTGGCGCGGCCGCGGGGTCGGTTCGGCCCTGGTGCGGGCGGCGATCGACTGGGCGCGCGGCCAGGGGCTGCACAAACTCTGCCTGGAGGTATTCGCGCACAACGCGGCCGGGATCGCCATGTACAGCAAGTGCGGCTTCGTCGAGGAGGGGCGGCGGGTCAAGCAGTACCGGCGGGCGAGCGGCGAGCTCTGGGACGCGATCGTGATGGGCCGGCTGATCGATGGACCGAAAAGCACACTCTGACGTGCTTTTCAGTCCATTCACGTGCCCTGTTAGCCCTGTTGGCCTTGTTAGCCCTGTTCGCCCCGCAACTGCTCGGAAGCGAGGTCGGCGAGCCGCCGCCACACCGGCATCGACTCGGCGACGTGTTCGGACATCAGCGTGATCACGGCCGGGTCCACCGCCAGCTCAGAGGGGAACTGTTCCCGGCTCCGCCCGAACCGGGCCATCCAGGCGGCCATGTCGCCGGCCAGCTTGGCCAGCCTCGGGTCGCCGGCGTCCCACTCCTCGGCCTGGTTGGTGGCCAGGTACAGCCGCCGGAACTCGGGATCGGCCAGGGCCGCCAGTTTCTCCTTGGCCCACCGGGGGATCTGCTCCGGCGAAAGCGCGGCCACGATGATCCACGCGTCGCGCTCGATCTGCACGGCCCGCTCGCTGACCCCGATCTCGCGCAGCTGGTCCAGGATCGCGACGACCTCGGCGGGCAGCAAGAGCCGTTCTCCCCCGGCCAGCTCGGCAATCCGGCGGCGGGACCGGGTGAGGTCGCGGATCTTGTGCCGGAGAGCCGCGTCGATCTCGGTAATCGCGTCCGAGAACTCCTCCGGGCTGGCGCCGAGCAACTCCTCGATGCGGGCCAGGGGCACGCCAGCGTCGGACAGCGTCTTGATCCTGATGAGGTCGACTACGGCCTGCGCGTCGTAGCGACGGTAGCCCGAGGCGTCCCGTTCTGGCTCCTTCAGCAGGCCGCGCTGATGGTAGTGACGGATGGCGCGCACGGTCACCCCGACGTGGTCGGCGAGCTGGCTTATCGTGAGCGTCCGCATGTCATGGTCCCGGTCAGGCCGCAGGGCGGCGGTTGTAAAGGGCTCGTGCCCAGAAGTACCCCACCAGGGTCAGACCAGCGCACCAGGCGACGGCGAGGATAGCGCTGTTGCCGATCCCGGTGCCGGTCAGCAGCCCGCGCATGGTGTCGATGACCGGCGTGAACGGTTCGTTCTGGGCGAACCAGCGCACGCCGGCGGACATGGAGCCGGTGGGGATGAAGGCGCTGCTGACGAAGGGCAGTATCGCGGGCAGCAGCGCGAGGCTGTTCGCTCCCGCCGGCGTCTTGGCCAGCAACCCGAACGCCACGGTCAGCCAGGTGAGCGCCAGGGCCAGCATCGCGAACACCCCGGCCGCCGCGATCCACTCGACCGGGCCGGCCGTGGGCCGGAAGCCCAGCCCCACGGCCACGCCAACCACCGCCGCCGCGGTGATCAGGCTCCGGATCATGCTCCCCGCGACCTGGCCAGTCAGCACCGACGAGCGGGAGATCGCCATGGTGCGGAACCGGGTGAAGATGCCCTCGCTGGCGTCGGTGCACACGCTGATCGCGGTCCCTTCGGCCGCGAATCCGGCCGTCATCACCAGGATGCCCGGGGCGAGATAGCCGATGTAGGAGGTGCCTGGCGCGACGGCGAGACCGGCCGTCAGCGCGTGGCCGAAGACGCCAGCGAACAGCAGCAGGAACAGCACCGGCACCGACATGCCGCTGATCGTCATCGTCGGGAAGCGCAGCGCGTGCCGCACGTCGCGGCGCAGCATGGTGGCCGAGTCGCGCGCGGCCAGGGACAGAGTGCTCATCGTGCGGTGTCCTTTCCGGCGCGGGGCTGACCGGTGAGAGAGAAGAAGACGTCGTCAAGATCGGGAGTGTGCACCGACAGCCCGCCAGCGGGGACCGCCTGCCCGTCCAGCCGGCCGAGCAGGGCCTTGAGCGAGCCGACGGTGCCGTCGTAGGGGACCTGCAGCGTGAGCGCGTCCCGGTCGGGCGCCGCATCACCCACGGCGCGCCCGGCCGACTCCATCGCGTTCGTGTCACCGAACTGCAGCCGGATGTGGCCGCCGGGGATCCGGCGCTTGAGCTCGTCCGGGGTCCCCTCGGCGACGATCTGACCATGATCGAGCAGCCCGATCCGGCCGGCCAGCTGGTCGGCCTCGTCCAGGTCCTGGGTGGTCAGGAAGATGGTCACGCCGTGCGCGACCAGATCGCGGATGATCTGCCACATGGTGCGGCGGCTGTGCGGGTCGAGCCCGGTGGTCGGCTCGTCAAGGAAGAGGATGCGAACGTCGCCGACCAGCGTCATCGCGAGGTCGAGCCGGCGCCGCATGCCGCCCGAGTAGGTCGCGGCCGCCCGGCCGGCCGCGTCGGCCAGGTCGAACCGGTCGAGCAGCTCGGCGGCGCGCCGCCGGCCCGCGGCCTTGCCCAGGTGATGCAGGTCGGCCATGAGGATCAGGTTCTCGCGGCCGGTGAGCAGGTTGTCGACCGCGGAGAACTGGCCGGTGACGCCGATTGCGGCCCGGACCAGCTGGGGCTGCGCGGCCAGGTCGTGGCCGGCCACGCGGACCGTGCCGGCGTCGGCGGGCAGCAAGGTGGACAGGATCCGGACCGTGGTGGTCTTGCCGGACCCGTTGGGGCCGAGCAGGGCGTAGACCGTGCCCTCGGCAATGTCCAGGTCGATGCCGTCGAGGACCACGTGGTCGCCGAACGACTTGCGCAGCCCGGTGGCCATGACGGCCGGCCGGGTGGCGGCGGGGGCCAGGTTGGTGTTCATGCCGCCATGCTGCAACCCTGACGCAGGGTCAAGGTCAAGCCGTGTCCCGCTGGCCGCGTCGGCCGACGCAGCCAGCGGGACGGGCGGCTACAAGTGGAATGCGAAGCTGCTGGCCGGGTTGGCCGAACTGGACAGGCTGGTGGTGGTGGCCGCCGGATTGATCACTTCCTTGACGGTATTGCTGGTGCTGGGCACGCCCTGAAGCGGGCCAGCGGGGCTCCCGGCGGCGTTGCCGGCGCCGGTATAGATGGCCCGGATGTTGTCGGTGCCGACCGGCAGCGTCGAGGTGGTGAAGGTCGCGATCCCGCTCTTCAGAGCTTCATCGGCCAGGAAGGTGTTCCCGATGTAGAAGTTGACCACGCCGGTCGCAGTGAACCCGCCATTTTTCACGGTGACGGTGGCGGTAAACGTGACGGACTGGCCTTCCGTCGCCGGGTTCAGCGAACTCTTCAGCGCGGTGGCCGTGATGTCGGGATTGACCGCCTGGGTGATGTCGTTGCTCGTGCTGGTCGGGTTGCTGGAATCGCCGCCGTAGACGGCGTCGATCGTCGCCGGGCCGGCCTGCAGCGTCGAGATGGTCAAGGTGGCCACCCCGCTGCTGTTCAGCGTGCCGGTGCCGAGGGTGGTGCTTCCGTTCATGAATTTGACCGTGCCGGTCGGGGGTGTGCTGGTCCCGTTGCTGACCGTGGCGGTCAAGGTGACCGCCTGCCCGTAGATGGTCGGGTCAGTCGAGCTGGTCAGCGTGGTCGTGTCCGGCGCGGTGACGGTCAGGCAGCTCGTGCAGGTGCTGGCGGTATGGGGCGAGGACCCGGGCTCGATGACCGTTATGTTGCGGGGTCCGGCCAGCGCTGACCCGTTCACCGCCACCGTCACCGACAGCGAGGTGGGCGACAGGACCTTCACGGCCGTGACACTCACCAGCGTTCCGGAGACGAACACCTTCGGCGTGCCGGAGAAGCCGCTGCCGGTCAGGGTGAGCGTGTCACTTGTCGTGTTGACCTTGGCCGTGCCGGGCGCGACCTTGGTGATCGCCGCGCCGGGCTTGGTGATCTCGTAAGCAGTCAGCAAGTTATTGCCCGCCACGAGCAGGTCATTGTTGGCGAAGACCGGCTGCGAGAATATCGAGGTCTTCGGCAGCGGGATGGTGCCGATGATCTGGCCGTTGCTCGCGTTCAGCAGATAGACGCCCATGTCGGCGTCGGTATCGGCCGCGTACAGCGGCACCGCGATAACGCCGGCACCGTCCTCGGTGGGGCTGCCGAGGACCAGACCAGGCATGCCGGTCTGCCAGAGCGGCTTGCCGGTAGCCGGGTTCAGCGCCTGAACCGAGCCGAGGTATTTCTTCCCGCCGATCGTGGTCGGCGCGCCGCCGCTCACGATGAGGCTGGTGCCGTTCCAGATGGACGCCGCGATGCACTCCTCGTAGCTGCCCGGGTACGGTATCGCGACGGTCGCCTGCCACACCGGCCCGCTGCCGATCGCACTCTGGCGGAACGCGTAGTAGACGCCGTTCTTGTTGCAGGCTCCTACCATCGGCGTGGACGTGCCGTCAAGGTCGGCGGTGAACAGCGCCGGGGACGACCCGAAGTCCGTGTCGGCCACCTGCTGGGAGGGCGGCAGCTGCCAGGCGCCGTCCAGCTTCAGGGGCGAGCCGTTCAGGTGCACGACCGATTCGTCGTAGAGCGGCTGGCCGGTGGGGGGAAGCCCATTTCCGGTGGTCGCGACGACGGTCCCGTCCGGCTCCGCCGCCGGGCTGCCCCAGACGCTGGCACCGACCTGACCGGCTGGCAGGCTGTGCCAGAACGCCACCTGTCCCCCGGTCGACTGGTTGTACTCGACCACGCCGCCGTTCACCTGCGGATTGCCGCAGGCCGATGAGACGCCGACGTAGACATGGCCGTTGACGACCAGCGGCGATGACCACGCGTAGTAGTCGTTCTCGGTGGTCGAGGGAGTTACGACTTGCGCCGACCACACCGTGGCGCCGGTGGCGGCATCGAGCGCGTAGAGCTTGCTGTTCGACCCATACACGTACACCGTCAGCTTGCCGGTGGCAGGATCGGTGACCACCGCGGCCGTCGAGATAATCCCGTAGGCGTCCGCCCCGCAGTCTCCCTTGGCGGTGTCGAGACCGAGGAAGTGCGACCAGAGCACCTTCTGGGTTGCCTCGCTGACCGCATAGAACTCGCCGTCGTCGGCTCCGATGTAGACCACGCCGTCGACGACCGTGGGACTGGCCCGCAGGATGTTCCGGCCGGCGTTGCTTGAGGCCGGGGCGGCCCAGCGCCAGACCGGCTGCAGGTTCCCGGCCTGCACTCCGGCCGTCGTGATCGACGTGGCCGCCGCGTTGTACGAGCTGTGGCTCGGGCCGTCTAGGTATGCCGGCCAGTCCGACGGGTTGGTCTGCGCGGAAGCGGTGGTGGACGACACCGGAACCAGCAGCGCAGCCGCCAGGGCGGTCAGCGCCGGGACCGCGAACAGCCTGCGCCAGGAACGGCGGCGTTCCCGCCGCCGGGCGGCCGGAACTGTCGATGACGCCGGATACTGCTGTCCGCGGACGTGCGGCAACGGCCGAAGCATGTGCATCCTCCCCACAAGTCCCCTCTGGCGCTCCAATGATGACAGACCAAACGGGAAACATGTGGGGCATTCTGGAGACGAAATGATTGTTACTAAGTGACGCAATTGTTTAAATGTCGCGCAGCCACGGGCGGCTACGCGGTCAACAGAACACCACCCGGGTTTCTCAGGTCGAAGTAATTGACGCCGGGGCGCTGGCGTGCGGCGCTGCTGGCCGGGTTGACCACCTGGGCCAGGGCGCTGCTGACGCTGGCCTTGTTGTTGGCGTCGCCGCCGTAGGACGCGGTGATCTCATCGGTCCCTTCCGGCAGCGCCGAGGTGGCGAAGGTGGCCACCCCGCTGCTGTTCAGCGTGCCGGTGCCCAGCGTGGTGGTCCCGTTCAGGAACGTCACCGTGCCGGTCGGGACGTTCTTCGATCCGTCCGAGACGGTGGCGGTGAAGGTGACCGACTCGCCCACCGTCGACGGGTTGGCCGAACTGGCCAGGCTGGTCGTGGTGGCCGCCGGATTGATCACTTCCTTGACCGTGTCGCTGGTGCTGGGGTGGCCCGTAAGCGCCCCATCCGGACTCCCGCCGGCATTGCCGCCACCGGGATAGATGGCGACGAGCTTGTCGGTCCCGACCGGCAGCGCCGAGGTGGTGAATTTGCCGACCCCGTTGGTCATAGTGGCATCAGCAATGAAGGTTGTGCCGTCGTAGAAGTTGACCACGCCGGTCGGAGTGAACCCGCCATTTTTGGCGGTGACGGTCCCGGTGAGCGTAACCGACTGGCCGTACGTCGCCGGGTTGACCGAGGTCGTCAGCGTGGTGTTCGTGAGCGCCGGACTGACCGCCTGGGTGATGTCGTTGCTCGTGCTGGTGGGGTTGCTGGAATCACCGCTGTAGACGGCGTCAATCGTCGCCGGGCCGGTTGGCAGCGTCGAGGTGGTGAAGGTGGCGACCCCGCTGCTGTTCAGCGTGCCGGTGCCGAGGGTGGTGCTTCCGTTCATGAAACTGACCGTGCCGGTCGGGGAGGTGCTGGTCCCGTTGCTGACCGTGGCGGTCAAGGTGACCGCCTGCCCGTAGCTGGACGGGTTGAGCGAGCTGGTCAGCGTGGTCGTGTCCGGCGCGGTGACGGTCAGGCAACTCAGGCAGGTGTTGGCGATACGTGGCGAAGCTCCTGGCTCGATGACCGTTATGTTGCGAGGTCCGGGAAGCGCTGTCCCGCCCACCGACACCGTCACCGACAGCGAGGTGGGCGACAGGACCTTGTCGGCCGTGACGGTCACCAGCGATCCGGAGACGAACACCTTGGGCGTCCCGGAGAAGCTGCCGCTGCCGGTTAGCGTGAGGGTGTCACTGTTCGTGTTGGTGTCGACGGTAGCGGGCGTGACCTTGGTGATCTTCGCGCCGGGCTTCGTGATCTCGTAAGCGGTCAGGTAATTGTTGCCCGCCACGAGCAGGTCATTCCCGTCGAAGACCGGCTGCGAGAATATCGACGTCTTCGGCAGCGGGATGGTGCCGATGATCTGGCCGTTGCTCGCGTTCAGCAGGTCGACACCCATGTTGGCGTCGGTGTTGGCCCCGTACAGCGGCACCGCGATAACGCCGGCGCCGTCCTCGGACGGCGAGCCGAGGACGAAACCCGGGATGCCGGTCTGCCAGAGCGGCTTGCCGGTAGCCGGGTTCAGCGCCTGAACCGAGCCGAGGTAGGTCGTCCCGCCGATCGTGGTCGGCGCGCCGCCGCTCACGATGAGGCTGGTGCCGTTCCATATGGCCGCCGCGATGCACTCCTCGTAGCTGCCCGGGTACGGTATCGCGACGGTCGCCTGCCACACCGGCCCGCTGGCGATGGCATTCTGGCGGAGGGCGTAGAAGACGCCGTTCTTGTCGCAGGCTCCGACCATCGGAGTTGACGTGCCGTTGAGGTCAGCGGTGAACATCGTCGGGGACGCCCCGAAGTCCGCGTCGGACACCTGCTGGTCCGGGGGTATCTGCCAGCCGCCGTTCAGCGACAGGGTCGAGCCGTTGAGGCGCACGACCGCTTCGTCCCAGCGCGGCTGGCCGGTGGGGTTATACCCGTTTCCCGTGGTCGCGACGACGGTCCCGTCCGCTTCCTCCGCCGCGCTGCTCCAGATGCTGGCGCCGATCTGACCGGTTGGCAGGCTGTGCCAGAACCCCTGCTGGGCCCCGGTCGACTGGTTGTACTCGGCCAGGCCCGCGGGCACCAGCGGATTGTCACAGTCCGATGAGACGCCGATGTAGACGTGGCCGTTGACGACCAGCGGCGATCCCCACGAGTAGTAGTCGTTCGTGGTGGTCGATTCCGTATCGACTTGCGCCGTCCAGACGGTGGCGCCCGTGGCGGCATTGAGCGCATACAGCGTGCCGGTCGACCCGTACACGTACACGGTCAGGTTGCCGGTGGTGGGATCGGTGACCACCGCGGCCGTCGAGGTAATCCCCAGGGCGTCCGCCCCGCAGCTTCCCTTGGCCGTGTCGAGACCGAGGTTGTCCGACCAGAGCACCTTCTGCGTCGACTCGCTGACCGCATAGAACATGCCGTCGTCGGCTCCGATGTACACCACGCCGTCGACGACCGTGGGACTGGCCCGCAGGATATTCCGGCCGGCGTTGGTGGAGGAAGGGGCGGACCAGCGCCAGACCGGCTGCAGGTTCCCGGCCTGCACTCCGGCCGTCGTAATCGACGTAGCCGCCGCGTTGTACGAGCTGTGGCTCGGGCCGCCCAGGTACTGCGGCCAGCCCGAGCTGGTCTGCGCGAAAGCGGTGGTGGCCGACACCGGAACCAGCAGCGCAGCCACCAGGGCGGTCAGCGCAGGGACCGCGAACAGCCTGCGCGGAAACCGGCGGCGCTCCCGTCCCCGGGCTGCCGGAACTCTCGAAGACGTCGGATAGTGCTGCCCGCGGAGCCGCGGCAAGCGTCGAAGCATGTCAGGTTCTCCCCACAAGTCCCCTTCTGGCGCTCCAATGATGGCAGACCAAACCCGGATCATGGGGGGCATTCTGGGGACACAAACGATTACCACCGACTGGTGCAATGGTCTTAAATGCGCGCGTCGCCAGGCAAATGACGGCCAAGGCCAGCTGACCGGCGGACGCACCGGCCGCCGGGTCTTGCTCCCGGCCCGGCCGGCGGGTCTAGCATGCGGCCATGAACGGCAAGGTGTGCGTGGTGACCGGGGCCACATCGGGGATCGGCAAGGCAACCGCCATCGCGCTGGCCAGACAGGGTGCGCAGGTGGTGCTGGTCGGGCGCGACCGTGGCCGGGGCGAGGCGACCGCCGCGGAGCTGAGCGCGCTGGCCGCGACGCCGCCGCGGCTGGAGATCGCTGACTTCGCCTCCATGGCTCAGGTGCGCGCGCTCGCGGACCGGCTGGGTGCGCTGGACCGCATTGACGTGCTGGTCAACAACGCCGGGTTCGTGGCCGGCCGGCACCGGGTCACCACGGACGGTTTCGAGGAGGTCCTGGCCGTCAACCACCTGGCGCCGTTCCTGCTGACCAATCTGCTGCTAGGCAAGCTGACCGCGTCGGCCCCGGCCCGGGTGGTCACGGTCGCTTCCGACGCGCACACCGCGGCGCGTCTCGATCTTGACGACCTGCAGCTGAAGCACGGGTGGGACAGCTGGCGCTCCTATGCCAACAGCAAGCTGGCGAACATCCTGTTCACCCGCGAACTCGCCCGCAGGCTGGCGGGCACGCGGGTAACCGCCAACTGTGCGCACCCCGGAGTGGTCCGGACCGGGTTCGGGCGCGAGGGCAGCCCGCTGCTGCGCCTTGGCATCACGATCGGTCGGCCGTTCCTGCTGTCGCCCGAGCGCGGCGCCAGCACCATCGTCTACCTGGCCACGTCCGC
>Ga0335075_10013290_pt1 | contig 12403 bp, 12 predicted proteins | sample Lox_Sample_24_FD_206723 | JGI IMG/M metagenome (GOLD analysis project Ga0335075, IMG submission 206723) | Soil microbial communities from Loxahatchee National Wildlife Refuge, Florida, United States - Lox_Sample_2.4 | ecosystem: Environmental > Terrestrial > Soil > Wetlands | place: USA... | reverse complement strand
GCTTACATATACAGATCCTCCTTCGGCATCTCATACAATACGTTCTTAACTCTAGAGATATGGAATGCGTCCCTAAATGAGGAGTCAGGGGTGGCAGGGGGCTAATATAACCTGCGTAGCTAACACGATGTTCGGCTGATCATAGTAAGACGGGCGGAAGTAGTTTCTTCAGCCGCGTCTACGTCTCGGCTTGTAGCCTTCACTCAAAAGTGTCTTCCCGTGTTCTACTAGTCTTTGCTTTGCCATTCTTGATTTGTGGTGGTCTCAGGGTAACAGCACTGCCATTCGTGGTTTGGGCCGTCCTCTACAAAGAATCACTGTTCTGCATAGCCCATAGCAAGGAATGATATGTTGTTCCAAAATGAAATGCTTTTGATACACATCTTGTGATATTTATTAAATCTAGTGACATTATATCCTGATGGACAACGCCAGGAGTGAAATGGTTACCATATCAATCAACATGCAATCATCCTAATTAAAACTCCCTACTCTCCCCAATATCACAAACATCAAACACACCAGTTTCTGCGATCCCGCTCCTCTTCAACGCCTTTTTCAACAACACCGGTGGCTCCAACACATCCTCAATAGTCAGCGCCCACGTCCCCCAATGAATGCCCATCGCCCGCTTACACTTGGTATCCTTAAAAATCTCCACGCTATCAAACGGATTCGCATGCATCGAACTCATAATAAACCGTGGATCATACGCCCCTATGGGAATCAGGCCCAGATCAAACGGGCCTCTGAGTTCTCCTATCTGCTTGAATGCTGGACAGCGAGACAGGTGTGCGTATTCGGGCGCGTAGTCGTCTGTGCCCTTGGGGAGGTCGGGCACTGCGCGATAGCCGGTGTCGCCGCCGAACCAGACGCTCTTGCCGCCTGAGGCGACGGCCCAGGAACTCCAGAGTGTGGCGTTCTTGTCGAAGGCCGTGCGGGCAGAGGTGTGTTGGCAGGGGAGGCAAGAGATGCGGGCTGTTATGCTGTCTCCTACGGGAGGTGAGGAGGGGGCGGGGCTTGAGGAGGTGACGAAGATGCGCTTTTCGCCAGAGATGCGCTTTTCGCCGGAGATGCGCTTTTCGCCGGAGATGCGCTTTTCACCGGAGGAGGCGGGCGCGAGTGTTATATCGATGTCTTGCCACCAGTCGAGCTCGACAGTGTTGTTAATACCGCTCTCTTGGAACCACTGGTCTGGAAATCAGCAAGCTTGTCTCGAAATACTGGCTTAATTACACTTGCCTTCTTGAGTCCCAATGGGACTGCGAATAGTACATTCGGATGCGTTTCTTGGATCTTGAGTATGCTTGGATGGGAGAGATGGTCATAATGGCTATGGGAGATGACCACGACATCGATTATAGGTATGTCTGAGAGGTGGCATGGAGCTTCTGTATATCGTTTTGGGCCCATCCACGAAAATGGCGAGCAGCGGTCTTCGAAAACGGGATCGAACAGTACTCGAAGGCCGCTAGGGAATTCGATGTAGTAGCAGGCATGACCTAGCCATGTTGCGCGCAATGACTTAGAAGCTGTGCGAGACTCTAGGAAGGTTGGTTGGTTGACCGTAACAGTAGGCGGACTTGTGTCAGGAAATGGTAGTCGGCCTGTGAGTTTGCGCCTATATAATGGTCAGCATATGCTGAAGGTTATATGGTGGGAGATATGCTATTCTCCCATAGCACACCAGCCATAGAGAGTCATAAATTGAGCAAGCCTGAAAATGACCAGATGAATAAGCTCTTGGACTTACCATAACATAGTGCGCAATATATGGCCAATACCCCACTCTTTGTATGAGTCCCAAGGGTTCCTAAACCCCCTTCCATCCTTCAAATGGTGTGCTTTTGCCTCTGAATCATCTGGTACGGCATCGAGAGAAGTGGGTGTTGAAAAGGTGCAAGCATAGAGAATTGCTGAGACGGCGGCGGTAGACATTGCTCTTATTGGAGTAATGACGTTTTGATATTGTTGGTTTGGAGGTTTGTCCAGTCTACGCCGCAAAAAGATGGTCCGTAGGAAAGAGCGCATAGAGATATTCTGGGTGAGAATGAAATAGAAATAAAGAAGGTAAGCAGGCAGAAAGGGGGGTGACGAGTATGCAGATGCGTGGTGTAGTTCATTCCGTATATACCTATCGCGGCTTTGACGTCGGATTTAAGGGAAATACAAGCGTCGGGCTTGTTATTGCTCCGCCATTCCGCAGGCGTGTCGGAAGGCCAAGCAAACCATGTTCACATTATCGTTGAATGATAATAGGGAGAGGACATTTGGAAATGAGAGCTCCATTGGAGTTGGTCATCTCATCTCATCTTGATAAGGTGTACGAAGTAGGATTATTGAATACGTATGCTTCTACGAGCATAGACTTGCTCTCAAGAATAACCATGAGGAGAACTGTCAAATTGTATGAAATGAGTTGGATTGCTCCCAAGTGAAGTATAATTCTCCAAAACGACGAGTGTTTATACATAGCCATGTTCGACATGAACATGTGTCCCCACACCAGCACGAAACGCCGAGAGTCAATTGGCCTTCGCGTTTGGTACGTTTGCTCCTGAACAACTCTATTCTATATCTTGCCCAAAGAGTCTCGACCTTTCTCTGGTACACAACAACAGGTAATATGTCAGACCGAACCCAGCGTCGTGATGATCTGAAAAGACGTTCACGGTCTCGCTCACCATCAAGGCAGGAGCACCATGCTCATAGGACAAGGTCGCCCATTCACAATCACTACCGGCACAAGCGATCTTCTCCAAGACCTGAGGTACCTAGAGAGCTGCCTTGTGGCGCTCGACAACTGACCAAGAGAGACTTTGCGGTATTCAGGCCTCTGTTTGCACTATATCTGGACATACAGAAGCAGAAAGTCCTAGATGATCTGGATGAAGTCGAGGCGAAAGGGAGATGGAAGAGCTTTATGGGTAAATGGTAAAAAAGAGAAATGCCTAGGTGTAGCTGAGTCACATCAAGTTGCTAACGCTTACAAGGAATCGTGGAGAGCTGGCCGAAGGTTGGTATGATCCATCTACTCTACAGAAAGCCATTATCTCGTCATCGGAGTCACAAGTAACGTCACGTGATGTCACTTCAAGAAACCAGGAAGGCCGTTCGAATAGAGATAGAGGGATTGAGAAATCTGGTAAGGGTGTTTCTGATTCAGGCAGCGAGAGTGACGATTCGGTTGGGCCGACACTTCCTGGAAAAGAGGGCCGTTCAAGGCTTAGCCGGGTGGGTCCAAGTATTCCAAACAGGGACGACCTCGAGCTGAAGAGAGGTACCACTTCCTTAAACTTCTTTTCACAGAGTTTGCACTGATATGTCACGGCAGAAATGGAGGAAGAAGATGCCCTTGCTAGAATTGAAGATATAAGGTCTAAACGCAAAGCAGAGCGCAAGCTCCAAAAGGAAGCCCTTGACGAGCTCGTTCCCCGCGCAGAGGCTGGAACTTTCGAGCGACGTCTCGAAAAGAAAGCGACCGTGAATGCCAAAATGAAGTCATTCCGCGAACGTTCTCCTGGTGCAGCAGACGTACCTGATACTGAATTGATGGGCGGCGGTGACGGAATCTCCGATTTCAAGAAGCAGAAGCAGGAGTACGAGCGCAAGAAGAACGAAAGGGAAGTCCGTAAGGAGGAAATCTTGCGGGCTAGGGCGGCGGAGAGGGAGGAGAGGTTGTTAGAGTACAAAGAAAAGGAAGATAAGACCATGGCAATGCTGAAAGAGCTGGCGAAGCAGAGGTTTGGGTCAGGAAGTTGACAGCATTATTTTCTCCTATCTTAACTCTAAAAGCACCCTCCGGCCAAGAAAATTATCCGTTGCAGGTTATGCAGCTAAAAATGACTGCACTTTCCTCCTGTCTATCATTGATAAGTGCAAGTTTATTCGAAGAGCTTCTCGGATCTCGGTAATCCATGGAAAAGAAACAGCACTGGCCCAAGCGATACACTAGCCAAGAGGTGGGCTATGTCAGATCGTAAGAGAAGACGGTGGTGGGAAGCATCAACATGAACGATCCCTTGCTATCTTGGATACCGTTGTTATCAAAGGAAGTGTTATTGTCAGGGATGCTGTTGTTGTCATGAGCACCGTTGCTGTCTATACGATTCCCCAAACAAGTTCGATGGCCTTGCAGATGTGCTCAGGGTATTGAAGAATGATAGCTGTATTTGATTTAAACTTATCATCTACAAGCTCACGAAGTTCGCAGGGGAGGGGAAGGACTGGTGTCAGTATTCCCATCATCCATTGCTACCTTTCAGGATTATAGAATATAAAGTAGTCAATCAATCTAGAAAACAAGCTATTCGTGATCCATCGCCGAGTAACAATCTGCTTCCCGTCTAGAATTGATATCTCTGGCTTCGGCTTGTCATCGTATCCAAAGATACCAATCTCCGTCGAAATAAGCTTGGAAAAGTCGAGCCTCGGTCGGAATAATCGCCGTAGGTATGGCCTTGTCGTCGCAAATGACAGTTATGTCATAGACCTTCATAGTCAGCTTTGAAGTATCTTTGTCGACATGTGAACTTAAATGTCCTGAGTTGCCAGACAACTTAGCCATCTCCCAGAGAAACTGTGCATACATTTCTCTAATGATTGCGGCATAGGTAGATCCAGGCATAGATGACCATTTTAGACAAGCCATATCGCCCTCGACACTAATGCTCTCAAAACTATCGAAGCATCTAAGAGGCAGTAATGACGGATTCACGACATATTTGATGAACGATTGCGGCATATGGTCTGAATCATAGGTATGACACACATATCTCAGCTTGTCGCGGACTTTGATCTGGATCTGTCGAAGGCTCTGTCCTTTCACAATAGCCTCGACGATGCGTCTGAGGAACCGACGTAGCATCCAAGATCCAATGCTAAGTCCACTGGTATCTTGATGCCATGGCCAAGTCTCATGTTGCCATGGCCAAAAGGGCACAGTGATGTTCAAATCACAATGGGCCATCCTGCTGATATAGTGGTCCGATATTGTCCATAGAGGATTGCGAGGCCCAAGGTACTCCCCCATCTCGAGCCTGAAGTGCCCTTTCTTGAGCCACAGTTCCGTGGCCTCCGCATAGGTCATGTGACATATTCGAAAGATTGAGGTCTCAAAGGTAGGGAATGCATATCCTCTATCGAAGGAGAAGCGATCGAAAGTGCAGCTGTCGGGCTTATCCTTTACGAGCAAGAAGATGAAGAGTTTATCAGTCGGGATAATGTAGCTATAGATAAGGTCACGGATCTCCCGAGGTAGGCGAAGGAAGCCTCGAGGCTTAGACCGTACCTCAAACTCCATGATAAGGTTTAGAATAGAAACACAAATGATGCCGATGGAACAAAATTGTAGAGAGAAATAGGTGCTGTTGTAATTGATGTGGGAAAGATACTGTCGGGCAGAGGTGTTGTCTCATATCTTACTCCGTACAAGCGAGGGTACCACCCTCTCGGAGCTGTACGAAAGATAAGACATCCGAGAACACTGTGTAACTTGATCCATCTTTCTATACCGTCCATCAATAGCTTATATATCCCATTTTAAGACTCTAATGAATTTTTGGATTGTCTCTGCGCCTCCTTGGTCGTACAATGTTCGTCCACAGCGTATTTAAACGCTTTTTGATTACGTATACCGAATATATGCAGGCGCAGGCAACGACTTTCATAGCTACTAATGCTTCGAGCAAGATACGCAACGCTATTGACTTTAGTTTTCTAGTCTGCATCTGAGCCGGAGTCAGCAAACATGTCCACTGCTTTTGGTCGCTTGCGAGTTGGCCGGGTTGGACTTGGACCCGAAACTGGCTGACTAGGTTTCTCAGGATTGTCCACAACTGGCGGTATATCTGGCGGTGGAGGCTCGTAATCGTCGTCTTCCTCCATTGGCTCTCCATTGCCATCTTCATCCTCCTCCTCCATTGGTTCTCCATCAATATCCTCGTCTTCGTCCATCGGCTCACCATCCACATCATCGCCATCAGCCAACGGTACACCGTCAATGTCGTCCTCTGCATCCTTCACTTCTTCTCGTACTTCTGTCGGCAGAGCGACTTTGTCTGTAGAGACCTCTACTGCCTTCCACTTACTTTTGCCCTTCCCTTCCATCAAGCTATCTATTTTCGGTGCTTCCTCCTTCGAAACTGGCGGGTTGTTGAAAACATCCATGAAATGATCCTGACTTTCTTGTGGGAAGACACACCAGCCCTCCCACAAGCTGAGGACATTACCAACACTTCTTTTCCATTTCTCCGCCCTCAAACGCCCCCAATTCATCTTCTTTTCCAACCTTCCCATATTCTCAAAGACATGTCGCTGCCGTAGAGCCGTCTCGAACAGTTGTCTATAACGCCACGCATGCCTGACACCACTCGTAGAGGAAGATGACAGTATATCACTCACGATATACAGACCAATAAGGCTTGCCGAGCTGGTATCTTCCTTCTCTTCATCTTCAATTGTCGCTGCGGGAGTGTCATCATCGCTCTGCTCTTTATCTTTTCGACGATCAGGGTTTGCAGAAGTATACGCAAATGGCTTTTCAATATTTGAGACGATGGCCGCTACCACCTCGTCGGCGCCACGACCTGCATGAGAGATTGCAAACGCTGTCACACGAGCGACATCACCTTTACGCAGCTTACCTGTACTGGTAGGTAATCGAGCAAGGAGATGCGTGAGTTTTGCTTTCTCTAGAGGGTTAAGGTATGAAGTCTCATCATCATTGTTGAGACCAGATGCGTCCGGCAGCCCTGCAGCAGCATAGCGATGGCGTCGAACACCGCCCTCATCACCAGATTCATCATCATCGGAAGAATTGTAATCTGAGTCAGAGACGAATTCGTCGAGTCGAGTCGTATACTCAAATGCCAAAGGCATGTCAGGTGACTTCCAGGCGAAACTGTCTTCGAAAAGAGGAAGGTACTTCCCTTGACCGGTGCGGGTTTGGAATCCAGTGAGAACTTGCCACAGGTGCCATCTATACCAAACACCACCGATACTCCTAGCGTCCCATATCCAGGCCCATTTCTCTTCTTTCTGCACCTCGGGTCGGCTCATAAGGAGAGCCTCAAATTCAGGTCCATGTGTCACCATTGACTCTATCGTCTTGTGGATGAGCTTAAGCTCCTTTATATCTCTCGGTGGCTGTACAGGAATGTATAGCAAGGGCCCGTTTCTACCTACTTGACCAGGTCCAGAGGCAGCATACGAGGTCGGCGGAGCAAATCCACGATATTGCCCAGGGGGAGCATGTCCCTGAGGTCCTCCAGTTTCCAGGTTGATAGGTTTCGCTCCAAATGGCATTGATGTAGAACTAGAAGTGACATTCGTTGTCACCGCACTTGACGAGATTGCTACCGATGATAGATGCCTATGAAGTGATAGATAGAATCCATAGCCAAGGTATCGATTCTGCAAAGCATTAACAGCTGCATCAATATCATTGGCCGGAGTCTCCTTGGAGAGTGTGATTATTGCAGATATAGACTTTCGTTCGGAAGCCACGCTAGGCCCTGAAGGTGGCATAATTCGCACTGCATCGATAGTCAGGTTCCGCGGAAGGAGTGCCTTAATGACAGCGGGTGAAGTTCCAGGGGGTAACGAAGATAATCGTAGGGTTGGCTTAGCAACAACTGGCTCTGTCGACCTGTGCCCTGGCCTGTTGTCATCCTCATCGTCAGACGTGCTGAATGCCTTCAAAGGTGTCGTGTTGCTCTCGTAATCCTCAAATGCTAGTATGCCTCTATCACTATCTCTTCTGTCGTACCTTGATGACTGCTGAAACCCTTCATGGGTCCGCTTCCTTGAGAGATTTGGGGGAGGTCCAAGACTGCCAGGCCCACTTCCTAAGCCTCGTCCTCCCCCCCCTGGCCCACCCCTTCCAGATGATGGGCCAGTTGGTATAGATGAACCTCCAAAGTGTCGCTTTGGTGGTCCATTTATTCCGCCGAATCCGCCAAAGCCACTGTCCTGTCTGAATTTCCCGGATTGACTTGGCGCATCCTCATCGTCGAAAGACTTGACGAAGTCCTCATAGACCGCAGCAGTTTCAGCTTCTTCTTGCGCTCGCTTTTCCCGCTCAAGTTCTTTCTGCCGTTCAAAGACTGATTTCTTGGTTGGTGCTTGAAGTTTATTTTCGACATCTGGGAACTCGATGATCTTCTTGCCGTCCATTCTGGCGTAGACTGCAATCAGCGCGGTATGAGCCTACTTCCTCTTTAATGTGAGAATATGGGCTCTGAACCCCGTGCCTATCTTGTTGTCATGATGAGAAGGGATAGGAAAGTGCACAGTTCACAGATAGCTGTCTGGATCCATCAGGTTTGAGCGTCGCGTTCAACGAAATTGATGTTTCGCGAACGACCAGCGGAAATACTTCCGAGCCTGCGGACCGTTTGACCTTATCTTCAACCATTTATGACGCCTTTTCTTGTACACATGGTAATTAACTACTCTCCGTCGAGTCATATTTCCTCTTTTTGTGCAATTCACTCAGTATATATTGTCTCTTATTTCTATATTAATTAATCATTCCAATATTCTAGATCTCTACGCTCCTCTTTTGTTACAATAACTTTCCTACCATGTCTTTTTGGCCCCCAGCTTCAATCCTAATAATTGGCTCTGGGGTCTTTGGCTTATCCACCGCTCTATCTCTCTCTCGCCGGTTTCAATACTCTCAAACAATCATAACTGTTCTTGACCGTTCACTTTTCCCCTCTTCAGACGGTTCCAGCATCGACACCTCACGTATCGTCCGGGCAGACTACTCCTCACCAGCCTACGCATCCCTAGCTGCGCGTGCCCAAACAGAATGGCGCAAGACTGGACCAGGCAAGCTCGGCGGCGATGGACGATACTTGGAGAGCGGGTTGGTACTTGTTGCTGATACCGGGAGGCAGGGAGAAGAATATGTGAAGAGTAGTTGGGAAAACGTGCAAAATATAATGAAGCAAGACGGCGACTTGGACGAAATCAGTGAATTGCCTAGCAGAGAAGCCATCAAGGCTGCAGTTGGCACAGACGGTGGTAGCGGAGATTGGGGATATATAAACCGCCGCAGCGGTTGGGCAGACGCTGAAGCCTCAATGCGGTGGTTACGGCACACAGTCGAGAGCACAGGGCGGGTCACATTCCTCCACGGCGAAGCAGAACGGCTTCTGAAAACTAGCAAGAAAGTCCACGGTGCAGTGCTCAAAGATGGCCGCACAATCCAAGCAGACCTAGTGATCTTAGCAACTGGCGCCTGGACAGGAAAACTAGTCGACCTCCGCGGTCGCGCAACTGCAACCGGCCAAGTCCTGGCTTATGTGGACCTCACAGCCGCTGAGCAAGCACGTCTCGAGAAGATGCCTGTCCTCATCAACATGAGCAGCGGCCTGTTCATTATCCCGCCAAAGGACAGGCTCCTTAAAGTAGCTCGCCACGCCTACGGCTACCTCAACCCTGTCACGATCCCAGACCCTGACAATCCAGAGGAGACGATAACTGTCTCCCTCCCTTTCACTACCCATGACGATCCCACACTCCAAGCTCCTGCGGAAGGCCTTCTGGCCTGCCGCCAGGCGCTGCGGTCCATGATCCCCAGTCTAGCAGACCGGCCGTTTAGCCGTAGCCGCATCTGCTGGTACACAGACACGCCTAATGGTGATTTCTTGATAACGTATCATCCTGGATTCTCAGGACTGTTCTTGGCAACGGGAGGGTCAGGGCATGGCTTCAAGTTCTTGAGCGTCATCGGGGATTGTATAGCGGATTGCGTTGAGGGCAGGTGTCCCATAGAGTTTGAGGAGAAGTGGAAGTGGCCAGCTAAACAGGTGGAGAGCGTGGTGACGGAGGATGGGAGTAGAGGCGGCCGGCCTGGATTGGTCTTGAAGGAAGAGTTGAAGAAAGGGGGTAGGTTATGATTATTACATACGACGTCACGATCACATATATATATAGATAGGGTACAACACAGATAAATCTATCGTGTTGACATTATCTATTTCAAGAGGAGAATATCGCGACAGTTACCAGCAAAAGGCATAGCATTGTCCTCGTCGACTGTAAAGTCGCTAGTCCATCGCCAATCCTCAATGCATTAAGCCAGCCTGTTCCCACGTAGTATTAAGTAGATCAGCTAGACGTCAAGCGTCTGTCTGCTGTCTGAAAAATCACAAGAATCGCTTTCTAGAGTTCCTTCCAGTGAATGGGTCAGACACATCCGTAGATGTTCATCTGCCTTTGACTCAAATTAGGACCACCGTCTCGACCAGCGCACGTGCCATCGTGTGCAATCTATGTTGTTCTGAAACGAGCATGCTATCATGCTAATAACCATGCAGAGCCACCATGGCCCAACCTCCTTAACTCTCAATACGCCAATGCAATGCCAGTGCGAAAACGTTGATAACAAGGCGACTCCTGACAGACGAGAGTGGTGTCTGATCAGATCGTGTGTGGCGCCGCCGACTGCCGAAGCTTTTGAAAACTCGTGATGTCGTGAAAGAAATATTCTTACAATATGTTATACACTAAACTTTTGAGAATGATCGACCACTGTACAGATCTTGCGACTAGCATCAGACCTTTTTGAAGTCTAGTTGATGGTTAGTATGGCACAGCATGAGCAGACTTAACATTTCCTTACCTTGAAGCACAGGGTAGATCATTTCAAAGGCTTGATAGATCTCCTCTCGGACCTTCGCACCTGTCAAAACAATCTTGCCACTGACGAAGATCAGAAGGACGATCTTAGGTTTGATCATTCTGTAGATGAGGCCCGGGAACAACTCAGGTTCGTAAGAACTAAAGTTATGATGACGAGACGCAAGACCTTCCAGGCGGATAGGGAACTTGATATCGCAAGAGCCAACAATATTTTGAATCTTGAAGTCCGTGAACTTCGCGTTGAACCCAAGCTTCTGAATGATGCGAGCGTACTTCCTCGAAGCCAGCTTCGAATCGTCCTCAGACTTCGCACCAGTCACAACCATCTTGCCAGAAGCGAAGATCAACGCAGTAGTCTTAGGATCACGAATACGCATGATAACAGCCGCAAATCGCTACAATGGTTAGCAAGATATGAAATGATATAGCAATCTAGAGTCAGCAGTACCTTTGGGTTGTATTCAGCGTTTCTCGCATGCAGGGCGATCGTCTTGAGATCCAACCGGCAATCGAGATTGACCGTGGCAACGATGTTTCTTGACATGCAAGATAAGCCTCATAAGTAAAAACTGAGGCTTCTGGGTTATACATACTGCAAGGTAGGAACAATACCACTGACACCCTGCGTCGCGCCAGGAGTTGCAGCAGGTGTTGCGGGAGTCACTCCATTGCCGTTACTGGCATGAGCACCCGGCTGACTACCATTCACTGCTCCATTCACTCCGTTCCTCTGACCGTTGACTCTATCTGCCTCAGATGAGGGTGGAGTTAAGTCACCAGCGCCACCTGGGAAGGACAGAGATCCAGGTGCGATGAAGGTCTTGGCCTGCGTCGCATTCTGCGGGTGGGTTTGTATCGTCTCCATCTTGAAGGTTGTGCAAGATGTGATGATGTTTAATGGAGTGAGGTCGAGGCTGTAAAACGGAAGTCAGATCGAGTTCAAGGGGTAAGGTTGAGCTTCGAGACAGCGGATGATCGCGACTCGAAGTCGAAAGAGATGAGAGTAGCTCGAGTAAGATGGGAGCGTCGAGAGGATGCTAAGTCGTACCGTTTGCGGGAGATAAACAAGTCAATGTCTCCCCTACAGCCTTCTCGACGATGGTAAGTGATCTCGATCTGATGATCGCGATCGAGTTTGGTATGACAAGGAGCGTATTGAGGTTTGTTAGTGGCCTAAAGCGCAATTCTGTGCGACGTTGCCGACCGAAACTGATGACGTCTTCGTTGTCGCAAAGATGGACAAAGACGTTCGAGTCAGAACAGTTTTCGTCACCTTATCAAAGTAGCCGAATGAATGGTACAGAGCACTGTGACTTGTGCGCTGTGAGTGATGAAGGTGATGAAAACTGGGGTTGTGTTGATGGTGGAGATGGATGTAGATGCGAAGCGACGGCGAGGCCAAACAGGTAGAAGTGGAAAAAATGTGGGCGAAGCGATCATTATAAGCAAGTGAATATAAGCCTCAGGCCAAAAGGCAAAGTGGGTGGATTATGCGCTAAGGATCACGCTAACGAAAGGAGTTTCGCGAAAGTGAAATCTTGTTGGCTCACTGGCCCCAACCCTCCCTCCAAGCCGCAAAGCCGCCCTCATCCTCATCCTCTGAAACCAGGAGAGCCTAGTCTAGCCTGCCCCTATTTCCCCCTCACTGATAAGACTCTGGTACCCGACGACGGAGATAGATAATGACATTCATTAAGAACTCAATTCATCATCAGCAGATACACATCAGAAATACCTCATCTCGCCGAAT
>Ga0335075_10013289_pt1 | contig 12404 bp, 15 predicted proteins | sample Lox_Sample_24_FD_206723 | JGI IMG/M metagenome (GOLD analysis project Ga0335075, IMG submission 206723) | Soil microbial communities from Loxahatchee National Wildlife Refuge, Florida, United States - Lox_Sample_2.4 | ecosystem: Environmental > Terrestrial > Soil > Wetlands | place: USA... | reverse complement strand
AACAGGCCGCCCGGTTCAGCTTCGACGTGCTCGACGCAACGAAGATCGTGCCGGAGGAGCTGGTGCCGGTGCAGCCCGTTGGTCGGCTCGTGTTGAACCGCAATCCCGACAACTTCTTCGCGGAGACGGAGCAGGTGGCGTTCTGCACCGCGCACATCGTGCCCGGCCTGGATTTCTCGAACGATCCGCTGCTCGCGGGCCGCATCCATTCGTACGTCGACACGCAGATCACGCGACTCGGCGGCGCCAACTTCCACGAGATCCCGATCAATACGCCGTTGGCGTCGGTGCACAACAACCAGCGCGACGGCTTTCACCGGCAGACCATCAACCGCGGGCGCGTTGCCTACGAGCCGAATTCGCTGGGCGGCGGCTGCCCGTTCCAGGCCGGCGCGAAAGGCTTCGTGTCGTTCCCCGAGCCGATGCGCGAGGACAAGGTGCGCGGAAAGCCGGAGAAGTTCGGCGACCACTACACCCAGGCCGCGCTGTTCTACGACAGCCAGACGCCGGTGGAGCAGTCGCACATCGTGCGCGCGTTCCGCTTCGAGCTGACGCGAGTGCAGGTGCCCGCGATCCGCGAACGCGTCGTGTCACAGCTGGTGAACGTCAACGCGGACCTCGCGCGGCAAGTGGCCGAGGGGCTGGGCATCGACGTGCCCGAGCCGCAACCGGCGGTGCGGCCGGTGAACAGGCGCGCGGAGGTGCGCAAGTCGCCGGCGTTGTCGTTGTTCGCGCGGCCGGGCGAGGCGGGGATCAGGACGCGGCGCATCGCGTTGCTGGTGGCGGACGGTGTCGACACGGACAGCGTCACGGCGCTGCACGAGCGGTTGGTCGGGGCCGGCGCCGTGCCGCGGTTCGTCGGACCGAAGCTGGGGAACATCGCGGGCATCGACATCGAAATCAGCCTCGAGGCGGCGCCGTCGGTATTGTTCGATGCCGTCGTGATACCCGGCGGTGACGCGGCACAGACCCTGGCGGCGCTCGGGCACGCGAAGGAGTTCGTGAAGGATCAGTATCGGCACTGCAAACCCATCCTCGCGCTGGGTGCGGGTGCCGCGTTGCTGGACGCGGCGGGAATTCCGGCGGAGCTGCCGGACGGTGGCGACGATCCCGGCGTATTACACGGCGCGGACGTCGACGAGACGTTCGATGCGTTCGTCGCGGCGGTCGCCAAACACCGTCACTTCGAGCGGCAGACCGATCCGCCGCGCGTCTGAACGCGCGCGACTAACATGGTTGATTGCGCGCGGTCGCCGCGGTGTGGCAATACGGCCACACATGAGCTCACCCGACGATGAACTGCACGAAGGCTGGCGCATCCGTTCCCCGGAGATCGACGCTCCCGCGCTGGTCCTGCGCAAGCACAACGCGCGCACGGGCGCGCTGGTGGAAAAGGTGGTCGGCCGCATGCGCGAGGCGGTCGCCGCGAAGCAGGACCAGGACAGCGCGGCGCCGGCGCGCCGGGTCGACAAATCCGAGCTCGAGCGCGAGCTGGTGCGTGCCAACGAACAGCTTGCCGGCCTGCGGCGCCGCCAGGCGACTGCCGACCAGTCCGGCAAGCGCGACCTGCTGATCCGCGCCGCCGAGGCGCGCGCGAGCTCGATCGAGCTGGCGCTGAAGCGCGCGCAAACCGAGGCATTCGACGCCGCGACGCCGTAGGGTGGCAGGAGACTAGCTCTCGCTGGCGAGGCGTTTCGCGTGCACGCGCAGGCAGTCGAGCACGTTGTCGAGCACGTCCGCGGGAAAACCGCGCGGCAATCCGCGCTGCACCTGCTCGATCACGGTCGGCGTCGCGGCTAACAACTCGCCGAGCATCCGGTCGGCCGACGCGCCGATGCCGAGCTGCTTCGCAAGCTCCAGCAGGTGCCTACGCTGCAGCGTCTTCAGATGGTAGTGCGGCCGCTGGCCGGGCAGCGCCATCGCCATGCGCACCTTCTCGATGGGCAGCTGGTTCGCGCGTTTGCCGATGATCGGCCACGCCGAGAGGATGTCGTACAGCGGCGTGAGCTGGAACCGCCCGCCGGGCAGGATGCGCAGGCTGAAGTTCTTGGCGTGGCCGTCGGTGGCGGCGAGCAGCCAGAACACCACCTGCGCGCGGAACAACGTCGCGAGATCGCGCTCGGCTTCCACGGAGCCGCGCAGCACCTTCGCCAGCGCGACGACACCGGGCCCGCCATCCGTGGTACTTGCGCGTGTACGGCGTGCCCGTCGCCTGGCAGAAATCCTCCTGCATCAGCCGCAGCCAGTATTTACCGCCCGAGTGCAGTTGACGATCGAAGCGCTCGACGATCAGCACCTTCTGCGCGCCGAAGTGGCCGATCTCGCACGACGCCACGGGGATGCCGAACGCCGCGACGATGCGCGCGCACAGCCACTCGTTCTCGACGGAGCTGCGCATGTCCGCCTGGCGGTTGCCGACGAGGCCGAGCGGCAGTTTGAAGATGTGCGTGGTCGGCGTGGAACCAGCGGGCCGGCACCACTTGCCGTTGTGCCGCAGGAACGCGGTCTTCTCCTGCGCGCCGGCGATGGAGATCCGGAACTCGGCGTCGTCTGCCGCCAGCGCGGGCGAGGTGACGCCCGCGAGCTCGGCGGCAATCGCGGCGTCGCCGAGCGGCTGCGCGTCGATCTTGCGCGGATCGGCAGGCGCTTCGTCGACCGGCGTGATCTGGACGGCGCCGACGCAATCGCGCCCGATGGCGGCCAGCAGGTCGAAGGCGCCGCGCGAGCCCGTGTGATGCCGATCTTGTAGGCGGCGGCGGATGGGATCGCTGTCCGGCAGCAGGTTGTCGAAGTAAGCCTCGACCGCCGCACCGCGGTGCGGCACGCGATCGAGCGTCAGCGGGAGAGAGAGGGAAAGAGGGCGCGACTCGGGCGCGGTCAGCCACGCGTCGTCGTACAGGAACTCGGTGGCGCCGCGCGACGGCCAGCGCCACTCGCCGACGCGCACGCCGTTCGCCCACACCGCGAGCTCGCGGATCCGCACGCGGCTCGGCACGCTACCACTCGACCTTGTGTTTGCTGCCGGCGCGCTCGCCGAGCGCGAGCTCGAGTCCCAGCGCGTTCGCCAGGGCCAGCAGCTGCTCGACGGTCAGCGTCTCGGGCCGGCTCTCGAGTTCGGACAGGCGGTTCTGCGACAGGCCGAGCCGCTCGGCGACCTGCGTCTGCGAGAGCTTGAGCGCCTTGCGGCGGGCGGCGAGCGTCGCGCCGAGCTGGGTTGCATGGGTGATGGCGGGCATGGGCGGTATCGGTAATGGCGATATCGGCAATATATCGGCAATGCCGATAAAGTCAATGTATCGCCAATGGCGATACCCGTTCCGTTCTTATATATGTCGGAGGATGCCGATAACTTATGTTAAGGCGCCTAAGGGGCTTGTGTGGCCTGATCCCGACCCTATGTCGCGGGGCCTCATGGAAGAAAAAAAACCCGACCAAGGACGGTTGCCCGATCTCGTCGAAGAGACCGTGGTGCGTCTGCGCACGGAAGTTCTCACTCGCATCGAGATGGAGAAGGCGGCAGGTCAGCCGCTCAATCGTCGGCCGAGGAGTGCGCCGCTCAGCCGTGCAGAACTCGAACAGGAGCTCGCGCGCCTGGTGGATCGCATGGAGCGCTGTCGCCGGAACATGGCGGAGTCGCCCAGGGAGAATCCCGAGGCGCGCCAGCACTTCCTCGTGATCAGCCAGAAGCGCGTGGATGCGCTCGAGGCGGCGATCCGCCGCCTCGGCGACGGCACCTAACTACATCATCCTGCGGGTGGTCTTCCGGCGGGCTGTGCCGGACTTCTTCTTCGCCTTCTTCTTCGGCACCTTGCCGCCGGCGCGCCGCGCCTCGGACAGCCCGATCGCGATCGCCTGCTTGCGGCTCGTCACCTTCCTGCCCGAATTGCCGCTGCGCAGCGTGCCGGCTTTTCGCTCGTGCATCGCGCGCTTGACCTTGGTCTGCGCCTTCTTGCCGTATCGACTGGCCATGCTGCCTCCTTCGTTGAAGTTCGTCCGCATGCTGCGCGCGCACCACGCGCGCGAACATCGCCGGATCGAACGGCAGACGTAAGCGATCTCTCACAGTCGTGGCACGTGCGGTCGACACGCGGTGGTGCTCGGCACGTGCGCGAAGCTCACGCGGCGTGAGCTGCCTCTGACCCCGATCGCACGGACCCGCCGATGCGTCGCGCACGGCGCGGCGCGCACGCTCTCCGCTCGCCTAACAGCACACACCGGAGACTCAAATGGCCGCTACCCGATCCCTCGCACTGGTCACCGGCGCCTCGAGCGGCATCGGCCTCGAGCTCGCCAGACAGGCCGCGACGCGCGGCTACGACCTGATCATCGCCGCCGACGAATCGCTCGAGACGGCACGCCGCGAACTCGAAGCGTTCGGCGCCACTGTCACGACGATCGAAGCCGACCTCGCGACGCGCGACGGCGTCGACAGTCTGTACGCCGCGACGAAAGACCGCCGCATCGACGCGCTGCTGGCCAACGCCGGCCACGGGCTCGGCAAGGGCTTCCTCGACCAGGACTTCGCGGACGTGCAGCACGTCATCAACACGAACATCACCGGCACGATCGACCTGATCCAGCGCGTCGGCCGCGAGATGCGCAGCCGCGGCGCCGGCAAGATCCTGATCACGGGCTCCATCGCCGGCTTCATGCCGGGCACGTTCCAGGCCGTCTACAACGGCTCGAAGGCGTTCCTCGATTCGTTCTCGTACGCGCTGCGCAACGAGCTGAAGGACTCGGGTGTCACCGTGACCTGCCTCATGCCGGGCGCCACCGACACGGACTTCTTCCAGCGCGCCGAGCTGCTGGACACCAAGGTCGGCGCCGATCCGCACAAGGACGATCCGGCCGACGTCGCGAAGACCGGGTTCGACGCGATGGAGAAGGGCGAGGCCGCGGTGGTCGCGGGACTGTCCAACAAGCTGCGCGTCGCGCTGGCGAACATCGTGCCGAATTCCATGCTCGCCGAGCAGCATCGCAAGATGGCCGCGCCGGGCACGGCGCAGCACTGAGCGCGCGCCATGGCCAGGCGACAAACTACTCACGAGACCGGCGACGCGCCGCCCTCGACCGCGAAGGATCCGAACGTCGCCGCCGCCGCGCTGGCCGCCGATCGCGACGCGGATACGCTGGTCGCGAAGACCGTCATGATCAACGCACCGCGCCAGGCGCTGTACGACTTCTGGCGCGACTTCCGCAATCTGCCGCTGTTCATGGAGAACATCGAGAGCGTCAGCATCACGGATGGCGGCCGCTCGCACTGGACGGTGAAGGCGCCCGCCGGCAAGACGGTCGAGTGGGACTCGATCATCGTCGAAGACATCCCCGGGAAGGTCATCGAATGGCGCTCGGCGGCGGATGCCGACGTGAAGAACAGCGGCCGCATCGAGTTCGTCGATTCGTCGAACGACCGCGGCACCTGGGTCACGGCGACGATCGCCTACGAGGCACCAGCCGGCGCGCTGGGCAGACTCGTCGCCACGCTGTTCGGCCGCGAGCCGAAAGTCCAGGCGCGCCGCGATCTGCGTCGCTTCAAACAATTGATGGAAACGGGCGAGCTCGCCACGTCGCGGCCGCCGTTCGCCGCGCCGCGCGCGGAATAGGGAGACACGAATGCGCGCGCTGACCTGGCAAGGCAAACACGACGTCCGCGTCGAAACGGTTCCCGATCCGCAGATCGTCAACCCCCGCGACGCGATCATCCGCATCACGTCGACGGCGATCTGCGGATCGGATCTGCACCTGTACGACCACACGATCCCCGGCATGAAATCCGGCGACGTGCTGGGTCACGAGTTCATGGGCGAGGTGGTCGAGATCGGTCCCGGCAACCGGAAGCTGAAGGTGGGACAACGCGTCGTCGTGCCGTTCGTCATCGCCTGCGGCGGCTGCTTCTTCTGCCGGAAGCAGCAGTACTCCTGCTGCGACAACTCGAACCCGGCGGAGAACGAGGACGCCTCCGAGATCGGCTACGGCTATCCGATGACCGGCGCCTTCGGCTACTCGCATCTCACCGGCGGCTACGCCGGCGGTCAGGCGGAGTTCGCGCGCGTGCCGTTCTCGGACGTCGGCCCCATCGTGATTCCCGACGGCGTCGACGACGACAAGGTGCTGTTCCTCTCGGACATCCTGCCCACCGGCTGGATGGCCGCGGTGAACTGCGACATCGAGCCCGGCGACATCGTCGCGGTCTGGGGCTGCGGGCCGGTCGGCCTGTTCGCGATCCAGAGCGCGCTGTTGCTGGGCGCGCACCGCGTGATCGCGGTGGACCATCACCCGCGGCGGCTGCAACTGGCCAAGCAGCTGGGCGCCGAGGTGCTCGATTTCGAGGCCGTCAACGTCCGCGAGGCGCTGACCGAGATGACCGGCGGCATCGGCCCGGACGCGACCATCGACGCGGTCGGCATGGAGAGCCACGGGCTTTCGGCCGACAACATCCTCGACCACATCAAGACCGCGACCTTCATGGCCACGGACCGCGTGCACGCGCTGCGCCAAGTGATCCTCGCGACCCGCAAGGGCGGTCGCGTCTCGATCCCCGGCGTCTATGGCGGCATGGCCGACAAGTTTCCGATCGGCGCGTTGATGGAGAAGGGACTGACGATCAAGAGCGGCCAGACCTCGGTGCAGAAGTTCTCCGACGAATTGCTGCAGCTGATCCTCGACGGCAAGATCGACACGACGTTCCTGATCAGCCATCACCTCGATCTCGAGGACGCGGCCGACGGTTACAAAAATTTCAAGGAAAAGCAGAACGAATACACCAAGGTGGTGCTGCGGCCGAAGCTGACCCGGCACTGACCCGGATTTTCCGCCGATGGTCGCGATCCCAAGTGGATAGACTGTCGGCATGGAGAAAAGGGCAGGCAAGGTCGTCCTGATCGCCGGCGCCACCGGGTTCATCGGCACGCGGCTGTCCGCGGCCTGCGTGCACGCGGGCGACACCGTCGTCTGCGCCAGCCGCGACACGCGCTCGCCCGGCCCGAACTGCACGCACCGCATCGCGCTCGACTACGAGTCGATGCCGTCGCGCGAGGAGCTGATCGAGATCCTGACCGGCGTCGACGTCGTGGTGAACAGCGTCGGCATCCTGCGCGAGCGACGCGGCCAGACCTTCGAGAAGGTGCACGCGAGCGGTCCTGTTGCCCTGTTCGAGGCCTGCGTCGCCGCCGGCGTGAAGCGCATCGTGCAGATCTCGGCGCTCGGCGCCGAGGAAGGCGCGGCGGCGCGGTACCACGTGTCGAAGGCGCGCGCGGATGCGGCGCTGAAGGCGCTGCCGATCGACTGGGTCATCGTGCAGCCCTCGCTGATCTATGGCGCTGGCGGCTCGAGCGCGCAGCTGTTCGAGTTCCTCGCCAGCTTGCCGGTGATCCCGCTGCCCGGCGACGGCGAGCAACACGTGCAGCCCGTGCACGTGCAGGACGTGACCACGGCGCTGCTGACGTTGATCCACGGCACCGCCGCGTCGCGGCAGGTCGTGCCGATGGTCGGCCCCGCGCCAGCGAGCCTGCGCGGCTTCCTGGTGTCGCTGCGCGCCGGGCTCGGATTGCCGCCGACGCGCACCGTGCGCATGCCGTCGCCGCTGATGCGCGCCGCGGCCGCGGTCGGCGATCACGTGCCGGGCATGATGCTCGACCGCGAAACGCTCGGGATGCTCACGCGCGGCAGCACCGGCGATCCCGCGCCGCTGTCGGCATTGCTCGGTCGCCCCGCGCAGCCGATCTCGCGTTTCGTCGCGCCAGAGCGCCGTGCCGAACGCGGCGTCGCCGCCTCGCTGCGCTGGCTGGCGCCGCTGCTGCGGTTCTCGGTCGCGGCGATGTGGTTCATCGCCGCCATCGTCTCGATCGGTCCGTATCCGGTGGAGAAGAGTCTCGCGCTGCTGGTGCAGGTCGGCATTCCGCCGGGGCAGGCCGTACATGCGCTGGCCGGTGCCGCGCTGCTGGATTTCGTGTTCGGCGTCGCGACGTTGTGGCCGCGGCGCTCGCGCGCGTTGTGGAATGCGCAGCTGTTCGTCGTGCTGGCGTACACGGCGATCATCACCGTGCGGCTGCCGCACCTGTGGCTGGATCCGTTCGGGCCGATCGCGAAGAATCTGCCGATCCTGGTGATGCTGTTGGCGCTGCGCGAGCTCGAGGACCGGCGATGACGTACCTGGCCGTGAAGTGGCTGCACATCCTGTCGTCCACGGTGTTGTTCGGTACCGGGCTCGGCTCCGCCTACTACATGTACTTCGCCAGCCGCACGCGCGACGCGCACGTCATCGCGTCGGTGGTGCGGCGCGTGGTCATCGCCGACTGGACGTTCACGACGCCCACCGTGATCCTGCAGCCGGCGACGGGTCTGTACCTGGTCCACCTGGCCGGTTTCCCGCTGACGACACCGTGGCTGGCCGCGTCGCTCGGTCTCTATCTACTCGCCGGCGCGGCCTGGCTGCCGGTGGTCTGGATGCAGCTGCGCATGCGGGACCTCGCCGAGGTCGCCGCGCGCTCGGGCGCGCCCGTACCGGAAGCGTATTACGCGTACCTGCGGATCTGGGTGACGCTCGGTGTCGTCGCCTTCCTCGCGCTGGTGGTCGTGTTCTGGCTGATGGTCACCAAGCCGACATGACCGATGACACGCTGCGTTCGTCCCTGCTGTGGTAGCGCAACCGCGGTCGCGCGACGCGTGGAGGGTTCGTCCTAGGTTGACGTGGTTTAATGCGGCGCCACGAATCGTGGGATACAAGTAGGGCATGTCGGAACCTAACTACGAAGAAGGCAACCGGCTCGCGATGTTCCCTCCCGTGCAGCCGCTGAAGCCCCGCGTCCTGATCGTCGACGACAACGTCGACGCGGCCGACTCGTTGTACATCCTGCTGTCGTTCACCGGTTACGAGGCGCGCGTCGCGCACTGTGGTTCCGAAGCCGTCGAGCTCTGCCGCGGCTTCCACGCCGACGTCGCGCTGATCAATCTCGGGTTTCCCGATACCGTCGACCTGCAGCTGGCCGCGTTGCTGCGCAGGCAGCTCGGGCAGGACGCGTTGTTCGTCGCGGTGACGGGCTGGGCGGACGAAGCGTCGCGCAACCGCGCGCGCGACGCCGGTTTCGCGCATTGCCTCGTCAAGCCGCTGGATTTCGACAGTCTCGAGACCTTGCTGCGCGTGCCGGGCCCGCTGCCGTTCGAGTAGCTAGCCGGGCGGGCGGCGCAGCTCCCGCGCGTCGCTCAACACGTCGATCGTGAACGTCGTGCCGAGCTCGCGCGAGCTCTCGACCCCGACGCTGCCGCCGTGCGCATCGGCGATCGCCTGGACGAGCATCAATCCCAGTCCCCAGCCCGGCTTGTCGCCGCTCACCGCGTTCGGTGCGCGCTGGAATGCGCGAAACAGCTCGGGGATGACCTCGGGCGGAATCGGTTCGCCCTCGTTGTGCACGGACATCATCGTCCGGCCCTGGGTGGACGTGACATGGACCGACACGGGCGCGCCCGGGCGGCCGTACTTCACGGCGTTGTCGAGCAGGTTGTGCAACGCCTGCTTCAACCGCTCGCAGTCCCAGTGGCCGGTCGTTTCGCCGACGACGTTCAGCACGAAGCTGTCGCCGTGCAGCGAGCGCAGGTCCTCGAGCACGTCGCGTGCGATCACCGCGGCGTCGCAGGGTTGCGGCTTGATGGCGAGGCCGCCGCCGGCCCCGGCCTGGGTCACGTCGAGCAGCTCGCCGATCATGCGACCGAGCTGGCGCAGGTTGAGGAGGGCGCGCGTGGCGAAGTGCGTGCTGCGCTCGGGGTCCGCGTTACGCCGCAGCAGTTCGAGGTAGTTGCTCGCGTTGGCGAGCGGACCGCGGAAATCGTGCGACAGCGCGGCGGTGAAGACTTCGCGGAACGTCTCGTGCACGTGCACGAACGCCGCCGCGGCCTCGGCCATCGCCTCGTCGATCGAGCGGTGGATGATGCGCCAGTCCGGCTCGGACGGGCTGTCGTCGGCGCGCATGACCTCGGCGAGGATCTCGCGCAGGACCTGGTATTCGTGGATGACGTCGGACAGCGAGTAGAACGTGAACCGCGCGCGCTCGTTGCCGTGCTGGGTCGCGATGTTCGAATACTCGGAGGCGAACGACAGGCCCTTGCCGGGCACCAGCGCGAGCGCGAGGCGCGTGAGGAAGGCCGGCAGCGTGTCGATGATCATCGGCGCGCTTTCCGGCCGCGCCGCGGCCAGCCGCGCCCGGACGCGCTCCTGGAGGACATCCAGGATGCGCGTCTTGTTGCGGATCAACGCGGCGGCGGCGCCCCCGGAGTCCAGTAACTCCTGGTCGTGGTCCTGGGGCGCCGTCGTCGCGAAAGTCGAACTACCGGACACTGCGCCGGGTGATGAGATTCACGATCGCCAGCAGGATGACCGCGCCGAGGAACGACACGAGCAGGCTGGCGGCGCTCAACTCACCCGAGTTGATCGATGGCGCCCCGATCACCGGACCCAGCAACCAGCCGCCCAGCATGGCGCCAATGATTCCGACCACGACGTTCAGGACGATGCCCATGCTGCCGTCGCGCCGCATCACGATGCTCGCGAGCCAGCCGACGACACCGCCAATGATCAGCCAGAGGATAATTCCCATCGAGATCTCCTTTCATTGAGTGAGTGGTCGGGGGTCAGTTGTTGCGACGCTTGGTCTCGGTGTCGCTGCCGGTGCCGAGACTCGCGCCGCTGCCGGTGGCGCCGGTCATCGTGGTCGACGTGCCGTACTTGCCGGGCGACATCGATTCCGATTTCTGCACGCGCAGGTTGTTCTGCACGTCGTCGCAGCCGCAGTGCTCGACGATGTCCTCGGCGTGGTTCTTCGCCTGGCGGCTATCTACCGTGCCGTCGAGCGTCACCTTGCCGCCCGAGACCGTCACGGTGATCTCGCTGGCGTCGATGTGCGCATCCTCGCGCAGGCGCTCGCTGATCGATTCCTTGATGCGGTCGTCCGTGCGCGTGTAGCCCTTCGGGCCCTTGCCGCGATGGAGGCCGCTGCTCCAGCCCGAGCCCTGCGCGCCGCGCGAACCCTGCCAGCCGCGTTCCGAGGAGTACTGCTGGCCTTCGCCGAACGGTTCGCTCCAGCCGCGGTCGCTGCTGCTGCCGGACTGGTTGCGCATGCGGCTGCCGGTGCTGCCGTACCCGTAGCCGTAGTCGGCGGACTGGTTGGAACCCTGGCCGTAGTAGTTGGAGCGCGAGCCGAAGTCGTCCTGCTCGTAGCGATTCACGTCGTAGCGATTCGAGCCGAACGAGCTGTTCTGATCCGCGCTGCTGCCGGCATAGGTGCCGCCCGTGTAGTAGTCGCGGTTGTACTCGTCGGGGCGGCCGTAGCCGACGTCGCCCGATTCGCGGCTCGTGTCCCAGTCGCGCTGGCCGCCCTGACCCTGGCGATACTGGCTCGAGGCCGCGCCGCGGTCCCAGTCGTTGCGGCCCCAGTCGCTGCGGGCCGACTGATCGCGTCCCGATTGGTCGTAATTGCCCTGGTAGTTGCCTTGGCCGAAGTTGCCGTAGCCGGCGTAGTGGCCCTGGCCGTAGTCGCCGCGCGCCGAGCGCTCGCGATGGTCGTCCTGCGATCGGTAGCGCGAGCCGCGATCCGGACGTTGCTGATCCTGATTCCGATATGCCATGTCTTGACTCCAGTTGCGTGGGGAAGGTGGAGTGGATAGCCGGGCGTCAGCCGCCCGGCGCGGAGCCGGCCTGCATCTGGCCGGGGAGTTTCTCGGCGAGCTGCTTGTGCTCCTTGAGCGTCGGCAGCGTCTTCTTCGCGAACGCGGCGATCTGCGCGTCGTCCGCCTGCGTCGCGCTCTCGAACAGCGCGATCGCCTTCGTGTGGTCCATGTTCATGTGTTCGGAGTAGTTGCGATCGAAGTCGGCGCCGGACGCGGCCTTCATCGAATTCACCATCGCCTGGTGCTCCGCATCGAGCTTCTTCGGCGGGTTGACGCCCTTGCTGCTGGCGATCGCGGTCAGCTCTTCGTTGGCCTTGGTGTGGTCCTTGACCATGCGCTCGGCGAAGCCGCGCACCGCGGGGTCCTTCGATTTCGCGAGCGCGATCTTGCCGACTTCGACTTCGGTCATGCCGGCCTGCGCGGCCTTGCTGACGAATGTCGGAACATTCGGCGGCGAGCTCTCGGCTTCGGCTGCCATGGCGGCGGAGGAAATGCCCGAGAGGGCGAGAAACAGGATGCGTTGAGAGACGTTCATGTTCATGGGCCGGTCCCCTCGAGTGGTTGTGAGTCGTGGTTGAGCGAGGGATGGAATATGCGCGCGGTGTCTCGGCAGCTCTGTCGGCGATGCGCCCACATCTCGGCTCAGCATCCCGCACCAGGTTGTGGCCCGCGGGGTAGGAACGTACCGACTCACTAATGGGGACAGTCCCCGTTTCCCAGCAAAAGGGGACAGTCATCGAACGTTC
>Ga0335075_10013288_pt1 | contig 12404 bp, 10 predicted proteins | sample Lox_Sample_24_FD_206723 | JGI IMG/M metagenome (GOLD analysis project Ga0335075, IMG submission 206723) | Soil microbial communities from Loxahatchee National Wildlife Refuge, Florida, United States - Lox_Sample_2.4 | ecosystem: Environmental > Terrestrial > Soil > Wetlands | place: USA... | reverse complement strand
TCATGACTCATGATTTTGCCCCTATGCAGAATGATCTAATAATAAGAACAGCATGGGGCAAGTACGTCCTAACCCATATTTACAGACGACAGTGTCTAACGTCCTGTGCAGGAGAAGAAGTCGAGCGTCCACCTATGTGGGTAATGCGTCAAGGTTGGTGCTGCCTGTTACACCACCCTTGATGAACGAACATGCTCACAGCGGCGATAGCTGGACGATACCTGCCGGAATATCACGAAGCAAAGGGCGACCATGACTTCTTTGAGTGCTGTCGTTCGCCCGAAATTTCCTCGACGCTGACGCTTCAACCAATTGAGCGCTTCGCAGGTCTCATAGATGCAGCCATCATATTTTCAGATATACTCGTCATTCCACAAGCTCTGGGCATGACAGTTGAGATGGTCGACAAGAAAGGCCCACATTTCCCATCGCCCCTGTCATCACCAACAGATGAGCAGTACGAAGCTATCATGAAAAAGGATGTTCAAATGGCTGCTAAGGAGTTGGACTACGTTTACAAAGCTATTACTCTCACAAGAAAAAGGTTGAAGGGCAGGGTACCGCTAATTGGCTTCTGCGGAGCGCCATGGACTCTACTATGCTATATGGTTGAAGGTGGAGGAAGTAAGCTGTTTATAGAGACAAAGACTTGGATATTCAAGTACTCTAAGGCCAGCAAGGACTTGCTTCAGAAGATTGCCAACGTCTGCGTTGAGTACCTTGCGTTGCAGGTCCAAGCAGGCGCACAGGCATGTTTTCCAAGTTATAGAGAATTAGCATGTACTAACGTGTCAACAGCTCGTGCAAGTTTTTGACTCTTGGGCCGCAGAATTGTCACCATCATCATTCAAGCAATTTTCGCAACCTTATCTGGCATACATATCTGCTCAGTTACCAAAACGATTGAAGGAGATGGATCTAGATCCTGTCCCGATGATCGTCTTTGCCAAAGGGGCGTGGTATGCCCTTGACGCTCTTTGCGATCTAGGATACAACGTTGTTAGTCTTGATTGGCTGCAAGATCCACAAGAAGCTGTCAGGATCCGAGGAAACCGTCCAGTCGTGTTTCAAGGCAACGCTGATCCCGGCATCTTGTACGGCACAAAAGAAGCAATCACGGCCGAGGTTGAGCAGATGGTAAAAGGATTTGGTGGCGGGAAAAAGGGCTGGATTGCAAACTTGGGACATGGTAAGTGCTGATCTATTCGTACCACAGCCATTTCTGACCACTCTAGGCATCACGCCAAAAGTTGACCCGGAAGACTTGAGGTTCTACTTTGAAGAAATCCACCGGCTGACTAGAAGCTGAGGGGCTAGTTTGACCTAAAATAGAGAAATCAGTGAAAAGCCCTGTTCTCATAAAGAAATAGTGTGACTGACTCGATGGAGGTCCAATCACTTTGATTCCTTTGAATAAACTCTCTCTTCTTCTCCAATATCCTCGTTCCTGTGATGAAAAGATTCAGTTCAATGCCTGTAGCTTATAGTACTTTCGAGCTCCAGCATACCAGACCTCGGGCTTTTCACGGATGAACTTTTCCATTAAGTCTTTGCACTCTCTGCTCTGCATATTTACTACCTCGATACCCCGTTGCTTCAGGTAGGTCTCTCCCCCTAGAAAGGTCTCATTTTCTCCTATAACCACCCGTGATATACCATAGAGGATGCATGCTCCTGTACCTAGTAGTCAAATAGTTAATTTTTGCAGGGACGCTGCATTATAACACGCGCGTCCTGTAGATGCTGAAATACTCCGTCTCCTACTTACACATATCGCAAGGACTCAGCGTAGTGTACATTGTCGACCCCCGATAGGCCGCAGCCGGAAGTCGTCCTGAATTCTCTAAAGCCGATGTCTCTCCCTGTCAATTGAGGTCAATGACCTGTCTTTGATACGTTTTGGGGAGGGAGCTGCTAACATGATGGATGGGAGAGCCTAATTGCACCCGCATATTGTGACCACGACCCAGCAACTTTCCGTCTTTGGACACCAAGGCAGCCCCGATCTGGTGGTCTCATGTTTTAGCAGACCTTTCGTATCCAGGAAGAGTAACCTGATTGGCCGTTCACTCACAGGGACACCGCCCTCATCAAATGATTTCTTGGCCTCCTCGACCGCGATTGCAAAGGCCTCTTGATCATCCATTCTTGGCTGCTGATGACAAGTCTTTGGTGATTTAAGAAAGGGTATAGCTAAACCTCAGATGAAACTATTCCACTGCAAATACAGTATATACAGTCCACGCAACAGACCACACCTTGCCTGACTGACCTTAGCTGCATGAGAGGATAAGAGACATAGCGGGAGGTGACGACATCAATGATGATAGGCTGCCATGACGAGATGCGGGATGCAAGATCTAAAAACAGTAGGACCCTCGTCCCGCTAGAACCCTTCAAGCCTGTGCTGCACTTTAATAGAGAACAATTAGAATTATATGGAAATAAAACGTGGTAAATCTTAGTTCTATCATGTCTGCATCTCTATATCACATCATCCTATTGCCACCTTTGATCACATGTAGATTTTCTAGAAAGAATTCCCTAGAGCCAGGGCTTGTAATCTGCCGTCACCTTAGCATCCATCCGCTTCTGTGAATTTCTTGCGACATGGCGCTAAGACTTTTACGGAAGCCTGTCCGTCCTCAGCCTCGATCGGCCCTCTTCTCTCTTTTAAATCTTCATCAATAACTCGCCGAGTAAATCTTGAAATCTCCTCTCTCAGCCACAAGGTCTTCAACTTTTCTTCTCGGCATCTTTTATCGCGCAATCTCAACTAAGATTTGTCGCAAAGCCTATTGTGACACTATAAGAGTCTGACTTTGAAATTTCAAGGTTCGTTGCCTCCTCAGCCTGCCTCCAGCTTCTGCCTGTTTTATATTCGTAGCAGTTCCAGGCATTGCTCCCAGGCCTGCCTATGACAATCCTGGGTTATTCTTTGCTCTTACTAACTGCTACCAAGTAGGTAGAAGAGTCTTCTGTGAACGCCTCACCATCTAACGAGCATCGATCTTCGAAGGACGCAAGCCTTTGCGCGGGCCATAGCCCTCTGATCTACCCACGCACTGTTCTCACCAGCGACACTGCTGTTAAGCCAAGATGGCAAAGGATACTAAACTCTATGATCTGCTTGGGGTGAGTAAAGCTTATAAATTCATTGTAGCCAAGGCACGGTTCTAACGGGGCAGGTTTCACCCACATGCACGGAAGCAGAACTCAAGAAAGCATATAAAATTGGTGCCCTAAAACATCATCCTGGTATGTACTTGCTTCAGTCCTAATTTGGTGGGAGATTGACTGACACTGGCAATCAGACAAAAACGCACATAATCCAGATGCGGCTGAAAAATTCAAGGAGATCTCACATGCATATGAAGTCCTGTCTGATCCACAGAAGCGCCAAATCTATGATCAATATGGCGAAGAAGGACTAGAAGGGAGTGGAGCAGCTGGAGGTGGTATGTCGGCAGAGGACTTGTTCTCACAATTCTTTGGGGGCGGTTCGGCCTTTGGGGGCGGCGGCCTAGGGGGCATGTTTGGTGGTGGTATGCAACAAAGAGGTCCACCAAAAGCACGCACCATTCACCATGTCCACAAAGTATCTCTGGAGGACATCTACCGGGGCAAGGTCTCCAAACTGGCTCTGCAGAAGTCAGTTATTTGCCCCAAGTGTGATGGCCGAGGCGGCAAGGAAGGCGCCGTTAAGAAATGCTCTGGTTGTGATGGACACGGTATGAAGACTATGATGCGCCAGATGGGCCCCATGATCCAGCGTTTCCAGACCGTCTGCCCGGATTGTAACGGCGAAGGAGAAATCATTCGGGAGAAGGATAAGTGTAAGCAGTGCAATGGCAAGAAGACCATCGTTGAGAGGAAAGTCCTACATGTCCATGTCGATCGCGGTGTGAAGAGCGGTCACAAAATCGAATTTCGGGGAGAGGGCGACCAAACGCCGGGCGTTCAACCTGGAGATGTCGTCTTCGAAATTGAACAAAAGCCACACCCCAGGTTCCAGCGGAAGGATGATGATCTCTTCTATCATGCGGAAGTCGACCTTGTTACTGCTTTGGCTGGTGGTACCATCTTTATTGAGCATCTTGATGATAGATGGTTGAGCGTTGAAATTCTTCCAGGAGAAGTTATCAGCCCAGGTAAGTCTGGATCGGAATTCTGCTTTGTCTACCCATGACTGACGTATATGGAAGGTACTGTGAAGATGATTCGCGGTCAAGGTATGCCTTCATTCCGCCATCATGATTATGGCAATATGTATGTGCAATTCGATGTCAAATTTCCCGAGAGAAACTGGACCATGGATCCGAAAGTATTCGATATTCTAAAGAGCGTCCTACCATCGTCGCCTCAGACCAATATTCCTCCTGCCGAAACAATGACTGAAATCGTAGACCTTGAGGATGTTGATGCCAGCCAACAATCACGAGCTGCAGGGCATGGCATGGACGATGACGACGAGGATGGACATCCTGCAGGTGCTGAGAGGGTTCAGTGTGCATCACAGTAAAGATCAAGAAAAAAAAAAGGGAACTTTAGGTCATCTACAGAGGTATCATACGCGTGGCGCAACGCGATTTTCCAGTTTCTCAGGATTCCATTTCAATCCATCCTGGCCGGATACAATTCTGGATCATAGCCGCTCGCGGTCGCTTTGCACAGGCATCGGGGTAATTGAGATTTTTGCAAGAAGGTTCAAGACAGGACTTGCAAGTCCGTCTTGTCCTGTTCGTTCCATGCATTTTTTGCTCCAGTATTGATCTTTACAGGGCGTTCAAGATGGGATAGACAGTATAAAGAGTTTATGTAGTCTTGTGTCTTTCAGAAGCTTTTCATTACAACTTGTGACATGCTGCAATGTGAATTACTAATGGCCTAACCGACTCAGTCTTCACCTCCAATCTTGCGTAATTTTTCTATAGGATACAACAGGTCGGAAAGATTCCTATTACTAGTTTTGTTGCTGTCACCAACAGGGGGTGCTGCCTCAGACCCAATACTGAACTGAAGGGGGCTTTTTATCCACTCCGAATCAATCTTCTGGAATACTTGCAGCGGTTGGACAGCGTGGTCCAGGTCGCTCCTTAACTGAAATGTGGAGCCAGGTTTGTGAGCGCTGTCAACTGACACGATCATGCTCCTTAGCTCACTATCTATAATAAGGCCCAAAGGGTTGCCTTCAAGCCTAAGATTTTGGTAATGTGATAGTGTGGAGTCTGCTAGGAGAGAGAACATGAACACGGCCGGTACCCTAGGAGCTGTTTAGCATACCGAAACAGCTATAGTGAAGGGAATTGATACTCACCCCTCACAGGTCACCATGATGAGATCGTCCTGTTGATCCAACATCCCTCTCATATACTGAATACTCGACACCGCAACCTCGACCGGCTGGGATGGAAAAGTGTCATTTCTCTCAACTTCACCATTCGTATGGGTGCGTTGATCCACCTCTAAGATTATTTTTTCGGCATGGTTTCTTAAATTGGCCTTGTGCAGTAATTTTCCAAGGGTCCAATCCCAGACATATATGTCATCATCACCGCCTCCAGAGATGAGCAAATTAGATTGCCTTGCAGGGAAACACAGCCGGCTGACAAAGTCCCTATGGCCTAGACAGTACCTTTCAATGATATGAGCTTGTGGTATTCCTCGTGAGATGCGGATATGCTCATCCCTATCAGCCGTGATGATATAGTTTTGCCCGTTACGCTCAATTAAAGCAATATCAGTCAGCATAGATACATGCCCGAGGAGCAACCTGCGCTCGAATTGTGGCTCAGGCTTCTCGGAAATATTATGCCTTTGCTTCATCTGGTTTTGGAGAGCTCTGCGATTACGGACCGAGTGGACTGTGAGATCGTTCGCTGCTGGAACAAAAGGTTTTGAAGGCTTCGTAGCCAAGTCTGTTGTTTTGGTTGACTCTCCTTGTCTCTCCGAGCTTGCTGAAGAGTTTGAAAATAATAGTGGGATGGAATAGACATCACCAAACTTGTCCGCGCATACGATTGTAGAGTTATCGGCTGTTAAGGCAATGGCACTTGGCCGTTTGGGCATTATACTACACCAGTTACTTCCCTATCATCAACATCGGAAGCAGCAACTTACCGCTGGCTTATGTGTCTCAAGTGACCCCTTCCGTCATGTTCGAAAACCCTGATGCTCTTGTCTTCCCCTGTGACGACGATCACGTGATTATGGCCGTTCGTAGAACTTAAGGCAATGACAACTGGAACCTCCTGTTTGCCAACCACAGCATTAGGCTGCTTAGATTTGGGGCCTGTGAATGCCCCAGCCGTGGCTTCTTCAGTCTCATGACGGTTGGATAATCGCCTTTTTTTCGCCGGTGGCTCAGACTCTAGTGGGCTGTCAGCTTATGGTAGTTCTTGGGTCGTAGACTCATCCTCGCCATTTTGATCGGTGAGTTGAGAGTTGCTACCTGAGTTGTTTTCCAGCGATGTAGGACATGTCCATGAGGAGAGCCGCGAACCGTCGTCGATACTGAATGAATCCACACTGGACGAAGTTGCTGCAAGAAGCACTCCACCACATTTTTGTAAACACTGATATGGAGGCAACATGGCTAGTACTTCGAGGCTGGCCGAGTGCAAAAACCACTAATTTCATATGATGTTATATTGCGGTCACTCATTTTCGATGATCAGGATGATCGCTTTAGGGTAAAAGTTGACCTCGACTTTATGAAGGTGGCAGGCCGAGCCGGGGTTAGTCCTAACTGGCAGCTCCACGCGAGCCCGCTCCTTCATCATAACAGTTCACTCAGTCAAAACTAGCTTCTGCCGCGACGACGGCGCCAGGGCATCCAGTTGGAACTCAATTGAGGGAGGGAGCTCTCGCCAAGTCCGAATGCTGCTTCATATTAGTTAAATACCTCAAAGGGCATGCACTCGCACCCGCCTGAGCCTGAACTCAAATGCTTTCACGGCCTGCTGCCTGCCGTCCAGCAGTGCAGAGAAGCATTCGGGCAACATTAGAAGCTGTATGGATCACCGATGATGTTCTTTCAAGAGCTCTGCAACGATTCTGTTTCATTAGAAGATCCTCGAAGCGCGATGCTAGTTCGGTGCCAGGTCCTATGGAGAGTCGGAGACGCATAGGGAAGAGACGCATTGCAAATCTCTCTGAAGCTGTACAAACACCTGGGCATGATTTTGGCGCAATATGGGGTATGACTGGTGCTTTGGAAGGACAGCAATGGCAATGGGAAGCACCTTCAAGACGACAGTCACTGCCGGCTACAGGAGACAAGCCTCTTCTACCGGCTTGGCTGAGCGAGTACCAGCCTGTACCAGCAGATGACTTGCCTGAAACTTCTAGACCGAAAGGATATATATTGGCCGACCGAGGGGGACCATTTACGAGTATTGAAGATAACCTGCGCATGTTTGCAGAGTCGTTAAAAGCAAGTTCGACTGATCGACTTCAGACTCTATGCGACTCCTTCAATCATAACTTCAGACAGGATCTCGCTCTAGGCCTGGTCTCAGAGGATATAATATGTACAAGCCTCCAATACGTCACCAAGGCTATACGAGAAACGACGACTGACAACTCGCTGGCAGCTTCTTGTTGTCTGTCCTTTTACATGACTGCTTGGGATGGCATCACCGCATGTAGGGTGCTACGGCCGGTCGATTTAGGGGGCAATCTTCTTGGAAAATTTCTGGTTCTATTGGGAGACCTCCCCTGTACAACAGCAATACAAGCTTTGGCCATTGACATTATGCAGGCAGCATCTCAGGATCAAATTGTCCGGATGGAGGAAGGGATTTCGACTGTCGTGAGAGCTTGGTTATCCAGCTGGACTAGTCTAAACATCGAAAATGGCCGTATGGACGCAACAATTTTGCATGAAATGCACCACTCGGTGCCTATTACGCAGCCGTTAAAGGAGTCAGTTAGGACCCTATCGAAATTTTTGGGTCAACTGCCACGAACTATGGTACAGAACACACTTTATGCCGCCACGAATCATTTAGTTTCCACCTCTTTTGCGAACTTCAAGGGACCTCTTAGAACCATCAGAACTCTCAGGTACTCCTGGTTGTCGGCGGTAGCCAATATGCCCCGTGTTAACGAGAACCTTCTGATCAGTATCTGGTCGAGAATGGATTTCTCCGATGTTTCGTCAAAGATGAGTGGCGACTATACTCCAAGCATCCATCGCCTATCTTTACACGAAAGCTGCAATCTGCTGCTCGACTTCTGGATAAACCACGGTCAAATTAAGGCAGCAGAAAAAGTGAGGGCCTTGTACATGGCATCCGTTCAAAAATCGGGACAATCAAACAGTGCTGGACATCTACTCCAAGCTGTGGACCAATATCGTGAACACTGGCGGAACAAGGCTGAATGTCTTTTTCGATTCCTGCGACGTCTGGGAAAGCCGCAAGCAGTGTATCACACATTCCGAAGTTTGCTGGCTCAAAATCTGATTCTACCAGCATCACTTGTTGCAAGAGAGATTGAGGAAATGAGTTTCATAGACGCACGATGCGCGTTGAACATATATAAGGTCTACAATAAAGTTCCGCAGGACAAGGGGCGATTACTGCTGGATTGGTGCCCCGGATTGGTTGTTACCATGATCAAGAGCCCGGATTTTGACCCGGCAGAGATATGGGGGGCTTTGGGCATCCGTCTCGCCCATGCGCACCGGCAAAAGCTGCCCTGCAAACCATTGCACCCAGCCAGGATTCGTCTCGTACACAACATGGCTCTGGCATTCGCGGGAGCAGATTGTCGCTCTCCCCGACTTGCGCTGCGCAATGTGGTGCAGTGTATATGGTATCTGCGCAGACATGGAGCGCCTGTATCGGCAGATCTGAGCAGGGCGCTCACCAAGGCGGGGATCACGCGGAGTCTTCTCAACGAGCGTCGTGTTGGACGGGAGAAAGCAGCCTGGATCCTGGATTTAGTCGAGAAAGTGGAGGGGGGCGACGTCACGGCCAAGATGGATCAGATATTGCAGCACTTGCGCATGGAGCGGATAGCTAAGCAGCAGCGGCTGTATCGCGAAGGCAATCCGCTCAGGGTAGGGCCAATAGATTAAAAGTAGACCGCATCCTGTAGCGTGGCGTGGAGCGTAGCGCGCCTATTATGTTTTATTCATTGCCCTCGCCCTGTGCTCCTATTCGTCAGAAGGCCTCATGTGCTCGGCTGAGTAATTGCCGTGCCGTAAGACGACTAAACGGGTCGAGGCACGTGAAATGCCCCCCCAAGACCACAGGGTGCCCGGCTCGCCCGCAAACGACAGATCATCCTAACTTTACGCCCGTAAACTGTAACATCCCACCTCTTGTTCCTCACTTCTGGATCCGCAGATGGACCCGTCACGGACTGTGAAGGGTGCTTCGCCTTCTTATGCGTCGGAGAGTCATTCCTCAGGACTTAGTCCTGCTGCTGCGGGTCCTGCTGCTGCAGCGCAGATGACCGCGTCTAATGTAGCTGTGCCCACCCGCATCCGCCGCCGGAACCGCATGATTACGTCGTGTCTGGAATGCCGCAGGCGCAAACTGAAATGTGACAAGTCTCACCCCTGCATTAACTGTACTAAGGCGCGGAGGGAGTGTGTTTTCCTCAGTCCCGCCTTGGACCAGGCAAGTCAACTGAAATTGACCGAGATCAAGGAGAAGGTGGGCAGCTTGGAGCGTCTACTCGAAAGAGATGTTGCTCGCTCGGCTGCCGCCTCCTCATTGGCTCCGCATGCCGATCGAGCTCTTCCTGACGATGCCGACGACGATCTGCCAGGCGCTGAGGATGAAAGGGACCTAGAGCCTACCCCCTTGGCCGTGGGCGATGCTTTGTATGATGATGATGGGGACAATGCTGACAATGATCTCCTTGACCTCGGCATTCAGATCGGCAAAATGAGACTCACTGAAAGAATTGGAGGCTTCTTTCGACCAAAGATCTCTCAAGAAGTAAGTATTATTCTGTCAAATCGACCCCCCCTCTCCCCCACGGTCAATGTGGGTAGTTCCCTTTGCAAGTATGGCCCTTAGTGGTGCGTCTCGATGGCTTGTATCGTGTTTACCAACAGAATGTGTCAAATTTGTTCGATGGTGAGGCATTGTCACAAAGTACTAATAAGCATGGAAATTTCTCAAATATATGCGTCTTATTTGCAGAATATCTTGTCCCATTTTGATTCATAATGAACCTCCATGATCTGACAGCAACTAGCTCGAGTACACCCTTTCTGATGAACCGGGTACCGATGAGAGACTGGGTCTCTCCCCTGCAGCCAAAAAAATGTCTCCATCACAAACGGCCTCCTTTTTAAAACCAGGCTCGACTTACATCCCGCCTGCATCTAGTTTTTTCTTTGGACAGCCCATTCACCAGACTTCCCTCATTGACTTCTTGCCTTCGCGTCTTGCAGCGGACCGCCTTATAAAGCAATATTTCGCAGCTGTTCACGAAATTGCCCAATGCCTTCACCGCCCTTCGTTTGAGAGAGAGTATGAGAACTTCTGGGAAGAAGTCTCTCTGGGCATCGAGCCTCCTAGCTCAGTTCAAGCTATTGTATTCGCTGCAATGTTCTCCGGGGTGGTGAGCATGGATGAGGCTGTTATCTGGCGCGACTTTGGCGTATCAAAAGATAGTCTAATAGACAATTTCAAACTTGGAACCGAGACTGCGCTCGGGAGAGCGAATTTCCTTCGAACGACCAAGGTGGAAACTTTACAGGCGTTCATTATGTATCTGGTAAGTGTGGCGTGTGTGTTCCTTCGCCAGAAACAAATCATCAAAACTAGATACCCCACTAAATATCAATAGATTCCACTTTGCCGTGCCGAGGTATCCAGGGCCCACTCGGTACTCGTTGGAGCTGCAATACGAATGGCCGAATGCATGGGTCTTCATAGAGATGGCGAGTCCTATGGCCTAAATCCTCTTGAGACTCATGTGCGCCGCCTCATATGGCATCAATTGTGTTTCCTAGACATACGAACGTGTGAGGCCCAGGGCCCAAGGCCAACAATTCATAGGGATGACTTCGATACGAAGCTTCCTCTCAACGTTGACGATGTTGACCTACACCCATCAGGCAAATCTCCAGCTGCTGTGGATCGATGGACCGACGTAACACTTAGCCTCATTCGGTTCGAGGTGAATGAGATGATGAGGACAATATGGGTTGATCGACCTCGCATCGAGCGTCGAAAGATAAGTCTCACGGCTGTTCTAAGCAAGATTGAGACTTTCCGCCGCAACATGGCTGCCAAATATGATCATCTCATTGACGAGCGTATTCCCGTACAACGATGCGCGAAAATGATTAAAAATCTCCTTCTGGCTAGACTCCACATTATGACTCTTCATCGTTACCACAACTCAGTCGCTCACACCATGCCGGATCGCCTGCGCCAGATTATGTTGACCTCGGGGACAATTGTGTTGGAAAACTCCGTAGCATTGGAGATTATGCCTGAAGTCCAGCCGTGGAAGTGGTACGCAGGAGCTTACAACCAGTATCATACGGCCTTCCTCCTGCTCATCGAGGTGTTTTTTTATCCGCACCGCAAAGAGTGTGACCGTATATGGCCATGTCTGGACTACGTGTTCGAGACCGACCGAACTCAATCTAGGGATGAAAAAGCTCGCAAGATACTAAGAGAACTTCAAGAAAAGACCGCCGTATACCAGGATCTGCGGAAGATGCGTGCTCCTGTTAGCATGACTAAAGCCCTCGGTCAAAGGCCGCCCAGGAAGGTCGAAAGCACTACTGAGCATGTGCCTGCGAATCCTGTACCGCAAGGAACCTTTGGAGTCGGCACCACCTTAATCGGAAGGGCGGCTCTGCCAGACATGGTTTATGCTGGGGTTTCCAATGGCGAGACGTTGTGGGCCTTGCCTAATCAGGGCAGTCCCGAGAATAGCAGCGATTCCAGCAGCGCACCAGGACAAATAAACCCCTCAATGTCGGGAAGCAGTGGCGGTGACGACTTAATGGCAGATATCGATTGGGTATGTGTTACAACGGCTTTTTGTTGTCAATGCCCAAATTTGCATCATGCTAATACATCGTTTTCTTTTTTTTCGTACAGGACGCATTTGATCAACTGTTCCCACCCGATCAGCTGGGCGGAGATATGATGGCACCGACGTTTGATTTTACCAACAACCCTGGGCTATACTGAAGTAGATATCAAGTAATGATCGTAATTCTGGAACGCAATTTTTTTTTTTGACGGGGAGTGTGGAGGTAGGGAAGGCGTGTTGCGGGCGGGACTCTGAACTTTTTTTTTTGGATTGTTGTTGTTTTTACACGCTGGCCAAGGGCAAAGCTGGGAATGGAAGATGCAATGATAATGATCTTGGAGGAAACGGCCAGACCAGCCTTTTACAGGTAACTGGAAGTTTAT
>Ga0335075_10013287_pt1 | contig 12404 bp, 10 predicted proteins | sample Lox_Sample_24_FD_206723 | JGI IMG/M metagenome (GOLD analysis project Ga0335075, IMG submission 206723) | Soil microbial communities from Loxahatchee National Wildlife Refuge, Florida, United States - Lox_Sample_2.4 | ecosystem: Environmental > Terrestrial > Soil > Wetlands | place: USA... | reverse complement strand
CGTCCTCGCACATGACCGCAGCCTTCACCGCCTCCGCAGCGGTCGCGCCGATGGCGAAGACACCGTGGCTGCGCATCAGCACGACGCGCGAGCGGTGGCCGGTGAGGGTGTCGACGACGGCCTGGCCAATCTCCTCGCCGCCGATCGGCGCGAATGGCCCGACCGGGATCTCGCCGCCGAACTCGTCGGCCATCGCGGTGATCACGCACGGGATCGGCTCCCCCCGGGCAGCCCACGCGGTGGCGTATCGCGAGTGCGTATGCACGACGCCGCCGACCAGCGGCATGTTCCGGTAGATGTAGGCGTGTGAGGCCGTGTCGCTCGACGGGCTGAGACTGCCGGCCACCGGCGCGCCGCTCAGGTCGCAGACCACCATCACCTCGGGGCTCAGCTCGGCGTAAGAGACACCGCTCGGCTTGATCACCATCAGGTCAGCGCCCGGAACCCGGGCGGAGATATTGCCGGACGTCCAGACGACGAGACCGTTGCGGACAAGCTCGGCGTGCAGCGCCGAGACCGTTGCCCGGAGCTCGCTCACCGCGGATTGCAGAAGGTCGTCGGTCGCGGTCACGACACCGACTCCTCACGCTCCTGGCCGGCCGGCCCCGCGGCCCCCCAGCCGGACGGCGCCGGCCCGGCGGCAGACAGCAGCGCAACTGGCTCTTCCTGGCCGCGAACCCGGTCTCGCAGCGCGCGAAGGCGGTGCATGACATCGTTCGCTCCTCGGCCGAGGTAATCGTGCAGCCGCACGTACTCCGCGTAGAGCTCGTCGTAGACGGCCGCGCTGACCGGGTCAGGCGGCACCGCGGCGCTGCGCTTGCGGCCCATAACGGCGGCCGCAGCGGGCACATCCGGATAGGCACCGGCAGCGACCGCGGCGTGGAGCGCTGAGCCGAGAGCAGGACCCTGCTGTGACTCGGCCAGGCTCAGCGAGCGCCGGGTGACGTCGGCGTAGACCTGCAGCAGCAGCGGGTTGCGCAGCAGGCCTCCCGCAATGACCAGCTCGGTCACCGCGACGCCGGCCTGCTCGAAGTCCTCGATGATCAGCCGGGTACCGAACGCGGTGGCCTCGATCAGGGCGCGATAGATCTCCGGCGGCCGGGTGGCGAGGGTGAGGCCTACGATCGCTCCGGACAGGTGGTGATCGACGAGCACGCTCCGGTTGCCGCTCAGCCAGTCCAGGGCGAGCAGCCCGTGCCCGCCCGCAGGCTGCCCTGCGGCCTCCTGCGTCAGCAGCTCGTGCAGCGTGAGGCCGCGACGGCGCGCCTCGTCGTGATACGAGGGCGGCACTGCGTACTCGGCGAACCAGTTGAAGATGTCGCCGACCCCGCTCTGCCCGGCCTCGTATCCGAACAGTCCTGCCACGATCCCGCCGTCCACGACCCCGCACATCCCGGGGACCTCGGCCAGGACAGGAGCGTTCAGCACGTGACAGGTTGAGGTGCCCATGATCGCCACCATCTGGCCCGGCGCGATCGCATTCGCTGCCGGAGCGGTGACATGCGCGTCCACGTTGCCGACGGCAACGGCGATGCCGGCCGGCAGTCCCGTCCAGTCAGCGGCCCTGGCGTTAAGCCGGCCTGCCTGGCGGCCGAGCGCGGATATCGGGTGCGCCAGTTTCGTCGCGGCGAAGCCGGCGAACCGGGGGTTCAGCGCGGCCAGGAAGGCGGGCGAGGGATATTGCCCGTCCTGCAGGATGCCCTTGTAGCCGGCCGTGCACGCGTTCCGGGTCTCCGTGCCGGTGAGCTGCCAGATGATCCAGTCGGCCGCCTCGATCCATCGATCGGCCCGCCGGTAGACCTCGGGATCCTCCTCCAGCAGCTGCAGTGCCTTCGCGAACTGCCACTCGGCCGAGATCTTGCCGCCGTACCTGGGCAGCCACGGTTCCCCGCGCTCGCGCGCCAGCTCGTTGATCCGGTCCGCCTGCGGCTGGGCGGCATGGTGCTTCCACAGCTTCGGGTACGCGTGCGGCCGGTCGCGCAGGTCGGGAAGCTGGCACAGTGGCGTCCCGTCACTCAGCGCTGGCAGCACCGTGCAGGCCGTGAAGTCGGTGCCTATGCCGATGACACGCGCCGGGTCCGCGCCGGCATCCGCCAGCGCGGCCGGAACCGCGTGCCGTAGCACGTCGCGGTAGTCCTCCGGATCCTGCAGCGCCCAGTCTGGCGGCAGCGGCGCGCCAGAGCTGGCCAGGACGGAATCCATGACGCCGTGGCGGTAGTCGTGCACCGCGGTGCCGAGTTCGGCGCCGTCGCTGACCCGGACCACCAGAGCGCGCCCGGACAGCGTGCCGAAGTCAATCCCGACGACGAAACGATCAGCGATATCGACGATGTGAGCGCTCACATCCGTATTCTGGCGTACACGGTGTCCCAATCGGTAGTTCTTGACCGGACCTTGCGACTGGGCTGAGCGCGCACTCCGGCTGGCTCACCGACCAGATCGGAAGCTACCGGTCATGACCCGGCCAGTGCTAGACCGACAGCACAAGCCGGACGGCTCTAGCCTGGCCGTCGGCGATTGCTCACGTCCGCCCGGGGCGGTCGGCCGTCAGCGCCTCGGCGCAGCGGCCGGCGTGGCGCCGTGCTGGCCCGCACGACTAGGTCGGGGGCTATCGGCAGTACTGGCGACGGTGCGTGCGTGCCCGCGATGCGCTCCATCAGCAGATGAACTGCGCGCCGGCCAAGCTCGCCGAAGTCCTGCCGGACTGTCGTCAGCGGCGGGAGGAAGAAGGGGGCTTCCGGTATGTCGTCGAACCCGACCACACTGACGTCTTCCGGGACCTTGCGGCCGTGCTCGGCGAGCACACGCAGCAGGCCAAGCGCCATCGGATCGTTGGCGCACAGGACGGCGGTGACATCCGGCATGGCCGCAAGCCGATGGCCCACCTCGTAGCCGGAGCGCGCCGACCAGTCTCCGCTGTAGAACTCGGGCTCAGTTGCACCGGCCGAACGCAGCGTCTCTCGCCATCCTTTGACCCGCTGCTGCGCGTCCAGCCAGCTTTCCGGTCCGGCCAGGTGGTGAACCGTCCTGTGGCCCAGGTCGAGCAGGTGCTGGGTTGCCTTCGCGGCGCCCGCGCGGTTGTCGATGTTCACCGACGGCAGCGGCACGCTCGGGCCGCAGCCGACGGCGACGAGCGGGATGTCAGCACCGAGTCCGCCGAGCGCGGCAACCGCTGAGCTCTCCGGCGCGATGACGATGATTCCCTCCACCGCCTGATTGAGGAAGCGCTCGATAGCCGCGCTCAGCGACCGGCGGTCGAGCGCCTGCAGGCTGGCGATCGCTATCGAGTACACCGGATGGGCGGCGCGCTCGATCCCGTAAAGCATCGACGCCGGGCCGTACAAAGTGGTGTCGAAACTGATCACGCCGAGCGAGTTGGTCCGGCCGGTGGCAAGCGAGCGCGCCGCGGCGTTGGGCCGGTAGCCAAGATCGCGGATGGCAGCCATGACGTCGGCTCTGGTCTGCGGGCTGACGTTCGGGTGGTCGTTGAGCACCCGCGATACCGTCTGATGAGAGACTCCGGCCCGCCTGGCGACATCGATCATCAGCGGACGGGCCTGCTGACCGCCCTCAGATGATGCCATTGGCGCCCCCTCGGTCGACCGTACTCCTGGCACTGGTTGTCACTGCCATCCCGCCGGGCCGAACGCACCGCCTGCCCGTTCGCTCATCGTCGTCTTACCAGTCGGCAGACCGCACTTCGGGTCCGCTGGGGCGGGCCTGACCTTGCGGGTTTAGAGGGCGTCGCTGGTAAGCGGTAACAGACTGCGACGTATCGCAACTATAGTCCAGCGCCGGTACCGCACACGGCTCCCATCGCATGCCAGCCAGCTGATGTGAGCGTTAACAGCAGCACCAAGACTACCCGGCTGGCCGGCCCGCTGGGTCGCCCCTTCAGGCGCTGCCCAGAGGTGCGAGGCGATCAAATCCAGGTCGCCGGTAACGGTGTCCCTGGCTACGGGCGCGCTGGCGGAGAGCGCCCGGAGACGGCACCATGGGGGGCGACAATTTTTGCCGGTCAGGCCACAAGGAGGCGTTATGGCTACACCGCCGATTCCCGCCGAGCACCCGCGGCGGGCCCGGTGAGCGGCCTCGTAGCCGGCATCGATTCGTCGACGCAGTCCTGCAAGGTCGTCATCCGCGACGCGGAAACCGGCGCGCTGCTCAGGTCCGGCCATGCTCCGCACCCGCCAGGCACTGAGGTGGACCCCACGACCTGGTGGGATGCACTGGGCCGCGCCATCGCCGACGCCGGCGGCCTGGACGGTGTCGATGCGGTCGCAGTCGGCGCGCAGCAGCATGGAATGGTCTGCCTGGACGCTGACGGCGAAGTCGTCCGGCCCGCGCTGCTGTGGAATGACACCAGGTCCGCTCCCCAGGCCGCCGAGCTAGTAGCCGAGCTGGGTGACGGCCATCCGGCGCGCGGCGCCGCTGCCTGGGCTGAGGCGGTCGGCAGCGTTCCGGTTGCAGCGTTTACTGTCACGAAGCTCCGCTGGCTCGCCGAGCACGAGCCCGACTCTATGGCCCGGACGGCTGCAGTGTGCCTGCCGCACGACTGGCTAACCTGGCGGCTGGCCGGCAACCGGGACCTGCGCGAGCTGCACACCGACCGGGGCGATGCCAGCGGCACTGGCTACTGGTCCCCGGCCGCCGGCGCCTACCGGCTGGACCTGCTGAAGATGGCCTGCGGTGGCACCCCGGCGCTGCCGCGGGTTCTCGCTCCGGCCGAGCGAGCGGGCGAGATCGCCCGGATGCCGGTCCCGACCGCTGGCGGGGCGGGCGCACTGCTCGGACCTGGTACCGGCGACAACGCAGCCGCCGCGCTCGGCCTGGCCGCCGGACCCGGCGACGTGGTGATATCCATCGGCACCTCCGGAACGGTCTTCGCGGTATGCACGAGTCCGACAGCGGACCCGTCCGGCATCATCGCCGGGTTCGCAGACGCCAGTGGTCACTTCCTCCCGCTGGTCTGTACGCTCAACGCGGCGGGCGTGCTGACCGCAGCTGCAACCCTGCTGGGTGTCGGGCTCGACCGGATCGACGAGCTGCCGCTGACGGCCAGGCCCGGCGCGGGCGGACTGACACTGCTGCCGTACCTGGCCGGCGAGCGAACGCCGAACCGGCCCGATGCGACTGCCGAACTGCACGGCCTGACCAGCGCGAACGCGACGCCGGAGAACCTGGCCAGGGCCGCAGTCGAGGGCATGCTGTGCGGGCTCGCCGATGGCCTGGACGCCATCGTCGCTGAAGGCGTCAGCGTGCGGCGAGTGCTGCTCATCGGCGGCGGCGCAAAGTCAGCATCCGTTCGCCAGATTGCTCCCTCAGTGCTGGGCCTCCCGGTCGACGTCCCTGAGCCCGGCGAGTACGTTGCTGACGGCGCTGCACGGCAGGCCGCCTGGGTGCTGGCTGGCGGCCCCACGCCGCCAGTCTGGAAGCTGGGCGAGACCAGCCGCTACGAGGGCGACCCGCGGCCTGAAATCCGCGCACGCTACAACGCCGTCCGCGATGCAGCCGCCTAGGGTGCGGTGCTACTCCACCGTCACGCTCTTGGCCAGGTTGCGCGGGCGGTCGACGTCGTTGCCGAGCGCCACAGCCGCGTGGTAGGCCAGCAGCTGGAGCGGCACTGACAGCAGAATCGGGTCGAGCTCGGGCTCGTTCTTCGGGATGACCAGGACGCTGTCGGCGAGCTCACCGTCGGGCGCCGCGTGCCCGACCAGTAGCACCTTGCCGTGGCGGGCCTTGATCTCGCCGAGCGTGGCCAGGTTCTTGTCGAGCAGCTCGTCATCCGGGACGATGGCGACGGTCGGAAGCTCGGGGCCAACCAGTGCCAGCGGGCCGTGCTTCAGCTCGCTCGCCGGGTAGGCCTCGGCGTGCAGGTAGGACACCTCCTTCAGTTTCTGCGCGCCCTCTCGTGCCACCGGAAAGCCGCGGACCCGACCGAGGAAGAACATGCCCTGGTACTCTGCAAGGTCCTTTGCGAGGCTGGCGATCTCCTCTTCCATCGTGAGGATCTCCGCTACCTGGCCAGGCAGCCTGCGCAGGCCTTCGATGACTCGCCGGCCCTCAGTCGGCGACAGGTCGTGGATCCGGGCGAGATGCAGGGCGAGCAGCGCGAAGACCGTGGCGGTCGCCGTGAAGGTCTTCGTCGAGGTGACGCTGACCTCTGGCCCGGCGTGCAAGTACACACCGCCGTCAACCTCCCTGGCAATGGTGCTGCCTACGGTATTGACCACGCCGAGAACCTGGCCGCCCTTGCGCTTGACTTCCTGCACCGCGGCCAGGGTGTCGTACGTCTCGCCGGACTGGCTCACCCCGATGTACAGGGTGCCCTCCTCGATCACCGGCGCGCGGTAACGGAACTCCGAGGCCGGCTCGGCGTCTGCCGGAATGCGGGCCAGCTCCTCAATCAGCTGCGCGCCGAGCACACCGGAGTAGTAGGCGGAACCGCAGCCGAGGATCTTGATGCGCCTGATAGCGCGGGCATCCCGCGGTTCCAGATTGAGGCCGCCGAGGTGCGCGGTGTTGAAGCGGTCGTCCAGCCTGCCGCTCAGGACCCGCTCGATCACTCCGGGCTGCTCGTGGATCTCCTTGTGCATGAAGTGCGCGTGGCCATCAGCGTCGTAGCTGGCCGCGTCGGTCTCGACCGTGGCGGTCTGCTTCGTCGTACTCCGCGCGTCCAGGGTGGACGTGCGGAATCCGTCGGCTCGCAGGGTGGCGATCTCGCCGTCATCGAGGTGAACGACCTGCCGGGTGTAGCGGACCAGGGCGGCCACGTCCGAGGCGGCAAACATCTCCTTGTCTCCGATGCCCAGCAGAACCGGGCTGCCATTGCGCGCGACAACGATCCGGTCCGGACTGCGGGAGTCGATCACCGCCAGCCCGTAGGTGCCGACCACCGACTGCAGTGCGAGCCTGACCGCCTCCTCCAGGTCGCGGGTCTTCGCGCCGTCGGCGGCGTCGCCGCCGTCAGCGAGGTTGGCCGCGATCAGGTGGGCGAAGATCTCGCTGTCAGTCTGGGACGTGAACTGCGCTCCGCGCTCCGCCAGCCCCGACCGGAGTTCCTCGGCGTTCTCGATGATTCCGTTGTGCACGATCGCGATCGGCCCGCAGACGTGCGGATGAGCGTTGGCATCGCTTGGCTCGCCATGGGTCGCCCAGCGGGTATGGCCGATGCCCGGACTGCCCTTCAGCCTCGCGGGCACATCCGCTGCCAGCTCGGAGACGCGACCCTTGGCCTTCCGTACCCGTAGCTCGCCGCTCTTGCTGACGACCGCCACCCCGGCTGAGTCGTAGCCGCGGTACTCGAGCCTGGCCAGCCCTTCCATCAGGATCGGAACGCTGTCCCGGCTCCCGATGTACGCCACGATTCCGCACAAGGTCTTTTGCTCCTCACCCGTAGACGATCCTGCGCAACTGCCGAAGCGAGAACTCGGGCGGCGCAAAGCGCCGCTGCGGGATCTCTGCCGCTATCAGCTCAAACGCTCGGTCATTGGTCAGCCCGCGCGCCTTGAGCTCCCTGTGCCGCCGGCGGACGAACTCCTCCGGCGGCTCGGAGAAATACCCCAGTACGTCCGCCACCACGCGCGCAGCCTCGGCCGGGCTGAGCGGGCAGGTACGGATCAGGTGATCGACCAGCTCGTCAGGCGCCTGCTGAGCGGACATGCCTGCCATGATGGCCAACGCCTCCCTACTAAGACAAGCATCCTGCCCGAAATTGGGCAGGATCCAACCGAACTGGCCATGAAAGCTCGCTCAACGGTAGCCGGACGGGCTCAGTACCTGTCCGGGGCACACCACACGCCGGTGCCGCGGTGGACCGCGCATCCGCGCGGCTGACCGGGTAGCTGCGCCGACTAGCCGCGTGTACGCGCCGGTTCGCCGCGCACCTGCGGCGCTGCCTGACCGGACGCCGCCGCCCGGCCGGATGCCACAGCCCCAGTGAGATTCCTCACATCGCAATCTGCGATCTATCCGTAAGTTGTCTAGTCGCAGACTCCAGTCCTGCCTCTGCCCGGTCCGCAGGGCTACCGGCCACCGGACACCACCAGCCATTAGCCATGGCCACGGGCGGAGGGCCACGGGCGGAGGGCCACGGGCGGAGGGCCACGGGCGGAGGGCCACGGGCGGAGGGCCACGGGCGGAGGGCCACGGGCGGAGGGCCACGGGCGAAGGGCCGCGGGCCGCGCGCCACGGCCCAGAGGCGATGGAAGAACTAGGGACCACCTAGACCCTGCTGGTCGTACGCCTGAGGCGTGTTTCGTCGCCGTTCACCTCGGGTGCCCGTCTGGCGTGTGCTCTGAAGGCGCCTCGCCCGCCAGCCCAGGTCAGACCGTTCCACGAAACCGGCAGCCGTCAGCATGCCGAGGCAGCGCAGCGCTGTGTCCAGGTCAACGCCCGCCCGGACGGCGATACTGGCCGGCCCGCGACCACCTCTGGCTGGCACCTCTTCGAGCACGGCCGTGGTCACCGGGTCGAGCATGTCCCGCGGCGTCGATGGCCCCAGCCGGAGACAGCCCGCTGCCTCGCCGGGCAGCCCGATGTGCTCGCAAACATCGGCTGCGCAGGTGACGCACATCGCACCGAAGTCCCTGATCAGCTCGTGACAGCCGGCCGATTGGTCGGACGTCACCGGACCCGGCACGGCCATAACAGGCCGGAAGAGCTCCCTGGCGTGGCGAGCCGAATTCAACGCGCCGCTGCGCAGTGCGGCCTCGACCACAACCGTTCCCCGGCTGAGCGCGGCGATGATGCGGTTGCGGATCAGGAAACCTGGTCGCGTCGGTCCTGTGGCTGGCGGGCACTCGCTTGCCAGCACACCACGCGCGGCGATTGCCTCGAATAGATCGGCGTGGCTGTGCGGGTAGCCGAACTCCAGCCCGCCGGCCAGGACCGCCACCGTCTCCCCGTCGGCCGCCATGGCACCTCGGTGGGAGCTGGCGTCGATGCCGAAGGCGCCGCCCGAGATGACGGCCACTCCGTGGTCTGCCAGCGCAGCCGCCATCTCGATGGCGACGTGGTTGCCGTAGGCGGTGGCTGCCCTCGATCCGACCATGGAGACCGACCTGACGCAGGTGAGCCTGAGGTCGGCCGTGCCGCGCAGCCACAGCAGCAGCGGACGTGCGTCACCCAGGTCATCTAGCTGGGTTGGCCACTCCGCGTCACCGGGAGTGACGACTCGCAGCCCGCTCTGCTGCCATGCCGCGAGCCTGGCCACGCTCGGCACCTCGGTTAGCCGGGCGCGCCACCTGGGCAAGGCCCTGGCCAGAGCGGCGTCCGGCATCTGGCCTGCCAGCAACGCCTCCCCGTCCTCGTCGGCACCAGTCACCGCGGCCAGCACCTCGGCGGGCGTCATGATGCGCAGTGCCGCGCCGAGCACCAGGTCACCAGGCTGGGCCAGAAAGCTCAGCGCGACCCGCGCCCGCCGCTCTCCGTCGAGGTCCATCGTGACCACCTCCGGTCACGACATTGCCGTGTGTGTGTGACCCGGCGCGCGCGCATGACTGCCGCTGTGGAGAACTAGGTGGCGACTGCGCACCCTGTGGACAGATACGGTCCGTAACACAATCACGGTATCATTTTTGTATGACAAGCGCTATGACGGTTCGCCTGGACGACGAGACCACCCAGGAGCTGGCCGAGCTCGCCGAGCGTCACCCAAGCCGCTCGGCAGCAGTGCAAGCAGCCATTCACCAAGCATGGCAGCGCCTGCAAGAAGAGAAGCTCCAGGCCGGTTACGCCGCAGCCATTGAGGAGAACCCGCACTATCCCTACGAATCGGCAGAGGAGGCTGCGGTCTTGCGGGCCCGCCGCCGAGCCCGGCAAGAGCGCGGCAGCGTCGCGTGAGTCCTCAGCCCCAGCGCGGGCAGGTCTACTGCTGCGATCTCGGCTATGGCCTCAAGCCCTGGCTCGTTGTGTCGAACAACGCCCGCAACCGGCTGCTCTCGGACATCGTCGCCATCCGACTGACGACTACCGCGCGCGAGCTCCCTACCTGGGTGAAGCTCTGTGCGGCCGACCCGCTAACTGGCTACGCCAATGCCGACTGCATCGAGCAGCTGGCCAAAGATAAACTCGGCGAATACCTTGGCGCGCTCTCGCCACCGTCAATGCGCGCCGTTAACCAGGCACTCGCCATTGCCCTAGCCCTGGTCTGAGCCATTCCCGACCCGACAAGCGGCTCCGCCTCCTCGGCCAGGCGCTCGGCGTCAGCGACACCAAGCTGCTGGCCGGCCTGCTTGCAGGGCTTGCTGGAGGCGCTGCGCGGCGACCCTGGCATCGCGCTCGACACGCTGGCGACGCTGCCCGGCCTGCTGGCAAGCGAAGGCGCCCAGGACCAGGCTCAGGTCGACATCGTCCGCGTGTTCACCTCCGTTCCGGTCGGCCAGCGCGCCGAAACACTGGGGCATGCCCGCGCCGTCCTGGCCCGCGCCGACGTCCTCGGGATCAGCCATGACACCATGCTGTGGGCCTGGCCAGCGGCCGCCCGTGCGGCCCACGACCTCGCCGACACGGCCGCCATCGGAGAGCTTCTTGCCCAGCTCGACGCCGCCCAGCCCGGCCACCTCGCTCCCATGCTGCGTGCCGAACGCGAGCTGGTGTGCGCGCGCCGTTCCGCCCGCGACGAGGCAGCGGCCGCAGCCTTGACTGCCGCCATCCGGGGGCCTGCGCGAGCACGCCCTATCATCTCGCGCACGACCTCCCTGATTACGCCGAGCACTTCGCCGGCATCGACGCCGGCGCCGCCGAAGCCGCCGCCGCTGAGTCCCGCGAGATCGCCACCCGGCTACGCTGCCGGCCGCTGCTCGACCGGATCGACTCCATGACTAAGGCCGTAACGCGCGCCCGTGCGTAGTCTCTACCTAGGGCCCGCCGGCTGGAACGCGCCGTCGCTGTCAGGTCGGGGATCTAGCGGTGCGGAGTCTCCTCAGGCACTTCCTGCCAGCGGAGGCGCTCCCCCCACGCTCGGCCCTGGCTGCGCGGGCTGCTCGGCAGCACTCCTGACCTGCGTCCGACCCCTAGCTGAGAGGGCTCTATGGACCTGCATCTGAACGGCAAGGTCGTGCTCATCACAGGCGGGACGGACGGACTTGGGGCGGCGCTCGCCGATCGGCTCGTCGAGGAAGGATCACGCGTCGCGGTCTGCGGACGGGACCCTGATCGGCTGGCCGCCACCGAGCAACGGCTGCGGGACGCCGGGGGTGATGCGCTTGCGGTGCAGGCTGACGTCACCAAGCTGGCTGACCTCGGAAGATTCGTCGATGCCGCAGTGGCCCGATGGGGCCGCCTCGACGGTCTGGTGAACAACGCAGGCAGGAGCGCCGCAGCTCCGATCGATCAGGTCTCCGACGAGGACTGGATCGCCGATCTCGACCTCAAGGTCCTCGCGTCGGTCCGCTGCACCCGCCTTGCGGTGCCGCACATGGTCGCGACCGGCGGCGGAGCCATCGTCAACGTGCTCAATACGGGAGCCAAGGCGGCCGGCGCTGGGTCGATGCCGACAGCTGCCTCCCGTGCTGCCGGCCTGGCCATCACCAAGGCTGCTTCCAGGGACCTCGGCGGGCGCGGCATCCGGGTCAACGCCGTGCTGATCGGGCTGGTCGCAAGTGGCCAGTGGCGACGCCGCGCGGACGCAGCGGGCAAGTCAGAGGAGGAGCTGTACCGCCAGATGGCTCAGAACACCAGCATCCCGCTCGGCAGAGTAGGCCGCGCGGATGAGTTCGGCGACCTGGCGGCTTACCTCCTGTCGGATCGTTCCTCCTATGTGACAGGCTCCGCCATCAATCTCGACGGAGGAACCAGCCCCGTCCTCTAGCCCGGCTGCCGCCGGGCGCCTTCGCCGGGTATCGGCCAGCATGCGGACGGCAGCGCTACAAGAGCGCTGCCGCTGCCGCGCCCTGTCACGTTCCTTGGCCGCCGTCCGTCATGCGAAAGAGGAACCAGGCTGAGGCGGAGGTAGCCGGCCCCGTAGCGGGTCGGTGTGAAGGCGACGGGAGGCCATCATGACATCACCCGTCCTCGTCACGGGCGGCGCTGGCCGCCTCGGACGTCACATCGTTTCCCGCCTGGTTGACGCAGGCTGTGACGTGCGCGTGCTCGCGCGCCATCACGGGGACACTCCGCGGCAGGTCTCCTTCTTCACCGGCGACCTTCTGACGCGCGAAGGAGTCGGGCAGGCCGTCACTGGCGTCGGGGCGATCATCCACTGCGCTACCAGCAGCAAGGACGACGCGCGGGCGACCAGGAATCTGGTGACCGCAGCTGGCCTGGCAGGTTCCCCCACCTGGTGCACCCGTCCATCCTCGGTATCGACCGGATCGCGTCATGGGGATATCCGAAGGCAAGCTCGAGGCCGAGCGGATCGGTGGCGGACAGCGGTCTGCCGTGGACGATCCTCCGGGTCGCGC